>Ga0209637_1000075_pt1 | contig 44624 bp, 62 predicted proteins | sample OlaalgELextract3_2_FD_187379 | JGI IMG/M metagenome (GOLD analysis project Ga0209637, IMG submission 187379) | Olavius algarvensis symbiont microbial communities from Tuscany, Italy - Type G ELBA extract 3 (SPAdes) (version 2) | ecosystem: Host-associated > Annelida > Digestive system >... | reverse complement strand
GGGTTTTGGACAGCATCGACTTTGAAAAGGTACAACCTGATTTCTAAATCACTAATTTCCCGTTTATAACTGCCTGTTTTTATTAAAGGCAGTATTTGATTTTCAAATTATTTTGGACAGCAATGGGTACAGATATTCTCGCAATCAAACTTCCAGACGGCAGAATTATAGGGAACGCCTCAAGGCTTCCAAGATGCGGAAGCTTTAGGAGAGGTGCAGAAGCGCCCGCTCAACAAGTAATGATGCAGCTCGCAATGCCTATGATCCCTTTTAATGTGTTTGAAGAGGCTGATCTTGACTTGTTCAAGGCCGAGATAGTTGATCAAGGACCGGAAGAGAAACTCTTACTTCCTAAATTGGTATGGAATAAACGCAGAGGTGATCTCAGACCTGTTAGATTGTGGGTGAATATTCGGCAGAAATCAAAGCCAAAAAGCCTGAAAAGAATAAAAAACCTACATTTATCTAAATGGACTTCCTATAGCAGTGAATCTAAAAAAGAAGTGAGGAAACAAGAATGGATTTTCGACAAATTTATATCTAAGAATCTCGAAAAAAGGCATTTCATAGGGGCCATGCTCCTCAAGGTGCAGAACAAATATTTTTTGTTCGATGTTGATAGGAAAGAACTAAAACACTATAGGTTCAACGCCTTCCTCTCAGAACTGCCTAAGCCGTGCAAGACAATAAAAGAAGCCTACGACATGCTAATACCAGACGAGGTGCGGAAGGCAACCAAAAATGGATTGAAGGTTGATAGGCAAGGCGAATGGTTCTTCATACCAACAAAGCTCCCTAAAAAAGTTAAGGCCGATCCGAAATCAAAAACTCTCGCAGAGAACCCACCTAAAAACAGCAAATATGATCTCCACAATTGGACATCTGCTGGAAGACGACTCGGGAAAAAAGGAATTGATACGGATTTGGAAAATATGCATCCAAAATACAAAACAGGATACCGAAAACGAGTTGCTGCTTATCACAGGGCAGTCACCATGTATGAAAAGGCCCTACAGATTGTCCATAGAGAGAATCCTAACAAGTATGCCAGAAGAGGTGAATTGCGTGCTGGTGACAACAGGCCTAATTCGGTCAGCAAGTATGTCTCGCTTCCGGAAGGTGTTTTTGTAAAAGGGGAAGTTACACATTCAGGTAGGGAGCATGAGCCGATAACTCTCAAGACTTGGTGCAGACCTGTTCCGAACACTGCGGTCAACTCATTTACCATACAAGGGCAGATAGACTGAGGCCAATAAAGTGAAGCTTAAGCACAGGAACCCTTTCTGCAGGAAATGCCGCATACCGATGCGGAAGAAAGGCGCAGCCAAAATAGGCGAACCAAGATACAAATGCCCTAAGTGTGGGGATGAGAGATAGAGGTGAAGTTACCATGAGCCATAGTCAACTCGGAAGCGTGCCGGATGCGGGACAGGCCTCTCTTTTTGATCTTGAAACTCGAAGATGCAGATTGTGGTCAGAGTGCGAATATCATAATTGTACAGGGTGTAAGAATTATCATGATCCCATGAAACATCCAAGGCTTGCAAGAGACGAAGTACAATTAGAGCAAGATGCTTTAAAAACTGTGTGAGGTGATTAAGACGGATGTACTCCTTGTTGAACCGGACTATAGACAGGCCAAGAGAACTAAGCATGAAGCAAAGCTGTCTCCTGTAGGGCTGTTCAAACATTATTTCTATCACTCCCAGAAAGGAGACAATGTAAGGATCGTCAAAGGCTGCATCCTCATAAACAAAACACCAGACCTGATCAAGATCACGAGCCTGTTCACATATTGGTCGGATGATGTTTTCCAAACAATCAAATATTACAAGACCCTGTTCCCAAAGACCACAATTAAGGTCGGCGGAATCCTCGCATCACTCATCCCCGAAATCGTAAAGAAACAGTTCCCTGAAATCACAATCCATCAAGGAATAGACAAAGAAGTTGAACATGTCCCGATTGATTGGGTCGAACTCGGCAAGACCATCCAGATCATACATGCTTCAAGAAGCTGCATCCGGAACTGCAAGTTCTGTGGTGTTAGAAAGATCGAGCCAGATATCTCATACAAGAATTGGGAACAGGTAAAGGTCGAGATCCAGCTCAATAACATTGTATTTTTTGATAATAATTTCTTGATGAACCCTCACCACCAGGAGATCCTGGAAGGCATTGCGAACCATAAGGTTAATGGGAAAGTCATACGATGCGAAGCTCAGTCAGGTTTTGATCCAAGATTGATCACAAGAGAGGACGCAGTCCTTCTAAAGAAGGCCAGGTTCCAGGCAATAAGGATAAGTTGGGACCACGGAATGAATCAGATCCCGGACATACGAAAGGCCCTTGGATACCTGCAAAACGCAGGCTTCAATTCAAAGAGTATCGGTGTTTTCATGATCTATAATTGGGATAATCCTTTCGAGCTCATGGAACAGAAACGCCTTATTTGCAGGGATTGGAACGTGCAGATCTTTGATTGCCGCTACAGGCCACTTGATCAACTATATGACAACTATAATCCCAGAGCCAAATCACAGACCGATAAGGATTATTACATCCATCCCGGCTGGACAGATGCACAGATCAGGCAATTCAGAAAGAACGTGCGCAAGCAAAACATCATGATCCGCTTCAATTTCAGAGACGAACAACAGATGGATGAATGGCTAAGATCAAAAAGAAAGACAGGAAAACTCCTAAACAGGAAACTCACAATCCAGACAAACTTGCTCTCAAGACAAACAGGAGAGCAAGTTATGAGGTGAGATTATGGGAGACATGCAACTAACTGATTTCGAACCTGAAAAGATACAGGCTCGTGAAACTGAGAAAGCTGAAGATCAAAAAATCATGGATCTTCTCGGCAGGTTCACTGCTCAGATGCTCATGGCAGCCCTAAGAAACGATGGACACCCTAAACCTGAATGGGGAGACGGTGAAACCTGGCGTTTCTATTACCTTGATGAGTGCAGACGCAGGGGGCTACGGATTCTGGACCAATTAGGTTGGCCCACAGATGATGGCTCCGAATATGTCAATATCTACACCGGAAGTGTACAGACGCTTTGGGAAGTCGCAACAACAAGAGGCTATTTTGCAGACAGGCACACGATTGCTGATCAAGTATGGTCAGTGATCGAACACTGGGAACCATACAATAAAGACAAGAGAAATATATACTTAATCAAATATCTAAAAGAAAAAATTGAAGGCCTTAGAGAAATCAAAGCAAGAGGGAAATTGGATGCATATAACAAAAATGAAGTTAAGCGAATTCCAGAATATGAAAAAATGATCGAGGAAGAAAGATTAAAGGCGGTGATGTAAATCGGTAGACGTAGGCAAAACAGGTTTTCTACCCACTCTGTAGAAGGCAGACTGTTTATCCGAATGTGGAATTCTGCCGACAGGGATGGAATCCAACAAAAAATTGCTAATCATTTTTGCATCAGCGTTCCGACTGTATACAGGATAAGAAAGCAGCTTCATTTATCTGACCTTCACGACGCCAAGAAACACCCAGGAAAGAAGAAGCTATTTAAGCGGATAAGACGTTTATATATTACTAAAGAAAGAAGCACGCTCCAGATAGCCAAGATTGTCAGAATGTGTGATGAGAATGTCCGGAAGATTCTATTAAAACAGGGCGTTAACTTAGGACCTCAGCACGTCACTAATCCTGCATACTTCAAGACTAAAAGTTCTCTTACTCCTACCAAACTCCTTAAGGAAATTAAGAGTCTTTATGTCGATGAAAAGCTGCCTGCAAGCCATATTGCTAAGCGTCTCGGGATAGATCAGGGAACTGTCAGGAATAAGCTTAGAGCCATTGGAATTCCTATTGTGGTACGCAAGGTAATGCGGAGCCAGATTGTGGTTGCTCCTAATTACAACATCAAGGGCATCTATCTCGGGACGTCTGAGCCTTTCTCTGTGATTTGCATACCTGGAAGAACTGTCACTCATAAAGGCAGGGGGCTTGAGAATCGGGCCAAGGCTAATTGTCGGTGGTGCAATTCTGAGTTCACTCAGTACATCGATAAAGGGCCTCGAACACAACTGTATTGCGGGGCGGGCTGTTCAAACAGGGCTAAGGATTATCGGCGTATGTTGCGCGGAACTCGTGTCAGCAAGACCAGGCTTCGGTCTATGGATGAGGATCTTGTGAACACCTGGGGGGATGAATATGAAGATGCAAAAAAGAGGATTCTTTCTGTGAATCCTATAACAAGAAAGAATCCTTAAAGGAAGGTGATATAAATGAAAAAATATAAGATACCGTTTTCGAAAACGGTTCATGGATATTTTGAAGTGGAATCAGAAAAAGATGATCCTAAAGATATTGATTTAGGAGATGCAAACGAATTCGAAAATAAATCTGACTATGATTGCGATTGGGAGAATGTGGAAGTGATTTAAATGGGACCAATTTCAATAAATCCACCTCCTAAAAAAAGCACATGTCTATGCTGTGGGAAAAAAGAGAGGCTCAGAAAAACATATAGGCAAACAGATCCTTTAGGTGGAGTCAGTGCAAGTTGGGAATGTAAAAACTGTATCAACCTGGATTACAAAGGATACCTGAAAATAAAAAATCGGAAGGGTGATTTAAACGTATGCGAATCCTGAGCTCAAAAAAGCTTATCAGTCAATGTTCGATGTGCTGTACCGCAAGACACACGAATACAGCGACGCATACGAGAAATTACTGGAGTTCCTTGTTGCTGACCATCTGCCTGTGATGATCCCTCAGTTCGAGGGCAAACTCGAATGGCTCCTTTCTGACGAGGATATATGGGGGAAGCTCGTAGGGATCTACAAACAGCATTTCGACGCAATCCACGCCGACAGATACGATTATCTCGGAGACATGTACGTTGATATGCAAGGAAGGTTCTCGCAGAGCATCAAGGGACAGTTTCTGACACCTCAGAACGTTACTGAGATGATGGCAAAGATGGTCATGGGTGACGGTAACAAGCCTCTTAATGTGCTCGACCCTTGCGTCGGGACCGGCAGGATGCTGATTTCCGCAAGCAATTATGCCCCTAAAGGAAGCGTGTTCTACGGAATCGATATCGACAACCGAGCTATAAGGACTGCGTTCACGAACGCATGCATACACAAAGTCAGCATGCGACTGCTATGCGCGAACAGCCTAACTCAAGCCACAGATCCTCGGTCTGAGGCTGGAAGGCATAACTGGCAATACGCTAACCACTGGCAGAGCCACTACGGAGAGCTCAAATCAATCGTTGACGAGTTCAACGAGCTGAAGGCACAGAAGGTCGTGCCTAAAAAGATGGGGCTGAAAGAATACAAACACAGGAAGGCAGAACAGATGAGCCTATTCGACTATTCTAATTGATATTTCAGTTGCTTAGCGATACAAATCTTGATTTTTCAAGGAGGATATGGTTATAAAACATTAAAATATTAGCGCATTTTGTTCCCCATCCAATATTACAAAGCTTAAAAAGACTAAAAGAGAGGACATATGAAATATCCAAGAATTCTTCTTTTTATAGCTGTATTGACCACAGAAATAGCTTTCCTCTCCAGCTATGCGATGGCTGAGACAACTGTGTATAGCACTTGGAAGAACGGAAAGCTGGCTAACACAACCTATGTGAACACTGTTCCTACTTATGAGGCTGATAAGGATCTTAAAGGCAAGAGCTTTCAGGACTTGATGGTTGAGGGTTTTGAGGCGTATGAGAATAATGCTCATAAACATGCATGGAGATTGTTTTCTTATGCCAGCAAGCAAAGGCCAGGCAATGTTGAGTCTAACGTCTGGCATGCGAAGTCCGAGTACCAACATCTTTTGCACCGAGATGGTGAATCGAGAGCGAAGAAAGAGGCGTTGATCACTGTCAATAATTACTTGAGAGACAAGCCTAAGAATTATGTTCTTGAGTCCTTGAAGAGAAGGATTGAGCGGGGTTTGAATCCTGATAGTTTCAGTATGGAAGCTATGCAGTTCGTTCTTGATGCAAGAAAAGCTTATGGTAAAAAGGATTACAAAACTTCAAGTGCACTTTATGCGAAATCAGTTGAGATAGATCCCCATAACGCAGTTGCATGGGATAGCTATGCCGCTGCTTTCTATCGTAGCTTAACTGGCTCTAAAGAAGAAAGAAGGAGAGCAACATTACCAATCCTTGAAAAAGGATATAGTTTCAATCCTGACCATGATAAGTTAAAAAGGAATATTGATAGAACCAAAACAAGATTAAGCACAAAATAATTATAGAGCCAAATGAGGGCCATATGACACACCACAAAATCGTTCTGGCAGTAGCCCTATTGTTTATAATCCCGATCACCTCTATGGCAGGAACAATTGATGTCATGATCAAGGGAAGGGACGACGGCATCAAAACAAATAAGCAGCAGGACTACAAAGAAGCCCTCATGAACGCGAAGCTTGAAGCGATTGAGCGTGCTGGTGTCAAGATATCGTCCATGACCAAAATCGTTAATTTTGAGGCCAAGTACGATGTTGTCAGGAGCAAGGCCGAAGCCGTCTTGCTGCCTGGATTCACTGTTATGGATATTGGGTATCAGTCAGATGGTACGTATCTTGTGGTTCTTTCAGGAAAGGTCAGATCAGGAAAAGCAGCTAATCCAAAAGTAAATATTCCGCAGACGCTTTATCAAAAGTGGAAGGCTGGCAAGCTCACCTACCAAACATCGCAGAACACTGGAGGGAATCCTGGCAACTCTGGTGGCACGACTGAGTATACTACTTGGAAGAACGGTAAAAAAGTCAACACCACTTATGTTAACACTACTCAGAACTATGTGTCTAACAGGGATCTCCAAGGAAAGAGCTTCGATCAACTTATGTTTGAAGCCTTTGAGGCATATGAGAATGAGGCTTATGCTTATGCTGAAAGAGTTTTTTCTCATGCCAGCAGGAGCCGCCCAGGTAATGTTGAGGCAAATGTTTGGAGTGTAAAGTCCGAGTACCAGAATATTCTAAAAAGTAGAGGAGAAGCAGATGCTAAGCAAGAGGCCTTAAGTTCTTTAGGAAATTATGTAAGAAGTAAGCCCAATAATCATGTCCTCAAGGAACTTGAGGAGAGGATACAGAAAGACGTCAATCCCGATTCATTCAGTGTTGAAGCTTATCGGCTGTTTGAAGAAGGGGTTGCTGCATACCGGAAGCGCGATTACTCAAACGCAAGGACTATTCTTGAGCAATCTTTGAAAGCAGATCCATATAATGTTGATGCTTGGATTAGATTAGGCGTCACAGCGTACAAGTCAACTGAAGGTGACAAAAAAACAAGACAACAGGCTAAACTAAAGATATATGAACAAGGATTATCCTATAATCCAAATAGTGATAATCTTCTAAAAAGAATTGAAGCACTAAAGAATTAACAAATGTATAGCACACCATCTCTATCGTCACAATTCTGTAATATTGAGCCCATGTACCAATAGGATTTTTCTCGGCGGGCTCACCAAGTTCAGATTAAGTGCCCAATTAACCTCCTTTCTTCATTTCGTCGATGTTGTCACTGATTTTCTTGAAACATCTTTCACACAAATCCAGGTCAATCTCAGCGTTACCAGTCTTGCCTGCCTCCTGGTAAGCATCGACCTTAATTATTTCGATACCGAAAGTATCATCTTTATCCTCAAAGCGTTCTTCACAAACATCACATATACGCACCAACATTTCTCGGTCCCCCCTCTTTATTTTTTTAAGCCTATGCATATATTAGGCGCATTGGCAACAATGTCAATAAAAACAAGAAGTTAAGTTTAAACTCAACTTTTCACAAAGGGAGGGAGACTCATGCGGAAAACCATCATTATTCTCAGTACATTGCTTGTTGCAGCCTGCAGCACGATTTTTATTGATCCGGACGATCCGGACACCCACATCATCAAAGGAGTGCCCCACGTCCAACAAGGCCGTAATCAGTGCGGGCCAGCATGCCTCACAATGGTCCTCAATTATTACGGAGTCAAAGTAGGACTTAACACGGTTGATAAGGAAGCCAGGGAGGGAAGGAGGGGAACTCCATTGAAAGACATGGTGGGTTATCCGTTTGGCCACGGATTGTTCGCAAAGCAATGGTACAGCAAGGATATTGACCACATTAAGGGCTTCCTGGACCAGGACATGCCTGTGATAGCGCGTGTATTGAGCAGGACAAGGCCTAATAAGGCGTGTCACTACATTGTTCTGGTGGGGTACACAAAGAACGGATTCATAGCCAATGACCCTTATGAGGGTAGGAGCTACAGGTCCTTCAAGGGTTTTAACAAGATGTGGGAGGAGATCTATTGCGGAGATATTATGGTCATTTCGACCAAAAGGCTGTGATAAGCCTCGTACCATCCAGATTTGGGGGTGTCAGGCTGTGTGTCTGAGCCCCCGAAAGACCCCAACCTTATACCTCTCATAGGTATACATTAGCATTAAGTCGGGTTCTCGACGACAACCCCTATAGTGCCCTGCAGCGTTGAGCTCCTGTGCTCATCAAGCCCCCTTCCTGCGCACCGAAACCTATAAATATACCCTTTTCCAGAAATAACTGTATTTGAGAAATGCCCCGAAATCAGGGGTGCGATAATTTGGACAGATCAAGAAAATGGACATCCCTCAAAAAGAGCATGATTCTAACGCAAAACGCCATGTCAACAATCGTTATCCAATAAAAGTCTATAGATGCCCTGATTGTCTTGAGCCGTTAAAAAGGACGAAGCTCACAGGGAAATATAGGTGCAAGAGCTGTAATGAGGTTTGGGAACCGGACGAGTGTTGGTTCTATCAATACAAATGTGATCTGCACGGATGGTTCATTGACCTTGACGAAAGCGAGGAATGTCCTGATTGTACATAGATTGCATGGAGGGGAATAGGAAAAATGACATCGATAATCCGTAAGAACGGGATGTATCGTCAGAACTTGCGTAAGCGCCAGGCTCCTTTCAAGAAAGAGGATCATGAGGCTGTGGGGCGTGGCAAGGTTAATCCAGAACTTGGACATTTCACGAATAAAGTAGGTTCGGGTAGCAAGAAATCCGGTGGGGGAAGTTCTAAATCATTTGAAGAATCAATGGAAAGATTATTGAGGGACATAGGTGAATGAGAATGACATCTGCTCGTCTGCATCGTGTTGAGCTGAATCCTGGTAAAATCAGCCGAATGTCTGGATTGCATGATCTTGTGGTTCTGAACCTGCCGGCAAAGAACGCGAAAGCTATGAGGACGGCTTTTAAGGTGATCTGGGAGGCTATCAGGTGTTCCAGGGAGGGTAAGATCTTGTGGGGCGAAATAGATGATTTCCTGCAGAGAATCGAGCGTGAGCAGGGCCGCGTGCCTGAGGTGACAAATGTTGCGTTGTGCAAGGCCAGGAAGCTCATGCGGAAAGCAGGCTACATTGAGTACAGGGATCTGCATTGGAGGTTCTCTAAGCGGGCTGCATCTGCATTGAGGAGTCTTGCTGACAAAGCTGATCTGCTGCAGGAGGTTCTTGATCCTGCAGAGCAGGGTAAAGCGCTTCACGAATTGATGTACGAATTATAATGTTCTGACCTACACTTGATTTCACAGAATTGAAAAGTGGGCTAAAACTTCAATTGACAATTTGATATCACAGCTTTTTAGGAGTTTTCCAAAGTTTGTATATGTTGGGGATATCAGTATTCGTAGCGCCTGCGCCCGGGCGACATGGTTCTCGCCGCCCCGTGCACGCGGAGATTATGCAAAAACTAATGATCCAATTCCATCTTTAGAAATTGGTAGTCTTCAATATAGCTTTCGAGTATTTTGTGACCTTTTGACAGCTCATCCAGTACAAATTGTTTTGAATGCCGCGGTGAAATTAATTGATTTACATTAAGTTCAGGTGCTTTAAAGTTCGGGTTGCCAAATATTTCTCGAGATGTAACCGGATCGAATGTGTAATCCAATCCAGGCCACTCAAATAGACTTTCGAAGTTGTCAGAGACCAAAACAGTATATCTAAAGGTACCAAAGAGGCATACAAAGCCAGCTACAAGATTATTACACCTATTGAGGCTGATGTGTATTTTGTGGAGAGGGCGGGTATAATCAGTCATAAAATCTGTGTGAGTAAAATTGGCCGCAGCTAAATCTTTCTCGCAGCCAAATCTTATATATTCCCTTATATTATCAAATGGCACAGATAGAACATATGACTCGGGAAGTTTGATGCATATCAGACTATAAACAATTTTGGCTACCGCTCTACGAATGAGCGAGTTGTCGAAAACGAAATCCCTTTTTGTATCTGTCGGGCCAGGGTGCTCTTCGTATATTTTCTTCACACTGCCACCGAGTTTATATTTTCTCTTTACCCCCTCAATTATTTTGTCCAGTTCGCTTTCGCTACGAGCCCTGATATCTATAGATTTAATGTTATCATCAACCTTTTCAATTTTAACAACGGGCTTCTTTCTGGCTAATTTTTTTCCATCATGTGTCAACTCAGTACTGTCTTTTACCACTGAGATATCGTATGGCTGATTTTTCCCTCTATCTCTGTCAATTTCCAAGATTGTACTGAAATATCCTAAGTTCTTAACAAGTTCACTGTCGATCTCTCTACCAAAATTGTCATTACAGTCTTTGCAGTATATCCAAGCTGAATACTTACCGCCAAGTGCCTGAGGTATGATATGTTCTTCAGTCAAAGCTTTTTGCTGGCAGCATGAAAAGCATTTACCTTGTTTGGCTTGTATATTCATTCGAAGAAACAGATATTACAGAGGTTAATGTTAGAATCGCAATTGCATAATGATAAACTCACTAATGGCGCGTTTGCGGCATTGCGGGCAGCGCCTGGTTAGCAGATATTTTCTTCATAATATCCTTTGCTCAGCAATCTTCCAAATATTTATCCTGCAGGAATATCGGCCCTACATACGGAACAATACCGATATTTGATATTTTTCCTACTAGTCGGAATCTTCTTTCCTTCTTTGTAGAAACAGGACGGGCAATAGAGTGTATTGTCTTCATCAAAAACTAGACACCCCCACTTCATTTTTGGTTTCTGCTCATTTCGCCTCAAAGCATTTAAATCAGATGAAAGTGCCTCAATCTTTTTCTCAGTAGCCTCTTTGTGGGCCTTTAGTTCCGTATTTTCTTTTTCAAGCACTTTGACTTTTTCGCGTATAAGTTCAAGGTGATCGCGCAGAATATCAGCACTGCCATGTTCAGTAATGAGTTTGTTTATTAAATCTACAAGTCCCATAGGATTTCCTTTTTGCTAACGTTTTGCATAACCAGGTTTGCCAGGCAGAAAGCAACGAACATGGATTAAACAGTGAAGCGGCCTAAAGACAAGAAACCAATAACAACAGCCGAGTTAGGCAAATTCCGCGTTGATGCGATTGTTATAATTGCGCGCCATCTCCTCAATTATTCAACCATTCGGGCTTTTCTATTGTTCTACAATTCCATACACGAATTCCATACTTTTCTGCTGCTTTTTCTTGTTGTCCGTCAGCAGTAATTAACACCGATGCTGAATCTTGGCTCCAGTGGCCATACTTGCCTTTCAGAATCGCGTAGATTTGAACCGCATCTGCTACATCCACGTTGTTCTCACTGGCCAACTTGCTAACTTCTTTAAAAACCTCCCTCTTGCTTAAATCAATGAGCTCAAGTTCTATTTTTCCTCCCCAGCCCTGAATCGCCAAATCCTCAACAGCATCATAATACTTGTCCTTTTTGCTCCCACTGAAAAGCCGCGACTTGAGCACATTCATCGTTTCGTAGAATGTCATGTGAACCGTACAGAAATTAGTATGTGTACCAAAATAGGTTCTAAATCGAGAACTTCCGTCTTCTTGAAGGTAAAGCTTAGCAATAGATGATGTGTCTAAATATTTGATCTTTATTCCATGGGAGTTTTCCATTTTTATGTCATTTCCTTATAGTATAACATCGCTGCTGTGTGGCGCACAGTTATTTAACGACTTTCAACCTGTGGCTTTCATACAACTGACTCCAAATCCTTTTTAAGACATCCTTGCCGTCGTTTATTCGAGAGCCTTTGCTCTCAGCGTATCGATCAAGGGGGGCCTGTAGGATGCTCAGGTCAACCTCATCCATATGGGCAATTATGCTCTTTTCATGAAGAGAGAGGTCTTCCAGTATTTCGTCAACAATACCTTTATTGAAATCAGTGTTTGGATCAGTCACTTATCACCTATACGGTTTGTTAACTTTTAATCGCGCCCAATCATATGCATTGCTGCAAAACTTTAGAAATGACGGGACGATTTCAGGGCGGTACCCTCCAACCAGGTAATGATTGCCGTCAGATAGCTTTGCGGTTAGTGCATTATGCTCGTTCATTGTAGGAAGCGGATACTTTCCGCCCCATATTCCATATCGTGTCAAAAAACTAAGTGTGTACTCCTTGTTAATTCCGATTTCATAATCCGCTCGCTTTGCCAAGTCGATAAGAACATGGCTTTTAAATAACGCAGGGAGTTTTGTGCTAGTCTTCATTTTTTCCTTTATGTCAGTATTATGTTTCCACGAAATTACGCTCTTCATTGTGTTTTCAATTGCAAGAGCACAGTGAAAAAAATAGATAACAGTTAATGAAGGTGGCAAGCTTCCTGGCTCCTTATTTTCCATCAGTTCGCGAATTTTGTGTTGCTCTTCCACGATTAGTGGCAACAATATTTCAGCCGTATAGAGATGTTTGCGAGCGCTTCCTAACCATTGTTTCCAGGTCACAGCCACGTCTACAAACAAATCTTTGTCGGATTTCCATCCAACGTCACCATAATACCTGTTTTTCTCAGCTTCGATTTTCATAAGTAATAGAAGGCTAACGGTTCGGCTAAGGTGCCGGTAAACTAATATCGGTGTGTTTCTTAAAGCCTATGAATCCCTAATGCTGGTTCTGGTGGAAAAGGTCTCGCATTACCAGGCCTCGCTTAAGCGTTTTGTTACTAACACTGTTTGTTTTCTGTTAAAAGCTGATGTAATTGTTCAACTGTCAGAGCTGGTTTCGTGCTATGAATCATTGCATGGCAATTAGGGCATATTGGGATTAAATCTGTTATTGGATCAACCTCGTACTCTCTCCCGATCTCAGCGATAGAGACTATATGATGTACATGGATATAATTCTTCCCTATCTGACCGTAAACTTGTTCGAAGTCAAATGAGCAAGCCGCACATTGAAAACCATGGTGTAATAAGCATTTATTTCTCGCAGTGGCGTTACGCTCATATTTATTGACCGATATTCTGCTGGAGGCCCCTTCTTTGAGTGTCTCTTCATGGTCCAGTTCTTCAGGTAAGCGAATGCTATGAATTTCGTCTGAGGCGTACCAGCTGTTGCCGATCCGGATCAATACTTTGTCTGATAGCTCCGGGGTAAATCCTTTGATTTTAGCTGGAGAATATTCGTCATCTTCATCAGCAGATGCATATTCCATTACGAATGTTTTTAATTGGTACCCGTCTTCTTCTATGAGTCGTATATGTTCACGTGACTGAGGATACCCTGGCTGTTTATGGCCTTTGCGGCTCTTAGACCATTCTTCACTCAGGATTAGCGTCTTATTTCCCTTATCGTAACTATCCCAAGCACCAAAGATAATAAATCTTTCCGACTCGTTGATAAATGACCAACTCCAGTTCCAATTGCGGCAAGTGGCTCCATGAGATTCTATGAATTGTTTTCGATTCATGCTTGTTTGCACCTTCCGCTTTAGAGTTTTTCTCTCAGATCCTTTACCCTATGTTGCGATACCAGGTACAGCCTGAGATTCAATAGGCTGCACACATGGTTTGGGATCTTGTTCGCCTGAATGATCCAAGTGTCGTCGTCTGGGAATGCGAGGCCGTAGGTAAAGCCCTTATATTGATTTTTCATCATGATTATTGATTGGCCGAGTGCGGAATACATTGATTGTTCTTTTTGCTTACTGGTATCGCCCTCAGCCTCAATAAGGAATGTGCCGTGCTCGGTATGCTCTGCGACGATGTCCACACGTCCGTATTCTGGATGCGGACCAATTGTTACGCCTGCTTCTTCCATCCAGTTTCGGTGATGCAGCGCGATCTCACGCTTCTCTGGAGGATTCTGACCACCTTTCCCCATTTCCATAGCATCAAGATCAACAGTGACACTCCATCCGTCTGAAGGATGGAATCGGTGCTCAATCAAATAACGTTTCACCTCAACTTGGTACATCGCTTATTATCCGTAAGGTTTCCAGCTGTGACCTTGTCTCTCGTAATAACCCCACCACTCTGGGGGGAACAGGCAGAATAGGTCTATTGCGCCGTAGGCTTCTTCACAGGTATAATCCGCGATCCAGATCTCGTCAAAGCCATATGACTCAAAATCCTTTTTCAGACTCTCATCCAGAAAGTGCAGGTCAGAAATCGGGCAATCTACGAACTGCAGTACCAGGATTGTATTGTCCGGCAAATCCCAGTCAGCTTGTTGACGCTTTTCGTTTTTCTCTTCAATCTTGTGGTACAGCATTTCAAGAGCTTTTTCGCCGTCCATAAACTCGATTCGATCAAGAATGAGATCGGCCTGTGCTTCTCTCGGGTCCCTCATTACCCTGACCAACTCAACACCGACTGGTGTTTCATCAGGCCTATAACAGATGAAGTCTGGGCGTTCGTTCCTTCCGAAGCTGTAAGAAAGGTGCTCTTTAACTACGTGCTTGTAGGCTTCGAGGAATGAGAAAAGCTCTTCTTCCTCGACTGTTTTTTTGCCTAATTCCTTGTCGGACGCCTTAGGTTTTTTCTTTAGAGGGTTCAGATTGAGGCCGTTGCGTTGTGCTGTGAACACGGCCATTTCGACGTCTCTGGCACGCCAGTCGAATCCAGTATGTCTGCCAAGGATTTCTGCTATTTCGCGGCACCAGTTGATCCATGCAAGATATGCCTCGAAATCGTTTGTCCTCAAGGACGTGTATTTCAGGCTGAATGGTATGAGCTTGTTTTTTTTCTTTACGTTATGCCCCTTGAGATTTTTGTTCACCCATTTAGCGACCTGGTTGTCGATCATCGGTATGGTTTCCGGATTTGCGAGCGCAACCAGTGTCAGTGGGACTGCGAGGACGTTTGTTTTGAACCCTAATTGCAGCCTGATCTTGCGTAAGTGAGGGATAGTGGGGGAGTGGATGAAGTCAGTTATGGACTTCCATAGCTGTTCCGCGCTTAATTGTTGGTCTTGGAAGTGTGCAGCTACGCTGTCTGTCAGCTTGTTTCGTCGGTGGGGTTGGGAATATAATTTCCAGTATACGACTTCGAGATAGCTCCCTATATTGGTGGGCGCTTTTTCTCGGTAATGATTCTCGAACTCGATTGTGGTGGCCCTGTCGCCGGCTATATCGAGATTGAAGAATCCTGGGTAGTGTTGCTTATTTTTATAAGTCTGGAGGTCGGCTGGATATGAATATGCCTCCAAGGCTTCAGTCCATGTACGAGGCATTTTCTTGTTTCCTGTTTATTCGAGTGGACCGGTGCCGTCGAATTGCACTACAGAGTTGGTGGAAGTTGGCCTCCAGTGGGTGACAATAATTTTTCCTTTTCGGCCGTCTTCGAGTTCGAGATATAGGGCTTCGCCTACTTCGTCAAAAATATCCCATCCGTCACCATGCTTTTGTGTAACTACAAGGCTACCCGTCCATTCCCCAAATCTTTCCTTGGTGGGGGGGATGTGATTGACCATATAGGAGACATTTGCCAGCAGCTTACCAGATTCTGGCAGCGTTAGCGTCCCATTTCCCTCAATAGTGGCCACTTATTGCTATCCTTTGTATTTTTCTGGATCTTGGCCGTACGTGTGCTCGGTCTGGATCTTGCCCTTCTGATTGTGGATCTTGATCTGCCCCAGCGGTGCTTTCTTGGCAAGCTCCTTGCCACGGGCTACAGCATCAGTTTTCCGGTCTGCATGGGCTGACGGTCTCTTCCCTCCTTGCTTTTTCACGTCCCATCCACCCCTTTTCTTGTTAGGAACCACGTGCACGACCGTTCTTTTAACTTTCTTTGCCATGACCAGCCTCCTTTTGTCTATTTTCCCAATTATTAAATAGGGCAATATATTGTGGTATGTCAAGAAAAATGATCAATATGTGGTAGCTATGACGGCTGCAACGATTTTGGGAATAGAAAATTATTTATCAATTCCGAGGCTGTGACCGGATGTGTCATAGAGGCGTGGTATATTTTTTATTAGCTTGAATTCAACTATATGTTGTGTTAGTAGGGGATAAGCACGCGATATATTGGGGGTATTTGTGTTTAAACTCAAATTATTTCTTTAAGGAGATTAGAGATATGCAGAGTTTCAAAGAGATCGCATATGATGTTTTAAAGAAGGCCAAAAAGCCTATGCATGTCAGCGATTTGACTGAAGAAGTTCGGAAGGTCAGGAGTATGACTGGCGACACCCCTGAAAAGACGATTAATAATGCATGTCAGAAACACGATAATATCATAAGGGTTGGCAGGGGTACTTTCCAGGCTGTTAAATAAACACTTTATTCTTGAGGATCTTGAGGAACTATTATGCCTAACAGGTCACATTACAATTCGGCACATCGAATGATGAATTACCTTCGAAAAGAAGGAACGGCTCACAGTGCAGATGCTGAGTCACAAATGCCCGATTGTACCTATCATGCTGTCCTTCCTGATAGCGATTGTGTTGAGCTATTAAAAACGCTTGACGATAACTCTGTTCAGTTGATGGTCTGCGACCCGCCTTATAATCTCAACATTGCGGATTGGGATGAATTCAATGATTACATTGAATGGGCTGCTCAATGGCTGGCAGAAGTCCCGAGAGTACTGAAAAAATCCGGAAGCATCGTGATTTTTGGCGGATTTCAGTACCAGAGCGACTACGGAGGGGATCTTCTTGAGATCATGCATTATGTTCGCCATAATGTGCCTTTGAGAATGGTTAATCTAATTATTTGGTATTACAAGAATGGAATGGGGGCTCATAGATTCTTCTCGAATAGGCACGAGGAAATTGTTTGGTATACCAAAACCAAGAAGTACTTATTTAACCTTGATGCGGTTCGAGTGCAGTATGATGAAGCTACAAAAAAAGCTTACTTGAAAGACAAGAGACTCAGGCCTGAGAGCGTTGAGAAGGGGAAGAATCCCACTAATGTTTGGGAGATTCCGAGGCTGAATGGTAATTCTAAAGAACGCGTGGGGCACGAGACTCAGAAGCCAGTTCAGTTGATTGATCGTATAGTGAAGGCTATGTCTAATCCAGGGGATTTGGTGCTTGATTTTTTTGCAGGATCTGGTTCTACGACAGTCGCGTCTATCCTCAACGGAAGGCATAGTATTGCGAGTGATCTTGACCCTAACTTGAGAGAATATGTCGATAGGTTGGTTGAGAAAAAGGCTGGCGGTGAGATCAATCCTCTAAAGTTTGAACTTCTTGATGCTTCCCAAATAGATACTCTGTTTGAAGAAACCAATCAGGACGCGGCATAACTTGATGGTGGATGGGGTGCTTTATGATGCTCCATCCACATTTAAGATTTCACTGACAAAATATTTTTCTGTGAGAAAGTCCTTCCCGAACCAAGTCCGTAGCTGCACTACAACTTCAGGTTTAAAATCATCGGCTTCTGCAGATCCACCATAGAACGCTTTTACAAATCCGATAAACGCTTCAGCGCCCGCCGTATCCTCCATATCCTCAGAGAATAAGACTGGGATCATTGGCAGTTTTTCGAGCTGAAATTTAGACCGATTGACGAATGATACAACCCCGCATGCCTCAAGTATGTTCACCAGGAAGGGAAGCCGCCTTGCTGCTCCTGCAACAGAATCCTGGACTATTCCATGCATTTCGAAATAGGATTCGATGAAAGGCGTCTGGAAATAATTGTTGTATAGGTCTGTCCTGTTGACGACTTTTGACTGAGATACATGGAATAGGTATTTGCACATGTGTTTGATTCCCATGAATCCAAGAAAGATATTCAACAATTTTATCTTGTCAGTAGGATCAGAGCACAGCACGTCCCTGAAGAATTTATTGTAAAACTGTTCATTCTGGATTGTTGCCCAACTATGTTCAGTTTTTAGATCTGTTCGAAACTCAAAGAAATCTGATGGCATCTTGTCTTGATGTTTCTGCAGGGCCTCATACAGGACTTTTCCATTCTCGGTAAGGTTTTGGTATGTAAGTTCTGATGCGCCTGGTTTCCTGTCATCCTCAAGCAATCCAATTTCCATTGCAGCCCATATCTTGTATCTGATTTGCCTGCCAAATTTCGTTAATGTCCCTTCAGATGGGAAAATTTTCTCTTTTTCAAGATATCCATCAAAATTCCCTGATCCAACTTCATGCACAACAAAGAAAAGGTGCCCCAGATGCACGCCCTGATGGTAGTGATAGCTCGCTTTTGTCGCTTCACCGATTTCCCTAAGAAACGCCACCCACGTTCCGAAAAGCTTGTTGTACGCGCTGATCGTAAATCTGCCGAGCTCGTTGATATCTGAAGGCTTAGGCTTTCTACCGAGCTCATCCTTTATAGAGAAATATTGCTCGATAAGCTTTTCTTTGGTCGGCCCTTCCTCAAGATCATCCATCTCCTTAAACATCTCGATGAGGTCCTCATCGAAATGGACCTCGCACCCTAAGGGCCATTCATATTCATCTTTCACACCACGCTTTTTAGGATCTTTTTTATCGTTTTCGCCTTCGAATTCGAGAAATCCCCGTACATGGTTGGCTTTCTTGAAATTCCCGATAAAATCGAGAACGATCACGTAATGCTTACCTTTGGACAGTCGTAGTCCTCTTCCCATCTGTTGAGTGAAGATGGTTCTTGATTCGGTGGGCCTCAGAAATAGCAGTGCCTCAACATCAGGAAAATCAACGCCCTCATTGAAAAGGTCGCATGTGAAAAGGATTGTCAGTCCATTTTCACGAAACTTTTCGATGTATTCTTCCCGCATAGCTTTCGTGAGGCTTGAATGGACTGCTTCGGCCTTAATGCCTTGGCTATTAAAATACTCAGCCATCCGGTCTGCATGATTTATGCTCACACAGAATCCGATAGCCTTCTTGTTCGGGCACAGCTCCATGTATCTGTCGTAGATGGCTTCATTCCGCTCATCGATAATTAGTAGCCTATCAAGGTCGTGGACGTTGTAGCGTCTGCCGTTATGCCTGGCTTTGGAATAATCAATGTCGTCTGTAAGACCGTAATACTTAAATCCTGCAAGATACCCTGACTCAATGGCTTCTTTTTGGCCCATCTGATAGATCAGGTTGTAATCATACAGCTCAAAAATATCCTTTCGGTCCATCCTGTCTGGAGTTGCAGTAAGCCCCAGGCTGAATTGAGGCTCAAAATGTCGAAATATCCGCAGATAGGTATCGCATTGGCCGTGATGGACTTCGTCCACGATGATGTAGTCAAAAAGATCTTGGGGGATATCTTTGAGGTACTCAGGGCGGCATAGTGTGTCTTTCGATGCGAAAACGACCCTTGTTCCAAGTTCCTTTTCTTCAGCGTTGAAATAGCTGGTGGTTGCTTCTGGCCAGACGAGCTCGAAGGATTCTTTGGCTTGTTGGAGGATCTCGTTTTTGTGGACGATAAAGAGGGTTTTACCGTCGAATCGTTTCGCGTCGAATGCGGCAAGGAATGTTTTGCCGAGGCCTGTCGCGAGGACCGCAATCCCTTTTTTTCTGCCGGCGTTCCTGTAATACTCGATTGCGGCAAGGGCTCTGTTTTGGGCATAATGTGGTACGGGTATTTCACCTCTTTTTTTGATTGATGGATGCAGGAGGTCGTCGGCTCGCAGTGCTCTGAGCAACGCATCGGCGACGATCTCTTTTTCGTAGTTCAGGTGGTCCCATGAGAACCTAAGGACTTTCCAGTCAGCCAGTGTAAGTTCGTTTTGTCTGTAGAGCTGATCACTGAACTCGTCTGGAGCTATGGCTCCTTCGGCGTGGTATTGGTAGCCGTCTATTTCGACGGCATATTTGGCGTTGGAGGTGACTACGGCAAAATCGATCTGTCGAAGCTTGTTTTTGCTGTCTCTGAAGGGCATTTGGGGTCTTACATAGTCCAGTGCCTCTTTTCCGAGCAATGGGTAATAGATTTCCTCGATAAACATTCTTTCGGCCACATTCATAACATCAAAGTAGGAATCTTTAAAATCTTGATAATCCAAGGCAGGCTTCTCCTATTAAATGTGGTAGGCAAGTTTTATTTTCCATGGGCCTTTTACCACCCTTTGGGTTTAAACTCAAGAAAATATCATTTCGAAATTCTTGACAATCCAGTCCCTTAGGGTTAGTTCTGGGACGGAAAAGGGAGGTTGCATCATGACACTTACCAAGTCACAAATCATTGATGCTGTTGTTGCCAGCAACGGTTTTTCTATAAATAAGGCCGCTGATACCGTTGAGGCTGTCTTAAAAATCATCAAGCAGGGTTTGGAGTCTGGTGATGATGTCTTGGTTTCTGGGTTCGGGAAATTCCAGGTCAGACAAAAAGCGGCTCGTAAAGGTCGGAATCCCTATACTGGCGAATCAATGATGCTGAAGCCAAGAAGGGTCGTGACGTTTAAGTGTTCTGGGAAGTTAAAGGAGAGGATTAATGGAAGCGAAAACGCTGGACGAGGCTTTTTGAATAACTCCGGTAAAATCTAAAAGATAAATTCATGAAGGATTGAGACATGGCTGAAGAATCTGTTTTAGAAAAATTCAACTTCAAGACCAGGTATCATCTAAAAGAAGCCCAGATCGATATCGGCCCTTTTTCAAATGAAAATTTTGAAAAACAGATCAGAGAGAAAATAATCCCCGCCATCTTGGAGCTTGAGTCTGAAAAGCTAATTGATGGCTTCTATTTCTTGTATCATTCAAAAATAGACCTTCGTTTATCATGTGATTCCTGGGATGAAAAAGAATCTGATATCAAGCGCGTCTTAACAAAACATGGGATATCAGATAGCCTTAAGGAATATGATCTACAGGAAGATGAGATTGCAAATTTAGATAACAATAGCCTGGAACTGACAAGCCGTCTAAGGATGGCCTATATCCTTTTCAAGGATAAAGGCGACTCGCAACACAATTATTCTAATCTAAAAAAGTTCCCTCAATTATGGAACCACTATTTATACAATCAATTCGGATATATCAACCTGGATGAAGGGATTGATCACTTAAATTATGGTATTGGCCAACTATTGATCGCATTAGACCATAACCAATGTGACGTATCCACCATAATAGACATCCTTGAAAAATTTAAAGAGGCCGCCGACACAGAGATTGATAAACTGAAAAAAGGTTAAGATGATGGGTATCACAGATATTTTATTAGGTCTTAAAGATAAAGTGCTTGATGCAGCGTCCTATGAGTTGTTGCTCCGCAACTTCCAGTTGTTGGAGTCAAATTATCAACTTACTAAGGACGAACTTCAATTAGTTAAAAGGGATAATGACAGGCTAAAAGCAGAAAACCTCGAACTTCATGGAACAATTGGGGGACTTTCGGCCGAAATTGACATACTAAAGGGAAAAATTTGAATTGAATTTTATCGGCGTTAGATCCTAAATTTAACGCATTATTTTTTGGTGTTGAAATTTCGATGAAATAAAATTCATTTAAATTCGAACAGGCCCCTTTATTTATACACAGTCAGAACCCTGTCATCATTAATTATTACGGTGGCGTTTTTAGCCCTGTCCATTACCTGGATTGCCCGTTTTAACTCGGTGACGACCGCCTGATACTCTCTTTTTCCGATAAATATTTTTATTGCACCTCCTGGAGCATGTTCCTCTTTTCCCTTGTTCAGTATTATATCAATTATCTGTTTAGAGAATCCCCTTTGCTGGCTTCGTTTTTCAGCATGTTGTGTGAGTTTCATTGAATTATCCCTCCATTCATAAAAAACTCATCGATTTTTTTATGCTGCCAGTTGTTGGTGTGCTCCCTAATGACGTTCCTTAGACCGGCCTCATTCCTGAATAGCCATCCTTCAACATTGTCTAAAAACCTGTCTGTTGCTCCATCGCCTGTGAATCCGAGCCTTCTGTTACAGACATCTATTACTGTTTGCTTGGTGAGGTTGTATTTTTTCCTGACTGCTTTGTAAGCAAAAAGGTAGGCTTCGTGCAGTTCCTGCCTGTTTTCTGATCCGCTCCACCTGATTTTTGAGAGAACCTCAAGAAGATAGTTAAGGCTTTTGGGTTTGAGTTTGCTTGTTTTCTGGGACAGGTGATCCTGGATGTCTTGAGAGGCATTCATTAGGTGGACCGCCGCGTAACCAAGGGCTTCACTTGTCGGGTCATCCTCACCAAGGAATTTAATTGATTTCTTTTCGAGGGCTTCAATCTTTTCCCAAGCGAGATTGATTCCCTTGAGGATTTCTGCCCTGATCTTCTGGTGTTCATTTGCTTGAGTTGTCATGTCTTTTCCCTCCCTCAATTTGTGATTTTTATGGTCAAAATATTGCTTAATTCTGTCGCTTCTAAATCACCATAAAACAGTAAATTTAAGTTGTCAATATATTCAATAAAAAGAGTTATTTACACTAGAAAAACTAGTTTGTTTCTGATCTAGAATTATCCTAGTTTTTAGCAATAGATTTGAGCCCACTAGAACTATATTCTGCATCACAACAGTATTTATATATAAGCCTTACTTAGTAAGTAAGTAACAGACGATGAGGTGCAATAAATGAAAACGATCAACGTCACATTTGAAGACGACGAGCACAAAGCGCTCACAAAACAAAAAGGAGAAAAAAACTGGAGAGACTTCATCCTTGAACTCTCTAAAAGAGCTGAATGATTAAAATGGTACCACCAATGACTGTTGAAGAAATGTTTGAAAGACATGCGATAAAACAAAGAACGAGAGCTAAATATGGAAGCATCACAAAAAGAAGCGATGTGGTATGCGCCAAATGTGGCAGCAAAAGCTTTCTTGAGTATCATCATAATTCAATTTCTTATCATAGAGATAAGTTTGTGATCCTTTGTCACGACTGCCATCAAGATGAGCATAGGAAATTAATAGCAGGCAAAGGGGAATTTCATGAGGAATTAGCCGTTCCCGACGAAAAAGGAGTGCGCCGGGAAACGGCATATAACAAGCGAGGTGTCAGGAAAAATGAGAAAAATGCAATGTGAATGCGGATGGAGCCAAGATGGTCCAGAAAACGAGCAGCCTTGGTTCTGCAGACCAAACAATTGCCCAAAGTGTGGAGCAGAGACTGAAGAGGTGGAAGTATGAACCTGAGAAACTTGAATGGGAAAACGATCAAGAACGCTGGATATTACAACAATGCGAACGCTCTGTACATAAGGTTTACAGACGGTACAGGCGCCCGTTTCGAGGCTTGCCCTGGAGAAGAATACGAGACCATTATAAGGACAGAATAATGATATCAGGAAACCTCGCGTTCGGATTCGTTCTGAATGCTTCGCGGGTGATCTGTTCAATGGGTTTGGCACTCTCTTACCCTTCAGGCAGGTTGCCCGGAGGCCTGACAAAACAATGAGGTGAAACAATGATAATCGGTTATGCACTATTCATGGTGGGCTTGGCCCTTGGATTGATCCTTGGGCTAATCTACACGCTTTTGTCGTGGATTGTCTTCATGTACATGATGACTGCGGAGCCAGAACTATAATGAGGTGAATAATGATGGAGATGTTAAATAAATCTGTACATGAACTTGAGAAACATATTGGAAAAGAGATTGATATAATTGGCAAGGGTGTCGATGGTTGCCTATCTGGGAAGCTTGTTGGGGTGAAGGGGTTTTTGCTGAAAGTTGATACTGGTAATAGCCATAGAATTGAGTACTACAATATGTTGATGGCGAACAGGATTGAGTTTAGCGATGAGAATGGTGATCAATCATGAGCAACGACGATACAAAACAAAGGATAGGCAACATTAGCCGTATGTGCAGCGACAACGTGATGGGCTTCAAGTTCAATGACCAGGGCAGGCTCAAGGCAATTGGTGGCTGCATGAAAGCCAGAGACTTCAGGAGGACTGATATGTGTGACAAGAATTGAAGTGAACGGAACCAACATCACAATAATACCAACCATAAGCAGATTCAAAAAAACCGCGTTTGTGATCTCAGAAAAAATCTATCATGCCTTATCCAGCATTGGAATTGCAAAGGAATTCATTACCCTGAACATTCCAAGAAACCCTCTAAAATATGACACTGCAGCAGAAATTGCTTGGGTCGTGAACGGCGAGGACCATTATTATTCCTGCAACACTCAAGAAACCTATAGGGACAATCTCGGAGTCATATCTAAAGTCATAATCCAGGATGCATATGCTATCAGAAACGGCATGAAGTCTTTTGGCCAGGTAATGAACCAGTTCAAGATAGGATATGATGAGAGCGGCGATAAAATCAGGAGTCCGCGTGAGATTCTGGGCGTTCCTGATTCAATGAATGACTTGGATTACATCAGGTTCAAGTACAAGCAGAAGGCTAAGGAACTGCATCCTGATACCGGCGGTGATCCTGAGGAGTTCCAGGAGCTGCAGGAAGCTTATGACTCAGTAAAGAAGGAATTGGAGGACTGATATGTGTGACTCAAAAGCATCCTACCACATTGAGGTTCTTGGCTGTTTTTACTCTGTTGACCGCTGTCGCTAACATGGCAACCATCGCGTATGTGATGACATCTTATGATGGTGTTGTCGGCAAGTATTATGTTAGGAACGAGACTTTTTGGGTCAGCACTGATGGTGAGGACCCGATTTCTGCAATGCAGACCTGTGCTCACGAGGTGGGCCATTATGTTTGGTTCGAGCACTTGGACCAGGATCAAAGGGATGAGTACCGCGAGATCTATAATGTGACTGAGGACTGGGTTTCTGCTTACGCCGAGACAGATGTCGAAGAGGATTTCGCTGAGACCCTGCAGGCATATATTTGGTACGAGCCTTACAGCTTGGCGGTGCCTGTTGATCGCAGACAGTTTTTCGAGGATGAAGTTTACGCTGAGGTGTTCGGATAAATTGGCGCTGGGAAAAGAGGGGAGCATTGACACGGTGCTCAACCGGCTGATGCCCTTAAGTCATTACCGAACAGATAATTTAGTGACTCCATTGACCTTGCAGTACCTTGATCTGACTGTGAACTATGGTCACAAGCCTGAGGTAGTGCTGAGCGGCATGGAGGATCATTACAGAAACAATATACCGAAGGTAGGTGATAATTATGGTTTATGACGCCAACGATGACGGAAGGTGCGATGTTTGCGGTCAACGCGCTGAGGAAGAATGCAGCTGCACAAAACAAGACATGACAGCTGTTGAGGATGATGATATTCAGTTTTATACGTGAGGCCGAGGTGATTATTGATGAATAAAAAGATAATCTTGATGATCTTGTTGCTGGCTTTGTCTGGCTGCACAGGTTTTCCTGCTGTTGATAGCATTTATTGTGCTAACTGCAGGGATTCTTGCAGTGATGAAGCAGTTAATTTAGGTCCGAGTCCTAACATAAGCGACACAATCACCATTGCTTCTTTCAATATTCAGGTGTTCGGTCAGACTAAGGCTGGCAAGCCTGAGGTCATGAATGTGCTGGCACACACTATCAGCCGGTTCGACGTGGTTGCTATCCAGGAGATCCGTGACAAGTCTGGCACTGCTATTGAGGAGTTGGAGGCTGCTGTTGACGCTCTCGGAGTTGATTACGAGTACGTGATCGGGAAGCGCCTGGGGCGGTCCAGCATCAAGGAACAGTACGCCTTCATGTACCGCACTGACACAATCAATGTTCTTGAGACTCGGGATTACAGGGACTGGGGTGACCGGTTTCACAGGGAGCCTTTCATTGGCTTTTTCGAGGCTAAGAACGGCAACTTCGATTTTGTGTTGATAAACATACATGTTGATCCCGATGAGGCCACTGAGGAGATCCATGCGCTGATTGATGTGTATGGCGATGTCGGGATGAGCATGATGTATGAGGAAAAGGACATCTTCATTCTCGGAGATCTGAACGCTGACTGCAACTATTTTGACGAGAAGACTCAGAAAGGTGAGCTCGGTACCAGCAGCTTCGAATGGCTGATCAATGATTTTGATGATACGAACCTCGCAAAGTCTGAGTGCGCTTATGACAGGATCATCATTCCCGGCATGACGCATTCACAGGATTATGCTTGGAGGTCCGGAGTGTACCGCTTCGACGAAGCCCACAACCTGTCTTATGATGAGGCCAAAAAGGTTTCCGACCATTACCCAGTATGGGCCGAGTTTTTTATTAACAAAGACACAGACTGAGGTGGTTTAAACGATAAGGAGAATCATTCGGAAAATCGTTGGAATTTGTATCACAGCAGCAATACTCCCACCAATATTCCTGATAGCCTGCTTTGAATTTGCCAGAGCCCTCTGGCGAGTCTACATTTCAAGAAAAGAAGATGACCTAATGGTGGCAATCCATAAAAAGTTCAATGACTCCCTATTAACACAGGACATCCCCTGACACAGCATACTTAAAGACCATTTTCCCCCAAAGAATCTGAGGGGAAAATTAGTCCCTTCGATTGAATAAAAAGAGATATGCGGAGGTGCATATACAATGGATAAGAAATGGAAAAAGATTGAAAGCAAAATGTGGAAGCCTGAGAACGATGGCGACAGCATAGAGGGCGTCTTAATAAACAAAGAGCCTAAGACTGAGGAGATCGGTGCGAAATACACCGTGCAGAACAAAGAAGGAACTTTCCTGGTATGGGGCTCAGCTGTCCTTGATGACAAGATGCAGCAGGTAGGTGTTGGATCTGAGATCAGGATAACTTTCGAGGGCAAGAAAAGCCTTGGAAAAGGAAAGACTCTGAACCAGTACGAGGTTGAGGTTGCTGAGAAAGTCACCGATGCTCCGGTTGATGTCGAGGACATCCCCGACGCTGAATAAAAGAGGCTACGGCCTCAATTTTTTTATTTTAATCTTAAAAATAACCGAGGTGGTTAGAATAGGATACAGTACGGACTTCCAAGGAGAACTGAAATTCAAAAATGAGCTTACAGCCAGTCAGATTGCACACCTTAAGAAGTTTCTTGGAGAAGACAGACGAGACATAGATTTTGCTGACGACGCTAAGGTTTACAAATCTGATAAAGAATACTGGTACCATATTGATCTCGAATTCAACGATGACTTTTCCGGCCTAAGATGGAATGGATCTGAAAAAACATACAGCCTGCCAGAAATTGTCAACTTCCTCACAGAGCAGATGCGAATGAAGTGGCCTGAGTTTGAGTTGACTGGGAAAATGGCTGCCCAAGGTGAGGAAATAGATGATCGATGGGAGCTTGTCATGAAGAAAGGCGTAGCAACAAAAGTGGATGTAATGGTGAAGGGGAAAAAGGTGACCTGTCCACATTGTGAGGAAGATTTCCTCTTGGAATAAGACAAAAGGTTTGAAAATGCCAGTCCTCAAAACCTCTAATTGTGATGATGCTACGGCGTGTGGAACATGCCCTGATAAAAATGATTGTCCTGAGATTTCAGGAGGTGAGTATGAATGCAACAAGAAACTGAACTGTCTAATATCGTCACACAGCAACTGACCAAGAACAGGCTACCTGCCAAAAAGCAGATCCTGGCCGAGCTCGGACAAAACGATAAGTTTGCCGAAGCCGTATACCTCAACATAGCCCTGCTACACCAATCCGGCAAAAGCATGCGCAGAGACAGCAAAGGAGCCAGCAGGCACGCCTACGACGCGGCATACAGGCCCAAATACCGCTTTTCTGACCCCAAAAACCCCACGAAGTACACACTTTCTGAGCCAGAAACAATATGCACGCTCCTGCACGATATAGGCGAGGACGTAGGCAAAACCCTTATAGGAGCCATGGTGTTCAACGACATGCAATCCCACCTATTCGGCAACGGCCACACACTCAAAAAAAACCTGGAGCTCATCACAAATTACAGAGATTTCATCTGGGGGCCTGTCAAAAGCGGGCTTAAGAAAAGGACTGCACAGAAACCCCTATGGAGATCCGCCGACATGCATACTGTCTTGAAACAGCTCAGGTTCGTGCTGGATAGAGTCCCTAACAAGGTGAAAAAGGAAGATATTATGTTGGATTACGCGAGGTTCAGGTGGTGCATTCACTCTTTCAAGAACGGCATTGAGCGCCTGCATAGCCATGGCTTCTACGATCACCAGAGACCTGTCATTAAATATGTTGACTTACACATCGATGATTTCTTTGAGGCTATTGACGTGATTGATGGCTTGATGGATCGGTTCGATGAGGTCCTGGACGCTGGCTACATAGTGACTCCTGAACAGGTCGTAGAGAAGTACGGCGTTGTCAGGGACCAAATCAGTGATGTCCTTGGCAAAGAGGAGTTCTTATATCCTGACGAGAAACTGATGTTTCCTGGGGAGTCCCACGCTATTCTGACGCTGGACAAGACGCTTTATTACGCTTACCTCTCAGATATTTATAGCGCTGCTTTGCAGGACGCTGAGGACGCCAGGTACCCAGTTGATGACGACAGCTTTTTAGGCGCTATGATGCCTAAGATCGCTGAGAACGCGGATAATGTCCTGGACATATCCAAAGACCCTTCACATATGGAAAGCATCTACAGGAAGAGCAGGGGCCTGCTTAGGGCTGGTGCTAATCTGTACCAGACACTACAGAATCGTGGAGCTTCAAGTCTACGGTTGGGTTACGCTGTGCAACATCTTTACAAATCCTTACAGATCAGCGTTACGGACGCCTTGAGTGTTGCCAAGATAGACCTAAAGAGAGATACGGCTTACAGACCCACTTATCAAAGAGTTGAACTCATGAGGGAAAAACTTAAAGACCTGAAGCCACTAATAAACAAAATGAAGGTGATATGAATCGAATTCAACAAAGAACACTTGATTGTCTTAGATATAGAAACAGAAGGACTGTGCCCTTATTACGGGCAGAGGATCACAAGCATAGCAGCAAAGGATACAAACAACAATGACTGGTATGAAGGCGTCGGTGGAAGCGAGCACGCTTTGATAGCTGCATTCCTGTCTTGGCTCCATAAAAGATGCTCAATGACGCATGCAATCGTCACTCATAACGGCAAAAACTTTGATGTGCCTTACATCATAGCCAGGTTCGATATGCTTGTAGGGCAGTCTGAGCCCGCTAAAGGCATCTTGCTTAGATATGATCATTACGACACGCGGGAGATGGCTGAATTGGTAGGTGAGAAGTGGCGAAGCCTGGATGCCCTCAGCAAAAAGTACGGGATAAAGCAAAAGTCTGGATCAGGACTTTGGGCTATAGATCTGTGGAAACAATGCCGGCACGATGAGCTCCTCAAGTACAACAAACAAGACGTCAGAGTCACAGAACAACTTTATATTAAACTCAAAGAAAAAATTGAGAATGGATAAAGAAATCATGCAGGAAACCAAGAAAGACCATACTGACTGGTACGCAAAAAAGTCAGGATATGATTATGATCAGGGCTTCGGGCACGGTTATAAGCACGGCTACGAGCGGGCCATTGAAGACATGAAAAAAGACCAATCTAAATAGAATTCAAATGACCATTTAAATGGTACTTGTGAGGACTGATAATCATTGGAAGATGAGATATGCCCACATTGCGGCGAAATAATAACTGAGAAAGATAGATTAGATTATTGGGATAAAGAATTTCAGAAAACCCAAAAAAGATTAAAGGGAATTAATGCCTCTGAGGGTACTGATTCTTACCCTTCCAAGAGTCAACAGGCCCACTGATGGTTCAACTCCACCCGGAGGCACCCTAATGCTTCAATACCTGTAGCTGCGGTATAGGTGGTTCAAGTCCGCCGAGAAGCTAACAACCACATTTTGGCGGATGTGGACAATGAATGAGTGGTTCGGGACGCGAAAATGGTAAAGGACAATCGTTCTAAGAGAACACCTATTGTCACTAAAGCACTTTACCACTCGCGAGGTCCTGGACCACTAACCTTCTTTCCATGACTTTTTCCTATACCTACACGGGGAAAAAGCCCTGGAGGTGTTACTAATGTCGGATACAACAATAATCGATTGTCCGGATTGTAATGAGCGTACTTTCGTCGGTGTTGCACAGGGATACACATCAGATGACAAGCCATATCCGGTTGGAACCTGTGCCCATTGCGAAATGGAACTTACTCCTATCAGTGGGAAAACAGACCTGCAATTACTGATGGAATTCAGACAAAAAGACTGGGATAACTGGGTAAAATTCTGCGTCAATAAAGGATATGACCCTGTAATTTACCAGTAAAATCTTTTTCATTTACAAGCCACAATTCTACCTGCCAGTCATACTTGAAAACATGCCTGCAGCAGATAGAAATATTGAGCTTGACCTCGCCGCAAATTCCGACATTGCAATAAATCTCGGAGTCACCAAAAACCTGAGAATCTCCATACACATCAGCGTTATCGAAAACCATAGCGTTTCCATAAACAGATGCGTTGCCGTAGATCCATGCATTGTCAAGGATTCTTGCACTGTCATACACTTGGGCATTATCAAAGACTCCTGAGCTTCCAGTAACAACAGCATCACCATAAACTCTGGCGCAGTCGAAAACGCTTGCTTCCCCCATGATCCGCGCATTACCGAACACGCTTGCATAATCAAGGACATCAGCATTCCCGCCTACAGAAGCGTTGCCATAAATCTCAGCTTCGCCATATACCCATGCTTCCCCTGAGATCCTCTCTTTACCATCAGAGAGAGTGAGGGACTCGACAAAGCCTCCGAGAGCCCCGCGCTCGACGCGTCCAACGATTGGGTGCTCGAAAGGTATCTTGACCTTCAATCGATACAGTTTAGTGAGGCCGTCCCTGGCGGTCCTGGTCTCTTTTGATAATTCAAATCGTTCGCTCATAACGCCCATTTCTTGTAAGCTGCAGCCATTTCTTTGGCAGCAAGGTCTGGGTCTACCCTGCCTGTTCCAGTACCGAGCCCTGGACAAAAAACCTTCTGAACAACATCATTCCGAGAGGCTAACTTAAGCACTGCGCTCATTGCAAAGAAACAATTCACGAAGCTAACAGGGCCAGGATCACGCATCGTAGGAGCACAAATCATGTAAGGAATCCTGTCATTACCGGTCTCAACAAACACTGCAGAGCCGACAGGAAGAATCCTTTCTGGACGCATGCTTATGAGGTCCTGCACATCAAGCTGAAGGCTCAATCCAAAGAATTCTGTGTACGCCGCATCAATACCCCCGTCCATGAGGCCGTAGCTGTTCGATGGGCTTACAATCGTGTTCTCGGCAACATCAAGGATGTTACCCTCAACAATCTGAACGCCCATAATGCCTGAGAAATGCTCTTTCCAGGCAGCAACCATGTCTGGGTTTATGTCAACAAGCCAAAGCTCCATAACGAAAATATGTCCTTTGTAGGCCGGCAAAAGCTTTAAATGCGGTTCCCTGTAATCTGCTCGGGAACCCCTATTTAAATCCAGTTGCCTAAGAAAAATAGTGAAATGGTGCTGTTTCCATCGACACTCAGGGCCCCCTCTCCTATTCCAGGTGAGGAGAGCGGGCAAACATAAGACTCGTTCTCAGCGAGGTGTCATAAAATGGAAACAGTAAGCAACCAAGTTGATAGTTGGATACACGAAATGGAACTGCCAAGCAGTGCAACACTCAAACCGATAAGACAGTTCGACGGCCTGTATCCGGAAGACCCAATAGAAGCTGAAGCGTACTGGGACTTCATAGGGTGGTTCATGCAACAAGAAGACGTGCTCATAATGGGCCTAAGGCCTTGTAGTCCTTGATAGCGTTAGTGACAATCCAGGGGTAAAGCGTTGCGAAGCCGTGGTGGACTATTGCCGGCTGAATGCTGACCCAATCACGGAACCGCTGACTTTTCCGCAGCTGCTTCCAGTCAGGATGAATGGTGAGGATCTTGCAATGGAAATTGGTTGTTGCCGGCAACTCTGTGTAGCTTTGTGGATCGTCAGGGTCGATGTCGAAGTCCTGCATGAAAAGCTCGATGGAGCGGAGCATCTTGGGATTAAATAGCTCATAGAAATCGCCACAATCATAGTTTCCTAAATGGAGTAGGACCTTGCTGAGCTGTATGTCGTCTTTGTTGAGAACCGAGATATTTTTGTATGTGTCGTAGTGCCACAGGATGCCTAATGTGTCTCTGTTACACAGTCCGATGACGGTTAAAGAGGTCAGTACCGCTATGGTTATGATGGTTTTTTTGTGGTGATTGATGGCTGATTTCGATTTCATAGTTATGGTAGATGCTGGTGTTTCTCTGTGAATCCCGCAGTGTCTCGATTTATCCTGGAATTAAGGGATATCGAGGGAATCAAAGATATTGCGAGAAAACAGGAGAGAAACGAATAATTATAGATATAATGATGAATAATTAAGTAAGAAAGAATGAGAAATAATAAGAGGAGGGAAATATAGAAAGAAATACTCACTATATCCTCATGGCCTGTACCAAGACAAACATGAAGAGTATACCGCATACCAGCGCCAAGTTCTTCCCGAACAAGATCCCGTATTGGATCGGGACGTTCCAAGATATCCTCCCGTATTGACGGAAAGGACTGAAATCAGATTCTCCCAAGTGACGGCTCAGTCTCGGTATCCACACTCCGTTGATTGCAAGCTGAAAAAGCACTGCAGCAAACCAGAACGGAAGGTGGTTCAACACCCTGATCCTATAATGGAAGAATGAATAATATCTGCCGTACCCGCCTTGGATAACGTCCAGCACAAGCCCGCCCACCATGAGCAGACCGACACTCACTATCACGACTACGAGAAAGGCCTGCATAAGTCTCGCCATAACCCCCTCCCTTTTCCTCAACAAAAGTTGATTTGTTGAGTTTAAACTTAACTATCTTCCTGTAATCATTATGTTTTTACATCAATATAGGCCCTGATTTCTCAGTTGTCCAGAAAAATTTAATAACTTGTATACCTATATGGCCTTTAGGAACGACTTTTTTTGAGAAACCATAATGAAAAACGACACATACTATACGGAAGAGGAACCAAAAAAAGAAAAGATGATCGAGATAGTCAGCGGAATACAAGACCCCCAAGCATACGCTATAATGACCACACAGATCGTCATGGACAACATCATCAATCCATCTAAAAACGCCAGCCTCGACGACATATTCAACCTGCCAGTTGAACAAGGTCAGATGAAGATTGAACTCCTAATATCGCTCCTCGGTCATATTAAGTTCAGGGCCGAAAATGACCTGAAACACATAAATTTTGATTTGGTACGCGTCGGTAATTGGCGCCTTGAACTGCCATATGACCAGGCCTATAACAAATCCAAGAACTGGTTGGAGCTGAACAAGCTAGAGATCCAGCTGCGGAGCGAAAAGCGGCAGGTTCAATCTGGTCTTACTAAGAACACTCTCGGAATAATGAATCAGATCATTTATGCGCTTGTTGAACACAGGAAAGAACATAAAAAACAAGAGCTCTTCAAGGATGCTGGTGATGATTCTGAGCTCGAAAAATTGGTGGTTAAGGATGTATCGGATGTTGAATATCGATGATAAATTGAAGCTCCTAAGGCCTGTAGTAGGGCCTGACAAAGCTGAAGCGCTGCGCAAGCTGTATTACATGGAGGACACGGCTAAAGAAAGGACGGAAGTAGAGCTGAAGATAGATTCCTTGATCAGCAGCAGGGCAAAAACAGATATTGATAACATAGTCCTTCTTCCTCCGCCTGACGAAAACGGCAGTGACGGTGAAATAAGCCTCGGACTTGTTGAGTACCTTGAAAGAAAACTGTTCCCTTACAGCCTCAGGCTTAAAGACATAAACAGGCATGCCGGCATATTCGGATCAACAGGAACTGGAAAAACAACTATAGCAACAAACATCATAAGGGAGCTGCACAAACGAAAGGTCCCTACAATAGTTATTGATTGGGAAACTAGCTATAGGGGCCTCGCGCAAGAGCTAAAAGACTTCATTGTTTATACAGTGGGGATAGATATCAATCCTTTCTATACAAACCTTTTCAACGTCCCTCCAGGGATCTCAATCCATGAATACGCCAAGAACCTTGTTTCGCTTGTAAGCCATGATTATTTGGGAGGACAAGGATCAGATACAGTGCTGCTGGAATACATCTTGGAGGCTTTTGCTGAAAACAACAAACCTATCTTTGAGGATCTGATTAACATAATCGACAGAGAAATAATCCAGAAACTTAAGTTTAAAGGCAAGCTCGCAGGAAGGACAGGACTATGGAAAGAGACCGTGCTCAGGCAGAACAAATTTATGAGCATCGGCTGCATCGGAAGAGTCGTGAATACCAACAGGCACATACCAGTAGAAAACCTCTTGGACAAATGGGCTGTGCTTGAGCTCGGAAACCTAAAAAGCCCTCAAGACAGGGCATTCATAACGCACTTCGTACTTGACCAACTCATGCTTTATTTCCAACACAAAGGCATAGTGTCCGAGAAATTGAAGCTCGTAATTGTGATGGAAGAATTCCACAATCTCGTAAATATCGATGGGAAAAGAACAGACGGCACACCCATACTGATCGATAACATGTTCAGAGAGATTAGAAAGTACGGAGTAGGCCTTATTGCTATTGACCAGACCCCTTCAGAGATCCCCAATGCGGTGTATGCAAACATGAACACCAAGATCAGTTTCTCACTTAATACTAACCAGGACACTTACAGCATGGGAAGGGCAATGAACATGCCTGAGCTCAAATGGCCTTATCTTGGAATGCTTGAGACAGGCCAGGCAATAACGAGCATAAAACAAAGAATCCCAGAACCTATTCTGCTAAGCATCCCTTTCACTAAACCCCTACCTAATATTAATAACTCAACCCTCAGAAGCTTAATGAGTGGAGTCTCGGACTTATCAATCGAGATTATCGAGAAAGAGACGGAACTCAATGACCCTCAATCTTCTCTTACAAATTATACTCCCCCCTCTGCGGCGGCCCCTGACAAGCTCGAAGCCCTCGAACTGATCTTCTTAGAAGACCTAATAAAGTACCCTTTTGATGGTGTCGATAAACGTACCAAAAGAATGGGAATGCACCAGACAGAAATTACCAAGATCCACAAGAGTCTCACAAAAAAGCAAGTAGCTTTCCCTGTGATTGTTGATGGCCGAAAGCTGTTCAAACTCACTCCTTACGGCAAAGAAGCTGCGGAAAGACATGGCCTAAAGATCCCTAAATGGAAAGGCGGAATCGTTCATGCATACTGCGTTGCAAAAGTAATGGCGCACATGCGCTTGCAAGGACTTGGGGCAGCTAAAGAAGTTGATAACATCGATATTATTGACAAGAAGAATCTTATCGGAATCGAGGTTGAAACCGGAAAATCAAACATTCTGAAGAACCTCAAGAAGCTCCATGACGCAAAGCTTAAATACAAGTATGTCTTAGGTACTGATACTGAAGCAACTCTCAAAGTCAGAGGCATTTCTGACTTCATTAAAGGCATCAAAATCATGGCTGTTAAGGACTTCATGAAACTCACAAAAGACCAGATCATTTCATCTATCCGCCAGGATAAATCAAGCTCACAACAATAAACAAAAACGAAATTTCAGCAGAACACACCCACAGCGCAAGGCGCTAAAATTTCAACGTATTAGCGGTTCTCACCAAAACGAACCCACTTTTTCTTAGACCCACCTTTCAACACAAAAAATCAAAAAAATAACTAAAAAATTTAATCAATCGAACCATTACATAATCAGAAAGGATACCTACGCCATGACAAGAAACTTCAAGAAAGAGACCGCACAAATCAGGGAACAAGCAGCTGAAGTTTTACAGACACCGCTCTTTAGCAGGCAATCAACAGCAGTGCTGATGTTAGCAGTGATCAAACTCGGAATATTAGAAAAAAGAATCAGAACCACAAACTCATTAACAGAAAGAAAGGAGGCCATGTATGAATTCGACAGCGCAAGCCACAGAATCAGAAAAGCAATCCAAGACTTTCAACATCGCCAAGAAAGGACCGGGCAAAAACGCCATACAGACACTCGTAGAACACGGGCCATTTCAGCTTGAGACAAAAGAATGTCCAAGGTGCAGATGCGTTTGGCTACAAGCATTTGTCAGAGAAGGTACTGACTGGAATGATTTTGGCATACGCCACTGCCCTTATTGCGGACTTGCAAGAGACGGTATGGGAAAAGCCATGATGTAAACCAGACCCACACAACCTATTTTGCTGCAATCAAAGCCTCTTTTTGAGTGACCAGAAGAGGCTTTTTTTTGCGCCCTTCAAAGGAGGTAACTGAACATGTGGAGCACACCAACAGAGGAACGACTATCGAAAATACCCAAACTATACGAAACAGAACACACGCCCTTAGAGGACAAGACTGTCTACCTGCACTTTTTCATTGGAGGATGTGACTGGTACGTATGCGAATACGATGGAACTGATTTGTTTTGGGGTTATGCGATCCTGAACTGCGACTTCGAAATGGCCGAATGGGGATACATCTCATTCAAAGAGCTAAAACGCATCAACATCGGAGGAATCGAGATCGATTGTGAATTAGAGGAATACTGGAAGAACCCGACTGCATCAGAGGTCGAGAATATTTGCCTTGGTAATGGATGGCCCTCACCAAGAGATAAGCAATTGCAGAACGCAAGCTAAATACTGATACCTGGAAACAGAACACGAAAAGCCTCTCTGAAACACCCTTCAGAGGGGTTTTTTTATTTGGGAAAGGAGCTCACGCAATGACTCAAGAGGAAAAGAATAGATACCAGGAAGCCAGCGCATTGAAGCGGATCATAGAGCAACTCAAAGGCCAGAAATTCAAACTCGATTGCGGACACCACGTCACCTTCGGGCACTTCCTAGGCAACGACATAACCATCCGGAACGGCAAACAACCAAAAATAATCTGTACGCTCTGCAGCTACTGAAAGGAGGCCCTATGCCTGATGAGATTAACAGGAAAATTATGGATAACGAGCTCTCAGCTATGGACTGGGAACATTACGATCTTGCCTGGGAACTGCAATGGTGGATCGACTTTTTCAACATAGCATTCTTCAAAGACCAGCCACTGCCCATGCCTGTGCTGACCTTCGAGAAAGCCAACGTCAGAAGCCTCGGGCATTACCGAATCGGCCTTAATGACTGGGCCGTTAAGAACCAGATCAACCTCAACAAAATATATCTGGACAGACCTCTTTACGAGATCCTCGCAACACTGATTCACGAGATGGTCCACCTATGGGAATACACGCACGTCGAAGAAGGAAGGCGCACAAAAAGCTGGTATCACCCGAAAGCTTTCAGGAACAAGATGGAAGAAATAGGGATAGCCACTGACAAGACCGGATGCCATGTATATGTCGGCAACCCCTTTTTTGATCTGATAATTCAGCACGGAGTGACTCCACCTATCAATGAGCTGCAGAAAATGTGTGGGATCAAACCTCGTCGCTTCACGATCAAGAAAAAAAGGGGCAGTTCGAAGCTCAAGAAATGGAGCTGCGGATGTACGAACGTCAGAGTTGCAGTTAAGGAATTCCACGCTGTATGTATGAAGTGCGGCAACATGTTTAAGAAAGCCTGATGGAAAAACGTGTGAGGAATCATACCTAAGCATTGAAGAAATGGGTTTCCAGGGTACGAATGGGGGGTGATTGGTATGATTCCTCGCACAGAAGGCGATACACATGACAATGAATGTTATAAGGACAGCTTTATACAAATTATGACGGCGCTCACCAGCATAAGAGCTATGATCATTCCAGGGACAGTTGACACAAACGCGAAGGCTGGAGGAGTTACAGCAACAAAGAGTCGTACAATGAATTCTATTATTGCAATGAGCACTCTAAGGACGAACTTGATGATTTTGATTGTGTATTTCCAGAAAAACACCGTGAGGACAAGGGCAAGACCGATACCTATAAAGAGGCCCTTACTTTTTATCCAGGACCAAAATATCAGGAGGGAATCCAGGACCTTTGCAAAGACAGAAACACCAACAGGTGGGTTGTCCCACACTATCAAATCATACCCTACTGCCGGCGTCCTAATAGTCTGTCCGTCAAGCGTTGCGGTGACATAGTAATAGATCATTGTGTGAGGAGGATAGCCCCCTAATGGTGAGCTATAGCTTTCTCCCGCCATTTCCTGAATTGATTCTAATGTGGTCCAGTCTTGTTTGTTGTGGCTGTAATGATACTCGACTTTGGCTCCTTGAGACGCTTCTGTAAGGTATACCCAGAAATTGACTGTCTGGTTCGGCAATGGGAGGTGCTCGTTTCTGTGGATGTAACTGGTCAAAAACTCGTTTAGGTGCAGGAACCCGAATTCTGATTCATCATATATTGTTTCGCTTCGCCCACTCCCTCCTGCTGGTGCAGGGTCTTGTTCTTCCTCTTCTGTTGCGGGAAACACTATGGTTCTTACTGACGAATTCTTTTCGTTCAGGCCTTTGTCCTTGCAGCTTATGAACCATGCTGTGCTGCCTTCTTCTGTTGTAGTGTAAGTTATGGAGTGGGTGCCACTTGCAGCAACTGTTTCTGTTTTGACCTTCTCATTAGCTATCCACAGGCTACATTCCTTGATGTGTAGATCCGCAACAACGTACTCATAGGTGACTTCCGATGAGCCTGAGGAATACATGTCCTCAGGGGAGGATAGGGTGACTGTGGGGGCCGTCTTGTCGAATAGGAAGGTGCTTAGGAGGCCTAAGCTCGCGTTGTAATTTGTTGATGTGGTGGTTCCTGAGATGTCTGCGTCGATATTCGTTATTGATTGAAAATTGGTGCTCTCAGATCCAAAGCTTCCTGCAGTATAGAAAATGTTTGTCTGATAGTTATCTGAAGAAGGTAGGGTTGCTGTGGCTATCTGGATCATGCTTAACAACACGAAAAAACATATTGACCACCGAATTATTGTATTTGTCATCCTTAGTTAACAATTATTATACAATTTGAATCTATCCAAAGAATGTTTCCGCTTCCAGGGTCACCCATCCCTGTTGTGTTGATACTACCATTACACCTCGTTTCCCCAGTTCCCGTAAAATTAATGTTTCCTGTACCAGTATCACAGTTTGTGATGTTACAGTAATCGCTCATATTGATTTGCCAGTTTTGGTCCGGTCCTGGGCACGAGCAAGTATTTGTAGGAGGAAGCGACCCTGGAGTCATGTCTCCGAACCCTATTGCGTTAGCGTTGTTCTGGACCTTCTCAGTTATCTCTGTAGCTGTTCTATCATCTCCATACAAGACTATGTTATCGTATCTAAAATAGCTTCCTGAGCTAAAATCGTGATTATTGAACTTAATGTTCCCATTATTACTTGAGCTTGACCTAAATGCTGCATTACTTTGTAATTCGCTTGTGCCTTGCCAAATATCATAAGTACCTGAGAAACCACTGGTCACGTATGTATTTAAGTTCCATGTACCTTCTGCTGCTGTTCCGATTGTGTGCCATCCTGTATCAAGATACCTATAAGTTGTTGCTATCCATGGATGCGCAATATATACAACCCCTGAACCATCTCCTGCGTAAGTATAACTTACACCACTGCTTCCTACAGCATTATGTAGTTTCCAAAACTGGGTTGTTCCAAGGTCTTCTGGATCGAAGGCATAATCAATCGTTTGGTCGTTATTCAAATTACAGAACAGATAATCTCTTCCCCACATTGCTGCTGTTGAAGAACAAGTACACGTATCAAGACCATCTGAGTTCACTCCAGTAAGGTCTATAACCCCACTATCGCATTTATAGAATGCTTTAATATCATCACCTGAGAACAATGATGCGTTATTTACTGTTGTTCCGTTTCCAGATACCACTACGAAAGGCACGTCAGTATGTGTGCTGTTAGCCACGATATAATCAGTATCATCACCACTATTATACCTTACCTGCATGTCTGTTCCGTAACAAGCAGCAAGAACATATTCAGCTCCTGCAGTACCTGGTATGATGAATCCATCCGAACCATTCAAATTGAACACACTTTTCTGGGTCATATTAGTGCAGTTTATGTCGTATGCACCATCATATCCACTAACTAAGCCTGTGAGTAATATCATTGATAGCATTATGATTATTTTTCTCATTTTTTCATATGGTTTTATCTCAGTTAACAAATCTTTCCGCCGCTACTGAATATGATGCAGTCCACGTCAGTGACGTTCTTACCTGTCATGTTTGAGCCAGCCAACTTCGGTGTGTCACCTGTTTCAACGAATTCTGTTACGTCGGATATGATTGAGTACAGGTTGGCTTCGGTGAAGGCATCTATGTTTGAATAAACGTGGTCGTGGCTATCGTCTGCAACCTCTGTAGCTGAGTAAGGTCCTGACACGTCTCCTGCGAAGTTGTCTCCGAGCTCAACATACTCATCATCAAAGGTTCCTGAATCAAGAGTGCATCCGTCTTCGCCGCCAGTGCAAGTGAACTCGCCGAAGTCCTCAGCAGTCATGTCTGTATCATCAACGCTTGCTCCCACTTCGCCCGTTTTTATATACCCAAATGCTCCTACATCGGCATCAGTAAGATAATAATCTGTTTTCTTATACCCGAATGCTGCAACATTAGCGTCAGTAAGGTTATACTGTGTAATCGCCGCTTGCATTTGAACTGTTGTGTTGTAAGTATCTGTATCTGACTTAATGTACCCCAAACCAGTTATATCTGAATCAGAAATGTTGTATTGAGTAATCGCTGCCTGGATATCAGCGGACGTGTTATAAGAATGCACAAGATCAGATATCTGACTTTCAGTGATCGTGACATTAGTCCAATCAGTCGTATTTACACTACTGAAAACGACACTGGAATTAGTCCTAACATTCTGATCCATTAGATGAATCTCAGTAAATCCATTTCCAGTAGTGATTTGTTCTGCAGTTGCCCACCCAATCGTTGGTGACACAAGAATAGGATTTTGTGAGAAAACCCAACTTCCTGTACCAGTAGGATCAGACACAAGGCCCCTCCAACCTACTGATGCCACTTCGGATATAGCAAATGTAATATCTGCATCAGACCCTATAATAACATCATCAACATTAGTGCCGCCATTAACAATAACCGGACTTGTTGCGACAATATCTTTTTCTATAGTTACAGCGGCATTAATCTGAGCAGACGTGTTGTATGTATCCGTATCAGATTTAATGTATCCTAAACCTGTAATATCGGCGTCTGTGAGGTTGTATTGAGTCACCGCATCTCTCATCTGAGCCGAAGTGTTGTAGCCGTCGAGCTCTGAATCCCTGGCAATAGAGGAAGGAATCCTGGCCTCAGGGATGGTCCCTGACGTGATGTTTTCGCCGGCAAGCACTATGGACTGATCAGCATCCCTCCAGTTGTCAGCGAAAAGGTGCGAAGCCGTGATGTTGTAAGCTGAAACGATGTTTGCTGTCTTATTCCAGAAAGTGTCTGAGAGATCAGCCAAAGTGCTAAAAGGCCTACTAATGATATCAGCCCAAGCGACTTTATCGGACACGTTGGATCTAATGGAGTAGGGCGCTGATGTGAGGTTGATTCTTGGGCTCATCTCAGGATCAGCGTTGACCTTAATCCCTACATAATATGTCTCGTTGAAAGGCAGGCTGAAGTCCTTGAGCTCAGCATGGTAAACTCCCTCGTCGTTGAGGGTGAGGGTGTTGTTCTGCTCAAAAAGCTTAGTTCCGCCTGTGTAGGCATCATAGATCCTGAACGTGAAGTCCTGGCTCCCTGTGAGTATGGCTCCGTCAGTGTCTCTTAATTGTCCCTGGATGCTTATCGAATCAGGGATAGCTGTCGCTACGAAAGACATCAAAATCATGCCTGCAACCAACAAAAATAGTGTGCTTACGACATGTGATGATTTCATTCTATTTGTATTTTTCATAGCGACACCTCTGTTTTGACCTTAACTGAAGAGGCTTTTGCCCCACTCCTTTCCTCTTGCGACAGCAGCCTTGAGCTTGACTCTGTAAGGCAGGTCGATGTTGTCCTCAATCTCCTTGAAATCTATATACTCTCCGTCCTGGTTGGCTTCCCATGCCCTTTTAGCGAACTGCTCGGTAGTCCGGACCCTGTAGCATTTCGCAGGCTTTGATTCGAGCAGCTCCAATGATCCGTCCATATCAACACCGACGTAAGCAACCCTCTCCTCAGTTTCGAGACAAAAATTGTCCTCAGAAAAAGCTGATTTCATAAAGTCGGTCGTTGATTTCTTTGAGTTCGCTGTCCTTATAGCCTCAGATATGTCCTCTGTATCCATCCTGTCCTGTTCTCGCGTTTCAGTTTGGGTTTGAGTTCTGGATCTCATTTGGTTCTCCACCCCTGACAATAGAGGATTTTGATCAGTTTCTTGGTTGGGTTGGTGCTTCTTTACTCCGTCGAAACTGATATCGTATCCTCCGAGCCTAAACGCAGATACATTTGTGGCCGCGCCTATAATGGTCGTGACGATCAGCGCCATCATTAAAGCAGCCCTTGTTACTCTCAAAATAATGTTTGTTTTTTCCATTTTTTTTGTTTCACCCCATCGGTAGTACAGTTAATACAAGGAGGACCAATCCCCCTATACAGATGAACAGGATTGCATGAATGAAGTAGTAAGTCTGTTTCTGCGTCAAAGCCAAATCGCCAGCCATAGCGCCTATGATAGGGTATTGGCTTGAAAGCTCCATAACTGATGAATTGAACTTGTGCTGGTATTCCTGGGAATCGTCGAACAACCAGTGCTTTTGGATGCTGAAATTGTATTGGTACGGCCCTGGATCATAGCCAGAGAGGACCTGCAGGTGTCCTTGAATGTTTCCCTTCTCTTGAAAAAAATACTCCTTGAAATCTTGTGACGAGAAATTTCCGGAGATCCGGACATACATCTGCTCGCCTTCTTCCATTATGGCCTTGGATGAGCACTCGCCTGTGTACAAGTCGCAGATCTCAACGGTCATATAAGGCTTTAGGTTTTCGCTGAACCTTGTGGTGGCAGAAACAGGTCCGTCTTTTGCTGTGAACACAACCTCTTTCTGATAGATATCAGTTATCGGGAACCACCTTACCTTGATTGTGTCTCCTGGGTACCGGAACACAACGTGGCCCCTGAGCCTTTCGTCTATTACGCCGTCAACGTCAATATCAGATCCGCCGCCGCCTCCACCTCCAGATGGGTTCTCTGCCGCACTCACAGAAACGTTTATGTTGACAGATTGATTAGAGACCGTGTTGCCAGAGGCATCGACGCAGTAAGCCCCTCTGTAACCCCATATTCCTACCGCATTGTAGGCTTTGAGAGCCCTATAAGTGTTGCCTGAAAATAGTGACGCAGAAACATTTTCGCTGAAAGTAGCTCCATTATCGAACCAGGAATACACCCAGACGTACGCACTTCCGATGCCTGAGCCGTACTGCTCGTCGCTGCAATCAACATAGAACCTGCCTATGTCGCCGTTCGTTTCGGATGTTGCGTCAACGCTGTGGTTGCCCATTATCGGAACCATGTCGTCACCAATATGGAAGGTGCCTGTTGCTGTGCCAGAGATGAGGGATGTGTTGTCAACGACGTAAGCGTAATACGTGTAGGTCTGATCAATGGTTTCTCCTGTCAGATTAGCGACGAGGCAACTGACGTTTCTGAAGGACTGGTTGGCTGAGCTGTTGCACCATGTCCTGTCCGTACATCCTGATTCTGTGACCGATGTTGAGTTGCAGAAATATATGGTCCAGGAATTGTCAGGGTCAACGTCCGTGAACTCTATGCTAAGATTAAGGGTCTCATTTCTGTTTGTCGGAAATACTTCGGTGCTTTGCTCACCAGTTTGTTGAGTGGATGAGTTGACGCTGCTCACAATGGGCGATGAATAATTTGAGTTGACTATTTCGCTCTGAGAAAATATTTCTGTCCCGTTTACGATGCCGTCTGTGATTGTCGCCCCGCATTTCCATGATTCATTTTCTGATGTGTTCCCTGAAGAAAGTACTTGGTTTCGGATTCCGGAAAACGCGCCATCCGAGTACCATTTGAAATGAAAAGACAGGGTGTGGTTGTCGGCGTCGGAGCCGTTGGTTTCGTTATAGCATGTAAGGTCTTGGTGGATGCTTGGTGAGACTGGGGATATGTTTATGTTTCCAGAGTACGTCGGCTCATGATTTAATAGTATTGTGGTCGTTGTCGAATTTGTCCATGTTGAATTTGTGCTTCCGTCATTGGCGCTGCAGCTGAGCACCCAATTATCTGAATGGGTTGTTGAAGAGGACGGTATTGTTGAAACATTTTGTTCTGTTCCTGATTCATACCTGATATCCCAATACATCGCTTCTTCGTATATACTTGCTGAATTACCACCACTATTATCCTCTAAAGTGTGCCACCCTGTACCATCCCAACAAGACCAATTGTTGGCTCCAGGTGCCGTAAAATCACTTGTAATGTTAAACTGTAATCACTCTTGTCCAAAAACGGGTTTAGAATGAGTCATAAAGTGAGTAATAATACGAGTCATTGAAAAAAATCCTCCTTATATGTAGGGTGGTTGTTAATTTCGCCAAAAAATAACAAATACCCGCAACA
>Ga0209637_1000073_pt1 | contig 45516 bp, 44 predicted proteins | sample OlaalgELextract3_2_FD_187379 | JGI IMG/M metagenome (GOLD analysis project Ga0209637, IMG submission 187379) | Olavius algarvensis symbiont microbial communities from Tuscany, Italy - Type G ELBA extract 3 (SPAdes) (version 2) | ecosystem: Host-associated > Annelida > Digestive system >... | reverse complement strand
AATGCCAATAGGTGGTCATAGGGCTTGAAGGATTTATCGTAACGGCCAGCCTGGAGGCTAGACGAAATTCGATCAATCAAATTACGCGGAAGGGCTTCTAAAAGTTGATGAAATCGAGTATTACTGCACACCTTGTTGTTCCTTTTGTTTTTGAGTTCGCACTCGGGGTTGTAACCCCAAACATTAGGAACAGCAAGACCTTTACTTCCTTCTTCAGTTTTTCCCCGGACAGCTATGCGCTTGCGCGGGGATGACTCCACATTTTGGGGATGACTCCATATTTTGGTGATTGCGTTTTCGTGCCTCCCACCTAGTCGACGACGAGGTCGCCCAGGTAGGGAAAGTTCAACGCGTTTACGATCGGATCGACGTTGACGCCCTTGCGCGCGGCCCAGGCCAGGTTTTGCCAGTGCAGCGGAATGAAGCCGGCATCCTGGAATACCTTGGCCTCGATATCCTGCAACATCTTGGCGCGCTTGTTGGAATCGGTCTCCATATTTGCTTTTACCGTCATCTGGTCGACGTAACTGCTCGAGTAGTTGCCCGAGTTGTAAACGCCCATGCCGGTGCTCTGGTCCGGGGTCATCGCCAGGAACTCGTAAAAGTTGGCGCTGTCCTCGGTGTCCGAGTGCCAGCCGATCATCATGACGTCCGCGGCGCGGTCGTCGAAGGCAGGCCAGTATTGCGCCTGGGCATGGTTTGCAGATCGACCTTGATGTTGATCTTGGATAACATCGCGGCCACCGCCTGGGAGATCTTGTCGTCGTTAACATAGCGGTTGTTGGGCGTCATCATAGTAATGCTGAAACCGTCCGCGTGACCGGCATCTTTCATCAGTTGCTTCGCCAGCTTGAGATCGAAACGCGGCTTCAGGCTAGCGTTGTAACCGAGATAACCTTCGGGGCTGAACTGCGCGGCGGTGGTGGCGAAACCTTTCATGATCTTCTTGACGATCGCTTCGTTATTGACCGCATGTACCATCGCCATACGGACGCGCTGATCGCGAAATTCGGGACGACGCTCCTGATTCAACTGGAAGGTGATGATGCGCGTGCCGGGCATGGTGATCAGTTCGGCATTGCGGGACGAGCGGATTTGGCCGAAGTCATTCGGCGATACCGGGGCGATGAAATCGACATCGCCGGACAGCAGCGCCGCGACACGGGTCTGCTCATCCTTGATCGGGGTAAAAACGATCTTGTCGACATTGCCGCTGCTGCCCTTGTCCCAGTAATCGGCGAACCGGTCGAACACAACCTTGACGCCCTGTTCGCGCGAGCTGACGGTGAACGGGCCGGTGCCGGAAAGGTTGGTAGAGGCGAAAGATGCGCCATTTTTGACGATCGCCCCCTTGTCGTTACCGTTCGCATCGGTGCCGCTGTAAAACTTACTGTCCATCGGGAAGATGTAAGTTGCGGTGTGCAGTACCAGCGGGTAGGGACCGCTGGTCATCAGGTCGATGGTGTAGTCGTTGACGACTTTGAGTTCGGTGAAGTTGGCGAAAATACCCTTGAAGTCAGGGCTGACCTTGAGACGGTCGAAAGTCCACTTGACGTCGGCCGCGGTCATGCTGTTACCGCTGTGGAACTTGACGCCCTTGCGCAGGTTAAAGCGCACCGTGGTCGGGTTCAGACGCTTGTAACTGGTGGCCAGGCGCGGCTCGAAGGCGAGTTCCTTGGTCCAGCGAATCAACGGGTCGAAAGACATGTGCGACAGCTGTAATACACCGCCCGACAGCTGCTCGTGGATATCGAGCGTTACCGGGTCGGCGTCATAAGCCAGCCTCAGCTCTTTCGCCTGTGCCGTTGTGAAGGCCAGCATGGCGGACATCGCCAGGCAGGTTGTGAGTAGAAAACGGTTTTTCATTTTAGGGTCTCCAAGTCGTTGTATTGTCTTACCGGTTTTTACCCAAAAACCGGAAAAGCTTTTATATGGCTAATTTGCAGCCTCGTTATCGTAAATGCTATCGAATCGCGGCATCAAGTCGAGTAACTCGATACTGTATTCGTTTTGCGGATGTTCGAAGAAGGCTTCGGTTTCCGCAGTCTCAAGTATGCGCCCATAGCGCATGATTGCAACCTGGTCGCACATTTGCCGGATGACGGGCAGATCGTGGCTGATGAACAACATCGTCAGCCCGAGCTCGTCCTGCAAGTCTTTCAGCAAGTTCAGGATCTGCGCCTGCACCGAGACGTCGAGCGCCGAGGTGGGTTCGTCGCAGATCAGCAAACGCGGTCGGCTGGCGAGCGCGCGCGCAATCGAGATGCGCTGGCGCTGGCCGCCGGAAAATTCGTGAGGGTAACGGCGTCCCATACGGCGGCCGAGGCCGACATGGTCGAGCAGATCTCCGACTAGTTGCATCACTTCCCGCGCCGGCGCGAGGTCGTGGAAGAGAATCGGCTCGGCGATAATGTCGTTGACCTTCATGCGCCCGTTGAGCGACGAATAGGGATTCTGGAACACCATTTGCATTTGCAGGCGCGCCTGCTGCACTGCTGCGCGGTCGGGGTTGTTTATCAGCTCGACGCCATCGAATTTTATCGAACCGCTATCGGGCTGCTGCAATCCGGCGACCATGCGCGCGATAGTGGATTTGCCGGATCCGCTCTCACCCACCAGCCCAAACGATTCGCCGGCCTTGATCACCAGGTCGACATCCCTGGTGGCCTGCAGGTAGCGGCGGTTTTTAGCCAGCAGCGCGTCGCGGGTGATGAAGCTGAGGTTGAGATCCGTGATCTCCAGCAGGGTTTCCGAATGCGCGTGGCGCAGCCCCTGGCCCAGCCAGTGGGTCGAGACGTCGATGTGCTTCAGGCCTTTCTCGGTGGTCTCGATATACTCGACCAGCGGGAAGCGGTCGATCTTGACGTTGGCGCGCGGCACCGCGCTGATCAGGCTCTTGGTATAGTCGTGTTGCGGTTGCGTCAGAAGCTGTTTGGTCGATCCGATTTCCACCAGGCGGCCCATGTACATGACCGCGACCCGATCGGTTACGCTGGCGATAACGCCCATATCGTGCGTCACCAGCAAACATCCCACCTGACGTTCGCGGCACAGTTTGCGAATTAGCGACAGGATTTGATCCTGCACCGAGACGTCGAGCGCGGTGGTCGGTTCGTCGGCGATCAGCAGTTCGGGCTCGCCCGCGAGTGCGATCGCGATGACGACGCGCTGGCGCATGCCGCCTGAAAACTGGTGCGGAAACTGCTTGATACGGATCTCGGGTTCCGGAATACCGATTTGATCGAGCAGATCGACGGCGATGCGCTGCGCTTCTCGTGGCTCGAATTTCAGGTTGGTGGTGATGGTTTCGACCAGTTGATTTTCGACCGTGAACAGCGGATTCAACGAGGTCATCGGGTCCTGAAAGATAAACCCGACGCGCGAGCCGCGCACCTTCAATATTTCTTTGTCGGTGAAAGTCGAAATTTTGGTCTCGTTGAGATAGATGTCGCCTTTCGATACTCGTCCCGGCGGGCTGAGCAATTGCACGATACCATTGCCGATCGTGGATTTACCGGCGCCGGATTCGCCTACCAGTCCCAGTATCTCTCCCGCCGCGAGGTCAAAGCTGACGCCTTCCACCGCGTAATCGGTTTCGTAACGTCCGGGAAACTCGATCGATAGATTTTTTATGCTTAACAACGGCATTGGATTTATTTAGTCTTTTTTTGCAACTGCTTGCTCGAAACGCGATGCTAACGCGATCGTTATCCCTTGTCGAGCACTAGCCCGCGTAACCCAGTGTAAACTCATTAAGCGCCCGCGCGATTCGGAATGCGGCTTAGTAAACCGCTACTTCCCCGAGCAGCCAATCTACTCTGTGCTCACTCTCCAGTATCAGGCGCTTGCGCGTATGGTAATTGAGCTGGGGCGTGGATTTGAGTAATTCCTGGTAAGCTACGGCATCGATCGATATCAAGCCGCAATCGGTGGCGGCGGTCATTTCGACGGACTTATTGTCGGTGTAGGCACGCCAGCCGAGCTCCTCGCCGATGCCGATTTTCTCTTCGCTAGCGTCGGCGTGCACGATCGAGCCGTCACCTTCGACGAAGATGTACATATGCGCCTCATCCAGCGACATGGTATTACCTCCCTCGACCACCTTCCATTGCGCAATGCGAGAAATCTTGTCGGTCACGGTAGACGATAATTCGGCATACTGCGGCAATAATTTCACTATCGGGCGCAACAGCCAGCGGTTTTCCAGCATCGATTGCAAGCCGCTGTGCCGGATGAAGTTGCGGAAGGTTTCCTCGGCGAATACGCATACGGTAACCGGAGTTTTGGCGACCACACTGGCGTTGCGGATGCCGGAGCCGGTCAGAATCGCCATTTCGCCGATGACATCGCCGGCCTGCAACATCGCCACGGCTTCGCGGCTGCCTTGCTCGACGCGCACCACTTCGCAATAGCCGGTCAGAATCAGATAAACCGAACCGTGCGTCACCGCTTCCTGGACGATAATGACGTCCTCGGTGTTGTAGCGGTAGATTTGCTGTTCGGCGAGCAGATTACGCATCCAGCGGTTGGGGAAGGGTTGTCCCAGCCAGAGGGTCAGGTAATGATTGATTTGCGAAGTATAAATTGTGCTGTCACCTTCGATCAGGGTGTAACGTTTGCCGGAGCTGGCGAGCGAAAAAGTGGTTTGCAGCGCTTCCGGCACTTCCTCGACATGCACGAAAACAACGCGCTCCGCTTCCGACTCGAGAGCATCGGTCGGGTCGCCGTGAATTTCACCCGCGCCGCCATCGGCTATCAGCAAATGGAAATCCTGTTTATAGAGTCGCTCCAGGTTTGCAGTCGTTTCGGGGCGCACGATGCCGGATTCGCCCATTTCGCGCACGGCGCTCATATTCTGGTTGTCGCCGACGATACAGACGTCGCGAAACTGTCCTTTGTGGATAGTCGAAAAAGTGGCGCCGATGGTCGGAATGCTGTGCACCGTATTGTGCACTTCAATGCTGAGCCCGTAGTAATTAATGGTGTCGCCTGGATTGACCCGAATCAACTGGAAGTGCTCGGTAACCGTGTCGACTTGCCAGCCGAGACTGCAGCTGAGCTTTTCCATCGCCATATTGAAAATTTCCTGGGTAGTGATGACTTCGACGCGATGCGGCATGACCATCAATGGGAACATCGAGCAATGGTCATCGTGTAGGTGGGTTAGAAACACGGCGGACACCTGGTTTTTGGAAATACCGCGCGCGAACAAATGCTGATCGAGAAACGGGATCGCGTCGATCAAAAGATAGTCGCCGTTGTAACATAGCGCCAGCCCGGAGCAGGGTTCGGAGGTGGAAAAACCCGAGGCGCCGCCGAGCACTTCGATCCCCATTTTAGTCAGTCCGCCGGGCACATAGTCGATCGGCACCGGGTAAGGGGGCAGGACTGCGGCGCCGTCGTTGAGGTCGACGAAAACGTCTCCACCGGGATTGGTTACCAGGTAGCGATCCACCCCTTTATGCTCGATGGTGAAGCCGCCGGCTACGGCGAGATTATTTTCAAAGGGTATCGGGTTGAAAAAATCCGCGACCTGAATCATGTCTCCCTGGTCGGTTTTTAACGCGAGTGCGGCGGACACGCCGAGCCATTCATGCTTCAAGCCCTCCTCGGTATTCCAGTGATCGAGTTCTTCCGGAGTGGGGCCGAGCAGGGTGAAACGCAACAGGCGCATGGCGTGACTGATCGAATCGCTATCGCCGACCAGGTTGAGCTTGCGTTTTTCGGCCAGACCCTTGGAAAAAAACAGGAAGAAATAAAGCGGGAATTCTAGATTATTGAGCAGCGAACAGGTCTTTTCACGAATGTCGGTCAATACCAGGGTGTCGAATTTCGAAACGCCTTCCCGCAGCAAACCTTTTAAAACCTCGGGAGGCTGGCCCAAGAGGATGGTTTCAGCCTTATCCATGACGACTCTGCTGCCGGGTGCGGGTGTTAGGATTTGCGGTTCAGCCATTTTCAGAATAATTTTTGCCGAACGCTCAAGTGTACCCTGCCGGGTAAGGGGGTGAAAGGCAAATATCTGTTAGATAGTTTGCACAAATTTGGCTTGCGCCGGCATGCAAAGAAGCTATGGCTGTAGCCGGTATTGGAACAGCGATTCGTAGTACGGCCGGGCCTGCGACGCGATTTCACTAGCTGTCTCCGACAGTGTATATGTTTTTTCCCGATAGGCTGCGAAGCCGGTAGAGCGCCACACTGAGTCGTACCAGTATTCGGCCCAGACGCCGTCGCTGTCGCGCCGGCCGGCCGGCCAGCTAAGCATTTGCGGCACAAACCCGATCCCGAGACGCGCACAGATCGCGCGCAGCATGGCCTCAGGGTCGAGTAAAAACTCGCGGCTGTCGATCACGATCGGTAGCGCTCCGGTCAGATTGCGTACGGTTTCGAACAACGCCGCCTGCTGGACAAAGCCAATGTCATCCAGCGTCGCGTCGCTGCGCACTGCCGCATAAGACGCGATCACGGCTTCGGGCTCGCGGATCAGGAAACAGTTTTGCAACGACTTGAGCCAGCCTCGATCGAGTTGCGGCAACAAGTGCAGGGTCATGTGCTTCTGGTAAAAAATCGATTTACCGCCGGCGCTGCCGCCGGCGCAGGCGGCGATGATCGCTGCGGCGTCGGTGCCCTGGGCGGCGATGACTTCGGCGGTGCCCGGATGCGCGATTCCGGTGGCATCCAGGTAGTAGCCGTAGAGGGGTTCATCCCACACCAGGCAATCGTCCCGATTTTCAAAGGCGCGCATCAGCGCGGTCGAGATGTTGCGCGGTCCGGACCACATCGCGATACGCAGCGGCTTCAATTGCACTCGCGCTCGAGCAGGTCGAGATAAAGCTGTTGCAGTTTTTCCACTAGCGGTCCGCGCGCGCCGTCACCGATAGTCCGCCCGTCGATCTCCCGCACCGGCGCGAGTCCGGCAAAGGTGCCGGTGACGAAGGCTTCGTCGGCGCCATAGACATCGGTCAGGCTGAAATTTTTCTGTCGCAGCACGATATCATTCCGTTCGCATAGCGCGATAACCTGGCCGCGGGTAATCCCGCCGAGGCAGTAGTCGCCCGTCGAGGTCCAGACTTCACCCTTGCGCGCGATAAAAAAATGCGTCGAATTGCAGGTTGCGACAAATCCATGCGGATCGAGCATCAGGGCTTCGTCGGCGCCGGCCTTGGCGGCCTGGATACAGGCGGTGATGCAATTCAGTTTGGAATGGCTATTGAGTTTGGGATCCTGCACGTCGGGATAACCGCGTCGCACGTGTACGGTAAACAGGCGCATTCCCCGGGCGGCGGTTTCCGGCAGCGCTTGTTTGTATTCGGGAATGATGACGATGGTCGGTGGCGTAATCGTAATGCGCGGATCCTGGTAGGGCGTCGCCTTGATGCCGCGCGTAACCATCAGCCGGATATGCACGCCGTCGGACATATTGTTTTTTTGCAGCAGGCGATACAGTCGCTCGCTCAGCTCGGGCGCGCCGATCGCCATTTCCATATCGAGCGCCTTGGCGCCTTCGTATAATCGATCGAGGTGCTGTTCGAGAAATGCGATCTTGCCGCGGTGCACCCGCAACCCTTCCCAGACGCCGTCACCGAGTACGAAGCCGCTGTCGAATACCGATACCCTGGCCTCGTCGCGCTTGAAATAGTCGCCATTGATATCGATGACGATGTCGGCGTTGCGCGCATCGTCCCGGTACTCGTGCGTGCCTTTTTTACTCATCGGTCGTGCCCAGTTCGAAGCGGTGGCCGAGGCTGGTAACGGTTAGGTACTTCGATCCGTCGCGCACGCGCTCCGTGGCGAGATTAGCCAGTTCGAAAAATGCGTTGCGACCGATCAGGGCCTCGATCCCGGCATGCAGATGCACATAGGGTCGCGGCCTGTCGGTTGCGGCGTCGAACTCGACCCGAATCGGATGTTTGTCGTTGACTATGATGCGCTCCCCGATATTGGTGGTGAACACGATTGCCTGCTGACTTCCGGCATCGAGCCGCTCGACCAGGTTTGCCACAAAAGGTGCGTCTTCAACCTCGATGCGCAATTTTTCCGCCGGTGTTACCAGAAAGTAGTCGTCTTGCTCGCGGCGCAGGACGCTGGCAAACAGTATTACCAACGAATCGCGCTGGAATCGCCGGCCCTGGTGGTACCAATTGCCGTCGGCGGCGATGCGGATGTCTATCTCGCCGGAATAGCTCGGGTTCCAGTCACGCTTCGCGGCTTTGCTGGTTTCGCTTGCCTTGATTTCCGCAAGTATCCGTTCGAGTTCGGGCATGGGTCGATTTTGTGCAATTTGTCGCGGCGGCACAATAAAAAATTCACTGCATTCCGCTGCATTTCGACATATCGGTGGCAATATGCCTGCGATCGGGTGATTGCGCCAAAAAACCGTAGATTTTAAAAGTCGATAGCCGGGCTGGTGATTTTAAATAGTCTTAGTTTGACAGCGGTCATCGGTACCGGCGGAGCTTGGAATAGAAAGTTTACCGCGGATAGTTGTGTATCGGACATCCGGGGCGGCGGGCAATGCCGTCGTTGGTGGAGAAGTCTCGTTAAAACTCGAGCAGTTTGACAGTGAACTGGAGGTACCAAAAAGATAATGCGTTTTCCTCGATGCGGGGAACGTAAGTGACATTGATGCCGCCCCAGTCGTTGCTTAACGCGACAAACGGTAGGGCGGCGAGGAAGGGTTGATCGTCGTTATAGTCGGGTCGCCGCATGACAAGCGCCGCCGCTCCCAGGTCGAATCTGAGTCTTTGACCTCCCGAGTTCAGCTTGAAACGGCGTTTCATCCCGGCGCCGATGTACTTCGAGGTATTGCCGTTGCTATCCTTGAGTGAGGCCATGTTAATCAGTGGAATCCAGCGGCGCTGGGGAGCGAAATCGTATTGCAGTCCGAAGCCGTAGTTATTTTCATTCAAGTCGTTACCGCCCAAATGGATGCTGCGGCCGCTGATGATCATCTGTAATTCGTTGGCGCCAGCGGAGAAGCTCGCGCATAAAGCCAGAACAATAAAAAGCGGGACTCGATTCAACCGGGTCTCTACAACTGAAGATGTCGAACCCGTTATCGCCCGCCGCGGCGAAATCTGAAGCCGGCAGCGGAAATCCTAGATCGGGGCCGCGCGGAGTTCGCTTAATCGCGATGTATAATTTATACTTTTTAATCCCGCGCCAGCTACCGAGGAGATTGCCCAGCATGAAACGAAGAGGTTTCGTTAAACTCTGCGCGACTGCAGTCGCCTGCCATCTGGCTTATCCTTACGGCAAGCCGAAAACCATAAAAAAGCAGGATTTCGTCAACCTCGAGTACGAATTCCTGTTTATCGTGCGTTCACCCACCGAATACGGCATCGATCCATATAACGGTCGTTACTACGTATTAAGCTTCGAAGGCGGGGTATTTGCGGGAGAGCCGAAGGCGGTCGATCTGAATATTCTCGCGGCGCCCCCGGAAGAAGGTGTAACACGGCCGATAACCGCAGCCGAACTCGACTTCATCGAAGTCGAGTCCGAGCGTTTTCCACGCCTCGTTATACGTTAGGCGGCAGCGGCCGGAACTTCGGCTTCGGGGCCGACCCTTGGTCGAGCAGTAACTGCATCCACCGCAGTACCAAGCACCGGCGATGCCAAGCGCAGCCGGCGCCGATGGACGGTCCCTAGGATGCTCACCACTAGCACGCGCGATTTGCCGACGGCTGGATTGGTCCGATCCTTCACCGGTCTCTGCGGCGCATGGTTAGATATATATCAGGTATCGATTACCGACCTTTGCGAAGACCTGGAAAATCTCGATACTTAATCCCGGGCAGCATCGGGCAAATCGCGATGCGATGAGAAGGGCTCGGGCGCGGCCGCTTCCAGTTCCAGTTCCTGTTCTTTCCAGCCGTCGGTGCCGTAAGGATACCAGTACAGGTTGCGGTAGCCGTATTCCTGGTGGGCGCGCTTGACCGAGTTCCATGACATCCAGCAATCCGCAGTGCAGTAAAACAGTAGCAGATGGGACTTATCGCCGGCGGTGTGAAACGCCAGGTTTTTACGGAAATAGGCCTCCATCTGCGGATTCAGCGAGCGGTAACCAACGTTGGGTAGCCAGATCGATCCCGGCAGCTGCTGGCTGGGCTTGTCACGCCGCGCGATCCAGCTGCGCTTACCCGTGGTATCGGCCGGACCCAGCGTGATGGGCGCGACGTTGACCAGCAAGATGTCGTGGTTTGCCATCAGCGCCTGCACGTCCTCGGCAAAAAACAGCGTTGTCGCGCCCGGTACGGATAACGGTGTCGGCGCCTTGTATGGCCAGCCCCGATAGCCCTCGGGTAATTCATCCTCGGCCGGCGCGTCGCCGCTTGCCAGCAAAAACATGAGTAGCGCTAGAATCGAAATTTTCATTATCCTGACCACAGCTGTCGAGCATGCCGCTGTGACAGCGGCGCGATGATTTCGCGCCGCAGCGCTTCAATCGGCGGCTCAAGCATAGCGATGCGTCGGCGCCAGTCAACCGGGGCAGCGGCAAAGACGCTGCCGGTGGCGGCCGTCCGGTTCGCAGCACGATCCGATAAAACGGGATATCATAACTTATGTACTCTATTGCATTTTTTAAACTTTGATCGCCGGGAGGGTACTAGTCGGCCGGGATAGGATAAAATTCGAGCGACTTTCGACGCCAAGCTGAACGAGGCCTGTGATGAAGGAATTGAAAACGACCCTGCTGGTAGTAACCGTGATATTTTTCGGCGATGCCCTAATGGCGCAAGAGTCCTCGCTGGAACTTGCTACCGAGCGCGGTTGTTTCATCTGTCATACGATTCACGTCGATCCCGCGGTGGATCGGCCATTGGCGCCTTCCTACCAGGAAATTGCGGAGCAATACCGTAACGACGAGCAGGCTTTCCAGTACCTGGTTAACCGCATTCTTCACGGCACGCTTTATACCGAGCAAAACTGGTCTGGCGGCATCAGCATGCGTTTCATGCCGCCAAACGTCAATGTCGACCGGGTCGAAGCCGCCGAGTTGGCCAACTGGATTCTGACACTGCCCGAAGACAAGGCACTGCGCCACCGACTCGCGAATCACGAAAGCATGTTGATCCTCAGTGCACGCAGCGGTTGTCCCGCCTGCCATCTCATGGATGCATCCCCGGATAGCCGACTGATGCCGCTGGCGCCGGCTTTCCGCGAAGTCGCGCGGCGCTACCGCGACGACGCCGAGGCCGAGCGAAAAATAATACGCTCGATTATCCACGGTACCCGGTCCGCCACCAAAATCTGGCCCCATGTCAACATGCAGTTCATGCCGCCGAACGTCGGTCTGGTACGCACCGATGCCGAATCCCTTGCCCACTGGATTCTCGGCCTGAAGTAGGTTCGCACTAACGCCCTGTTGCCGCCGGCTGCGCGCCTTGAGCATGGCGCAGAAACTACGGGCGGCAGCCACGGTGACATTCCGCTGCTGTTTGCACAGCTCGTCACGGGCGATGCAGTTCGGTACCATCTGTCGCTAGGAAATTTTCCCGGAACATGCCGCCGAATGATTCGACCCCTTATTTGGATAATGTTGCTCTGCCTGCCGTGGTATAACCCGGCGGGCGCCGCAACACTCGACCCCGAGCGCTTGGCCGCCCGGGTAGAGCCGGCTTATCAGCTCGGCGAGCCTGTCGGCGACAGCGATGTTTGGACTCTGGTCAATCTCGACGGCGCCGAGGCCGGATTTCTGTTCGAATCCGAACCGCTGGCGCCGATACCGGGGTTTTCCGGAGCGCCGATAAACCTGCTGGTGGCGATGGATAAGGAGGGCAGGCTGCTCAATGTCGAAATCGTCCATCACAATGAGCCCATTTTCGTGTCCGGGCTCGGCCAGGCGCCGTTTCACGAGTTCGTGACCCAGTATCGCGGGCGCAGCATATACGACTCGATGTCGGTCGGAGTGCCCTACGGAAAAGTCGAAGGCGCCAGCACGCAGCTGTATCTCGACGGCGTAACCAAGGCGACCGCCTCGGTGCGCATCGCCCACGAAACGGTACTTGCCGCGGCCAACGCGGTCGCACGCCAAAAAATGCGTGGACTTGCCGTCGCGCCGGCGCCGGCGCCGAATATGAAGCACGACGAGAACCTCAGTTTCGACGATCTGGTCGCGCAGGGCATCGCGCGCCGCCATCGCATCAGCAACCGGCAGATTCAGGAATTATTCCACCAAAGCCAGTGGCAGGATGACGATCCGGTTGCGCTGGCCGAACCGGATGAATCCTACCTCGATCTGTGGGTAATCGATGTCGGCCCGCCGGCGATCGCACGCGCCGTATTCGATAGAGAGAGCCTCGAGCAGCTAGATTATTTTCTATCGATATCGCCGGACGATGAACCGATTCTACTGATCGACCAGGGCCGGCACGGGCTAGTCAGCGATGAGTTCGTGCGAAATACCGAACCCGATCTCATCGCTGCGGTGCAGGATGGGTTGCCGGTGGCCCTGCGCGACGCCGATCTCGAGTTGACCCTGTTGCCCGGCCTGCCCGATGGCCGCCGTATCGTGCTGCGCACCGATCGCCGGATCGGTTTCGACCCCACGCGGCCCTGGCAATTGACGCTAAAGGCGGTGCGTGAACACGGCAGTTTCATGCCCAGCGTCGGCGTCAGGGATCTCGTTTTCGAGCATCGATCGCCGGCGCGATTTTATACCGCCGCCGCATTCGACCAACCGCTGACGCCGCAGCAGGCCGCGATCCTGGGTCGGCTGCAGGATCTGTATCTGGTGGGTGGATTCGTGCTGCTGCTGGCGTTACTGCTGTGGTGGCGCCAGGACTGGCTCGCCGGTCTGCGCCACTACCGCGAACTGCGCATCGCGTTTCTCGTCGGCATGACGATATTTATCGGCTGGTACGGGCAGGGTCAGCTATCCCTGGTCACCGTGCTCGGCACCCTGCGCGCATTATTATCGTCGCAGAGCCTCAGCTTTTTACTGTTCGATCCTTTTTCGCTGATTATCTGGGGCTTTGTACTACTGTCCTTCCTATACTGGGGCCGCGGATTTTTCTGCGGCTGGTTGTGCCCCTATGGCGCGATGCAAGAATTCACCGGTTTCATTGCGCAAAAGCTCGGTCTTCGTCAGTTGCGCATCCGCAGGGGCGCTGATCGCTGGCTTAAAAAAATCAAGTACCTGATTCTGGCACTGTTGGCGACGATGACCTTGTTCGCGCCGGCGGCGTTGGATACCTGGATCGAGATCGAGCCCTTCAAGACAGAGGTGACGACTTTTTTCGTGCGCGAATGGTACTTCGTGACCTACGCGCTACTGTGGTTGCTGCTCGGTATGTTCGTGTTTCGTGGCTTTTGTCGGTATGTCTGCCCGCTCGGCGCATTCATGGCGATCGGTGGGCTGCTGCGATTGCGCGACTGGATCCCGCGGCGCCAGGAGTGCGGTACACGCTGTCAACTATGCGCAATGCGCTGCCAGTACAATGCGATCGAAACCTCGGGCCGAATCGCCTACGACGAATGCTTCCAGTGCCTGGATTGCGTGACGATTTACGCGGATGCGAATACCTGTCCGCCGCTGCTGCTGGTGCAAAAAGGTAAACCCTTGAAAAACGAAAGTTCCCTGGAGGAAATTATTGTTTCGCCGGCGAAATAATTATGCTGCCCATCGGTCGGTGCAGCCAACCGAGGCAAGGATAAACTTGAAATCCCGCAGTCGACTCGCTTATTTCGAAGCGGGATTTCAAAAACGGCCTATGATCGCGCTTGTGCTGCTCGTGATTTTCATCGCTATGCTGTTCGCCTCCCGCCAGCTGAACAGGCAGGGGGCCGATTCGGATTCAGCCGAGGTTCGATACTCCGATCGATATCAGGAACTGATAAAATTGAAATCTCTGAATCAGGCGCAACAGGCGGAGCTCGAACTGGAAGTTTGCCGCTATAAACGTGACTCGATCCGGTTTCTTCTGAGTAAACCGCTGGCAAACCGTGATGCCGAAATTTCCAGTTATAGAGAAGTCTGCGAGCGGTATCTGCCGTTCGATTTATAACAGAATCGGTGCCGGCGCGAGCGCGTTGTCAACCGCCGGTCACCGGCGGGAAAAAAGCGATTTCATCGCTGTCGCCAATACCGGCATCGGGTTCGCTTACTTCCTGGTTTACGGCGATGAGAATCCTGGTTTCACCGTTGAATGCGCTGTCGAAGGGTTCGCCACGTGCGCGCAGTAATCCGACCAGGTCTGCGACGGTATTGCAGTCCGCGGGCAGCTCGAGCGCCTCGGATTTGAGGCCGAGATCTTCTGCCAGGCTGGCGAAGTAAAGCAGATTGGCCATGGAGCTATAGCGACCAGTCGAAGAACTGGATGCTGACCTCGTCGCCGGGTTCGACCCCGGCATTGTCGTCCGGCAATACGATGAAGCAGTTGGCCCGGCTCATCGAGGTGAGGATGCCCGAACCCTGTTTGCCGGTCTTGCCGACCCGCCATTCACCGGTTTCGTCCAGCGTCGCGATGCCGCGTTGAAACTCGTAACGCCCGGGTTTTTTGCGCAGCCTGTCGTCGGCGCGTGCCTTGAACAATTTGGGCCTTGTCGGCCGGGTGCCGGCCAGTGCCTGGATCGCCGGTACGACGAACTGGCTGAAGGTTACCATCACCGCAACCGGATTGCCCGGCAGGCCGATGAAGATGCTGGCGTCGATTTGGCCAAGGGTTAACGGTCGACCCGGTTTAATCGCAATTTTCCAGAACTCGGTGCTGCCGATTTCCTCGAGCGCCGGTTTGATGAAGTCGGCCTCGCCGACGGAAACGCCGCCGGTGCTCAGGATCAGATCGGCCTTGGCGGCGGCATTCTCCAATGCCTCGCGCATCGCCTGTGGTTCGTCGCGCACCACGCCCAGGTCGACGATGTCGACCGCCATGCGCGACAGCATACCGTGCAGGCAATAGCGATTGCTGTCGTAAATTTTTCCCGGCGCCAGCGGTTCGCCGACCGGCATCAGTTCGTCACCGGTGGAAAAGAAAGCGACTACCGGCTTACGTTTTACCTGCAACTGAGCAATGCCGAGTGACGCCAGCACGCCGAGATCGGCGGGACTCAAACGTACGCCCGCGTCGATTACGGCCGCACCCTGCTTGATATCTTCGCCCGCCTCACGAATGTTTTCGCCGACACGATGATTGGCATCGATGCGCACCTTGCCTTCCGCCGTCACCTCGGTCTGTTCCTGCATGATGACGGCATCCGCGCCTTGCGGGATCAGCCCGCCGGTCATGATGCGTACGCATTGCCCCGCGGACACGCTACCTTCGAAAGCATTGCCGGCATAGGCGGTGCCGATTTGTTCGAACTCGGTAATGCCGTCCTGCTGCAGGCTGGCAACGGCCAGCGCGAATCCGTCCATCGCTGAATTTGCGTGTGGCGGTACATTGCTGGGAGAGGAGACTATCTCGTGATTGACTCGATCGAGGCATTCCCGAATCGGCAGGCGTTCGCAGGCATGTACCGGTTGCACCCGTTCTGCGATGCGGCGCAAGGCCTCGTCCAGACTGATCGAAGCGGGATCGAACGGGTCTGCACAGCTCGGTTGGGATGCAATCTGGTCACTCATGCTGGTCGAATTTCGTACTTCAGGGCAGCTATTGAGGCACAGACTTGCAAAAAATGGTAGAGGCAGGGCGTTTTTTTTTCGGAACCTGGTGTTTTCCGTGCTAATCCGCATTAAATTTAGTCATAGGGCTATAAATGCCCCGACGACAATGGTATTTTATCGGGTTCGGTTTCCAAGGTATTTCGCCCGGATTTTAAAGCTTTATTCCGGGGGATTGATAATAACGACACAGGCGGAGGATATAATGCAGAAGTCCCTTAACATCGACCCGGGCAAGTGTACCGGCTGTCTCCAGTGCGAAATGGCCTGCTCCTACGAGCACACCGGGACCTTCAACCCGTCGCGTTCCTATATCAAGGTTTTCACCTTTCATCACGAGGGCAGGTTTGCACCCTATACCTGTACGCAGTGCGATGAAGCCTGGTGTATGCGCGCTTGCCCGGTGGACGCGATCAGCGTCGACATAACGACCGGCGCCAAAGTTGTTTCCGACGACAAGTGTGTCGGCTGTAAAGTCTGCACCATCGCTTGCCCGTTCGGCACCATCAACTACTCGCAGGCAACCGGCAAAGTGGTCAAATGCGATCTTTGCGGCGGCGACCCGCAATGCGCGGCTGCCTGTCCGACCGATGCGATAACCTATGTCGATGCTGACTGGACCGGTTATGACCGTATGCAAGCCTCGGCGGCCAAGAGTCTGCCGTCGGCCGAAGCGACCGCTTAACGAATGGGGGAAACAAATCATGTCCTGGACAAGAAAAATTCTGAGGGTAGATCTCTCTAAAGGTAGCTGTACTTCTGAAGCGCTCAACATGGATTGGGCGAATCAATACCTGGGCCAGCGCGGCCTCGCGTCGAAATACCTGACCGAGGAAGTCGATCCGAAATGCGACGCGCTCGGACCCGATAATAAAATGATCATGGCCACCGGCCCGTTGACCGGCACCATGGCGTCAACCGGCGGTCGTTATTCCGTCATCTGTAAAAGCCCGTTAACCGGCGCCATCGCCTGTTCCAACTCGGGCGGGTTTTTCGGCGCCGAGATGAAGTTTGCCGGTTACGATATGATTATCTTCGAGGGTAAATCGGACAAACCGGTTTACCTGTTGATTCAGGACGACAAGGCGGAGTTGCGCTCTGCCGAGCACCTGTGGGGAAAATCCGCCTGGGAAGCCGACGATATCGTGCGCGCCACCCATCAGGACCCGCAGCTGCGGGTCGCCTGCATCGGGCGCACCGCCGAACAAGGCTGCCTCTATGCGGCGGTTATGAACGACAAGCATCGCGCCGCCGGCCGTTCCGGGGTCGGTACCGTGATGGCGTCGAAGAATCTCAAAGCGGTAGCGGTGCGCGGCACCGGCGGTATCGGCAACGTCAACGATGCCGAGGCTTTCATCGCGGCTACCAATGACGGCAAGGCGGCGCTGGCCGAAAACGCGGTCACCGGCCAGGGACTGCCGGCCTTTGGAACGCAAGTGCTGATGAATGTCATCAACGGCGTCGGGGCCTTGCCGGCGCGCAATATGCGTGATGTCGGGTTCGAGGGCGCCGAGAATATCTCCGCCGAAGCCATGGCCGAGCCGCGCAAAAGCGACGGCAAGGCGAATCTAACCACCAATGGCGCCTGCTTCGGCTGTACCATCGCCTGCGGCCGTATCTCCACCGTCGATCCGACGCATTTCTCGGTCAAGGACAAGCCGCAGTACCAGGGTGCCTCGGGTGGGCTCGAATATGAAGCTGCCTGGGCGCTGGGCGCCGATACCGGCGTCGACGATCTCGATGCGTTGACCTATGTGAACTTTCTCTGCAACGAAGACGGCATGGATCCGATTACCTACGGCGCCACCGTGGCCGCGGCCATGGAAATGTTCGAAGACGGGACCATCACCACCAAGGAGACCGGCGGCATCGAACTCAAGTTCGGCAGTGCGGAAGCATTCGTCGCGATTACCGAGCAATTCGTCACCGGCGAAGGCTTTGCCAAGGATCTGGGGCTCGGATCGAAGCGCTTGTGCGAAAAGTATAAGCGTCCGGAACTGTCGATGACGGTCAAGGGCCAGGAGTTTCCGGCCTACGATCCGCGCGGTATCCAGGGTATCGGTCTCGCCTACGCAACTTCGAACCGGGGCGCCTGCCACCTGCGCGGTTATACCATTGCCTCCGAAGTGTTGGGTATTCCGGTCAAGACCGAAATGAACGATACCGACGGCAAGGCCGAGCTGGTCAAGGCATTCCAGGACGCAACCGCGTTGGTCGATTCGGCCGGACTCTGTGTCTTCACTACCTTTGCCTGGGGCATGGATAATATCGCGCCGCAGATCGATGCCGCCTGCGAAGGCGACTGGAGCGTCGAGAACTGTCTCGAAACCGGTGAGCGTATCTGGAACATGGAGCGCCTGTTCAACGAGGCGGCCGGTTTCACCGCCGATGACGACAAGTTGCCCAAGCGGTTGTTGAAAGAAGTCATCAAGGCCGGGCCGACCGAGGGCCAGGTCAACCGGCTCGGAGAAATGCTGCCCAAGTATTACGAGGCCAGGGGCTGGACCGCGGACGGTAAGATCCCTGACGAAACCCGCCAGCGGCTTTCGCTATAGTCTGAAACAATCCCCCGAGCGCCATCATTGGGTGAGCGGGGGGTTCTTAAATTTTGGGCGGCAACTAAGAAAGCCCAGGGATTGGATTTTTCGTGAGCGCCGGGAAGCACACTGCGCAAAGCCGCAGTTTACCTGCCGGTAAACCGGGTTTGAGCAAGGAGCCGACGCCGCTTTCGCGGATAACGATATTTTTTAGAGGTGCTCTTCATGCAACATATAATCGTAGGCGCGGGTCCCGCCGGCGTGATCGCCGCCGAAACGCTGCGCAAGGCCGATCCGGATGCGGATATTGCAATTATCGGAGATGAGCCCGAGCCGCCTTACTCGCGCATGGCGATTCCCTACTACCTGATTAACGACATCGATGAATCCGGCACTTACCTGCGGGATCCAAAACGGCATTTCGCCGAGCTGAACATCGAGCTACTGCAGCAGCGGGTCGAAACCATCGACCCCAGCGGTAAAAGCGTGACCCTCGCCGATGGCGCCAGCCGCAGTTACGACAAGTTGCTGTTGGCGACCGGCTCCCATCCGATCAGCCCGCCGATACCGGGGCTGGAGTTACCGCAGGTGCATTCCTGCTGGACGCTCGAGGATGCGCGCAACATCATCGAACGGGCGCAATCCGGATCCAACGTGGTGTTGATCGGCGCCGGTTTTATCGGTTGCATCATTCTCGAGGCACTGGTCAAACGCGGCGTGAATCTGGCGGTGGTCGAAACCGGCAACCGCATGGTGCCGCGCATGCTCGATGATAAGGCCGGCGGTTTGCTCGAAACCTGGTGTAAAAACAAGGGTATCGATGTGCATACTTCCTGCAGCGTCGATGCTATTAGCGATTCCGGTAGCGGGGTAGAAGTTGCCTTAAGCGACGGCGGCAAGCTGAGCGCGGCACTGGTCATCACCGCGACCGGAGTCAAGGCGAATACCGATCTGGTCGCCGGCAGCGATATCAAAATCGACCAGGGCGTCCTGGTCAACCGGCGGATGCAGACCAGCGACCCCGATGTGTATGCCGCCGGCGACGTGGCGCAGGGGGTCGATTTTTCCACCGGTAATTTCGAGGTGCAGGCGATTCAGCCGACCGCTACCGATCATGGGCGCATCGCGGCGCTCAACATGGCGGGGCAGGGGGATGAACACCACGGCACGCTCAATATGAACGTACTCGATACGGTGGGTTTGATTTCCTGTTCCTTCGGCCTGTGGATGGGTGTCGACGGCGGCGACAGCGCCGAACTCTATAACCCGGACGAATTCCAGTATATCAACTTGCAGTTCGACGGCGATCACCTGGTCGGCGCCAGCAGCGTCGGTAAAACCCAGCACGTCGGGGTAATGCGCGGCTTGATCGAATCGAAAATACATCTCGGCGACTGGAAAGACCGTTTGCTGCAGGATCCGACCGCGATCATGGAAGCTTACCTGGCCTGCACGCAGGAATTGTCGTATCAGTAAATCGGTATGAACATCAACATCGAGTTTTATGCCTCGTTGATGAAATATCTGCCACCCGGCAAGAGTCGTTTCAGACGCGAGGTTAAGGTTGACGACGGCATTACGCTTAGCCGCCTGATCGAGCAGTACAACATCGCCGAAGATCAAGCGCACCTGGTGCTGGTCAACGGGCTGTTCGTCAATTGCGGGGCGGATCGCGACAATCGCGCATTGGTCGAAGGCGACGTGGTTTCGATCTGGCCGCCGGTCGCGGGCGGTTGATCCGGGCCCGCGCCCACTATGAAGGCAGACAGCAATCCAAAATCAACCCTCGTCGAATATGAAATGGGTTACGGCGCCGATGAATTTGGCAAGGTTTTGCTGGGACCTTTCAGCGGTGACCGCAGCGACTTCGATGCAGCCGAAATCGGGCGCCATCACTGGCGGGTCTCGCGCGCGGCGAGCGCCTTCGAACTCGAAATCAAGGCCGTAGAAATGCCGCCCCGTAAACTGGGCTTGTTCAGGCTGCCGGTGCTCGACGTGAAGTTCGATTTCGGCAGTACCGAAACTTCGCTGCGCGACGATTTCTTGCACCGCTTTCATCAGTATTTCCACAAGGGCGGCGGATGAAGCCGGCACAAAAAGACCGCTTTGCGCGCCATATCCGCTTGCCTCAAATCGGTGAAAAGGGCCAGCAGGCGATTCTCGACGCCAGCGCGCTGATCGTCGGCGTCGGCGGACTCGGGTCCCCGGCAGCGATGTATCTGGCTGCCGCCGGCATCGGCAAGCTGGTCTTAAGCGATTACGATATCGTCGAAACCTCGAACCTGCAGCGCCAGATTATTCATCGCAACGACGCGGTCGGTGAAAACAAGGTCGAATCGGGGCGGCAAACCCTCAAGGCGCTGAGTCCGGACTGTGAAGTCGGGGTAATCGGCTATCAGATGGAAGCCGACGAGTTGCGGCAGGTCGTCGATTCGGTCGATATCGTGCTCGACTGCAGCGACAATTACCCGACCCGGTTTGACGTAAACCGGAGCTGCGTCGAAACCGGCACCACGCTGGTAACCGGCGCCGCGATCCGGCTCGAAGGGCAAATCATGAATTATCAGCCGGCCGCCGACAGCGCCTGCTACCAGTGTCTTTATACGCATGCCTACGGCGCCGAGGAATCCTGTGAACTGGAAGGTGTGCTGGGGCCGGTAGTCGGCGTCATCGGCACGCTGCAGGCGTTGCAGGCCTTGTTGATTCTGGCCGGGCGCGGCGATGCACTGGTGAATCGCCTGTTGTTATTCGATGCCTACGCGATGGAATGGCGCGCGGTGACCTTACCGAAAAATCCCGATTGCCCTGCTTGCGGCAAAGCTTGACATCCGGCTGCCGCGGGCTGGCTCAACGCTGATCCGGGAAGCGGATCGCTGCTTTATTTCGGGTGTGGAAAATAACCCAGGCTGGTGCGTTCGGCCGGTTGGTTTCGATGGCCGGCGCTGCGCAAGCGGTGTTTCAACGGCCGCGCCGAGCGGTAATAACCGAATTTACGGTGCGCGGGCCCCCTCCGGCCAACCCGATAACGCTTAGCGGCCGGTCTGTCGACATAGACGACCCGGGGGTCGGGGCGGGCTTTTGCCGCTTCCAGCCGGGCTTTTTCCAGTTCGACCCGATCGCGCCGCCAGCGCTCGCGCTGCAGGCGCTGCCATTGGTTCGCAATCGAATGGAAGCCTTCTTCCCGGGTAGTGTTTTTTGTCGCGGTCAGGTCGATACGGGTTACCGGCGTGCTGGCGGCGGGCGCCGTATCGGAGTAATGGGTAAGACCGTCCGCGTCGACCCATTTATGCGCCACGGCGGCGTGGCCCGGCGTTAATGCGGCCGCAATCAGGCTCGCGCCCAAGATGAGTTTGCAGGCAAGTGACATAAAATATCCGACCGAGCCAAAAACCGATAGTTCGGGTGTTTTGCGCCGATTTTTACGACTAACGCACAGTTTTTTGTCCCATTTTAGGCAAGAATTATCATTTTCAAGCTGCTAGTATGGCGCAAAAGGAAGTATCAACTTGCGCATTCTTATGCAGTCCGTATCGACGGTTTCTGGATATTCGGCGCCTGGTCAGTCCGCTAAATCATGGGAATCGGCTCAATTTCCGCGGTCGCGGCGTCCCGGAACCGAGTGTTGATATGATTATGAACCGGCTTCTAGAACAACACTAAACGAAGCTGGAGGTATTTATGAAAAGGATTGTGGGCACCACTATTCTGCTTCTTGCCGCGCTGCTCAGCCAGATGGCCGCGGCGGCGTCGGTGCTGGAGCAGGCTAATCAATTGGTAAGCGAAGGCAAGTATATCGAAGCCTTCGACCTGCTCGAACCGCTCGAATTCGATATGTCGGGTGACGAAACCTACGATCTGCTATTCGGTTTCGTGGCGCTCGAGGCCGGCCACATCAGTCTGTCCACGTTGGCGCTGGAACGCGTGCTGGCGGTGAATCCCGATAACAACACGGCGCGCTTTCATCTGGCGCGTGCCTATTTCGTGCTCAGCGATTTCGACGGTGCGCGGCGCGAATTCGAAATGCTGCTGTCGATGAATCCGACCACCGGGATTCGCGAAACCGTGGGTCAGTATCTCGATGCGATCGCCGCCCGCGAACCCGGCGCGAAAACCGTCACTTCGGGTTATGTCGCCCTGGCGCTGGGTTCGGACTCCAACGTTACCGGCGGTGTCTCGGAAAACCCGCTGTCCACGCCCGCTACCGGTCTTTATGACTTCCCCGAATCCGGGGTGGAAGACGACGACGAGTACAGCGACCTGAGCGCAGGATTCGATCTGGTGCATCGTTACAGCGATATCAACAGCCTCTATGTCGGCGGCGATCTGTACAACCGCGCCCATCAGGACCGCGATGACCTCGACTATTTGCTGGTTAACTTGCGCGGCGGCTACCAGCGCAGCTCCGGCAATCAAGTTTATCGCGCGGGGCTTGCCGCGGGTTACTTGAAGCTGGACGACGATCCTTACCAGGACAGCGCCGCGCTCGAACTGGAGTGGCGCAATACCATCGCCCAGCGCACCCAGATCGGCGCCGTGCTGACACATACCCAGTATCGCCACGACGACGATGAGGACGAAGTTTCGGATTACGACGACCTCGGCATCAGCCTCAGTTATTTGCGCGTGCTGGGCGAGCATGGCGACAAGATAGTGAGCGTCGCGCTCGATTTCGGCCATGAAGACGACCTTAACGAGCGCGACGACGGCAACCAGGATTATGTCGAGATCAGCGTTACCGGGCAGATGCAGCTTAACAACAAGAGTAGCGGGTTTTTACTGCTCTCCTACGCTGAAAACGAATATGACGACATTAATACGTTGTTTGCGAAAGAGAGAAGTGATTCACAGATTTCGCTCGTAGCAGGGGTAGTATTTGATCTGAGTAAATCGGTTTCGATCAGAGCAACTGCGGTTTTATCGGAAACCCGATCAAATTTGTCCCTGTTTGACACGTCGAGGGAAGATATTTCAATATCGCTGAGAAAGGACTTTTTATAGTTGCTCAACATTAAGACATGGAGTGAAACATGAACAGTAAACCTAAGATCGGTTGCAGGCTGGCAATCGCCTGCCTGGCTGCGCTTTTTTCGGCGGGCGCGTTAGCGGCCAACAACCTGCCGCGACTGCAGTTCGGGATCGGCGACGTCAAGGCCGTATCGCCCGCCGGCAAAATCAGAAAATTAATCAAGGGTGATGTCTTGTTGCCGGGCGAAAAAATGGTAACCGGACACGGGGCCATGGCGCAGCTGCGAATTTTCGAGCAGGGAGTCGTGGTACTAAAGGACAGAGGCCAGCTCGAACTGAATCCTGCGGTCGACGGTAAATTCTCCGTTTCCCTCGATCAGGGACTGCTGCGTACCGTGACCAAGTTGGGCCATCGACGCGGCAAGATCGACGTGGCCACGTCGGCCGCTGAAATAGTGGTGCAGTCGGGTGATGTGCTAACCGGTGTCGGCGTCGAAAAATCGGCGCGCGCGACTACCCATAATCATGTGCTCGACGGGAAGGTAACGGTTAAGACCAGCGCCGGCGAACGCGATGTCGGTATCGGTAAAACCGTGAAAATCAATCCGCTCGGCGGCGAGGTCAATGCCGTCGATAGGGCACCGGACGTCATGCAATTAAGCGGGCCGGCTCCGAGCAACCGTATCGGTACCGAATTGAATGGCACAACCCCGGGTAATATTCCCACAGCGCCTAAAAGCGGCTTACCCAAGATTGCCGGGTTGGAGCCGAAGACTACCCCGAAGAACCTCGTCCCCAGACCCGGCCGGTTGATTGGATTGGGAGACAAAAAACCGATCAAGCGCACGGACATACCGCGTAACCGAGGTCCTGAGGTGATATTCGACGGGGTCAGGCCTATCGGCATGAGACCACCTGCAAGCGCGCCTATTATCGACAAGGAAGCGATCAGCAATATTCCTTTCATAGTGATTCCGGGATCGTTAGGCGGCGGCACCACTGACTTTGTGCCGATTACCCCTACAAATCCTGTTTTCTCTAAACTTAAGCCGGAAAAGTTTATTGACCTATCCCCTGGATCGTCTGTCATGGGAGAGTCGACCTATACCAGCCCCGAGCTCCCGAATTTCAGGCTTTTAACTCTCGACTCGGGCAAAGTAGACCCGACCAATTCGAAATATGACCAAGCTCTGGCCGACACGATCAAAAAGACCCGGGTTAATCCAGGAAAAACCAAGGTAAAGCCGGTTCGGTGCAAAACCTGCGTCAAGGGTTTGACCCTGATCAAGCCGTAATTTTCGGTCACCGCAGTCATAGGGATTTCCGCAATGTACTTTATGGATAAAGACAATCAACATCAGTGCCATCGGCCCATCGGGCCGATGCTCGCCTGCCTACTCGCTTTGAGTCTGCTGGCGACCCCGTTGCAGGCGCAGCAGGCGGCCGCCAAGGTCCAGTTCGCGGTCGGCGAGGTGAGCGCGCAATCGGCCGACGGTAAGCTGCGGCGGCTCAAGAAGGGCGACCGAATCTACCCGGGCGACACGATCAAGACCGGCGAGCGCGGCTCGGCGCAATTGATTTATCGCGATCGCAGCCGCATGGCGGTGCGCGTCAATACCGAGTTCAAGATCAATAAGTATCAATACGACGACCAGGATAAAAAGGGCGCGGTTTCGTTTTTTTCGTTGCTGCGCGGCGCGCTGCGTTCGGTTTCAGGTTTGATCGGCAGTTCCAATCCGCAAAATGTAACCATCGATACGCCGTTGGCGACCATCGGTATCCGCGGCACCGATCACGAAGTAGTGCACATCGCGCCGACATCGGGCGGCGCCAACCCGATTGCCAGGGTCGGCACCTACAACAAGGTCTATAAAGGCGGCACCATTATGAAAACGGTGCGCGGCAATCTCAAGCTCGACCTGCACCAGGTCGGATATGTCGGTGGCGTGCAGGGCAAAGCCATCAAACCGGTTAGGCTCGAAAGGTTGCCCGCGGCGATCAAGCGACAATTGATCAACAAGATACCAATGAAGGCTAAGACCCTGCCGCAACGCGACGATAAAGCCCCGGCTGGCGGCGAACAGCCGAAAAAGTCGAGCGGAAAATCGAACGCTACCACCGGCAAAAGCGGCGGCGCGATTGAACGGACCGTTCCCGCCGCCGGCGCCGCGCGCAAGGGCGAGTCATCGGTGCAGCCGGTCGTGCCGAATGTCAGTAAAGTGCCGGCCGGACCGGTACCGGTGCCGATACCTTATCCGAATACGGGGAAGTCGACGCCAGCCAAAGGTGTCAAGGGAGCTACGCGCAAGGAATTGCCGCAGCCGCTAAAAAAAACGCCAAGCTTTAAACCGGAGAGTAACTTGCCGGAGGGGGTCTTAGTACCGAAAACGAGGGTTCCGATAACAACTCCCGCGGCGCCCAAGATATCGATACCGAACTCGAAAGCGCCCAAAGCAACGATTCCGGTCACCGTGGCGCCCAAGGCAAAGATTCCCATAGTAAAGCCCGAGGTGATGAATCATATGACGGGTGCGCCCGGGGCAAAGATACCTCCGACCGTGGCACCCCAAAAAAAGCCTTGATAGCCCGTCAGCCGATGGGTTTCTGACTATCCCGTAAAAATTCTTCACAGATAAAGATTGCGATTGCTTCGGCGTCGTTGAGATCGAGCAGCGGAATGTCGATACCGTCCGGCGGAGCGTGATCGCAAGCCAGCGCAATGATCGACTCGTCTCCGGGGTACGGATAGGGTTTGCCCAGTGCGGCCCGATGCAGTTCGATCTTGGGGAAAGGAATATCCTTGTAACCTTCGACCAGAATCATATCGACGCGCGCGGTATCGAGCGCAGCGACGATTTGTTGCAGCTCGGGTTCGTCTTCGGGGGCCGCGAATTCGGAAATCACCGCCATGCGCGTCGTGGTGCATATCACCGTCTGGTCGGCGCCGGCTTTACGCAGTTCGTAGCTATCCTTGCCCGGAAAATCGAGGTCGAAGTGATGATGCGCGTGTTTGATCACCGAGACCCGCAGGCAGCGCGCCTTGAGCGCCGGGATTAGCTGGCGTAACAGGGTTGTCTTGCCGGTGCCGCTCCAGGCACTGAAACCGAGGACTGGAATCGATGAATTCATATCTCCGCCTGCAGCGCTTGCCGATCCGAGGGTGTGTTGATATTGCGGAACATGTCGACGCAGTCGGAAAAATCGCTGCGTGCGTAATCGTTTAATGCGTACCAGCGATCGATCTTACGTTCGCCGCGGTCGAGGAATCGATCCAGGCTGCCGCGCAGATCGACCCTGACCAAGGCATGCACCGGTTGCAGTCGTTGACCGTCGTAAGCGACACAGATCGGCGCGCCGGACTGTCGCTGAGCGGCGATAAAACGTTCGACGTAATCGGCGGCAACTACCGGTCCGTCGCAAGGCAGGGTGAGGATATAATCGGTTGCTACCGATTCCATGGCGCTGGCGAAGCCTGCCAGGGGGCCTTGATAGTCGGCCAGCCGGTCTTGAATCACCGGCAAACCGAAAGCCCGGTACCGGTCCAGATTTCGATTGGCGTTGATGACGGTGGCGACCGACTGCCGCGCGAGTTCCGCGATCAACTGTTCGATCAGCGGCGCGCCGTTGAATTCCAGTAGCCCCTTGTCCTGGCCGCCCATGCGGCGACCCTGACCGCCGGCGAGGATAACCGCGGTGATGTCTTCGGTCGAGATACTCATATGGTTCGTTCTAGCCGCAGCGAGTGCGCTTCAGGCGCGCTCGGCGGCCGGGCTGCAGGCGAAGGATATCCTCCGGCTCGGCCCACGCCGAAAGTCGGTACCGAGTGTCGGTCTGAAAACGGTAACGCCGCCATGGCGGCTAATGGGTTGCTCAGCATCGGGTTAGTTTCTGCGGATAAAAGCTCGAGTAGCGCAGTTTATCAACTTGCGGCGGGGCGCGTCGAATATTCATTGGGGCCTAGGCGCAAAACAGGTAAAATAATCGCCTGAAATCATTATCATCATCGAAGAGGCAATAATGGACGAGGAAGCGCTGAACATGTCAATCCGCAAGTTCTTGAAAAAAGTGGGCATCACTTCGCAACGCGAAATCGAACGCGCCGTCGACCTCGCCAATGGCGCGGGCCGGCTGGACGGCAACCCGGTGCGGGTCAAGATGACGCTCGAATGCGATTTGATCGACGATGCCCTGTCGATCGAAGACGAAATCAGGTATTGAATCGAATGAGCGCGGCACGCGAGTTTATCCCGCTCGATATCGCGGTGCTGACGGTGTCGGACAGCCGCGACGAATCCAGCGACAAGTCGGGCCCGTTGCTGGTCAGGTATCTTACCGAGGCGGGACACCGGCTGGCCGAGAAAACCATCGTGCCGGACGATAAGTACCGCATTCGCGAGGTAATCTCGCGCTGGATAGTCGACGAAGGCCTGCAGGTGGTGATCACCACCGGCGGCACCGGGGTTACCGGCCGTGACGGCACGCCGGAAGCGGTGGAGCCGTTGCTGGATAAGCTGATCGGCGGATTCGGCGAAACCTTCCGTAGCCTGTCTTACCAGACGATCGGCACTTCGACGCTGCAGTCGCGCGCGCTCGCGGGCGTTGCCAATGGCACCTATTTGTTTTGCCTGCCGGGTTCCTCCGGCGCCTGCAAGGATGCCTGGACGCAGTTGATCGAAAGCCAGCTCGACTACCGCACGCGGCCCTGTAACCTGGTTGAGTTGATGCCGCGGTTGCGCGAAAAATAATCCCCGCCCGCCTTCGAGCGCGGGCCTGGAGCCGACCGTGTGTCATTGGTATGCGTTCCCGTCCGATGTGCAGGCCGAGTCAAACGACAGCCGGCGTCTATCAGTCGGAGGCGCTGCGCGTGTCCCGCTGCGGATGCCGGGGCCGCGCCGGCGGTATTTCGTCATACTCGATCAAGTCGCCGCCGTGGTAGACCAGAAAGTGCCGGCCCTTGGCGCGGGCGATTAGCGTGACCCCGACTTTTTGCGCGATTTCGAGCCCCATCGCGGTTATCCCGGAGCGCGATAGCAACACTGGAATCCCCATTAGTGCGACCTTGATGACCATTTCCGAAGTGAGCCGCCCGGTGGTGTAAAACAGCTTGCCGTCGCCATCCATATCGTGCAGCCACATATGTCCGGCAATGGCATCCACCGCATTGTGCCGGCCCACGTCCTCGATGAACTGCTCGATGCCGAGTGTTTCGCTGCACAGGGCGCAACCGTGCACCGCACCGGCGTTTTTATAGATTTCATTGTATTCGTTGAGCGCTTTTAGGAGTGCATAAATCGATGACTGGCGCAATACCGGCTGCTGCAATGCGATGTCGTCGATGTCTTCCATCAGGTCGCCGAACACGGTGCCCTGCCCGCAGCCCGTGGTCACGGTTTTACGGTCGAGTTTGGCCTCGAGATTGTCGATGCCCTGGTGGGTGACGATTGCTACCGACTCGGTTTCCCAATCGACCTGGATCGCCTTGATGGCTTCGATGTCTTCGATCATGCGCTGGTTGCGCAGCCAGCCCAGGATCAGCAGTTCGGGATGGTTGCCGAGCGTCATCAGGGTCACGATTTCGCGTTTGTCGAGGTAAATCGTCAGCGCGCGCTCGACCGCGATGGCGCCTTCGACCGGTTCGCCGAATTCGTTACGGGCGACGACGTTGGCGGTTGCCTTGAGACCGGCGTCGGTGAGTTCGGGCAGGCGCCGCGAACGGCTGGAGGGTAAGGACATTTAACCTCCGGTCAGGTTCATATGCCGCAGCAAAATTTCCTGGGAGTTGAGGTTGAAGTCATGCCCTTTGGGCTTGATTTGCATCGAGTCGATCAACGCCTGTCGCAGCGCTTCCGGCTCGCCCGGGTGGGCGCGCATTATGTGGCGCAAATCCATCGAATGTTCCTGGCCCAGGCACAGCAGCAGACGGCCTTCGGCGGTTACCCGCACCCGATTACAGCTTTCGCAAAAGTTATGGCTATGCGGCGAGATAAAGCCGACGCGGGTATGATCGTGACCGTTCAGGCGGTAGTAGCGGGTCGGGCCGGCGGTGGTCATGGTGCTTGGCACCAGCTCGAAATGCTGCTCCAGGTCGGCCAGTATCTGGTCGCTGGAATAATAGGCGACCGCGCGGTCGTGATGATCGTTCTGGCCCAGCGGCATTTCCTCGATGAAGCTGACGTCGATGCCGCGCGCGATGCAGAATTTCACCAACTCGTGGATTTCGTCGTGGTTGTAATTTTTCAATACCACGGCGTTGATCTTGATCTGTTCGAAATCGCAGGCGATGGCGGCGTCAATTCCAGCCAGTGTTTTTTTCAGATCGCCGATGCGGGTCATTTCGCGAAAGCGGTCGGCTTTGAGCGTATCGAGACTGACATTGATGCGGGTGACGCCGGCGTCTTTCAACGGGCGCGCGTATTTCACCAGCTGCGTCGCATTGGTGGTCAGCGTCAGGTCGCGTAAGCCGTCGATGGCGCCGAGGTTGCGAAACAGTTGCATGATATTCTGCCGTACCAGCGGTTCGCCGCCGGTAATGCGGATCTTGTCGACGCCGAGGCCGATGAATGCGCGGCCGACGCTCTCCATTTCCTCGAGCGTCAGCAGCTGCGTGCGGGGCACGAATTTCATTTTTTCGGGCATGCAATAGACGCAGCGCAGATCGCAGCGATCGGTGACCGACAGGCGCACGTAACTGACCTGGCGGTCGAAACGGTCGATGAGTTGGCTTGGTGCGGTTGTTTCTGACATAGAACAGCCTATTCTAGCAACGATTGAAACAATTGGAAACGCCACAAACGGTGTGGTTTTAACGCGCGTTAATTTGGATCAAATCCGCTTTATGCTATGGTTTGGGCGGGTCAGACAGGGATTACAGCCCAGTGATTGCCGGATTTAATAAATGAAAACCATCCACATCAAATTCGTATCGGGTCGTGCCGAACATGCCGATTCGATAGCGCGGCTAATTTATCAGAGCATGCATGAGCTAATGGATTTCATGTTTCATTCTCAGGCGCGCGCCGAGCCGGTTCTGACAAAGTTGTTGCAACAACCGGCGGGTCAGTTTGGATATCGTTACGTTTCAGTCATGCTCGATGGCGATAAAACCGTCGGTGTCGTGCTGGGATATAGCCGTGAACAATTGGAGCAGGCCGAATTGCCGGGTGCCATCAACATGCTCAAGGCGGCGCCGCTGGCAACCTGGTGGCATCTGATCGTGACGGTTAACAAGGCACTGTCCGGTTACGTGACGCCACCCTCGAAGGCCGCTTTTTACATTAACAATATCGCCGTCGACTCCGCCGCCAGGGGTAAGGGCTATGGCACCGAATTGTTAAACCGGGTTATCGAGGATGCGCTCCAGCAGGGATTTCGCAGTCTCGAACTGGATGTTACTCATGTGAACGAGGCTGCGATTCGTTTTTACCAGCGTAATGGCTTCGCCATTGTTGCAGAATCCGGATCCGAGGAACTGTTCTTACGGCATCGACTACCCATTCTGAAACGGATGCGCCGATTAATCGCCGCTAGCGATGAGTTCAGTTCCGACAATAGTAACCTTCCTACCAACACGACGGTAATCGGTGAAGTTAGCGGTCTCTATCCGGTAAAAGTCGATGAAGTTTACGCGCCCGGCAGCGTCGAGCAGCTGCAGCATCTGCTGAAAACCAGCGATAAACCGGTTTCGATCGGCGGCGGACGTTTCAGCATGGGCGGGCACACCGCGCATCCCGGCAGTTTGCATATCGATTTGCGCGGGCTGGATAAGATTCTGGAGTGTGATCCGCAGCAGCGAACGATTCGGGTTCAGGCCGGGATACGCTGGAAGCAAATCCAGGATCGCATTGACGATTACGGCCTGGCGGTAAAGATCATGCAGACCTATTCGAATTTTACCGTGGGCGGGTCGCTGAGCGTGAACTGCCATGGGCGCTATGTGGGGCTGGGGCCAATCATATTGTCGGTAAAGTCAATCGAGCTGTTGCGTCACGATGGCGAGCTGGTGAAGGCTTCGCCGAAGAAAAATTCGCGCAGCTTTTATGGCGCCATCGGCGGCTATGGTGCGCTCGGCATTATCGTCGCGGCGGAACTGGAATTGGCCGAAAACCGGCGAATCGAGCGCATACAGCGGAAGATGCCGATCGCGCAATACCAGCAGTATTTTCGCAAATCCGTGCGTGACAATGCGGCGGCGGTCTTTCATAACGCCGACATGATTCCGCCGAATTTCGGCAAAGTGCGCGCAGTCACCTGGCAGGAGACCGACAGGCCGGTCAACCGCGGCAGCCGGAACTCCGGAACCCGGCTGTTTCTGCTCGAAAAATACATGCTCTGGGCCATCACCGAATCGCCCGCGGGGCATTTGCGGCGCGAGTATATTTACGAACCGCTACTATATCTTCGAAAAAAGGTGATCATGCGTAACCAGGAGGCCGATTACGATGTAGCCGAACTGGAACCCCTATCGAGGGATAAATCTACTTATGTACTGCAGGAGTATTTCGTTGCGGTCGAAAAGTTACTCGAGTTCAGGGCAGCCCTGGATGAAATCCTGAATCGATATGGCGTCAACCTGGTCAATATTTCGATCCGGCACGCGTATCCCGACCCGGGGTCGATGCTGGCCTGGGCGCGGGAGGAAGTTTTTGCATTCGTGCTTTATTACAAGCAGGGTAATTCGGTCTCGGAGCGAGAGTGCGTTGCGGTCTGGACCCGGGAACTGATCGATGCCGCGATTGCCTGCGGCGGCGTTTACTATCTGCCATATCAACCGCATGCGCGTTATGATCAGTTCCACGCCGCCTATCCCGATGCCAAACGATTATTCAAGCTAAAAGACAAGCTGGATCCCGACTACCGCTTTCGTAACGTATTATGGGAGAAGTATTATCGGGTCGATTCCGATCCGCCGTTGTTCGACGATAAGGAAACCGAGGCATCGGAATTTCTAACGGTGTATGGCGATATCACCAGTCGCGACGACTTTTATCGCTTTCTGCAAGTCATTTATCATCTTTACCCGGAAGACCGCTTTCACGCGTTGATCATCCGCTGCTGCGAGCGGTATCACGAAGACAGTGAAATTTATCGTGCGCTGGCAGTTCGACTACCGGAAATCAAGACCCGCTTTTCCGATTTCACTTATGCCCTGCCTGCGCTAGGCAAGCAGAAAGCGGAGATGCAGCGGCAAACCGTCGAAATACTTGGCGGGATAAAAGCGATAAACGGATATCTCGAAATCGGATCCACCGGGCGCTACGTCAAGAAGCTGAAAAAAGCCCTCGGTATTAGCGGGCCGATCTTTTTGAGTAATGATAGTCCGCCTAATTTTTCTGCCGCGGAAATCATGGAGCGCGGCGGTCTGGGTCAGGTCGGTAAATTTTTACCTTTGAACGATTACGACCCGATAGCGCGCGAGCAGATCGCCGACGCCAGCCTCGATCTGGTGACCTGTTACATCGGCCTGCATCATTGCCCGCGCGACAAGCTGGCGCCATTCATCGAATCCATTCACCGTATTTTGCGCCCGTCTGGGCGATTTGTATTGCGCGATCACGATGCGGGAAGCGATCGAATGCGCGTCTTCTGTTCGCTTGTACATACCGTTTTCAACGCGGGTCTCGGCGTTGGCTGGGAGCAGGATCGGTCCGAGTTACGCCTGTTCGAAGGGGTTGAGTTCTGGGTGATGGAAATCACTGCAGCCGGTTTTACCGATTCGAAACAGCGCCTGTTACAGGCCAAGGATCCATCGCTGAACACCTTGATGTGTTTTGTCAAAAACTGAATAGTTGGCCCTGATTTTTACTGGCCCAGCAAAATTATCTGGCTGGCACTAGGATGGTACCGGGTGCTCCATTACCTTCGCGTTTTTAACCCTGCTTTCATGGTGGTTTATTATGTTGATAGGCGTTCCCAAGGAAATCAAAAATCACGAGTATCGAGTCGGCATGGCGCCGGCGAGCGTGCGCGAGGCGATCAAGCACGGGCACCAGGTAATGGTCGAGGTCCATGCCGGTGACGGCATCGGCGTCAGCGATGCCGAGTATGCCCAGATCGGCGCCCAGATCATCGATACTGCCGAGGAAATCTTCGCGCGCGCGGAGCTGGTGGTCAAAGTCAAGGAGCCGCAGGCCGTCGAGCGCGCCATGCTGCGCGAGGGGCAGGTGCTTTTTACCTACCTGCACCTGGCGCCCGATCCCGAGCAAACCCGGGACCTGGTCGCCAGCGGCGCCACCTGCATCGCTTACGAAACCGTTACCTCGCCGCACGGCGGCTTGCCGCTGCTGGCGCCGATGTCGAAAGTAGCCGGACGGATGGCAATCCAGGCCGGTGCTTATTGCCTGGGGCATCCGCATGGCGGGCTCGGCATGCTGCTCGGCGGCGTACCCGGTGTCGATCCGGCCAAGGTGGTGGTGCTCGGCGCCGGTGTCGTCGGCACGCACGCCACGCATATTGCAGTCGGTATGGGAGCGGATGTGTGGGTAATCGATCGCAATCCAGAAGCCATCGAAAGCCATTGGAAACAATTCGGGCGCAGCACCAATACCGTATTTTCGACCCAGGATGCAATCGAGCGGCACGTGCTGGATGCCGATCTGGTGATTGGCGGCGTGCTGATTCCGGGTGCGGAAGCGCCCAAGCTGATTACCGCCGAAATGGTCAAATCGATGAAACCCGGCGCCGTAATCGTCGATGTCGCGATCGATCAGGGTGGCTGCTGCGAAACCTCGCGGCCGACCACCCACGCCGAACCGACTTACATCGTCGACGATGTGGTACATTACTGTGTCGCCAATATGCCGGGCGGGGTGCCGCGCACCTCGACCTACGCACTCAACAACGTCACTTTGCCGCACGCGCTGGCGCTGGCGAACAAGGGTTTCCGGCAGGCACTGGAGGATGATCGATGGTTACGCGATGGCTTGAACGTGCACCAGGGCAAAATTACCCAGCGCGAAGTTGCGCATGATCTCGGCTATGATTTTCACGATCCGGAGATTCTTTTCAAGGAGTAGCCTGTAGTGCGCCAGTTCCGCGTTGCCTGCGTGCAGAACACCGCGACGCGCGATATCCGGTCCAATGTCGACTGGGTATGCGAAAATATCGATACCGCCGCTGCGGGCGGCGCGGATTTCATCGCTCTGCCCGAGACGGTGGGCCTGATCGAGCCGGTCAATGCGCAGATCCCCGCGTTAAGCTATCGCGAAGCCGACGATATCGGGTTGGCCGCTTTCCGCGCCAGAGCGCAAGCGCTGGGCGTCATGATCCTGGTCGGCTCACAGTTAATTTGTGAAGACGAGAAGATTTTCAACCGCAGTTTTCTAGTGGATGGCGACGGCGAGATCCGGGCGCGCTATGACAAGCTGCACCTGTTCGATATCGAGCTTAAAAACGGTGAGGCCTACCGCGAATCGGATGTGATTGCCGCGGGCGATAAAGCGGCAGTCGTCGCGACGCCGTTCGGTAAATTGGGCTTGTCGATTTGTTACGATTTGCGCTTCGGTGCTTTGTATCGCGCGCTGGCGCAGGCGGGCGCCGAATTCATTACCGTCCCTGCGGCTTTCACCGCGACCACCGGTAAGGCGCACTGGCATACGCTGTTGCGTGCGCGCGCGATCGAAACCGGTGCCTATATCATCGCGCCGAACCAGTGCGGGCACCATGCCGATAAGCGCTATTCCTACGGCCATTCGTTGATTATCGACCCCTGGGGCGAAATACTGGCCGACGGCGGCGCCGACCCCGGGATTATTTATGCGGATATCGATCTCGACCGCGTGGCCAAGGTGCGCGGTCGGATTCCGTCGCTTAAACACGAACGGCCGTTTACCCTCGAACAGCAATAATCGGACGCCTTTATCCCAGATCCCTTCGGAAGGGGTCAGAGCAAAAATTGCCGGTGGATAATGAGGCGGTGGAACCGTTGCTGGCGGCATTTTTGGTCTGACCCCGGTCTTCCCAAGGTTTGGATCCCCGGGGACAGACCTTCAGCTCTGTCCCCCCCGGAGCGACCCGAAACGGGTTCCATTCAAAAGAAACCCTGCAAATCCCATGGTTGCACCAGTAGCCCCTGCCTGTGGTATAACAGGAACTTCTATTACTGCGGTACCGGCAGGGGCCCATGGAAAAACTGGAACTGGAAGATTTCGACCAGGAATTACCCGAGCGACTGAACCTTGCGGTTTTGATGGAAAAAAAGCCTTCGACCCATCCCTGGGCGCAGTTCAGCTACGAGGCGCTCGGTGTCGTTGTGCGCGGCGCGCAGGAAGAATCCTCGGTCGCCCGGGTTTACCAAAATGACGGGGTCGAGCATTTCCTGGTTACCGGTATGGTTTTACAGCTGCATCCGGACGAGTGCGAAAGTTACTATCACAACCTGATGTCACCCGAACCGGGTTGTTTTATCGTTGCCGATCAACCCGATGATAGCGCTGACATGCCGCTGCCCTACCTGGTTTCGCTGAGCTTCGACGAAGTGCACGCCTACCTCGAAGGCGACGAGCAGGTATACTCGGTGGCGATTCCATCCGAGCTTTATCAATGGGCCGAAGCCTACGTGCTGACGAACTATGTCGCGCTCAAGAAAACCAAGCGCAAGCTCAAAAACTGGCACCAGACCGAGCGCCCCGGCGGCAAACCCGTGGACCATCAGCCATGATTCAAAAAGGTAAGGAATCGGTATTGTCGCGCTGGTCGCGGCGTAAGCTCGAAGCCGAACAGGCCGCCCCGGCGGAGGCGCCGGCCGTGCCGGGGGAAATCGAGTCCGAAGCTGCCGCACTCCCGGTCGAGGAGGCAGCGCAACCGGTTCTGACCGATGCCGATATGCCCCCACTCGATGCGCTCACCGAAGACTCCGATTACAGTGGATTCATGTCCGAGGGGGTTAGCGATGAGCTGCGTAATCTCGCGCTACGCAAACTGTTTCGGGCCCCGGTGTTCAATATTCGCGACGGCTTGGACGAATACGACGAAGATTACACCAGCTTCGAGAAACTGGGCGATATCGTGACCGCCGACATGAAACACCGGATTGAAATGCAAGAGAAAAAGCTGCGCGAAAAACTCGCTGCGGAAGACACAGCCGATGTCGCCGAGGCCGAACTGGAGGCGCTCGAGGAGATCGACGACGAGCAGGACATCGATCTGCCGGCGGAAACGGTGGCCGAACTCGACGCAGCCGGCGCTCCCGATCGGGAATCCGATTATGAGCAATAACGAGGCGCGCCGACATGCACTCGAGCTGCGCGACGCCTTTGCGCTCGAGCCGACCGGCCTGGTCAGCTATCAGTCCAACGGCAAGGTCATTGCGCTTGCCGATGATGCAACGCTGCAGCGTTGCGACGAATTACCGGCGACGGTCGACATTAACCGGGTTTCATCCGCCGGCGGTCAAATACGAATAGAAGGTCATCTTGGCGCCTATCGGGTCAGTGTCACCGATCAGCAGGGTAATTCGGTCACCCACCGCGGCGACGCCGTTCTCGATCTGAATCAAAACCCGCTGCTCACGCGGGAATTATTGCCGCCCGGGTATTTCCATGCACCGCCGGCCGAATGGCAAAGACTGGAGCTGGAACGAGAGCTCGAGAACCTTGTGGGCGAGTTCGACAAACCCAAGTATTTCGATTATGACGCTTCGATTTGCGCCCACGGGGTTAACGGGAAAGTTGTTTGCAATCAATGCATCGACGCCTGTCCGGCGGAGGCGATATTCAGCCTGGGCGAGCGCATCGAAGTCGATCCCAATCTGTGCCAGGGCGGCGGCAGCTGCAGCACCGTGTGTCCATCGGGGGCGATTCGCTATCGCTATCCGAACCTGCGCGATAACGGCACGCGGCTGCGCGATATGCTGCAAACCTATCGCCGCCATGGCGGCGCCGATCCGATTGTTTTGTTCCATGCCGACAGCTTTGCGGCGCAGCAATATCTGCAAGCCTATGACAATCTGCTGCCGTTGGCGGTCGAGGAATTGGCCAGCGTCGGCATGGATCTGTGCCTCTCGGCGCTGGCATACGGCGCTTTACAGGTAGTTCTGGTGATCGATGCGGAAGTGCCGTCAAGCGCGCAGGATGTATTGCGCCGGCAGCTGGACTGGCTGCATGCGTTGCTCGCGGGACTGGGCCTGGGTTCGGTTTACGTGACGCTGTGCCGTGCCGATGAAGCCTTGCCGCAGGTTGACCGCATCGACCTGGCCGTACCCGCGATCCACGATATGCCGCTGCAGAAGCGCAATGCGATATACCAGGCCCTGGACCATCTGGCGGTCAATCTAAAGCCGACGGCGGACCGGGTGACGCTGCCCGCGGGCGCGCCTTTTGGCGATGTCATCGTCGATGCCGGGAAGTGCACCCTGTGCATGGCCTGCGTCGGCGCCTGCCCGGGCAATGCGTTGCAGGACGGCTCCAACCGCGAAGTACCCGAATTGTTTTTCGTCGAAAGCAACTGCCTGCAATGCGGCGCCTGCGAACAAACCTGTCCCGAAGATGCGATAACGCTGCAACCGCGATTACTGTTTGACCGGGAGATCCGCAACCGGGCGCGTGCGCTTAATCGCGACAAGCCGTTTGCCTGCATCGCCTGCGGCAAGCCGTTCGCACCGACTTCGGTGATCGACAAGATGCAGGAAAAACTCAAGGACCACCATATGTTCGGCAATCAGCGCGCACTCGACCGGCTCAAAATGTGCGACGATTGCCGCGTAGCCGATATCGTCCAGGACCCGGAAGCCATGGGCGGCCAGTTTGATCCGCTGAAAGGTTTCCGGCAATGAAGAATCGATGGAGATCAAGATGCCAGACGTCGACGCCATAATCGATAACGAACAGCATTACCGCGCTGCCGCCTATGGATTGCTGGCGGCCACGCTGCGCGCTGCGCCGGACCAGGCCTTGCTGGAACATCTGAGCCAATTGTCACCGGACGGTGAAGATGAATCCGACGATCTCTCGGAGGCGATGGCGGAACTTGCCGACGCCGCCGGCAAGTTCGATTTGCAGGATCTCGAGACGGAATATAACGCACTTTTTATCGGAATCGGCAAGGGTGAAGTGGTGCCCTACGGTTCCTGGTATCTGACAGGATTCCTTATGGAACAACCACTTAGCGACCTGCGTGACGACTTGCAGGCGCTCGGTTTCGAGCGCGATGACAAGACGCACGAGCCGGAAGACCACGTCGCCGCGATTTTTGAAGTTTTTTCTGTTATGATTACAGATGCTTCTGGCCTGGAGCAGCAGTTGCGTTTCTTCGACAAACACATGCAACCGTGGTTGGGAAGGTTTTTTGCAGATCTGGGGAAAGCCCGATCCGCCGATTTTTATAAACCGGTTGCGCGCCTTGGCGCCGCCTTTATCGAATTGGAGCATACTTACCTTTCGATGCGTAGTTAACGAACAACCAACCGAACTCTAGATACCCTGTGGAGGAAAAGCACGTGGAACAAAAACGACAACCGAAAGACCAGGAACGCAGAGAATTTATAAAAAAATCCACCCTCGTTGGGGCGGGTGTGGCAGCCACCGCGCTGGCGAGCACCGGCGCCATTGCCGACGTCGGCGGCGAAATCGAACAGAAACCAACTCAAAAGGGTTACCAGCTAACCCAGCATGTTCTCGACTACTACAAATCCGCCGACATTTAACCGAATTGGGGGTAGCCAATAATGAAAAAGTTAACCAGGAAGTCCCGTACGGTCGGCAAAATCTCTGCCGGCAGCACAAACAAAACCTTGCCCGGGGCGATTAGCCGCCGGACATTCCTCAGAAATTCAAGCCTGATGGCGGGGGGCGCCGCGCTGGCCACCACCGTCAGCCCGGTGATGATGAAAAAATCGCAGGCCGCGACTTCGACTGCCGGCGGCAAAATTGAGCAAGTGAAGACGATTTGCACCCATTGTTCGGTCGGCTGCGGCATTATCGCCGAGGTTCAAAACGGTGTCTGGACAGGGCAGGAACCGGCTTTCGATCATCCCTTCAACAAGGGAGCGCACTGTGCCAAGGGTGCGTCGATTCGCGAACACGGCCATGGCGAGCGCCGCCTCAAGTATCCGACCAAACTGGTCGACGGCAAATGGAAAAAAGTTTCCTGGGAAGAGGCGATCAACGAAATTGGGGACAAGTTGCTCGATATCCGCGAAAAATCCGGTCCCGATTCGGTGTTTTGGCTGGGTTCGGCCAAGCACAGCAACGAACAGGCTTATTTATTCCGTAAATTCGCCGCGATGTGGGGCACTAATAACGTCGATCACCAGGCGCGTATCTGTCACTCCACCACGGTCGCCGGGGTAGCTAATACCTGGGGTTACGGTGCGATGACCAACTCCTACAACGATATCCACTTTTCCAAGTCGATATTGCTGATCGGGTCCAACCCGACTGAAGCGCATCCGGTCGCGTTACAGCACATTTTCAAGGCCAAGGAGGAAAACAATGCGCCGGTTGTGGTAATCGATCCGCGCTTTACCCGTACCGCGGCGCATGCGGACCACTTTCTCAAGATCCGCCCCGGCACCGATGTCGGAATCATCTGGGGCATGATGTGGCATATCTTCGAAAACGGCTGGGAAGACAAGGAGTTCATCCGCCAGCGCGTTTACGGCATGGATGAAGTCATGGCCGAGGTCAAGAAGTGGAATCCCAAGGAAGTCGAAAATGTAACCGGCGTGCCGGAAGAGCAAGTCTTCGCCGCCGCCAAGGCAATGGCGGATAATCGGCCCGGCACCTTCATCTGGTGTATGGGCGGTACCCAGCACACCATCGGTAACAACAATACGCGCGCCTACTGCGCGTTCCAGCTGGCGCTCGGCAACATGGGCGTATCCGGCGGCGGCGCCAATATTTTCCGCGGCCACGACAACGTTCAGGGCGCCACCGATCTGGGAGTTTTGTCCAACACGCTTACGGGATATTACGGTCTTTCGGCCGGCTCCTGGAAGCACTGGTCGCGCGTCTGGGGCCTCGATTACGAATGGGTCAAGGGCCAATTCGACAGCGGCAGCTACGAGCAGAGCAAGGGCAAGGATGTGCACGTCATGAATACCAAGGGCATTCCGGTTTCACGCTGGATCGACGGGGTACTCGAGGACAAGGAAAATATCGCGCAAAAGGATAATCTGAAAGCGATGTTTTTCTGGGGGCACGCGCCCAACAGTCAAACCCGCGGCGCTGAGCAGCAAAAGGCGATGGATGGGCTCGAGATGATGGTCATCGTCGATCCCTATCCGACCGCGAGTGCGGTCATGCCCGACCGCAAGGATGGAATCTACCTGTTGCCGGCGTCAACGCAGATGGAAACCTACGGTTCGGTAACCGCTTCCAACCGCTCGTTTCAGTGGCGTTCCAAGGTGATCGAACCGATGTTCGAATCCTTGCCCGATCAGACCATCATGTACAAGCTGGCGAAAAAGCTCGGTCTGGCCGATCAAATGTTCAAGAATATCCAGGTCAATGACGATGAGCCGCTGGTCGAAGACGTGCTGCGTGAAATCAACCGCGGCATGTGGACCATCGGTTACACTGGCCAGAGCCCGGAGCGACTGAAGAAGCACCAGGAGAACTGGGGCACCTTCGACTACGATACGCTCAAGGCCGAAGGCGGACCCGCCGACGGCGATTATTACGGCTTGCCATGGCCGTCCTGGGGGCCCCCGGAAATGAATCATCCGGGCACGCCAAATCTGTATGACACCTCGAAGAACGTGGCCGATGGCGGTTTGACCTTCCGGGCGCGCTTCGGCGTCGAACGCGACGGTACGAACCTGCTGGCGGAAGGCTCTTTCGGCAAGGGTTCGGAGATCAAGGACGGCTATCCCGAGTTCAGCGACAAGGTATTGAAGAAGCTGGGCTGGTGGAAAGACCTGACGCCTGAAGAACAGGCGGCGGCCGAGGGCAAGAATTGGAAAACCGACCTTTCGGGCGGGATTCAGCGCGTTGCCATCAAGCATGGCTGTTCACCCTTCGGTAACGCCAAGGCGCGAGCGATGGTCTGGACCTTCCCGGATCCGGTACCAATTCATCGCGAGCCGCTATACACGTCGCGGCGCGATTTGGTCGAGAAATATCCGACCTACGAAGATCGCAAGTCCTTCTGGCGATTGCCGACCCGCTACAAGTCGATCCAAGCCACCGATTACACCGGTGACTATCCGATGATCCTGACTACGGGCAGGCTGGTCGAATACGAAGGCGGCGGCGATGAATCCCGCTCCAACGCCTGGCTGGCCGAACTGCAGCAGGAAATGTTCGTCGAGATCCACCCGCGGGATGCCAACAATAACGGTATCAAGGATGGCGACGACGTCTGGGTCGAAGGCGCCGAAGCCGCCAAGGTCAAGGTTAAGGCGATGGTTACCAGGCGCGTCGGCTCCGGAGTGGCGTTCATGCCGTTCCACTTTGCCGGGCATATGCAGGGCAAGGATTTACACGACAAGTATCCGGAAGGCGCCGATCCCTATATTCTGGGTGAAGCCGCCAATACCGCGATGACATACGGCTACGATTCGGTGACGCAGATGCAGGAATCGAAATGTAGTCTTTGCCGCATAACCAAAGCTTAAGCAGGAGGATAATAAAATGGCTAGAATGAAATTTTACTGTGATGCCGAACGTTGCATCGAATGTAATGCCTGCGTGACCGCCTGCAAAAACGAGCACGAGATACCCTGGGGCGTGAATCGCCGCCGCGTGGTGACCATCAAGGACGGCGAAGCGGGCGAGCGCTCGCTGTCGGTGGCCTGTATGCATTGTTCCGATGCGCCTTGCGCTACGGTCTGTCCGGTTGATTGCTTCTATACCACCGGCGACGGCATCGTGCTGCACGACAAGGATATCTGTATCGGCTGCGGTTACTGCTTTTACGCCTGTCCGTTCGGGGCGCCGCAATTTCCCGAGGAAGCGGCCTTCGCATCGCGCGGCAAGATGGATAAGTGCACCTTCTGCGCGGGTGGGCCGGAGGAAGATCACAGCTCAGACGAAACCCGCAAATACGGTCGTAACCGTCTCTCCGAAGGCAAATTACCGCTGTGTGCGGAAATGTGTTCGACCAAAGCCCTACTCTCGGGGGATGCCGATGTGATTTCGGATATTTACCGCAAACGGGTAATTAACCGAGGTGCGAGCGCCTTTAACTGGGGCGTGTCCTTCGATAATGCCAAGATAAAGGGTTAAACCTCGTTATCTGGCGTTTGCCTGGAATCGATACAGGGAAGTATCGGGCAGACGCCCGTGGGCGAAAGGTTAGAACCGTAGCATCGCAAGGAGACAAAACTTGAAAATCCAAACATTGTTACTTCTGCTGTGCATGATGTTGCCGCAGTTTTCCCAGGCGGACGGCCCGCCGAAAAAACAAACCTATCCCGAGGGCTTGCTTTCGCTAAACCCGGGGGGCGAGCTGTGGAGTGATATCCGGCAACGCGGCGACTCGGTACTCGACGGCACCAGCCAGGTCAAGGGCGTCGATAGCGGGATTCTGATCAATGCGAGCGGAGTGGAGTGGGCAAACTTTCGCGTCAATGAGCTAACCACCTACAGTTCCATCGCGCTGGCGGCGGTATTCGTGTTGATTTTTCTGTTCTTCTTGATACGCGGCAAGGTCGGCATCGAGGGCGGCCTGTCGGGGCGCATGGTGAAACGTTTTACCGATTACGAACGGATTGTGCACTGGACGCTTGCCGTCGTATTCCTGTTTTTGGCGATTACCGGGCTGATACTGCTGCTCGGGCGGCCGCTGCTGATCCCGCTGTTCGGCAAGGAAGTTTTCTCGCTGCTGGCTTCCGCCAGCAAGGAAAGCCACAATCTGGTCGGACCGCTGTTCCTGGTATCCCTGCTGATGATGTTGTTCAGTTTTGTCAGGCGCAATATTTATGAAAAGGGCGATCTGACCTGGCTGTTGAAAGGCGGGGGATTCATCGGAGACGGTCATGTTTCGGGCGGCTTTTTCAACATGGGTGAAAAGACCTGGTACTGGATCGTAATCCTGATCGGTCTCGTTGTTTCTGTCACTGGCTTGATCCTGGTCATGCCAATTTTCGGCCAGGGGCGTATCATCATGGAGATAGTGCATGTCATTCACGTTATTTGTGCGCTAGCTCTGATTGTTGTTTCGATCGGCCATATGTACATGGGGTCGGTCGGCACCGAGGGCACACTCGAAGGCATGAAGACCGGTTACGTCGATATTAACTGGGCCGATGCGCACCATGACCGCTGGGGTAAGGAGTGCCACGAAAAGGATTTGATAATCTCGGCCGAAGAGTACGATAAACTGGTTGGAACGTCTTCCGTAAACGAAGCTGACGGAAGCAAAACGACCTGATGATTGAAAACCTGATCGACGGACCGCTGTGGTATTTATCACTGGCGGTCTTCTCCCTTGGTGTGTTGTGGCAACTAGCCGCGATATTGTTTGCAAGTCGCAAACCCGACCTGTCGGTGGCGCGTGGATCGGCGGGTTCATCCGCGATCAAAACGGTCTTTAGCCGGTTTTTACCACACCGTGAAATGCGGGCCCGGATCGGTATCCAATATATTGCCGGCTATCTATTTCATCTCGGCCTGTTCGCCCTGTTGTTTTTTGCCGCGCCGCATGTCCTATTCCTGGAAGAAAACCTGCTCGGTTTCGGTTGGACGCCGATGCCGCACTGGGCTTTCATCGTTTCCGCACAGGCGGCTTTTTTGGGTTTGATTATTCTGTGGCTGCGCCGCTTGATGAATCCGGCGACGCGCCTGATTTCGACCCGGGATGACCATATTGCCGCGCTCCTGACCTTCGTGGTGATGTTAACGGGGTGCCTGGCGCTGTTGGAAGAGTTTACCGCGTTGCGTTTACTGCATCGTTTCACGGTTGAGCTGTGGCTGATCTATTTTCCGTTCAGCACTCTGATGCACGCGTTCACGTTTGTTCCTAGCAGGGCCTTTACCGGGGCCTGGTTCGGGCGGCGCGGCGTCGACGCTTAAGGGGGCTTTGAGAAATGAGCGAAAAACTGGAAAAAGGGCTGGAAGTACTACGCAGCGAGGTAGATGGCAAGGTAAAGTCGTTCTTCTCGAGCTGCGTCAACTGCGGTATCTGCGCCGAATCCTGTCTGTTTTACACCGAGACACTGGATCCGCGCTATACCCCGATCTACAAAACCGAACCGTTGCGCAAGCTGTGGCGCAACGAGTACAGCCTGTGGGGTAAGTTCACATCGGCCATCGGATTTGCCAAACCCATGACCGAAGCCGATCTGAGCGACTGGGAGGAACTGGTTTACGACGGTTGTTCGATGTGCGGCCGCTGCAGCATGGTGTGCCCGGTCGGTGTCGATATCGCCGGCATGATTTTCAAGGTCAAGCACGCGCTTTCTAAGGCCGGAATTTCGCCCGAGGGCTTGGTCGACGCGACCCAGCGCGCGGTCGATATCGGTAGCCCGATGGGTATTACCTTGAAGACCGTGCAGGCGATGATCAAACACGTCGAGGCGGACACGGGTTTGAAAATTCCGGTCGATGTCGAGGGCGCCGACTACCTGGCGCTGTTGTCTTCGAATGAAATCGCGCTATATCCCGAATACCTCGAATCGCTGGCAAAAATATTCGACCATGCCGGGGTTAGCTGGACCCTGTCCTCCGAAGCTTTCGAGGCGACCAATTCGGGTCTGCAAATCGGTAATAAGACGATCGCGGGTCAATTGGTGGAAAGGGTGGTAGCCGGCGCCGAAAAACTAAAAGTCAAAACGGTGATCAGCCCCGAATGCGGTCATGCCTATACCGCCCTACGCTGGGAAGGTCCTAACTTTATCGGTAAGGCCTTTAGTTTCAAGGTGGTGCACATTCTCGAATTGCTGGACGAATTACAGGCCGCGGGGCGGATTAAAACCAGCGGCAAGGAAGCCGAGCGATTAACCTTCCATGACCCCTGCTCAATCGTACGGCGCGGCGGCATCGATGCGCAGCCACGCAACCTGTTACAACCGATTGCCGAAGATTTCGTCGAAATGGCCGATCACGGCAACATGAACTGGTGCGGCGGTGGCGGCGGCGTCAGTACCAACGAGCGCGCCGAGCAATTGAAACTGACCGCGTTCAACCGCAAAAAATCCCAGATCGAGGAAACCGGCGCGGCGGCGGTGGTAACCGCCTGCTCCAATTGTCGCATGGTCATGGAAGAAGGCGTCGAAACCAATGAAATGGATATCGAGCTACTCGGCCTGACCGAAATGATCGCCGCACACCTCGAAGACCGACCTGCCGGACAATAGTAATCTCCGCTCCATAACGTCATCTCCGCGCCATAATGTCATCCCCGCTTGCGCGCACTGCTGTCCGGAATAAATCATAATGCCAACTGTGCTTGATGTATTTGGAAATCGGATTTCCATTTTCGTCGTCGTTTAAGTACTTCGAATTCGAGTCTGGGTCGCTGGAATAGAGTCGATTT
>Ga0209637_1000064_pt1 | contig 50672 bp, 44 predicted proteins | sample OlaalgELextract3_2_FD_187379 | JGI IMG/M metagenome (GOLD analysis project Ga0209637, IMG submission 187379) | Olavius algarvensis symbiont microbial communities from Tuscany, Italy - Type G ELBA extract 3 (SPAdes) (version 2) | ecosystem: Host-associated > Annelida > Digestive system >... | reverse complement strand
TTGGACAGCATCCACTTTAAAAGGCATAACCTGATTTCGAAATCACCAATTTCGCGTTTATAACTGCCTGTTATTATTAAAGGCAGTATTTGATTTTCAATTTATTTTGGACAGCAATGGTATGAAGAGTTGATGAATGAAGAGGAAATCAGAAGAGCTTTGGAGTTGACTAAATATTTTGTCTTGCTGCCCGCCTATGGGAGTATATATCGAAAAATTGATTACAGCTATTCTAATGTTATTAACAAGACGGTAGTTAAACCCTATCATTCAGCCAATCATACCCCGCTTGCCCAAAGCGATTTGGCCGAATTCCTCCTCACTCACAAACTGCTGGAAAAATCCCGATGAAGATTTTAATTTTAGGCGGTGACGGATATTTAGGCTGGCCGACCGCGATGCATCTGACCGCTCAAGGGCATAACGTTGCCGTCGTCGACAACTATCTGCGTAGATCCCTGTGCCGGGAAGAAAATGTTGAGCCGTTAGTTGACGTTCCCAATCTGCATCAGCGAACCGCTTCGTGGGAGTCCACATCAGGTTACCACATTCCCGCTTTCATCGGCGACTTAACAAAATGGGAATTTGTCGATGAAGTGTTTCGCGAGTTTTCACCCGAAGCAATAATACATTATGCGGAGCAGCCTGCCGCACCTTATTCCATGTTAAACCGTTCTGCGGCCACACTGACGTTGTGCAACAACCTCGAAGTCACGGCCAATGTCATTTTCGCCGTGCAGCAATTCAATCCGGACGTCCACATCGTAAAGCTCGGCACCATGGGAGAATATGGAACCCCGGACATTGATATTGAAGAGGGCTGGCTTGAAGTCGATCACAAGGGGCGGCATCAAAAATTTCTGTATCCGCGTCAAGCCGGCAGCCTGTACCACACCACCAAAATCATGGACACAGATTTGTTGTGGTTCTATGTGCGGACTTGGGGACTTCGCGTTACCGACCTGATGCAGGGACCCGTATACGGCATCTTCACGGAAGAGAATCGAATTGATGAAAATCTGTACCCTTTTTTAAATTATGACGAGCTGTTCGGCACCGTACTCAACCGGTTCGTAATCCAGGCCGTGGCTGACTATCCCATGACGGTGTATGGCAAGGGCGGCCAGACCAGAGGATATCTCAATCTAATGGACACCCTGAATTGTGTGCGGCTTTCGGTTGAAAATCCTGCGGCCAAAGGTGAATTGAGAATTTTGAACCAGTTTACCGAAACCTTCAGCGTTAATCAACTCGCCCAAAAGGTTCAGCGGGTGGCGCGCTCAATGGGATTCAAAGCTGACATTTCAGCTGTCGAGAATCCGCGCAAAGAGGCTGAAGAACACTACTACAATCCGGCACATACGGGATTGCTGGACCTGGGCCTCAAACCGCAATTTTTAACCGATAAAGTTCTTGCTGAAATGATTGAATTTGCCGCCAAACACAAAAAAGCCATCAGGCCGGAACAGATTTATCGAAAGGTGCGCTGGGATCATAATTTAACATAGGTTGAGCGGTTCAGCCGAGCCGGCTTCAACGTTCAGGGTTGAAAAGCTTCTAAACAGCTTATATCAAAAAAATTCTGTCTTCGTCATGTATATCAAGCCATCACACCAAAAGGATATGTGGGGTATTCAGAATCTTGATTAACATGGCGGGCAGCGTCCACCATTGGTAACCTTTGAACCTTGAACCCGGAATCGATCAGCATATTCAAAATGGAGTTTTTCCAACACCTTGATTCCGATATAAAAACCGCTTTAAAGGCGCAACTGCGCGACCTCTGGACCCACACGTCAACGGCCATTGAAGGAAATACCCTGACCCTTGGCGAGACCAAATTCGTCATTGAGGAGGGTCTGACTGTTGCCGGCAAGCCATTAAAGGATCATCATGAAGTTGTTGGTCATGCCAGGGCCATCGAGTTAATTTATGACATGGTCGGCAAGACTGAAATCGAAGATACAGATCTGTTCGAGCTCCATATAACCAAGCTTTGGAACGACAGGCCCAAGCGTCCTACTACTCTCAGCTGTACATGCGATGACAGGAGAAAAAATGCCAAAAAGTAATCCATCACCCCTCACCTATGACCCATTACCTAAAGGTGACGCTCCATCCGTCGCCGTCATCGGAGGCGGTTACTGGGGAAAAAATTTGGTTCGAAACTTTTATAGTCTCAGTTCCCTGAAACTAGTATGCGATAAAAATGAAGCGCTTCTATCGAGTTTGAAGGATCAATACGATGGTTTGGACACATGCCTGGCGCTGAGCGATGTGTTATCACGATCAGATATCGCCGGCGTCGCAATTGCAACTCCGGCTGAAACCCATTTCAACCTTGCCCGGGAGAGCCTGCTGGCCGGCAAACACGTGTATGTCGAAAAACCGCTGGTTCTGCGGGAGCATGAAGGGCAGGAGTTGATTGAAATAGCCCAAAAGCGAGACCTTGTTCTCATGGTCGGCCATCTCTTGCAGTATCACCCGGTATTTATCCGCCTGAAGGAACTGACCCATTCAGGTGATTTGGGCCGGACCAATTACATTTATTCCAACCGCCTGAATCTGGGTAAAATTAGACGGGAAGAAAATATTCTCTGGTCCTTTGCGCCCCATGATATATCCATGATTCTATCCCTGGCAGGTGAGGAGCCGGAAAGCCTGATTACCACCGGCGGCAACTACCTGCATAAACAAATCGCGGATGTCACCACCACCCACATGGTGTTTCCTTCAGGGTTGCGGGCCCACATTTTTGTTTCCTGGCTCCATCCATTCAAAGAACAAAAATTGGTAGTCGTCGGAGAAAGAAAAATGGCTGTTTTTGACGACACGCTACCCTGGGCGGATAAACTGCTTTTATACCCCCATCAGATCAATTGGAAAAACAACATGCCCGTTCCCACCAAGGCGGATCCGGAAAAAGTGGAAATCGAGCAGCAGGAGCCTTTGCAAGGGGAGTGCAAACATTTCCTCGACTGTATGTCCAACGGCACCCAACCGCGAACGGACGGCCAGGAAGGGCTAAAAGTCCTTGAAATTCTAAATGCCAGTCAGGCTTCGCTCAATGACCATGGTCGTAAAATTGTTTTGAGTGAAGCCCCAGGCATGCAATCTGAAAAAAGTCCGATTAGCTCACGAGCAACCCGCTACGAGCTGCGAGCTAATGCGCAAGGCGCTTTCATCCACCCGACTGCGGTTATTGATGAGAATATTGCGATCGGTCGAGGGACCAAGATCTGGCACTTTTCGCATGTGCTTTCCAATTCCAGAATCGGGAAAAACTGCAACATCGGTCAAAATGTGGTCGTTGGGCCGGAGGTCAGTATCGGCAAAGGCTGCAAGATTCAGAATAATGTCTCCGTCTTCAAGGGTGTTATGCTCGAAGAGGGCGTATTCTGCGGGCCGTCAATGGTGTTCACCAATATATACAACCCCAGGGCTGAGATCGGCAAGATGGATCAGGTGCGAGCCACCCTGGTGAAAAAAGGGGCGACCATTGGAGCCAACGCCACGATCGTCTGTGGCGTCACGTTGGGCCGCTATTGTTTCATTGGCGCCGGTGCAGTGGTTAACAAAAACATATCCGATTACGCTTTGGTTGTCGGCAACCCCGCCCGGCAGATTGGCTGGGCCTGTGAATGCGGCGAACGCCTGCCGGATGATTTGGAATGCCTGACTTGTGGAAAAAAATATATAAAAACCGAACATGGCTTAGAGCCTATTTCGAATTAATAATGTCATTTGTAAGAGTTGGATCAACAAATCGAAAGGCGGATACCCAGGTTGTGGCCGAGTTGAGGAGACAGGCCAGAAATCTCAGTTTTGACCAGGTTTTTGATCCGTCCTTTGGTTGTGAGATATTAGACAGGAGGGTGCTTGAAAAGTATGTTGAGCTGCGTGGAATGGGAATCAAACCAATCCTTACAACTTCATGATCACATCTGATCAAATGCATAACGAGTGGTTTATGGTAATTGCTTGAAGAAAAAGGGTTGAATATTAAGCAGGGAAGCGCTCCGCGAGCGAGATACACCATTTGATTCGAACAATATCTATCACGCGTATAAAAAAATGAAGGAGAAATCAATGAATTGTGGTCTTAAATTATATGGCGACGGTACCGCAGGCAGAAAAATTATAAGCATATTGTCTGATTAAATCAAAAAATAAAATTTTAATTTAAGGTGAATGATGGATCTAAAGGGGAAAAAATTCTTAGTTATTGGTGGCGCGGGTTTTATTGGTTCACATTTAGTGGATCAATTGATTCTGGAAGATGTCTCCGAAATACGGATTTATGACAATTTTACGCGTGGCAGCGAGGAAAATCTTGTCGATGCTTTAAAGGATCCTCGAGTCAAAATCTTCGAACTGGGTGGTGAACTCTTACAACGGGATATTCTCAATGATGCCATGCAAGGCATCGATGGTGTTTTTCATCTTGCTGCACTCTGGCTGCTTCATTGCTATGATTATCCGCGTTCCGCCTTTGAAGTCAATGTCGGAGGAACCTTCAATGTCCTCGAAGCCATTATCAATAACGGTATTAGACGATTGGTGTATTCCTCATCGGCCTCTGTTTATGGTGATGCAGTTGAAGAGCCGATGACGGAAAGCCACCCGCATAATAACACAAATTTTTACGGTGCCACTAAAGTCGCCGGAGAACAAATGTGCCGAGCCTTGTATCATCGCTACCGGGACACTGATAAGCATTTTGATTTCGCCGGCTTAAGATATATGAACGTATTTGGGGCCCGCCAGGACTATCAAGGGACCTATATTGCGGTCATTATGAAGATACTTGACAATCTTGACAATGGTTTGCCTCCGGTTGTTTATGGCGACGGCTCCCAGGCCTATGATTTCATCGCAGTTGAAGATTGCGCCAGGGCCAACATCTGCGCCATGAAAGCGGACACCACTGATGAATTTTATAATGTCGGAACCGGGATCAAAACGACCATCAAAGAATTGGCGCAAACGATACTGGATATAAATGAATCCGAGCAGGTGATTGAATACAAACAGGGGGGACTGACTTTTGTTAAAAATCGGGTCGGCTGTCCAAAGAAAGCCAAAAAGGAAATCGGATTCAGTGCTCAAACCTCCTTACAAGATGGTCTGAAACAATTGATTGCCTGGCGCAATATGCATAAAGCCGAAGTTGAAAAAAGAAGAGCAAAGGTCAAAAATTAAATTGCGAGAAGTTAAGATTGCCGAATAACAATATGAAAAAAATACCCCTCATAAAACCTTATATTACGGATGCGGTAAAAGCCAGGGTGTGTGATGTGTTGGATAGCGGCTTTTTGACAGAAGGGCCGGTAACCAGAGAATTTGAAGATAAAGTCAAGCAATACATCGGCTGCGATCATGCATTAGCCGTCACTTCCTGCACAACTGGACTTGAAATCGCGCTGCGTTCAATTGGCATCCAGGCCGGCGATGAAGTAATCATTCCGGATTATACCTATCCGGCCACAGCCGATGCGATCGCCATAGTTGGCGCCAAAACAATTATCGTCGATGTCGATCCCGATACCATGAACATCGATTACCGGGCCCTGGAAAAAGCCATTACACCGCAAACCAAAGCTATTTTGCCGGTCTCTATATTCGGCAATCCATTGGATTACAGCCGTTTAAATCAGATAAAACAAAAGTATGAATTAATAATTATTGAAGACGCGGCCTGTTCAATTGGCGCAAGGTATCAGGGAGAGCCTGTCGGCAATTTAGCGGATATATCTGTTTTCAGCTTACACCCCCGTAAGTTTATTACCACCGGTGAAGGCGGAATGATTACGACAAACAATTCCCAGTGGGCCGATTGGATCCTGTCTTACAAGCATTTCGGCATGGGGACAAAAGATTCCAGATTGACAGCCAATTTTGAGCGGATCGGTACCAATTCTAAAATGAGTGACCTGCTGGCTGCAGTCGCTTTGGTTCAAATGGATAATATCGATGACATGCTCTCGCGACGAAGGGAACTGGCCGAAAATTATATAGAGCTTTTGAAAGATGATCCCAATGTTCAACTTCCGTTGATAACTCCGGATGGCCAGCATTCCTATCAGTCTTTTTGTGTTTTTATCAAAAAACGCAATGCGGTGATGGAAAAACTCAGAAACCAGGGGATTGAAGTCCAGATCGGAACTTATGCCCTCCATATGCATAAAGCCTTTCATGCCAATTCGAATTGCAGAATTCAATTTGACATGCCAGGCAGCCGGTTCGCATTTCATCATTGTCTTGTTCTGCCGCTGTACCATGATCTTACTTTCGATGAACAGAATTATATTGTTCATCAATTAAAGAAAGAAATATCATAAAAAGAGGTTCCTATGTCTGCTTTGAAAAGGCTCGGTATCGAACCTGAAATATCTCCTGCAAACCAAGAAATATCTGTAGAACAAGAACAAACCGCAAAGTGTTTCGGTTTTAAATGGTGCAAACGCGAGACGTATGAGTCGGAGAAGATGAAAGCCAAATCAAAAAAATGGCTTCTTGAACGTTACTGCTCCGGTGATCCCGATAAATTAATACAATGGCTGTCAGGAGGGAGGAAAATAATTTTAGATGCCGGCTGTGGCTCCGGCTATTCTTCAATCCTTTTATTCGGTGATCATTTGAATAATCATGATTACCTAGGTACAGATATTTCCAACTCAGTAGACATAGCCAAAATTCGTTTTGCTGAAAACGGCTATACCGGGGATTTTTTGCAAGTTAATTTAATGGAGTTGCCGATGCCAGCGGACTCCATTGACATTATCTTTTCGGAAGGAGTTCTGCACCATACAGATTCTGTCGAAGCAAGTATAAATTTTCTGACCACAAAGCTTAAACAGGGCGGCCGATTCATGTTTTATGTCTATGCCAGGAAAGCTCCCCTTCGTGAATACACCGATGACCATATTAGACATTACCTGAAAACGTTAGATGATGAAGCGGCGTGGGAAGCACTCAAGCCATTGACGAAGCTGGGAATTGCACTAGGTGAGTTGAATACTGAAATCCAGGTGGAAGAAGACATACCTTATCTGGGAATTAAGAGCGGCAAGTTTGACCTCCAGCGTTTATTTTACTGGAATATTTGTAAGCTTTTCTATGATCCTGAATTGAGTTTAGATGAGTTAAATCATATCAATTTCGACTGGTTCCGTCCTTTGAATTGCCATAGACATACAGCCGGTGAAGTCGTGCAATTCTGCAGCGAAGCGGGCCTGAAAATTGAACACCTTGATGAGCAAATGTCCGGAATAACAATAGTCGGCAGGAAAGCTTGATTGATGTGTGGTATATGCGGCATATTTAATCTCAATGGTGAGCCCGCCTCACCAGTGATTCTAAGGAAGATGACCGACGCGATAGCCCACCGGGGACCGGATGGTGAAGGTTTTTTCATCGACAGCTTTATCGGACTAGGGCATCGTCGCTTGGCAATAATCGATCTCTCGCCTGCCGGACACCAGCCGATGATGACACCCGATGGCCAGTATATTATTACCTACAATGGAGAAATTTACAATTTTCAGGAAATTCGTGTTGAGCTTGAAAGCTTGGGATGTCAATTTCGTTCCAAAACGGATAGCGAGGTGGTGCTGAATGCCTATGCACAATGGGGACCTAAATGTGTTGATCGCTTTAACGGTATGTTTGCTTTCGCCATTTGGGATAAGATCAAGCAAGAACTTTTCATGGCTAGAGATCGATATGGGATCAAGCCTCTCTATTATACTTTTATTAATAATTATTTTTTGTTTGCCTCAGAGCAAAAAGCGCTCCTGGAACATCCAGCAACGTATCGTGAAATTGATCTGGAAACCTTAATCGAATATTTTACTTTTCAAAACATATTTACTGACAAAACATTGCTTAAAGGAATTAAATTATTTCCTGAAGGTTGCTGGACATCAATACCCTTAGGTAGCCACACAGCTATGACCTCAAACCTAAAATTTTCACGGTACTGGGATTTCGATTTTACCGAGCCCCAAAACCATGCCGCTGAAATTGAATACATAGAAGAGTTGGACCGATTATTCAAACAAGCGGTCAATCGGCAACTCGTCAGCGATGTAGAACTTGGTGTATACCTGAGCGGAGGTATGGACTCTGGATCCATCACCGCAGTTGCCTCAACCCAGTTACCCTACATTAAATCATTTACATGCGGCTTTGACCTGAACTCCGCTTCCGGTTTAGAGCTTGGGTTTGATGAACGCGAAAAGTCCGAAATCATGTCTTACCAGTTTAAGACCGAGCACTATGAAATGGTCCTGAAAGCCGGAGATATGGAAAGAATCCTCCCCGCGTTGGCATGGCATTTGGAAGAACCCAGAGTCGGTCAAAGTTACCCAAATTATTACGTCGCTCAGTTGGCAAGTAAATTTGTGAAGGTTGTGCTTTCCGGTGCAGGCGGGGACGAACTGTTCGGGGGCTACCCTTGGCGGTATTATCGGGTGGTTGTGAATGACAACTTCGAAAATTACATCGATAAATATTATAAATTCTGGCAGCGACTCATCCCGAATAAGGCTATTCAGCAATTATTTAAACCGGTCTGGAACGAGGTGAAGCATGTCTGGACCCGTGATATATTCAGGAACGTCTTTTTAAAAAAATCAGAGCAACTCACGAATCCTGAAGATTATGTAAATCATTCTCTTTATTTTGAAGCAAAAACTTTCTTGCATGGCCTGCTAATTGTTGAAGATAAGTTGTCAATGGCTCATAGTCTTGAAACCCGGGTGCCATTTCTGGATAACGATCTGGTAGACTTTGCCATGCAAATCCCGGTAAGTTTAAAACTCGGAAATCTCACCAAAGTAGTCAAACTCAACGAAAATGAGCCCGGACATAAGGTACAAAAATATTTTCAGCAAACCAGGGACGGCAAACTTATACTCAGAAAGGCCATGCAAAGGTTAATTTCCAAAGAAAGCACCAACGCAGTCAAGCAAGGCTTTTCGGCACCGGATGCATCGTGGTTTAAAGGGGAGAGCATAGAATATGTGCGCAATGAAATTATCAACAGACAGGCTAAGTTGTATGATTATTTCGATAGAGAATTCCTCCATACACTCGTTAATGAACATTTTGATGGCAAATCGAATCGCCGATTGTTTATTTGGTCCCTATTGAATTTTGAATGGTGGTTAAGAAAATATATTAAATAGAGCTTAATTTAGTTTATCGTTCAATTCGAATGAACACGCGAATGTCTTTGTTTAGGAGAAAAGGACTATTATGAATTCCAGTATATTTTCAAAGTCATTTCCAAAAAATCAAACCGAACTAGATAGCACCCAGATTCAAGAAATAGAAAATCTGTATGCAAATATCAATGTACTGATATCTTTGTTAAGAACGAAAATAAAGAAAAAGTGGAATCGGTATCTTCCGATTAACGAAATGTTTAGCGATCGTTTGGAAAAATCCAAATTTATGGGATTTGGACCAGACACTAGCATTTATGATTCCAGTCTTGTTTTTGGCGATGTTACCATTGGAGAACATACTTGGGTTGGACCATTTACCATCCTAGATGGATCTGGCGGCTTATCTATCGGTGACAATTGTTCGATTTCGTCGGGAGTTCAGATATATACACACGATTCAGTCGCTTGGGCGATTAGTGGCGGAGAAACCAAAATCGATATTGCTCCCACACAAATAGGCTCACGCTGTTACATCGGACCCAATTCCATTATTTCCAAAGGTGTTACGATAGGTGATGGAAGTATAATTGGTGCCATGAGTTTAGTGACGGAGAACATTCCTCCAAATTCTAAAGCCCATGGAATTCCCGCAAAAGTTATCGGGATTGCGGATTAATGTATTAGTAAGCACTGTCCTCTTATATGAATTGTCTAATGGTTATCAATAATCCATCTCTAAAGAAATTCAATTTCAGTCAAAGATCGGGGGATTCTTCCTATCATGAACTATTGATAAAGCAGATCAGAAATAACAAGCATCGGTTTGTCTACGAATTCAAACCTTTCCTATTCAACTCTGACTTTTGCTATCCGCAGCTCTATCACTGGATATTGTCGTATGTGAAAGATGAAAAGCTTTATGCTGTAAATTGGTATTTAAACCTATTTTTAATTATCTTGCAGATTACCTGTCTTCTATCGCTGTGCTTTGCCGTTAAATATATTTTTGGGGTTTACCTTTCAGTAACTGATATTCTATGGGCAGTTTGTATTTATATTGCAACCCCCTTCTTTTACGACCGCTCCAATGCAAAAAATGTGGCTCTTTCTACCCGACAAATAGGAGTTACTCTTGGTCAATATTACCTACTCTTTTTATTCATTTTTTCCATAGACCAAAACTTATTTTTACTGGTGCCGTTAGTCATCATTGCAAGTTTAGCAATATTAGGCTCGCAATTTGCTTTACAGTATATTCTTTTCTGTTCATTGATATTTTCAATATTTCTAAAAACGATTTTCCCTATGCTTGTTGTTACCGTGTCCTCTATCGTTATCATGTTTATTTTCAAGGATTATTTTAGACACTTTCTAAAATATCAATGGAAACATAAACAATTCTATTACAAAGTATTAGCAAAAAAATTTATACTAAAATTAAGATACAGCATTTGGCGAGATTTTTATTGGGACTTTTGGAGGAGATCCGTAAATAAATCCTGGTTGCTGTATGTTTATCAAAATCCAGTCGTGAAAGTATTTTTGGGGTTTCCCTTTATTTTTCTATTAATTCCTTACTTTTGGATCTTTATTAATCATAATTACTTCTTTGAAGGGGATAACATCCCGGAAATTCTTCACTTACCTTTTCATTTAATTATTCCGATCCTCGTTTCAGTCCTTATTTTTCTTATAACTTCTTTCAGAAAAACGCGATTTTTAGGAGAACCCCATCGCTACTTTGAGTTTTCTGCTATATTCATAGCACTATTAGCAGTCCCAGCTAAAAAGGATTATTTGTTGTTGTTTATCGCTTGTGGCGGGCTAAATATATTTTCATTAATTTCGCAATACATATTGAATAAGAACATTGCTCAACAGTCCGATAAGCTTAATAAGATAATAGAATTAATTGTATCCGCCTTAAATGATCTGGAATCCTCCAAAAAGATAGCCTTATTCTCAAACAATCTAAATATAACGAAACGATTTTTACACTCTGGTTGTGATGTCTTTTGGGGAAATGTAACAGGTAGAAAAGTCGGAGAACAGTACGATTTCGACGATGTTTTCGAAAAGTACCCCATAGTTAAAAATTCATATATAATGGAATTAATAGACTTTTTCAAAACTAATATAATTATTATAGATACCTCAATTCCAGGCGCTGAAGAATTTTTTAATCGCAATAGTAGGATCAATAAAAAGCTGATAATTGAATCGATGCATTTAAAATTGTTTGAGGTGATTTTTTGAACTTATTGTTAATAAATCCGCCTGGATCGAAAAGTGGAAAGGCGATTTTAGACATTTGTGAAGTGTTGCGACAGGACTATGGATGGAATGTTCATGCCTCCTTTTTGAAGGATAATATCCCAATCAAGAAAACCGATTATTTTCATAGCTACGATAAGTGGGTTTCGCAAAATACTGAAAAAATAGAGGCAACTTCCATCATCGATCTCGAAAGACGATATGCGCAGTCAGCACTCTGGACGATTATTATTTCCCAGAGAACCTTGTATGACTACAGTTACCTGTCGAATGCTTATCCTTGCTACCAGCCACCGATATCCCAGGCTGAATTTCTCCTAAAGTCATTGGTTCTTTTTTATTCAGGGATTATTGAAAAATACGATATTAAGACCGTTTTTGCAAATGCCGGCGACAACATGCATTCCGCAACCCTTTTCTGCCTTGCAAATTCCATGAAATTTAAGGCTTACTTTAGCAATGCTTTGTTGTTTGACCACAGATTGTACTATCTGTGTGACGATCCCTATTTCAGATCACGCTTACTGAAAAAAAAGCACAAATTATTTCTTCAGCAATATGACGCCGAGGTTTTGGCAAATTTATCTGAAATCAATGAATTTTCAAAAAAACTGTTGGGCTTTAATCCGGTTAAAGAGGTTAAGGAAATTTGGCGAGACGTCACCATCGGTGCTATGATCAAGAGTAATATTAAATTTCTACGGCTGTACCTGTCCGATCGATTCAAATTGTCTACCGGGTTTGAAAATATTAACCCTTTGAAAGTGTTATATTTAAAATCCAAATCCCTTCTTCACCGCTATTACAATTATCTGATCTCAGAGTATTTGATAAAATACGAGAAAACGATCGGAGACGACCCATATGTATATTTGCCGCTGCATTTGCAGCCGGAAGCCACTTTGTTGACCACGACGCCGGTTTTCTCGGATCAACTCAGCCTCATCAGAGCGCTGTCCGTGTCCCTTCCCGCTGGATATAAATTGGCGGTCAAAGACTATCCGATACAGGCAGGCTATAGACCTTCTTCATTCTATCGCGAAATTAAAAAATTGCCGAACGTCCGCCTATATCACCGTCTTTACCCGTCAATGGATTTATTAGACCGCTGTGATGCCATCGCAACCATTCAGGGGTCCACCGGTTTCGAGGGAATATTAAGAGGAAAAAAGGTCCTGCTATTCGGAAAAGCTATATACGAAGACATAAATGGTGTGCATTCCGTCAAAGAATACAAAGATCTGAACATGGTATTAAAAGAAGTGTTATTTAATCCGATTGAAACAGAAATACATGATCGATCCTTGAATGCTTATTTGAGAGCATTTCAACAGATACTATATAATCCGACCGATTATCTTGAATATCAGAATAATGACATTCAATCCGCAGCCCATCGATTAAAAACCTTATTAGAGATGAATGCGGCCTAATCTTTATTCGCTATATCCATTCTAATTGCACGTCCTCTATTCTCTTAGTGGAATCATCAAATAAAAATATATTAATTAAATTTCAAAATCCTGAGCTCCCGATCGTTTGCGTTCAAGGCCTCGGCTTTGTGGGTGCGGCAATGTCGCTTGCCGTAGCAGATGCTTCGGATACCAACGGAGATCCTTTGTTCAATGTCATTGGCGTGGATTTGCCGACACCTGACGGCAAGGCGCGGATTGATGCTTTGAATGCGGGCAGTTTTCCGTTTGAAACAGTTGATAACAAATTATTAGAGGTCTTCGAAAACATCAATAGGCGCGGGAATTTGATTGCGACCTCAGAAGTGGAGACCTTCAGCCGGGCTTCGATTGTTCTGGTCGATGTTCACCTGGATATTGATACGGAAAATGCTGCCCCTCGCATTGCCATCCAGGGCTTTAAATCTGCCATTGAAATCCTGGGGCAGGAGATAACATCCGGGGTTTTGGTAATCATAGAAACAACGGTTCCACCGGGTACATGCGAAAACATCGTGGCACCGTTACTTTGCGATTGCCTGAAATCCAGAGGAATGTCAGAAAATGATTTTCTTTTGGCACATTCCTATGAACGCGTGATGCCGGGTGTGGACTACTATGATTCGATCATTAATTTCTGGCGCGTTTATTCAGGGCTAACAGACGAAGCCGCGGATGCTTGTGGGGACTTTCTGTCTAAAATCATCAACACAAAAGATTACCCACTGACCCGTCTTAAATCTACCAGAGCATCTGAGACCGCAAAATTGCTGGAGAATAGTTATCGAGCCACAAATATCGCCTTTATCGAAGAATGGGGTCGTTTTGCCGAAGCCATCGGAATTGATCTATTCGAGGTTATCGAGGCCATTCGGGTCCGGCCGACCCATAACAATATCCGCCAACCGGGATTTGGGGTAGGGGGCTATTGTCTGACCAAAGATCCCCTGTTTGCATCCCTTGCTGCTAAATCAATTTTAAATCTTGATGGGGTGCAATTTCCTTTTTGTACCCAGGCGGTCCGGATCAACCAACGCATGCCTCTGGTAAGTTTGGATAAAGTTGAAAAAATGCTCGACGGTTCACTTCAAGGCAGAACTATCCTGTTGCTGGGTGTCAGTTACCGGCCCGATGTCGGGGACACACGCTATTCACCCTCCCAAACCTTTGTCGAAAATGCGTATGCCCGCGGAGCCGAGGTGATCTGTCACGATCCGCTGGTTAGGCATTGGCCGGAAATGGATATGAATATACCGCAAAATATACCTGAACCGGTAGGCATTGATGCGGTGGTATTTGCATCCTCTCATGAACATTACAGGAATATTGATTTAAAACAGTGGTTTCAGGGTGAGCAACCATGCGTGCTGGATGCCAACAACGTATTGACTGAATCACAACGTACATTTCTTAAGCAATCCGGATATAAATTTGATTCAATTGGCAGGGGTTGATCCGGAGATGAAAAAGATCCTGATTACCGGCAGTGCAGGTTTTATCGGTTATCATTTAGCCAGGCATTGTGTTGCTAAAGGATATCGCCTAGATCTTCTTGATAATCTGTCACGGGGCATTAAAGATCAAGCATTTGAGGATCTATGTGCTTTACCGAACGTTTCGGTGATTCAGGCTGATCTATTAAATCCCGAATTTGAGGACCTGTTGCCGCGGGATTACGATATCATTTTTCATCTGGCAGCGATTATCGGCGTATCCAATGTTTTACAAAAGCCCTACGCGGTTTTGCGTGATAATGTGAGTATGTTGGTTAATCTTTTGGAATTCTCCAAAGCCCAGGCCGATTTGGAGCGGTTTGTATTTGCATCGACCAGTGAAGTATATGCCGGCACTCTAAAACATTTTGATTTAGCAATTCCCACACCCGAAGATTCCCCCATCGCCCTGACGGATATAAGCCACCCCAGGACCTCTTATTTGCTGTCAAAGATTTACGGGGAGGCGTTATGCCATCAATCCGGCATTCCTTTTACCATCATCCGGCCTCATAATATTTACGGACCGCGCATGGGACTTTCGCATGTTATCCCCGAACTTTCAAAGAAGGCCTATGAGGCGGAAGCTGGCGGAGAATTGGCGGTCTTTTCACCGGACCACAGAAGGACATTTTGCTTTGTTCAAGATGCGGTCCAACTGATTGAACAAGCCTCGATGTCTGCCAGCTGCCGGGGTGAAACCTTAAATATCGGTACTCGAGAACCCGAAATCCAAATGCGGGATTTGGCCCGAATTATCATTAAAACAGTGGGAAAATCGCTTAAAATTAAAGAACTGCCCCCGACACCGGGTTCTCCGGTGCGACGATGCCCCGAGATTGCCAAGGCAACACAGCTGATCGGTTTCACTCCCAGAATCAGCCTGGAAGAGGGAATCCAGATGACATTCGATTGGTACAAAAAAAATATCTTCGAGGGCAACACCAAAAGTGCGGTCTAAAAATGACAACTATCCCTCTTTTTGATTTAAACTATGGTGTCGAAGAAGAAAAGGCCGTCCTGGAGACGCTGCGATCCAAATGGATTTCGATAGGTCCCAAGAACCAGGAGCTGGAGGAAAAATTTTCTTCCCTGCTGGGAGTTCGATATGCGGTCGCGCTGTCAAATTGTACGGCAGCCTTACATTTGGCCTTAAAAATTTTAGATATCGGCGATAATGATGAAGTAATTGTTCCATCATTGACCTTCGTGGCAACTGTCAATGCCGTCCGCTACGTCAATGCCATTCCTGTTTTTGCTGATATTCGCAGTAGTCAGGATCTGACGATTGCTCCAAAATTGATTGAACAGGCAATCAGCGATCGAACCAAAGCAATCATAGTGATGCATTACGCCGGTTTCCCATGTGCGATGGATCACGTCATGAACATAGCCGCAAAGCACAATCTTAAAGTGGTTGAAGACGCCTGTCACGGCCCGCTCTCTGAATACAAGGGTCAAAAGTTGGGAACTATTGGCGATATCGGTTGCTTCAGCTTCTTCTCAAATAAGAATATCAGCACCGGTGAGGGCGGAGTTCTGGTGACCAGTGATGAGGACTACCAAGCTCGGGTAAAATTGCTGCGCTCACATGGAATGACTTCCCTGTCATATGATCGCTCCAAAGGCCACAGCACGTTATATGATGTGGTCGCGCTCGGCTACAATTACCGACTGGATGATATCCGTGCTGCACTGGGCATTGTGCAGCTCGAACGGTTGAAAGGCGACCTCAAACAGCGATCTAAGGTGCGGCATTGGTATATCGACCGCCTTTCCGGAATGGATGAATTAACGATTCCTTTTGTAAACCATGCGGAATTCGTATCCAATTACATCTTTCCGGTTGTCTTGAACAACTCAGACTACCGGAGACGCGACGCCATTCGGCTGAGTCTGCAAAATAAGGGAATTCAAACCAGCGTACATTATCCGGCGGTTCATCGGTTTTCAATCTACAGCGACTGTGCCGCTGATCTGCCGAATACGGATTATGTGACGGATAACCTGATATCACTGCCGATGTTCTCAAATCTAAAAAAGGACGATGTGAACTATATTTGCAGCGAACTTAAAAAAGAATGTCGAGAGCCTACCTGATGAAAGTGATTTTAGTGGGCGGATTCTCCGAAACCATTGAATTATGCGAGGATTGTGACGCTGATATTGTCGGTATCTTCGATAAACAGCCTGCCGGTCAATTGGGGGACTACCCGGTCCTTGGAGACGATGCTGCTGCTGCAAAGTTAATTAATAAATATAAGAATATTCCTGTTGTGATATCACCCGACAATCCGTTTGTCCGCTCCAAACTCAAACAATATTATCATGAGAGCGGATATTCATTTATCAGCTTGATTCATCCCCGGGCAACCATTTCAAAATCTGCTCAAATCGGCACCGGAGCAGTTATTCATGCGGGTGTTAATGTGTCATCCAATGCCAGTGTCGGAGATTTTGTGCGGTTGAATGTAAACGCCAATTTGATGCATGATGTATCAGTTGAAGATTACACAACCGTCGCTCCCAATGCCGTTTTATTAGGCCGGGTCCGGGTTGAAGCCTGCGCCTACGTTGGAGCCAATTCAACGATTTTGCCTTCTGTAAATATCGGACGATCCAGTGTTGTGGGCGCAGGTTCTGTTGTTATCCACAATACGCCTGCGGAGTCAAAGGTCGCCGGTAATCCTGCAAAATCCATTACAAAAGGTGCCTGATGAACTCGCAAGATTTGTTTATTATCGCTGAAATAGGGGTTAATCATAACGGATCCCTTGATATGGCCCAAAAAATGGTTGATGCCGCCAAATCATGTGGAGTGAGTGCCGTAAAGTTTCAATCTTTATCCGCCGGCAAACTTATCGCTGAAAGCAGTTTCTCCAATCCGGTTGATTTTGGCTTTGATGATGTTCGTACGCTGGGTGATTTTTGGGAAAAGGTCAGTATCGACAAATCGTTTCAGGAAAAAATTACCGATTATTGTCGCAAAGCGGACATAGAATTCATGTCGACACCGTTTGATTTTGAAAATGCCGACATTTTAGATGAACTCGGTGTATCCCGCTTTAAAATCGCTTCCGGTGACATAACCCACTTCCCTATGTTGGAATTTGTTGCGCAAAAAGGCAAGCCGATTATTCTTTCCACCGGAGCTGCAACCCTCGGTGAAATTGACGAAGCAATTCATTTCATCCGACAACATGGTGAGATTGACCTCACACTACTTCATTGTGTTTCCCTCTACCCAACGCCGCCGGAGCTGGCTAATTTAAATGCCATTACCCAATTAAAATCAGTATTCAGACTGCCGGTTGGTTACTCCGACCATACCATTGGATATCATTTGCCGCTGGCTGCGATTGCAAAGGGTGCTGTGGTGATCGAAAAACATTTTACACTTGATAAAAATTTACCCGGTCCGGACCACAAGCAATCTGCCGATCCTGATGATTTAAGAAGGATTGTTGAGTTCGGCAACCAAATCAGAGCATCTTTGTCTGAAGCTTACAAGATGATTTCCCGGGAAGAAGAAGCCATGCGGATACCCATCCGGCGGAGTATCGTTGCTGACCGGGAACTACTGAGAGGAACTCCATTAACTCTTGCCGACTTAGGCTTCAAACGCCCCGGTGATGGTGTCAGTGCAAAGCACTATCGTGAATTTATCGGGAAAAAATTGAGAAAAGATATTCAGAAAGATCTATCCATCACCTGGGGTATGCTCGATGATTAAAGATTTGTCCGTGATTGGATTCATTCCGGCACGCGGTGGTTCAAAAACCTTACCCAATAAGAATATCCTGCCATTAAATGAAAAACCGCTGATAGCCTATACTATTGAAGCCGCGCGGTCAGCGAATATCTGTGACGAAATCCTGGTATCAACCGACAGCAGGCAAATTAGAGATGTTGCATGTAACGGGGGTGCCAGTGTGCCTTTTCTCAGGCCTGAAGATATTTCCCGGGACAGCAGTCAGATGATCGAAGTCGTTGCTCACACCCTGGAGTGGTTGTCGAATCAAAATAGGCAATTTGACATATTTCTCTATTTACAGCCGACATCACCATTGCGCAGCGCAAAAGATATTCTCAAGGCATTTGACGTTTTTTTCAGCAAAGAGGCCGATCATGTTATTTCAGTGAGGGAATGCCCGTTTTTTATGGGTAGAGTAAACACCCTGCCTTCCGATCATAACATGAAAACGTTTATAAACCGGTCTACAGAATACAGCAACAGACAGGAAGGACAAAACTACTACGAGGTAAACGGAGCCATAATTATCTCCAAATTGAACGTTCTGAAGATGACCAAAAGCTGGTACAATGAGAGATCTTTCGCCTATGTAATGGACCGCCGCAACGGCCTCGATATTGATGACAGATTTGATTTCGAATTAGCGGAGTTTTTATTGAAAAAATCAAATGAGTCCTGATCATTTTGATATCATCTACTATTGCGATTCTCACCCTGCTATCGGGTTGGGGCATCTGAAGCGCGGAATCGATATACTAAATTCCCTGCATCGAAAAGATAAAGATTTATCCATGGCGATGTGCGGCAGTTATTCTGAATCTGCCCGATTATTCATGGAAAATATGCTGAATCACGATACCCGGGTGTTTGCGAAAGAAAGCTACAGCGATGAACTTAGCTGCCAGCTTGGTATCGTTGATACGATGTTTGATGATCAAAACCCCGAGTATATCGATAGGCAGACTTGCGAAATTCTAAAGGCAAAAGCGGAAAAATTAATCCTGATCTGCGGGATTCTAAAGGCAAGACTGCCCGATTGTGTTAATGTGTTTATCAACCATTTACCGGATGTCAAGATTCAGGGAAATAAAATCTGTAAAAAATACCTGGGATTCGATTATATCCCGGTTGCAGAGGAATTTTTTGCACAGATTGATCCGGCCCTATCTGCTCCTGATTTTACTCTAGCCATTATTGGCGGCAATGACGAGCAAACCGGTCCGGAATTATTGCTAAAGGGCCTAAAGCTGTTACAATTGGACATGTCGCGATTTAATGTGGTCGTCTCGCCGCATTATCCCACACAAATGACCCGGATTTTAAAAAAACAGTATCCTCAGGTAGCCATTCTACAAAACCTGCCGCAATTAAAACCCTATATTCAAAAGGCTTCTGCTGTGATTTGTACCTACGGACACACAACTTTTGAATGTATGTCACTGGGGAAACCCACATTTCTTTTGAATTATAAATCCTTTCAAAATCTATATTCTGATTATCTGGCCGATAAAAATTTGGCTGTGAATCTTGGATATTTTAATCGTATAAAGCCGAATAAATTAGAATCGATCCAATCTATCAAAACCTTGCAGACTCTCGGTGAAAATTGCCGCCGTACTTTCCGGAGTCCTGGTATTGAAAATATTGTGACGGTGATCCAGAGAGAAATGGAACATGTTTCGAACTGATCAAGAATTACAGGCAATGCTGGCCAAACAATCCAATTCGCTGCGAAATGCGGTTAAGGCCATGGATGATGCGCACCAGGGATTTATCGCGATTGTCGACGATACTAGAAAGCTATGCGGCATTGTCACCGATGGTGACTTCCGGAGAGCTATCCTTGACGGGCATGACCTTTCTGAAAATGTATGCGCCTGTATGCAATCAGATCCGGTGACAATAATTGACGGCGAATATGACAGCATGTCTGCCAAAGACATTTTTGCAGAAGGAACCGTCCAGCACATTCCTGTCATCGATGAGAATAGAATCGTTAAAGATATCATATATTCCAGTGATCTAATGGATCAGCGACCCCAATCCAATTTGAGAGATACCTTATCGATTCCGGTCGTGATCATGGCGGGCGGTAAAGGCACACGACTTGAACCGTTTACCAAGATATTACCAAAACCGTTGATTCCGATTAATGGCAAACCCATCATTCAGATAATTATGGATCGCTTTGTGCAGCACGGCATGCAAGAATTCTATCTAACGTTGAATTATAAATCGAAGATGATTGAATCTTATTTTGAAGATATTGATGAGCAATATAACCTCAGATACATTCGAGAGCGTAAGCCCCTGGGAACCGCCGGGTCTTTAAAATTACTTGAACCTCAGATATCATCAACGTTTATTGTGTCGAACTGTGACATAATTATCCGCTCTGACTACTATGATATCTACGAATTCCATAAAAATAAGGATTATGTGTTGACCATTGTCGGTTCGGTGCAGCACCAGCAGATACCGTATGGAGTTTGCAAAATTGAAAACGGAGGCGATTTAAGAGAAATCATCGAAAAACCGAATTTTGATTTCGTGGTGAATACCGGAATGTATATTTGTGAACCTGACGTGCTCGATGTCATTAAAGCAGGTCAAATATTTCATATGACGGATGTTATCCATGCCCTTCGTCAATCCAATTGTAAAATCGGAGTATATCCTGTTTCAGAAAAATCCTGGATAGATGTGGGGCAGTGGGAAGAATATAAACGGGCGATAGCTCTAATTCAATAAGGCATTGCAATTTGACTGGGTGCAGGCAGAGATGATCGGTATTATTGACTATGGGATGAGCAACTTAACATCCGTGAAAAATGCGCTGGATTATCTGAACATTGAAAGTGAGATTTCCGATTCACCGGATAAATTTGAACAATATGACCGGTTGATTCTTCCCGGTGTTGGTGCGTTTGGGTTGGCAATGGAGCATATCAACCAAAAGGGCTTTGCAGAAGCCTTAAAACTACACGTTCTGAATCAAAGAAAACCATTGTTAGGAATTTGTTTAGGCATGCAGCTATTTCTCGACGCCAGTGAAGAATTTGGATTTCATCAAGGCTTGGGCTTAATTAAGGGGACTGTAAAATATTTCGGCAACCAGATCAAAGGACTCTCCGTCCCCCATGTCGGTTGGAATACCGTCGAAATAAAAAAGCAATCATCGCTGTTGGATGATAGTGTTACCGTAAATGATTACAGTTTTTATTTCGTTCATGGATATTATTGTGATGTTGCTGACAAGGAGGCGATTAGCGGATTAACGGATTACGGAATCAAATTTGTCAGTGCAATTGAAAAAGAAAATATTTTTGCCGTACAATTTCATCCTGAAAAAAGTCAAAAATACGGATTGGCAATCTTTAAAAAATTTGCTGAAATCTGAAAAAGAATAATGCTTAAAACCAGACTGATTCCCGTGCTTTATATCATGAATGGTCTGATCGTCCGAAGCGAAGGTTTTTCCTATCACCAGAACATAGGAAATGTGATCAATGAGGCTTCGCGATATAACGAATGGGACGTTGATGAACTTATCTACATTGATATCAGTCGCACGGGAGAATATGATCTTCGTCGGGATGACCTTGCGGTTAAATCCTATTCGTCAATAGAAGAAATCATCCAAAAAATCTCAAAAGTATGTTTTATGCCACTGACGTTCGGAGGTGGAATTCGTTCGCTCGATCAAATTGATATGTTTATCCGCAGTGGTGCGGACAAAGTGACCCTCAATACGGGGGCCTTTGAGAATCCGCGGTTGATTAACAAAGCATCCCTGAAGTATGGCGCCCAATGCATTGTCATATCCATTGACTACCGGATAATCGACAGCACCCCCATTGTTTTCACACAATTCGGACAGCATAACACACAGATGGCTGTGTATGATTGGATCAAGCAGTGCGAAGATCTGGGTGCGGGTGAAATATTTTTAAATTCAATTGATCGAGACGGCAAGGCAGACGGCTATGACGAGGAGACCATGAGGCGGGCTGCTGAATCAATCAAATTGCCTGTGATTGCCTGTGGTGGGGCCGGCGATTTTTACGATTTTGTTGATCTGGTGCTTGAAACCGGAGTTGCTGCCGCAGCTGCCGGCAATATCTTTCATTTTACTGAAAACAGTTATCCAAGGGCTAAAAAATTAATGAAAAAAGAAGGCTGCAATGTCAGATAATACTTACTTTGTGGAACCGGACCGACCGCCCAAAATGAAATACTGCAAGAAATGCGCGTATCCGGCAAGTTCTGCCGTACCGCTGGCCTTTGACCAAAACGGGATCTGCACCGGTTGCCGAACCGCTGAACAAAGGGACAATATCGATTGGGAAAGACGTAAAAAACGCTTTGAACGCTTAATTGAAGAGTATCGCTGCAAAGATGGATCCAATTACGACTGCGTCATTCCGGTTAGCGGTGGAAAGGACAGCTATTTTCAAACTCATATTATTAAAAAAGTGTATGGTCTAAACCCGCTTTTAGTGACTTATCACGGAAATAATTACACGCCTACCGGCTTAAAAAATGTAAAAAATATGCGGGATGTTTTCGGTGTTGATCATATTTTCTTCACACCCAGCATTGATGTTCTAAAAGCCATGAATCGGTTGGGAATGCAGATTATGGGGGACATGAACTGGCATGCGCATTCAGGGATTTTCACATATCCTATTCGGGTGGCGGTTCAGTCGAATGTGCCGTTAATGATATGGGGCGAACACGGTTTTATGGACCTTGGTGGCATGCATTCTTATAATGACATGGTTGAGTTTACGTATCGCTATCGTAACGAACATTGTTTGCGTGGTTACGAATGGTATGATTTCCTGGAGAGATCGGCCGAGTTCGGCGAAAAACTAACCAATAAAGACCTAATTAGCTGGATGTACCCCTCTGATGAAGAAATTGAAAGGGTAGGGGTTCGAGGCATTTATATATCGAACTATTTTAAATGGGATGCGAATGAACACGGACCGATGGTCATGGAGAAATACGGTTTCCTGCCTTCCGAGGAACCATTCGATAGAACTTATCGCCGTATGTCAAACCTCGATGATATGCATGAGAATGGGATTCATGACTATATGAAATACATAAAATTCGGGTATGGACGAGCAACCGATCACGTTTGCAAGGATATCCGATCAGGCAGATTGACCCGTGAAGAGGGTATCGAAATCGTTCGGAAAATGGATCATGTCAAATCCAAGGATCTATATCGATGGTTAAAATATGTCGATTGGACAGAAATGCAATTCGACCAGGTAGCAGATTCATTCCGAGATCCAAGGGTGTGGTGGTTAGACAATGAAGGCAACTGGATTAAAGACAATGTTTGGGATTTCGACGACTGAACTAACGGACAAAACTAAAAATCGGCAATTTAAATCAGAGTGACTATTTATCTTTTAAGGAATCATGCATGCCGCCTAACAACAAATTAAGTGAAAGCGAAATTCGACCTGACGATTTGATGCAAAAGCAACGGATAGCTATGTTAAGTGATATTGGCAGATTATTATCCAAACGCAGCGATTTCGTCTTGATAACCTGCCCGGCTTGTGATTCAGGAAAATATTCTAAATGCTATGAAAAGTATGGTTTGGATTACGTCCTCTGCCAGAACTGCGAAACAATGTATATCAACCCGCGTCCGTCGCATGATGTTTTGGAATGGTTTTATCGCGAATCAGAAAATTATGCCTATTGGAATAAGTATATCTTTCCTGCATCTGAAGAGGCCCGTCACAAAAAAATTGTCATTCCCCGTGTTGAAAAAGTACTGGACCTTTGTTCCAAATACAGGATTGCTTCAGAAGCTATTTTGGAAGTGGGAGCCGGCTTTGGTACCTTTTGCCGGGAGGTCGCAGTACGGGGGGCTTTTAATCGGGTGGTGGCAATTGAACCAACGCCGGATTTAGCCAATACCTGTCGTGAAAAGGGCATTGAAGTCATCGAATCTTCTATCGAAAACGTTGATTTTTCAAATGGTGACAAATTCGATGTCGTTGTAAGTTTTGAAGTTATCGAACATTTATTTTCACCCAAATCATTTTTAGCTGCCTGTTGGAATGTTCTCAAGGATGACGGTATTATTATTGTAACTTGCCCAAATGCTAAAGGATTTGACTTTATCACCCTGGGGTCTTTTTGCAATAGTGCAGACCATGAGCATCTCAACTATTTTAATCCCGTCTCCTTAACTCTATTGCTCCAAAGATGCGGTTTCGAAATGTTGGAATGTTTGACTCCCGGAAGATTAGATGCGGAACTGGTAAGAAAAAAAATTTTAGCAGGCGAGTTTGATGTATCTCATCAGCCATTCCTGCAACAAATTTTAATTGATAAGTGGGAACAGGTCGGAGAGGCATTTCAGGATTTTTTATCGAAAAGTGGTCTGTCCTCGAATATGTGGCTGGTTGCAAGAAAAAAAACTATTGAAGGAGGAAAACGTTAATGTTCTATCGATCGCAATTGGCTATGATTCTGTTTTGGCTCGCCGTTATCAGTCTATACAGTAATCATTCCGCGCATGCTTATCTGGATCCCGGAACGGGCAGTTATATGCTTCAAATGGTTTTGGCGGCTTTGTTCGGCGCGTTATTTGCCGTTAAGTTGTTTTGGAACAAGATAAAGCTATTTCTTAAGAATTTGTTTTCAAAGCAGTTGGCGGGAAAGGAAAATGACTAATTTGAAACAGTCCGGCTCTTTCCGTGATCCAAGCGGATTTATTTTTCTTAAGGACGATCAGATATATCGACAGATAAACACGATATATAAAGAAGATTATGACCATTTGATGGATTCGGGTTTATATCAAATCCTCACAGATGCCAATCTATTGATACCCCACGAAGAGTCGAATCTAGAGCTCGCTTCTTCTTCAGATGCCTATAAAGTCATTAAGCCGCAACGCATACCCTTTATTTCCTATCCCTATGAATGGTGTTTCAGTCAATTAAAAGCAGCCGCCCTGTTAACGATCGCAATTCAGAAAATTGCCCTTGAATATGGGATGTCCCTTAAGGATGCCAGCGCCTATAATATTCAATTTGTGGGTGGCGCAGTCGTATATATCGACACGCTGTCATTTGAAAGATACCAGGAAGGTTCAGCGTGGGTTGCATACCGGCAGTTTTGCCAGCATTTTTTGGCGCCTCTGGCATTAATGAGTCTAAAGGATATCCGATTCAGCCAATTATGTCGCATCTATCTTGATGGAGTCCCCCTTGATCTGGCAAGCTCTATTCTTCCGAAGCGCAGTCGTTTCAATTTCTCATTGCTTTCCCACATTCATCTGCATGCCAAAAGCCAAAAACATTTTGCAGATATAACAATAGACAGGGATCAGGCCAAACTTAGCAGGAGGTCATTTCTCGGATTAATTGATAATCTGGAAGCGGCCATAAATAAAATGAAATGGCAGCCGCGGGATACCGAGTGGGGTGACTATTATGAGGATACGATATATTCCGATGAAGACATGCGACAAAAAAAACAATTCGTTGCGGAGGCGATAAACAAAATAAATCCGGATTCGGTTTGGGATCTGGGGGCCAATACCGGCTATTTCAGTCGTGTTGCAGGCCAGAAAGGCATCCCGACTATAGCTTTTGATATAGATCCTGCTGCTGTAGAGAAAAATTACCTTGAATGCATTGCCGCGAGTGAAGCCAACCTTCTTCCCTTACTAATAGATTTGACAAACCCGAGTCCCAGTATTGGCTGGCAAAATAAGGAGCGGATGTCGCTCATGGATCGTGGCCCGGTAGATGCCGCCCTGGCGTTAGCTTTAATTCATCATTTGGCTATCTCAAACAATGTTCCACTGCATGATATCGCTGACTTTTTTCACTTGATTTGTCATTTCCTGATAATCGAATTTGTTCCCAAATCTGATCCCCAGGTCCAAAAGCTTCTCTCTACCAGAGAAGATGTTTTTCCGGATTATACCCAAGCCGTTTTCGAAGAAAAATTCAACGACTTCTTTGAAATCAAATTTTCAATGCCGGTTGGAAAATCAAAAAGAATTCTCTATCACATGATAAATAAGTATCAGTAACATGAAAAAGAACTTTGTCATCCATCCATTTTTGTTCGCGATATTCCCTGTGTTGTTTCTTTATTCGCATAATATAGCTCAGGCTTTATTATCTGACACCTATTTGCCTGCGGCAATATTGTTATGCTGTTCGATATTTATTTTTTTATTTTTTATCCTGATTGTCAGAAACAGTCACAAAGCCGGGATTATAACATCAGTTATTTTTGTGTTGTTTTTTGCGTATGGCAATATAGCCGGAGTTATTGAATCGTCAAACGCAGAGGGCGTCACGGTTGGAAAGGATCATTATCTGCTGCCGATATGGGGATTGCTTATTGGCGGTTCAATATTCTTTACAATAAAAACCAAAAAAGATTTAACCAATTTAGGTCGGATTCTAAATTTATTTGCCTGTTTTTTGGTTTTATTTTCCCTATCAAAAATTATTTTATACGAATATCAGACCAGGGATACTTTAGCGGCTCATATCCAGGAAACCGGAAACTCAGCTGACAATAGCAATGCGGATACGGTAATGCCTCAGGCTTTGAGAGATATTTATTACATTATTTTAGACGGTTATGCGAGTAAAAGTACATTAAAAGATTATTATGACCATGACAATACAGAGTTTCTAAAGTTTTTAACTGACAGGGGATTTTTTATAGCAGATAAAAGCTTTAGTAATTATGCCATTACCGGGCTATCATTATCTTCCTCGCTGAATATGGAATATGTCAACTATTTTAGCGACATGAAATACGCCGGTGTTTTAAAGAATGAAATGATTGCTAACGGTAAAGTTATAAAGTTTTTGAAATCAAAGGGTTATAAATATATCAATTTTGGTTCGGGTCACAAACCACTGGAGAACAATAAATATGCGGATATGCAATATCGATATCAATTAGGAAATGAATTTCAAATGGTTCTATTTAAAATGACCATGCTGAGGTCTACTGAGTCACTTAAGAAATATTTAATTGGCAACGAAATTAAAAATAGAATTCTATTTATCTTTTCCAGACTGGAAACGGTTCCGAATATTAAAGGGCCCAAATTTATCCTGGCGCATATAGTAAGTCCACATCCGCCATTCGTTTTTGACAGAGAAGGGAACATGCCGCCTGAAATTACCCTGGAGGTATTTGGCAATGAGTTCGCTGAAAAAGATGCCTACATCAATCAACTCATATTTATCAACAAAAAAGTAAAAGAGCTCATCGATGAATTATTGGAAAAATCAAGACTCGCTCCAATTATTATTCTACAAGCCGACCACGGTACACTTTCAAGTTTTGGTCCTCACCATTATAAAGACGATGCTTCTTTGGGCAACTGGTACCGTCCCAATGAATATCAATTAAAGGAAAGGATGCGGATTTTCAATGCATGCTACCTGCCTCCGGATGGAAGCGATTTATTATACGAAACCATAAGTCCGATAAATACTTTTCGAGTTATTTTCAATCACTATTTCGATGCTAATTTCGAGCTGTTGAAAGACGAAAGCTTTTATTCATATTTTAAAGCGCGTTACAAATTCTATAATGTCACTGACCAGGTCAAGCATGATTGATGATTTCTTGGCCATATTTTTTTATCTGAGACTAAAACCGTTTATTATATGAACCACAAAATCCCTGTACGATTTATACCGCAAATGCGGTTTAATACAAATTACAAAAGGCGAGTTAAAAAATTCGAATTCGAAAAATGGGATGGTCAAGTTGGAGCCAAGACAATCCATTTTGAATTTCTTCCAGAAAATATTAGTCACATTAAATCAGGTGATTGTGTTCTTTTAAGTAAATCCAATTTACAGGAATTTATCAAAACAGGATTAAATTTGCCTCCGCCTTGGGAAGGTGTTTATAAATTTCCCGAATACATCAAGAACCCCCCTGATAATTGGAAAATCTTAACTGACAAAGGCCGGTACTTGTTATACCAGGTAAATTAATACCTGAATTTCGTACATATTATTACCAGCAATGAATAAAAGCGTATATCCGTAGTTTACCTTCTTCTGTCCTCCCATGAAAATAAAATCTCTTATCTCCGGAATGTTTGTTTACGGCGGTATCAATGCGCTGCAAAAAACCATTTCCGTATTATTAGTGCCGATTTATCTCAGAGCACTTTCGCAGGGTGATTTTGGCGCACTGGATATTTTGTTGTCCCTGAAGGCGTTTATGATTCTGATGTTTATGCTTCAAATTGAATCCAGTGTTTCTCGCTTTTATTACCAGGCTGAACGGAATCACCAGCTAAAAGAATTTATATCGAGCCATCTGTGGTTTTTAGCCCTGGTTTTAGGATGCGGTGGTCTTCTGTTATTGTTGTCATCCTCATATTTTGTGAATTATTTTATACCTTCAGTCAAAAATAATACTCTACTCGTGATGATAATCGGCCTTACGCTAATACCCAGAGGCTGGACGACAGTATTGCTGGTTATACTAAGATTCAAAGACTGGAAATTCAAATTCGGCGTTGCAGGTATACTAGATACACTAACAACAACGACCCTGGCGGTGATACTGGTGGTTATCGCCCGTTGGGGGATTATGGGAGTCCTGGTGGGGCAATTGATCGGGGCTACGGTGACCTCAGTTTACCTTCTGATGGTCCTCAGGCGGGATATCCTATTCAAAATATCATTTGAAAATCTCCGTGAAAGCTTGCCATATGGTTTGTATCTGGTACCCGCCATATTCTTTGGCTGGGCGCAGGCCTATTTAAACCGGTTTTTAATGCGACTATCCGGATTTGAATTAGAGTCTATAGCAATTTATGCACTGGCTTTTAAATTTTCCCTGTTTATCACATTGGCTATTTCTGCATTTAAACTGATCTGGCAACCCGAAGCCATGAAAGCAATCGGAAAAGAGGGGAGCCGGGATTTTTATGCCCGTGTGTTTCATATGTACACATCAGCCATGCTGGTGATGGGCGGAGTTGTTATCTTATTTGCCAAACCCCTTATCAGGATTATTGCACCACCATCGTATCTCCCTGCAGCCACATTGGTGCCATTTTTTATCGTCGCCTCGATCATCGGTTGTTCCGGAATTTTTTTGGGATTTGGTATCAGCATATCAAAGAAAACGTTTTGGAGTTCCTTCAGTGTTTTTTGGGGTGCGGTGGTGAATGCTGCAATATTATTGTTAGGGGTAAATCATTATGGTGTATGGGCTGTTGTTGCGGGTTATATGGGCGGAATTGTCCTGACCACCGGAATATCCTTTCTGGCAGCACATTCGCTTTATGAAATTCCCTATCAAAAAGCCTCCCTCTTAGGCCTTTTACTTGCATCGGTTTTATTTTGTTGTTACCCGTTTTTTGACGCAATGGGATTTCCGAATTGGAGTTGTCTGCCTTTCATACTTTCTGTAATATTGCTGAGTCTGCTAAGCGCCGATCAAAAAGATGTAAGAAAGGTTTGGCAGATATTTATGAGCCAACTACCACCCGCTAAGCGGGTGACTTGAAATTTTCCTTAAGGTATTGGAATTCTATAGTGCCCTGAAGTAAATCATAGCAAATTCGGTGAGAATCAGGGGTTATCTATGCGAATTGGTATTGTCGTATTGGGTCTGCCGCCATTAAAAATTGGCGGTAGTGAAATCCAGGCATGGGAACTGGCTCAACAACTATCTAGGGGGCATGAGGTATGTGTTTTTACCAAACGCTTTTCCGGTCAAAGTGCCCAGGAGAACATTAATGGTATTCCTATCGTTCGAACCAAATTCTGGCCTTTTCCCTTTAATTTTCCTTCGTATACTGCCCTGACCAGCTACAAGTTAAGGAAACAAGCTGGAAATCTGGATGTCCTGATTTGTTATGGAGCCACACCAAATGGAGTGATCGGAGCCGTTGTGGGAAAATTGACCGGACTTCCCTTTTGTGTGTCGATACGCGGTAGTGATTGGTATCAAATCGAGCCCAAGTGGTGGGGACACTATCTGTTAAAATGGGTGTTGAGCAAAAGTAATGCGGTTATCGTGCAAGCGGAAAATATTAAAAATAGCCTGAAATCCAAGTTTGGATTTCTCGATCCGTTCGTCATTTCAAACGGAAAGGAAACTGATGGCCGAACAGCTCATGGGGACTCGGTCCTGTTTGTCGGGAGCCTGGCTCGTCATAAAGGTGTAGACGTTTTACTGGCGGCAATGAAAAAATTGCCGGATATTCCGCTGGTCATCGTGGGAGATGGAACTGAACGGGATCAACTTGAAGCTCAAGCAAAAGGCATGAAGGTAGAATTTGCCGGCCGACTTGCACCTCACAGGGTCAAAGATGCCATGATTCAACGGGGACGGGTTCTGGTTCTGCCTTCTACTTTAAACGAAGGATTTCCCAATGTCATCATGGAGGCCATGTCGGTCGGGCTTCCGATCATTGCCAGTGATATCTCCGGCGGCATCACTGATCTTTTGCAGGGTGGAAAAAACGGTTTGCTGGTTCCGCCCTCGGATCCGGACGAACTACAGTCGGCCATAAACCAACTCTGGAATGATCCGCGTCAACATTCACGCTATAGCCGGGCAGGCAGAGAAGCCTCATTGCAATATTCCTGGGACCTTATTGTTCCTAAAATCGAATCTGTTTTGAGATCTGTTACTGCACATTAAACACGCTAAAGTGATCAGAATGAAAACGCTCAAGCGGAATTTAATATCGAATAAAACCTCCTGCCCGGCCGGAGTGGCTCAGAAACTTAATGCGTTGCTGAGAGATTAATTGCCGTTAAATATCGCCAAATCCGATATACGTGTTCTTTTGCTTTGTGGCATGAGTGATTTTAAGCTCCGCCAGAAACTTGCCGGTATCCAGGATATTGATCATATTTCCCATATCCTCCTGGTTCGCGGCAAAAAATTTAAGGGTCGCAAAGTCACCTCATTTTCTGCTCCGGGCCTTGTGGCACGTAGTCGGGTACTGACGGATTTATACCGGGCCCCGGTTGCGTTTTGGCAGTGCGTTATTAGAAAACCGGATGTGATTATCGCATTTTATCTAAACTATCACGGACTCATGGGATGGATACTCGGGAAACTATTCAATATTCCGGTGGTACTAGTGCTTCTTGGGACGGATTTAGAAAGAGCGATTAACTCCAGAAGGATGATTTCAATTCTGAGATCTGCCGCTCGAATCGCTGTTTCCGGAGCAACATCAAAAGAAAGGTTGATTGCAGCCGGTGTTGAAGAGTCTAAAATCCTGCATCCGACCAGTGCCTTTTCTGTCTCGGATCTACCGATCGCGCGCTATGCCGGCATTGAATATGATCTGATTTTTGTCGGGTCGTTGGTTCAGGTAAAACGGGTCGATCGTCTACTTAAGGCTGTTGAAAACTTGAAACACCGGAATTCCTTACTTCGACTTGCTATCGTGGGCGACGGTCCTCTGCGTCAATCTCTTGGAAATCTGGTTAACGAATTGGGACTTGATGATAATGTCACTTTTGTCGGACGTGTTCCGGGTAATGAAGTGCCACACTATTTGTGTAAAAGCAAGGTTTTCGTGCTGACCAGCAACAGCGAAGGGTTGCCCATGGCAATGATCGAGGCCTTAAGTTGCGGTATTCCAGTGGTGGTCCCTGATGCAGGGGATATCAATTGCGTTGTTCATCATAAACAAAATGGTTTATTGGTAAACGTATCAAATGAAAGAGAGTTAGCAGAAGCATTGGGTCAAGTTCTCGATAACCATAAATTGCTCGAATCTCTGAGACGCGGCGCAGTCGCTACTCGGAATCTGTTTAAGTCTAATTATTCGCAGCAGGCGATCCGGCGTGTTTGGGAAACCGCACTCGAAGGGATTATTTCTTTGAAATGAGAATGATATTTAACGGTTCATTAAATAGTCTTAGCGATTCAGAAGAATATTGGGCAACGCAAAGTCGCGCTGGCAAACTATCCACAGCAAAAAAGCGTCTGCTTATATATTCAATTGTATTTGTTTTCGCTCTTGGATTTATTCTGAGTTTTTTCAGGGATGTCAAGGGCGATGAAGCTTACTATCTTCTTGAAACTTCAATCATGGCTGAATGTCTACGGGCCGGAACGTGGTTCGGGAACGAGGCGGTGGGACTGCACGGATTTTTGTTCAAATTACCCGCGGCCTTCCTTTTCCTAATTTTCGGTCAATCTGTATTTGTGGCAACCCTTGTTTCGGTGGTAATCGCCACGGTTTCATTTTGGCTTTGCTTCAAGTTGTTCTGGAAACTTATCGGGTCCTTCGAATGGGCCCTCGCCGGTGCCTTCCTGGTCGCAAGCAACTATTTCTTTATTTGGTCGATGCCCAGGTTTCATCGAGAAATGCCGGCGATTTTAGCTGTTCTTCTTTTGATATACGCAATCATTAGCAGGCACAATAAGTGGGTACTCGGATTGATTTTATTATTCGTGTTAGATGCCAAGGAATATATATTCTTTTGTCTTGTGCCTGCTCTATTTGTGTGGATCACTTTGGATGAGTGGCAGCAAAGGCCAACTAGCACGTTATCTAATATTTCACTAAAAATTATCTTGCGATGCTTTGCCGCCGTTTTACCCTCCGTTGTATACATCATTCTTATGTTATTTACGGGGCTAATTCCCCTAAATATGTTTATACCAAGCATAATTGGTCTAATAGAGTACGGGGAGAGATCATATGCAATTAATCAATTCAGGCCGGAAACTATGAAGATTTACAATTCTTTAAGCGGTATCTCGTCATTCATAAATTTGCATATGTTACCTGTCGAAGGCTACCCGGAGAATTTAATCGGATACATTAAGTTTTCTGGGATATACCTGTTGAATGGATTCATATGGATAGCCAATCAGGCACAACCGTATATAGGAAAAATATTTTCTTATCGAACCTTTTCCCTGGTAGGTATTCCGAAAATAATCGCGCTGCCGTCCTTGGCAATGTCGCTGATCATGTTTGGCCGCTGGAGTCGGACCCGCAGGATTGAATATCTTTTTCTTCCTCTCGCTTATTGGGTTTATTTACTTATATTTTTTCTTCATGTCAGCAAGGGGCGGCACCTGTTTCCGATAGTTCCTCTGATAGTTTTATTTTTTCTGTATTTTATCAAGGATGGACTTAAAGAAAACCGGCTATCTGCATGGGTACTTTTATGGACCTCGCTTTTTATTGCGATGGGGTTTGTATATGATCCAAAAAGCTTGTTAATAAAAATCTTTTTGAATGCAATCATTCTGGCTGTAATGGTCACTGCCCTCAGGGGAATAAGCAAAAAGTGGAAATATGCTTATTCAATTGCGGTATCCATTCCGGCCCTATTGATATTTATAAGTACAATGGTTGCAATGGCATCATCTTTAGGAAGTCGCGGTCAGATTGGGAATTACCAGGAGCTTGGGTATAATCGAGAATGTAAAAAAATTATAGATGAATTTGATCCTGAAGAGCGAGTGTGGGTCAATTCGAACATCAGCCTGAGCATGTTTTATAGAAAAGAGAGGTCTCAAACCCCGGAATGGCATTGGACATTGAAACCGATAGTTCCTAAAAAAGCGATTTTAAACCGTTATCCCTATATAAGAACCTTGGGCTTTAGTTGGCAGAACATTGACGATTTCAGGGAAAAACTCCGGGAATTCAGGGTTGCTAAAGTGGGATTGGTGGTATCTGACAATTTAGAATATTCTTTTTATCGGCAGGACCAGCTCGAAGACCTCAAAAAATCCAGTTGGCTAAGATTTGACAGATCGGTTCCTTTGAAAAATAAAGAATTATATATATTCCAGGTTGTAGATGGAGTTCTACCAGCATCAAACTGACTGTAAAAAATCAATCATCCAATCACTGACGTTGATTTTATCCGCTAACATCCGGTCGCGTTTTGCCATCGATTCCGCTTCAAACTGATCCCGTGACAATAAATTTTCAATGCGATGCAATAGCTCCTTGAATTCGTCGGGTTTAAACCCATAAGCCAATTCATATTTCTGTTCCAACTCATGAATTACAGAACATCGACCGACAAACGAGTTGCAGCGAAAAGCCGGCACTCCGAGCACCGCCGCTTCAATAGTCATGGTCTGGCTGTCACTCACCAGGCAAGTCGAATGTGCCAAAACGTCATGGATTCTGTCGGATGGGACAGGTAAGCGGTATTTTTCAAGCCAATTCGGTAATTCGCTTTCATTATTGACAAAGACGCGCCCATGTTTTTCCAAGACTGCTACCAGATCTTTGATTTGAAATTCAGAAAGTCCCTTAGCATTTGCATCATGATGTGCCTGGAGGGCGCTTAACCGAATAAGAGCGAATCTTTCGTTATGCGCCAAACCCATTTTTTGTTTGATAGACTCATCAGGGGAAAACATATCCGGGTGGAGGTAGGCTAATTCATGATACCCCGGATAGGTTCTCTGTTTTCTATGCCACTTACCCGTATCAACACCGTCAGGGGTACAAATGATATTGGCAAGCGGATATGCAAGCATAGCAAAAAGTGGAATGTAATCAAGGTCATCTTCATTAAATATAATTGAGCGGGCACCGCTTAAATACGCCATGTGAGATATGCTGACCGAGGTGCCAACTGCAATGTTTATTTTTTCTTTTCGCATGAGATACAGAATTCTTAAATCCCTGATTACCAACTCAAAAAGCATTCCCAGTCGTGTTCGGCGGGCTTTAGAGATAATTCTGAATTCAAAATCGCTGCGCTTGAGAAGATCGACAATCACATCTTTGTCACGTGCTACAACAACGACATGACTGCCGGAGCTTAATAAGTTTTGCATAAGGTGTTTAAACAAATGGAAATGAGCCGGATGGCAGATATCAAAAAGAAATCGAGCTGGTTTATGAATCGTCATGAGCTATTGTCCGGAGGGGGTATCATTAGTGGTTGTTGCTGCGGCCATGCTGCATGTCCATCCACATCGCAAAAAAAATCGATTGCATACCGGTCAGAAATAAAAAGGCTGCAAATAAGGCGCTCGTTGGTGTGACGGCACCATTGAAAATACGGTAATACAGAAGATAGCAACCCATTATAAAACCGGCCGAGGAACTCAGAAAGCCTAACATATAAAAGAAGATTAAGGGGTGAAAATCCCGCAGGATATATTTTTCCTTCATGCGCCAAAGGAATAGCCCGGCCAATAGCCAACTTAACCGGGGGACAGCTTTTCCGAGGTGAATTCCCGATTTTTCCCCGATACCATAAATCGGTTTGATGGGAACATCCACCACCCTGAAATCATAAACATTGAGCCGTACAAGGAAATCGTTCGGCATGCCATAGCGCTGGAATACTTTTTTTAAAGGGAGTGTTTGCAATACGTTGAGAGATGCCGCCGTGTAACCGGTTTGGGAATCCGTTACATGCCAGTAGCCTGAAACGATTTTAGTCATAAAAGAGAGCGCGGCATTACCTAAATATCTGGCATGGGGGATTATATGCCAGGCTTCACCAGAAAAGAGGCGGTTGCCTTTGGCATAATCCGCCTTGCCTTGAACCACCGGATCAATAAGGGAGGGAAGATCATCGGGATCCATTTGAGCATCACCGGCCATCACAACCGTAACATCAAACAGATTGTCCCTGGCATAATGATAACCGGTCATGATCGCGCCGCCTACTCCGCGGTTGTTATCATGGCTTAACAGTGTTAACCGTTTATTACCATTGGATATATGATTTTTAACGACCTCGACGGTTCCGTCAGTCGAACAATCGTCAACAACTACAATTTTGTCAACAAAATCCGGCATCGTTGTAACTACCCGACCGATAAGTTTCTCCTCATTGTAGGCGGGAATTACGATGCAAATCTTTTTCTCCTGATACATATTGCCAGATCCTCTAAGCAAACCGTTAATTTTGTAAAATATATGAAATTGTTCGGTTTTTCTATCTAATTTCAGCTAATAAATCAAGACAAAATAAACCTGCTGTGGCTGATTTCCTGATCATCTTTGCCTTAACCAATTTGATCTTTTCTTCTGTCGTGTTTTATTTTTTAAGCGGCCTGGATTCAGATGGTAGTGTCTCTAAAATCGAGCTGTTCATTTATTCCCTGGGAATCGGACCGGCATTTACCACGCTCATATTATATTATTGCTTTCTCATACTGCCTCACCGATCCAATCTAACTTACTTCTCTATTATCGGCGGCTGTTATGCCGTGCTGCTGTTGATAAGAATATTGCTTGTTAAGCGCAAATCGTCGGTACCGAATGGCACCATCAGACAACAGCTTTCTTTAAGGTATTTCGTTGTCCTCGGCGCCTTTTGTTTAGTTATAACTTCAATAATACTGATGGACGTTACGCACGTAATGCAAAAGCCCGTTGTCGGGCACGATGCCCTGTTCTATGGGGTCGTTGGCAAACTGTTGGCAAATGAAAAATCGATAGAGCCAATTCTGATCAGTGATTATTCACCCCTTGGTTTTTTCTACACTGCCAAGAATGCGCCATCCTTTAGTCTTTTATTTACATGGGAGCAGGTAATTGGAGCGCTGCTTTCATACAGTAACGATTATTACTATAAAAGCACCAGTCTATATTTCGGATTGTTAGTATTGAGCGTGCAATTTATTTGGTTAGCCAAGGTCAATCTATACCTTGCTATATTGGGCGTCTTGGCCTTAGGTTCCGGTATGGCCTTTCATTTGACGCTGACTACCCATCACCTCGACTCGTATCGCATTTTCTTTTTATGTATTTCCTGGATTTTTCTAGTTTATTCAGTTCGAAGGAAAATTCTTTTTTCAGTATTGCTTCTTGGGATTTTTTCAGGTTTGGCGGCGTTTATACATTCCATTGGAATGATTGTGGCTTGTCTTAATATCCTGGCGCTCTTTATTTTTATTGATAAAAAATTCGTGGACAAGCTATATGACTCAGCAATAGTTGGAATCCTAACCATGTTGTTTGGAGGATTGCATTATGTAATTGATATTTTTTGGGGCAGGGGATGGATTTTAAACAAGATACTAAGATGATTGTCGTCATCGGAATCTCCACCTTTTTGTTTTTAATTTTTTTATTGACGATTTTTTGGGTCTTTTGGGGCAATGCGGTATCTGAGATTGTGGCGGGTTGGCTGCATAGGCCGGTATCAGGTACGAGCATTCAACATTCCAAAATGAGAGAAATCAGTACCCAAAAGGACCTCTGGCTAAACGGATATTTAGGCATTTTTTTTAGAGTTAAATTTTTTGGTTATATCAACTGGCTTGCGATACCATTGGTTATATATTTTTTGACACAATTTCATCAGGCTAAGCGATGGCAGTTGGCGTTATTATTTGTCTTAACCCTGAGCACTATCATCATATGCACAATGGGGTACAAAAATTACCGCTACCAGCTGACCCTATATCCCGTGATTTTAACCCTAGTCCTTTTGTATACTTACGATATAATAATTGATAAATTTAATATCTCCAAAAAAATTGTTAATCTTTTTTTGATGGCAACTATACTGATTACGCTAGCTGCGGGTATCGGAACTAATTTTTCAAAATTTAAATCTATTCTCATTGATAGGCTGAAACAGCCTTCCATAAAATCGGCCCATGTGCAAAATCCAACCCGGGGTTTTCCGGCTCAGATCATACAATTTTTAAATAATTTAGAACAAGAGGACTGGGCCATTCTAGAATGCAATCAGCCAATTTTATACTACTATACAAATAAAAGGGGGGTTTATTACTTGTCCAACGGGGTGGTATCAGTGCTCATAGCAAAACGAAAAAAATTCGCAGAAATAGTTACGGAATTTAAAAAACGTTTTAACATAAAATATATATTTATCAGTGAGCAGATTGAAGCACTTAACAGGCACAACCGCTGGAGAGTGTTGAATACTATTACAAAAAATTACTGCGACTTGATTATGGAAGAATATACCTACAAACTTTATAGGCTGCGATGAAACTGGGCCGATAACCCATATGAGATATGCTAACAGCAACTTTGACAACTCTTTAATTTATATATCATGACGGCATCGCTATTTTCCGGCTTTATCAAATTCAAAAAAGGATCATTTGCAGCCGATGTAATTACGCTATTTAAAGGGAATTTTACAGTCCATCTCTTAACTATAGCGGTTTCTCCGATTCTTAGCCGTTTTTATATGCGGGAGCAATTTGGCGCTTACGGCCTATATTTGTCTATTTGCACCATATATGGTGGCCTCGCATCGTGGCAGTATTTCCAGGCGATCATGCTGCCTGCCGAAGATGAAGAAGCAATTCATGTTGTCGTTTTATCAGAAATTGTTTTAGCGGGAATGAGCCTGGTAAGTTTATTGCTGATATTTTTCTGGAATCATCAAATTGCAGAAATTTTTAATGTTCCTATGCTGGGTCAATGGTTGTGGCTGATACCGCTTTCTGTTTTGTTTATTGGCATCAACGATGTATTGAATTGCTGGTTTAGCCGCAAAAAAAACTTCAGCTTCCTGGTTTCAACACGAATCGCGAATTCAGCGACCCAAAACGGTATAAAAACATTGCTGGGTTTTTTGAAATTTCTGAAATCCGGTGGTCTAATTCTTGGTCTGTTAACCGGACAATTAATCGAGGCAATTATCTTAATAAAAAAATTTTGGCGCAATAATAAAGATCTCTTTTTAATCAGCTTAAATCCGGCAACTCTTAAAAAAGCCGCAAAACGTTATAGCAAATTTCCTAAATATCAAAGCTGGGCAGTCCTCTTGAATCGTCTATCCACCCATATGCCGATAATATTGCTTGGTTACTTTTTTTCACCTGCTGTTGTCGGTCAATATTTTTTGTCACATCGAATATTAGGCATACCTATTTCTATTTTCGGCCGATCGGTTGCAGGTGTCTTTTTCCAAAGGCTGTCAGCATATGCAACTGACAATACGGATTCCAGGGTGTTTCTGTTTAAAACATTCTTAGGTTTAATTGCCATCGGCATCATTCCTTTATTGATTATCGGCCTTTTTGGACCCCGTTTGTTTTCCTTTATTTTTGGTGAAATATGGTTCGAAGCGGGACAGTATGTACAGATTTTATCCCCTTTTTATTTTTTAATGTTTATCGTCTCACCCCTGTCAACAGCGCTTATTGTTTCTGAAAAACAGGAATTTATCCTGATGATTCAGCTATTATTTTTAACTCTTAGTTTCATAAGTCTTATGATTGGTGGTCTATCCGGGAGTGTAAAATTGGCTTTAACACTTTTCTCCATTGGAGGATCTTTGAGATATTTGTTTGAGCTTTTGCTTTGTTTTAGATTTTCTCAAGTACAGTAAAAAATTGGATTAATCAAATTTCGTAACGATGAGAATCAACTTACATATAGCCATAACGCCTTTTAAAAATGATAGTAGAATTTTAAAAGAGTCAAAAACCATTCTTGAAAATAATATAGCCGACAAAATAATTATTGTCGCTCTCTGGGAAGAAGGTGAGTTGAAATATCAACATATCGACCGGAACAGAGATGTTTGGAGAGTTTCTTTAAGAACCAGAGGCTTACCCAAAAATTTGTTTTTTCAATTATTCAAATATGTTGAATTTACCATTAGAGTATTGGCAGGTATCAGAAACAGAAAAATTTCAATCGTAAACTGTCACGACTTACTTGTCTTAAGTATTGGAGTTTTAATCAAAAAAATCTACGGACCTGTTTTAGTTTATGATACGCATGAACTGGAAACTGAAAAAAACGGACTGACGCAGATAACGAAGCCTCTGTCAAAGATCCTGGAAAAAATTCTAATAAAGTATACCGATGCCATTATTGTAGTTAGCAATGCGATTGCCGATGAGTACCGTAAAATGTACAAATTTGGCAAACCATATGTCGTGCTGAATGCCCCTACTTTTAGCAAGGTTAAGAAACATAATATATTCCGCCAAAAATTTAAAATTTCCGAACACGCTCGGATATTCTTGTATCAGGGAAACTTGATGGCAAACAGGGGCATAGAGCAAATCCTTGAAGCCTTCATGAACATCAACAATCCTGAAAAAAACACAATCATCTTTCTCGGATATGGTCCCTTGACAGATAAAATTCTTGGTTACGCCAAACGCCATTCCAACATATATTTCCACAAAGCAGTCCCGCCGGGTGTCCTTCTTGACTATACATCTTCAGCGGACGTCGGTATGTCATTAATTGAAGCTTCCTGTCTTAGCTATTACTACTGCTTACCCAATAAATTTTTTGAATATATAATGGCTGGTTTGCCGGTATTGATTTCGAATTTGCCGGAAATGAAAAAAATAATCGAAGCTGAAAAAATAGGTACTGTAATCAAAGACATCACTCCTGAAGAAATCCGCAGAACCATTGAATTATTGGACGATGACACATTATCAATGTATAAAAAAAATACAGCGAAATCGGCAGAAAAATACAACTGGGAAAGACAGGAAAAAGTTCTAATTGAAGCATACCAAGGTTTATTTTAAAAAATAAGAAGATGCCCGTGCTAATTAAAGGTTACCGGTCCAAATTGAAATGATGGCCGACAGCAATTCCAATAGCATTTGCCACCTCACATCTGTGCATGCTCGCGAGGATATTCGAATATTCCATAAAATGTGTAAAAGCATGGCAAAACGCGGATTCTTAATCAAGATTGTTGTTGGGGACGGTAAAAAGGATCAGGAGAAACATGGGGTAGCTATTATTGATGCGGGCACAGTAGCAGGTGGCCGATTAGAAAGAATGGCTAAGGGCACCTGGAAGATATACTGCAAGGCGCGACAATTGAATTCCAAGGTTTTTCATTTTCACGACCCTGAACTTTTACCGATCGGCATTTTATTGAAAATTCAGGGAAAGCGGGTCATCTATGATGTTCATGAAAACCTGCCACAGGATATAATGTCTAAGGATTATATATCACCCTGGATAAGGAAGATTGTTGGAACAGGATTGGGCATTATTGAAAAGTCGTTCTCATATTTTTTTGATATAATAGTCGTTGCGACACCTGCAATCTCTGATCGATTTCCAAATCACAAAACTCTTGTAATAAGGAATTTTCCGCTTTTAGATGAATTTTTTGCAACCGATAATAAGCCCTACAGAGAAAGACCTTGTCATGTTGGTTATATCGGCGGTATCAGTAATGACCGTGGTATCAAAGAAATTCTCAAAGCCATGGATTTGTTGCCTCGCGAACTTGGTGCTGAACTTATTATTGCGGGGAAATTCAGCTCTGAGAGATTCAAGTCTGAGATCAAAGCAAACCCTGAGTGGGATAAAATAAAATGGCACGGATGGTTGAACAGATCACAGACAGTTAAGCTTCTTCAGTCTTTCAGAGTTGGACTAGTAGTGCTTCATCCTACGCAAGCCTACACAGATTCCTATCCAATAAAGCTTTTTGAGTACATGGCCAGCGGCACCCCTGTAGTGGCATCTGATTTCCCGGTCATGCGAAAAATCCTTGATGAATTTCGATGCGGACTTTTAGTTAACCCTAAAGACCCTGGACAAATTGCAGATGCCCTGCGCTATATTTTGCAAAACCCCCGGGAAGCAGAGAATATGGGAAGAAGGGGCCGGGAGGGTATTTTTAATAAGTACAACTGGCAAATAGAACAAAAAAAACTGCTATCAGTATATCAGGGTTTAGTTCGGTCTTAGAATTATTATGTGCGGTATTGCCGGCCTATTTCGTTTCGACAATCGTGAAATCGACACGGATCTGTTGCTCAAAATGCGGAAGCGCTTGGTTCATCGCGGCCCGGAAGATCAAGGTATCTTTGTATCCGGACACGTGGGCCTGGTTCACAATCGTCTTAAGATTATCGACTTATCGGAAAGATCAAGACAACCCATGAGCGATCCAAGCGGCCGATACACGGTTGTTTATAATGGTGAAATCTACAATTACATCGAAATTAAGGCGGAATTGGAACGTGACAACGTGCAGTTCAATACATCTTCAGATACCGAGGTGCTTTTGGCGGCCTATATCCACTGGGGTTCCGATTGTTTGCACAAATTGAACGGCATGTTTGCCTTTGCAATCTGGGATGATCAGGAAAAGCAACTTTTTTGTGCACGAGACCGCTTGGGTGTAAAACCGATTTATTTTTATCAGGATGACCAACAGTTTGTTTTCGCCTCCGAGATTAAAGCGCTTCTTTGTTTGCAAAACTTAAGGGCTCGGGCTAACTCGACTGCCGTGCGCGATTACCTCATGTTTGGAATGGTTGACCATTCTTGCGACACATTCTTTCGGGACATTCACAAACTTCCGCCGGCAAATTACATTCGAATAAATCGGCGAGGAACCAATTGTTCGCGTTATTGGGATTTTGAAATAAGCAAACACCTGGACGATTCGGAAAACATCCCTGCGGCAGTGGCCAAATTCCGTGACCATCTGAAAGAGGCAGTTCAAATTCGCCTCAGAAGTGACGTCCCCGTCGGCAGCTGTCTCAGCGGCGGTGTAGATTCAAGCTCGATTGTTTGCCTGATCAACTCGCTGATCCCTGCCCAGCACAAGCAACAAGCCGGTGTATACCAAAAAACATACTCATCTGTTTTTCCAATCACCGCATTGGACGAAAGACCATTCATTAATGACGTCATTGCCGCAACAAAGGCTGAATCGCATATCGTTACACCTGAGCCGCAGGGTTTCCTGGATGAGTTGGATGAGATTATGTGGCATCAGGAGGAACCATTCAGCAGTTCCAGCATCTATGCCCAGTGGTGTGTCTTTCGTAAGATAAGCGAAACCGGATTAAAGGTAGTGCTGGACGGGCAGGGCGCCGATGAACAACTTTGCGGTTACCGTAAATTTTCCTACTTCTATTTGTTGGAGCTTTTCAACCGTCATTCTCCCGGGAAACTTTTTCGCGAAGTAATTCACTCCCTAAAAAATTTCACTTATTTTAAAGGGATCGATTTCAAGCACAGCCTAAGATATTTTCACAAAAAAAGCGGATGGTTGAATCCATCCGCGTTACATAGTCTGTTTCCGCCTGTGTTGGACGCGGACCTGCCGGAAATCGGCTACAATGGATCTCTGGCCGATAGAATAAAGCTCGATATGACCAGATTTAGCTTACCGTCTCTACTGCGATATGAGGATAAGAATTCAATGGCTTTTTCAATTGAAAGCCGCACCCCGTTTCTCGATTTTCGAATCGTTGAATTTCTAGCATCGTTGCCGTTGCACGCGAAAATTTTTAATGGCTGGACAAAATATATTCTCAGAGAGGCAATGAAAGGCGTTATTCCGGAGAGGATTCGATTACGCCGCGATAAACTCGCCTTTGACACGCCTCAGGATGAGTGGCTGCGCAACCAATGGCGTGATATGGTCCAGAGTGTGTATAAAAAAGGCGGTATTTTGTCTGAAAATATTGATCTTAAGCGATTGAATCTAGAGTATAGTAAGTTTTTAACAGGTAATTCGACTCTATCCGGCAATATGTTTTTCCGAACTTTCCTGCTTCATAAATGGGCGGAACGATTTTCAGTGTCTTATCAATGAAGATTTTATACATTTCGCAATATTTTCCGCCCGAGGTCGGTGCGACCCAAAATCGTGCCTATGAAATGTCTACCAATCTTGCTGCACTTGGCCATCAGGTAACCATGATGACCGAACTTCCCAACCATCCTTCCGGCATCATTTTCAAGGGCTACCGCGGGAGATATCGCATGGAGGAGGCCAAGGATGGTATTCGCATCTGTCGAAGTTGGGTCTTCGCATCACCGAAAAAAAATTTTATAACCAGAATACTTTTTTATATTTCTTTCATGGCAACTACAATTTTTAATAGCTTAATTTTTGACCGCCAAAAGTATGATCTGATTTATGCCACCTCACCTCCGCTTTTTGTTGGTGTTGCCGGTGTGATTTTATCGAAAATCAGGCGTATTCCTTTTGTGTTTGAAGTAAGGGATCTATGGCCGGAATCAGCGATTGAGCTTGGCGAATTGAACAACCCGGCAATAATACGTCTTGCGAAATCATTGGAGAATTTTTGTTACCGCTACGCAAGAGCGCTAATCGTAGTCACCAAGGGAATCCATGATCGTTTGGAAACCAGGCAAGTTAAATCGCAAAATATCTTTCTGATTCGAAACGCTACCAATCCCGAGCAATTCTATTATATCCGGGATGAAGATTTAAAGGATAAGCTGGGTTGGAACGGGAAATTTATCGTCCTTTATGCCGGAATTCATGGTATTGCACAAGGATTGGAGAATATTATCGATGTTGCAGCTATGCTTCGCCACAATGAAGCAATCCATTTCGTTTTCATCGGAGAGGGTCCTGAGAAAAAAGCAGTTCAAATATACGCGGCTAAACACAATTTGCAGAATACCGAATTTCTGCCGGAAATTAAAATGAGCCAAATTTCAAAATACATCTCACTGGCTGATCTATGTTTGGTTCCATTGAAAAAAAAGGATCTATTCAAAGGGGCGTTGCCTTCCAAAATTTTCGATTATTGGGCTTGTGGCAAACCGATTGTTATCAGTGTCGACGGGGAGGCGAGGCAGGAAGTCGAAACCGCACAAGGCGGTATTTTCGTAGAACCGGAAAATCCGGATGCCATGGCCGATGCCATAAAATTTCTTTATCACAATCCGCATGAAGCAAAACGCATGGGTGACAATGGCAGGGATCACATCCATCACACAGAATGTACTCGTTCCGAGGCAGCAAAAAAAATATCCCTCATTCTTGAACGGTGCTGCGATGTCGTATAGCTAATGGCTTAATACCACTGAGAGAAAATTAAACAGGAATGATTATGAAAGTTCTTATTACCGGAGGAGCCGGTTTCATTGGCTCTCATTTGGCCGAGGCTTACCTCGAAAAAGGAGATGAGGTTTACATAGTTGATGATCTTTCCACCGGCTCAATGGAAAACATTGAATCTCTCCAGGAAGACAAACGTTTCCGTAACCGAATATTTGTCCGAATTGATAACATCCTCAACCATGAAACCATGCTTGAATTAATCGGAATTTGCGATACGGTTTTCCATTTGGCCGCCGCAGTCGGGGTGAAGTATATTCTGGATCACCCGATGGAATCAATTAAAACGAATATCCAGGGAACTGAAAAAATTCTTGAACTTTGTAACAAATTCAAAAAAAAATTGCTGATTGCCTCCTCATCCGAGGTCTACGGCAAACACACCCATGCACCGCTAATTGAAACGGATAACATCATATATGGACCATCCAGCAAGTTCAGATGGAGTTATGCGGCATCTAAGCTCATGGATGAATTTACGGCTTTGGCTTACTATCGTACCAATGGGCTCAATGTCACCGTTCCCCGCCTGTTTAACACGATTGGACCTCGCCAGACGGGAACCTACGGTATGGTGGTGCCCAGGTTTGTCGATCAGGCTTTAAGGGGTGAACCTTTGACGGTATACGGAGACGGCACCCAAACCAGAACCTTTACCGGAGTCAAAGATGTTGTTAAGGCCTTTATGGGCCTTATGGAGAATGAAGGATCATTTGGCCAGGTCTTTAATATCGGCGGCACTGAAGAAATAGCTATATTAGATCTTGCCCAAAAAATAATTGCTATCACCGGGTCACAATCCGGGATCAAAATGATTCCATATGAAGAGGCTTATGAAGCTGACTTTGAAGACATGGAACGACGCGTACCAAGCATCGAAAAAGTGGCCCAACTCATTGGTTTTAAGCCTAATGATAATCTTGATGATATCATTCGAGAAATCGTTGCGGTCATGAAAAAGGGGAATTGAAGAATTCGAGTTTATCCTATAGATCCTGTCGGAAAAAACTCATTAAAATGAATCCATTCCAATATAACATCCGAAACACCATACACGAAACACTTTAACTGTCCCTACATGCCATATTTAATACCAGTGCTTTCATTTCTATTATGTCTTGCCGCCACCCCGCTGGTGCGTTTTATCGCATTGAAAAAAGGCTGGGTTGCGCATCCTTCAGGGGAAAGGTGGCATAAAAAACCGACGGCGCTACTGGGGGGGATTGGCATCTACCTCGGCCTCTCCATCGCGTTATTGTTCGTAGCAGATTTCTCTTCCATTTTGCCGCATTTTTTCAGAACATCTGTTTCTTTGAGTTTGCCTTCTTTAGGTGCAGTTATTTGGCTTGGCATGACGTTTCTATTTATTCTGGGATTGCTCGATGATCTTTTACATATTAAACCTCAAACCAAGCTGGTCGGGCAAATCCTGGTCGCGTCTCTGGTCGCTTTTTTGGGATTCAGGCTTCACTGGTTTACCTCTCTAACGATTGATACCATGGTAACCATGGCCTGGATTGTTGGGATAACCAATGCGTTTAACCTGTTGGACAATATGGACGGGCTTTGCACCGGCATTGCTTTTATTGCAGCCGCATTTCTAACGATATTATATTGGAGCGCAATGCCGAAGGCGGTTCTCATTTCCACGGCCCTGGCGGGCGCTCTGGCGGCATTTCTGGTTTACAATTTTAATCCGGCGTCAATCTTTATGGGCGATAGCGGAAGCCTTATCATAGGTTTTGCCCTGGCAGTATTAAGCCTATATTTTTCAGAAACCGAGACCACCAATTCCCTGTCAAATTTTGCCGTGCCGGTAATGTTAATGCTGGTGCCGATATTCGATACAACCCTGGTTACCTTCATCCGGCTGTTAAGCGGTCGCAAAGCTTCCGTTGGGGGCAGGGATCATACGTCGCATAGATTGGTTTTAATGGGTTTCAGCGAAAAAAAGGCGGTGTTTTCTCTATATGGCATCGCAATCGTTTCCGGCGTTGCAGCCTTATTTGTCAGCCAAAGCGATACCTTAACTTCACCGATTGTTATCATCCCGGTGGCACTGTCAATTAGCTTGATGGGGATCTACCTGGCCCAGCTGCGGATATATCCGGAAAAAGAATTTTCACTATTGCGTGATCGACCATATACCCCCGTTCTGGTTGAATTAACCTATAAACGGCAAATTTTGCAGGTCATCCTTGATCTGGGCTTAATCGCTTTCTCCTATTATCTTTCCTACCGGCTTCGTTTTTCAGCCGATGTCTTTCCCTATTATTTCAAAGTATTTTTAAATTCACTGCCAACGGTGATTGCCTGTAAATTGGCGGCTTTTTTTTCAATGGGTATTTACAGAGGCCTCTGGGGTTCGATGGGGTCCAGTGATATCTTTGTTTTTGTTAAGGCGTCCACATTGGCAACCATTCTGTCGGTTGCAGCGGTGACGTTTATTTACCGTTGCACTGATTTCTCCAAAGGGATTTTTGTCATCGATTGGCTGTTAACCAATGCTTTATTGTTAGGAACCAGAGGCTCTTTTCGATTTTTCCTTGACACTATCAAACGCAAAGCCCTTGGTGGCGAAAAAGCATTAATCTACGGTGCGGGGCGGGGTGGGGAACTGTTGTTGCGCGAGCTTTTAAATAATGAAAAGCTGAATACTCAACCAATAGGATTCATTGATGACGATGTGTTGAAAACCGGTAAGCGTCTTCAGGGCTTTCCGATATTGGGTGCATTCAAAGATCTTGAGACGCTTATGAAAAAATACAATATCGGAAGCCTGCTCATCTCCTTTAATAGAAAGGATTCAACTAAACTGAATAATATCAAAAAATTCTGTCAAGAAAACAACCTGGTTCTGAAACAATTCTCCATAAGTGTCAGTGATATCGACCTGGAGCGATAACTCTGGATCAGTTGTCCTATTGCCTAAAGAAAAGTCATGGAAGCCTCTTTATGACAGTTTGAACCATTTTGCCAAAGATTCCAAAATCAAGCGAAATCAGCCGGTAGAAAATCAAAAGCGTGAGTCGATGTTCAAATTGAATTCATTATGATTAAAGCCGGCAAATTCCGAAAGTTATTGATTTGCAAAAGAAATTTTGATAAGTTTAGCCCAACTTGAACCACAACAATACAAGTTAAGAGCACCCTTGGCTGTGCTTCAGCGGCAACATGCCAGGAAACAGCTCAAGTAAAATCTTATTGACCGGCTATTCGGAAATGGATTCGAAGGTTATCGATCTGTCTATGCTGACGACTCAACTCCTGATGCACAATTTTTTTCCCCACATTTACATCCGATCGGAATACTTTACGCCAACGGTATTATCGGTCTGTTATTAGTTTTTAGCGGATTGGCGGTGTTGTTTGTCTTGACGGTTAGAGCATCGTTGAACTCTCTTCGTAAAGACGTATCTATTCTAATGAAGGGTGTGCTTGCGATATTTCTGTGTTGAATGATTCACAGCAGCCTGACCTTTCCTTTTTACTAAAAGTAAGCTCAGTATCCCTTGGGCTTTATCCTTGGGACTATGCTTGTGTTATACGAAAAAATTTCTGGTCAAAAAAACCGGACTATGAATAGCTTCGGCAGCCGTGAACAGAAAATTTACTAATTTCATAATTTTTAGGTTTTTTATATGACATTCGGACATAGATATAGAAACTTTTATGTTATTCTGGGCGTTGACCTGTTTTTTCTGATCGGATCTTTATATTGCGCTCATTTAGTGCGCTTTGAATTTAAGATCCCACCTGAACATTATATGGGCTTTTATCGAATATTGCCTTTTGTTTTATTCACCAAAATTATGTGTTTTTTTTTCTTCGATCTTTATCGGGGTATGTGGCGCTATACCGGCATTGCGGATCTGATGAATATTATTAAGGCATCCAGTATAAGCACACTGATATTAATCTGCTTTATCCTTCTAAGATACAGATTTTTAGGGTTTTCCCGATCTGTCTTTCTAATCGACTGGTGCCTAACCATCCTTTTTATTGCTGGATTTCGGGTTTGTGTTCGTCTTTATTACGAGCGGGCAGATACCGATCAGGTGGGTCAATCAATTTCCCAGTTTTTTTCCGGATTATTTAAAAGAAACAATATTGGTACCAAAAACCTTTTGATTATTGGAGCAGGCGATGCCGGAGAAAAAATTTGCCGGGAAATTAGCGTCAATGCCGCACTTCAATACCGTGTAGTTGGATTTCTCGATGATAATCCCCTGAAACTGGGCAGGAAGATTCATGGTATTCCCGTGCTTGGGTACATAAGTGATATAGAGGCGATCTCAAACAAAGTCAAAGCGAATGCGGTGCTCATTGCGGTTCCCTCCGCAAATTCCCGACAAATGCGAAAGATGGTTGAGCTATGTAATAAAAGTAGTCTGGACTATAAAACCATTCCTGGAATGGGCGAATTAATCAATGGCAAAGTCACTGTCAATGCCATCAGGGAAGTGGATTATCGGGATCTTTTAGGGAGAGAAATAATAAAACTTGAAGAAGATAAAATAGGGGCGTACCTTAATGGCCAGACAGTGATGGTTACCGGGGCCGGGGGGTCAATTGGGTCGGAACTTTGCAGGCAGATCAGCCGCTTTAAACCTGAGAAAATTATTATGTTTGAGAGGGCCGAAAGCCCGTTGCACGCAATTGCGCTGGAGCTAAAAAATGGTTTTAAAGATGCCAAAGTGGTTCCGGTCTTAGCAGATATCCAGGATATGAATCAGCTAGAAAAGGCCTTTACAGCCAATTTGCCTCAAATTGTTTTTCATGCTGCAGCATACAAACATGTTCCCATGCTGGAGCTGCAGCCGTGGAAAGCAATTGATAATAATGTGTTAGGAACTAAAAATCTTATCGACATTTCCTCTAAGTATAGCGTCGCGAAATTTGTTTTTGTATCCACTGACAAGGCCGTACGTCCGGCCAATGTCATGGGCGCTTCCAAACGACTGTCCGAGATGCTGGTACAGAGCCAAAACGGTTGTGGCTTATCTCAAACCCGGTTTATGATCGTCCGTTTTGGAAATGTTGTCGGCAGCGTGGGCAGTGTCGTGCCTCTGTTTAAAAAGCAGATACAAAGTGGCGGTCCGGTGACGGTTACTCATCCCGAAGTCACGCGGTTTTTCATGACGATTCCAGAGGCTTGCCAGCTTATCTTGCAGACCGGTGCCATGGGAAATGGTGGGGAAATATTTATCTTGGATATGGGTACTCCGATTAAGATTGCAGATATGGCCCGGGATCTCATCCGGCTATCTGGATTCGAACCAGATGATGACATTAAAATTGAATACATTGGCCTAAGACCTGGTGAAAAACTTTACGAAGAACTAATAACGGAAGGCGAGAACATAGTCCCCACCCGGCACGAAAAGATAATGGTCTTAAAAGGAATTGAATGTGAATTAAAGCGTCTGAATGGAGAGATCGATCAGTTAGCCCATTTAGCAAAGGAGCAACAAGCAGAAAAAATTATATCAAAAATAATGGAGATCTTACAGGAATATCGTCAAGCAAGTCACTAAATGAAAGACGATATTTCCGATTTCAATTTCAATATTTAAAGGCATTGCTGTCCAAAATAAATTGAAAATCAAATACTGCCTTTAATAATAACAGGCAGTTATAAACGCGAAATTGGTGATTTCGAAATCAGGTTATGCCTTTTAAAGTGGATG
>Ga0209637_1000051_pt1 | contig 59000 bp, 57 predicted proteins | sample OlaalgELextract3_2_FD_187379 | JGI IMG/M metagenome (GOLD analysis project Ga0209637, IMG submission 187379) | Olavius algarvensis symbiont microbial communities from Tuscany, Italy - Type G ELBA extract 3 (SPAdes) (version 2) | ecosystem: Host-associated > Annelida > Digestive system >... | reverse complement strand
AAGGGTTTTGGACAGCATCGACTTTGAAAAGGTACAACCTGATTTCTAAATCACTAATTTCCCGTTTATAACTGCCTGTTTTTATTAAAGGCAGTATTTGATTTTCAAATTATTTTGGACAGCAATGTTGCACTATGAAATCCTTAAATTATTGAGAATCTATATTGATAGCTGGAAGATAAAATCAAGAAAATTTTATTATTGTGCATGCCTAATATACAATCTTCGAAAAAAAATGATTGGGAAATATCACACAATATGCCTACAGGTATGTCAGACATATCGCAGATTTTAGGCATGGATGATATTTTCACCATTTGAGTGGCTATCACAGGAATTATCAGGGTGAAAATACCGACTGTTTCGCTTTGTCCCAACGGACATCTAAGATAGCGCAGAAACCGGTGGTTGATTGTTATAATTACTCGATGTATGCTTAAATTCAACGATATTTAAGGTAAGGCAAGTATTTGTAAATAATGGCTGTCTGTTCAATGCATAGTCAGGAAGATAAATTAAACCATTATCACATCATGGTGGGTAATAATCAGACAAACTGTCGGTTCATAGTTTCTTACAAACAATAGTCGCTCATATGTTCGGTTGTCAACCTTTGATGCTCTCCCGCCATACGGATGGCTATGCCAGGTTCCAAGATATGTCACTTTGCCATTGGTTTTCTTTTCAGTCTCTTTGATCCTTTTTTCCAATCCATCAACGCCTAAGATGAATAGATTTGGGCTTTCAATACTATCTGCTGGTGCTTTAATGATGCCTGTGATTATAATCGTTTTCGGATAAAGAAATACTGAACCTAAAAGTGCTCCGCCTGTTTCATTCGGCGCTTTACTCTGCATCAATTCTCTCATCTGGTCAATCATGGGCTTGGAGATATCGGCCTTCCACTCTTGTTTTGACGAAATTTCAATGAAATCCGGCACTGGAAATATTTGTGAATTTAATGAATAATTCCCATCGTATTTCAGAAACATTATCTCTGCATTATCAGCAAGATTCATTTCCAAGGATTTCTGTATTTTTATGCTCATTGTCGATGCTATAAGAGAAATTCTAGCATCATCTATGGTCATTGTCTGGGAGCTGCACGACTGCCCGATGCGCACATTTTCCAATTCAGAAGAGAACAGGGTCCTTTGTAATTCCGCATCAACCAGAGCTTTATAATATAGATATCCCCAAATTTCGGTCAATCTAGTGGTCGTATCCTTATTTTCTGAGACCAATAAACCGTACCGTCCATTATTGTACAATCCGCAAGAAATGATTGGCGGGAAATCCTTCCGGCTCATCAAGAAATTTCTGACTGAAAAAGATGCTGTCGTATCGATGATTACCCTTGAATTGCCAAAATCAGTATCAAACACCTTTCCTTTATCAGGTTCTGCATATATACGTCCTATTGAAAACATAGATAAAGCTACAAGTTCAGCTTTATTTTGTGCCCATGCCATCGATAATGCATGTCTAGCATTATTGTGCGGCATGAAGACATCATCGTCTATGCACAAAAATGGACCATTTCCGTTCCTGGCCAGATGTATCCCAATCTTTGATCCTAAGCTGCCGCACCCGACCAATGCTATGTTCTTTTTTTCATTTAGCTTCGTATTCGTACCAGAAATCCTTTTCAGAAGTGCAGGCGATCTCTCAGAGATATGCGACATCATGCCGACTTTGCATTCTGGCAATGTCCTTTTTAATTCCCGTCTCTTCTTTAGCCTATGTTTTGATTTGTGGATTACAAAATTCAGAAATTCCACATCAGAATCTGTCCCGATGATATTGACCGGCCTTTTGACAGAAAGAACAATGAACAGTAAATCTTCATCAACATTGGATAAATCTATCTCTTCAATGTTCCCCTTTAGATCCTGTATCCCTATAGATCTTGCGTATTCGTAAAGATGGCCAAGATTTGTAATTGTGTTTGGGACGTAACGGTTAACCACTCCCGGTGTAATTGCATATAACGCGTGAGCCTTTTTCTTTTTATCCGGGTTACAAAGAGAATCTGTCAGTATTTTTCCTTTCCGTTCTTCGTAATAGACCTCTCTATGAAGATAGGGGCTGTTCGATTTCTTATAGACAGACAGCACATCATCGATTTCATAAGGCAGCCAACCAATGTGATAGTCATTTCTCATTGGCTCCCAGCCTTGTTCGTAATTCAGAAGATCGTCTGAAGCAGCTTTTTCAAGCCAGTCAACAAGCTGGTTTAAAATCCCATACATCCATTCAGATTGCTGCAACAGTTCTGACAAATCACCTTCGTATATGCATGGTTTTACACGCTTCAAGGAAGGGTTAATGTGGGGGAAAGATTTTGGAAAATCATCCCTGAGATAAATTGTCGGCGCTTTTAGAGGGAACGAGTCAGGGAAAACAAATTCCACATCCTCTTTGTTTTTTACACCAATATCGGTGATGCCTGCTGAAATGAATTTACTTGGCAGGTTAACCGATACTGTGGCTGTAATGGTGGTCTTTTTACCTGAATCATCTTCTATTATCTCAGAGACATCTCTAAACGCATTGTGTCCAATAATATATTTGTGTGCCTTACCCAGCCAGAAGTTATCCATGTTGATAAGATTCTTTTGTCGATGACAGAGCAGCTACAGAAAGCATTGCCTTTTCTTTTATCCCTCTTTTTTGCGGTCCCATTCCGGTCAGATTAAACTCGATTGGTTCAGGCTTTTCTTCATCCGGATGCTCATTCGTACAATAGAATTGATCTTCACCGACAATATCGATATACTCATCTTTTGCAGCTTCACTTGGCGGATCTTCATCAGAACCTTTAATTATCCTGCACTGGGCAACGATGCAAGCACCTTCATTGGCCTGGCTCAATGCTTTTTTTGCATCTTCACAGACTTGAGGGTCATCATCTTTTGACAGGCTATCATATGACAATGAGTGCCATGAGCAATGGTGGGGGGCATAAAGAATGTCATATTCCAGCTTTTCTGTATCATCTTTATGTTTTTCCCATAGAGTCTCCCACACCAAGCATTCAGCATCAGCAGCTATTAATAGCTTATTGTTCTTAGTGCCTTGTGATACATTCAATTGTATCACGATGCTTTGCCTGTTCTTATCTGTGAAACATTTGCCATCTTCATCCTCTTGCTGTTCTATAGGGCTAAGGATAAATCCATTCAATTTCGATGGGATGTTGATGTTGTTGATCTTGCAAAAGGTGTCGCCGATATCATAGTTTATTTCTTCCAAACCGTCGGTCCTGCCTTCAGGATCTTTTCCGACAATGATCACCCTGTCACCCTCTGACTGTATTGATTTATCTTTTGAATATAGTTCAACCCGGCGCTTTATTTCTTTATTGAACGCTTTTGCATTGTCGCACAATTTATAATTTTCAGACGATGGTTTCCAAAAATTTTGGCTGCTCCACATCTCCCTGATGACAATTTTTAATTCATCTTCATCGTCTTTGTAATCATCAAGACTGCCTGTATTAAAATGTCTCTGGAAACCTTTTAGATGGTCTTCATGTCTATGTGTCAGAATGAAAGCATCGACATAGGGACGGCCATTGGAATCCACAGGAAGCCTGTCCCTAAGTTCCTGGTTAACATCACAATGATCTGCAATGGCTTCATCACCGATTGAACAATCAATCAAAATGGTCGTTTTGTTTGCGTCATTAAGCTTGATCAAGGTCATGCCACCATTTTTTTCCCCGACAGGGAAGAATGTAACTGTTGAATTCGCCATTACTGTTCTCCTTGATATTGGCTCAAAAATTCGTTAAACAATGTGTCAGCATAATTATATGCTAGCCTTTCAAGAATCGTTTTCCTGAATGTATACAAAGCAGCAAACGCTGCAAAATATATAAGGAACAAGCTCATTGGCTCCCATTTGCTGTGTGAGTAATACAATATTGAACAGCCCAATGATCCGATACAGCACCAGGCTGCACCAGCAATCAGATTCCTGAAAAATCCGTAACGGATATTGTATTGGATTGTTTTCACGCCATGCCCTACTTTGCTCCGGACATGTCCTACAGCTTCACGGGTCTGTAATCTTGCGTTTTCCGGATCATCTTTTTCCTCTTTTTCAGACGAAAATGTACAATCTGACATCTCAGAAATTTTTGTACGCAATAAATCTTTCCTGTCTTTTGATATCAATCCCTCATTATAAAGCAGCATGTTGGTTGTAGGGAATCTACCCCCGCCTTTCCCAAAAATTGATTCTTCGATCCAGATTTTCCCAAGGGTGCTCTGCAACTGCGCGATTGCCAGCATGACTATGAGTGAAAGGCTTAAATTTGCGATTACCAGCATCCAGCTGATGTTGCCTATCAATTCATGCCAAAAACTCATGCCAACGAATAATATCAAGAAATGCACAATCGGTATAACGGATAGGAACGCTGGTATATACCTAGCTTTTATTTCATATTCATCCCACGATTTGAATTTATCCACTTAATGCAGCTCCTATATCCCAGCTATAATTTGATGCCATTTTAGATAGTTATCCTTAGGGCGGGCGTGGGTCTTCACCATAAGTATGCTCTGTCTGAAACTTGCCGTCGCTTTTAGGGATCTTTATCTGTCCCAAGGTCGCATTCTTTGCAAGCTCTTTACCCCACTGTATAGCTTCCTGCTTTGTACTGAAGCTACCGGACTATCGCTGTGAACCGTCCTTTTAAACATCCCATCCATTTTTCTGATTTTTCGTTACATGATAGATTTGTCGCTTAGCCATTTTGAAATCTCCTTTTACCTGAAATCACTATGTTGACTCATACGATAAGGACATTTTAATGTTTGTCAATATAAGAAACAAATATCATTTTAGTTGTTTGTTTTATAAACATGTTTATCTTGTTGACATCGATGAATTTTAATGATTATATTGTGGACATGGAGATTGATTTGATATACAAAGAATTCGGCAAATTACTGAAAAACAGCAGGACAGAGGCCAATCTTACCCAGGCTGCGCTTGCAAAGCGGGTGGGCTTAAGTCGGACGTCAATTACAAATATTGAGAAAGGCAGACAGCATATCAATTTGCATATGCTGTATGTACTAAGCGATTCAATCGGTATCCGTCCATCAGATCTTTTGCCTGATAAGAATCTGGTCGACCTTGATATAAATTTGAACAAGGTCCTATCAAAAGCCAATGTTTCCGAGGATGCAAGCCTTGACTGGATAAAAAGACGGATCATTGATGGAATAACCAAGGAGGTGAAAAATGAGGAAGATTGAAAAAGAGGTAAAAAAGCTTCTTGATGACAACTATGTCAGCAGGCCTCCTGTTCCGGTTGATCGAATTGCTGAATCTCTTGGCGCAATCATATCTTTTGAACCTTTTGAAGGTAAGGATGATCTATCTGGGATTCTGTACAGAGATGGTAAAAATAAAATCATTGGCATCAATTCAGCTCATACACAGACCCGGCAACGATTTTCAATCGCTCATGAGATCGGCCACCTGACGCTTCATAATAAGGAACTGTTTGTCGACAAAGTTGTAAGAGTCAATTTCCGGGACAATAAATCAAGCCTTGCAGCTGACAGAGAAGAAATAGAAGCCAATACATTTGCAGCAGAACTTCTCATGCCTAAAAGCTTCATTAATGCTGAGATTGATAGATTGTTAAAAAAGCAGCAGTCTTTTGACAAAGATGACCTTATCGATCATTTATCGAGGGCTTTTCACGTAAGTCCGCAGGCGATGGAATATCGGCTTATTAATTTGGGGATACTTATTAGTAATTAATCAAGAGTGCATAGCTCTTAATTATCCACAGAGATGAAATAGCCTGTTTCTCCAAAGTTAAGGATGATTATCCAATTCATGAATCCCGGCGGCCTGAAATATTCAATGATACTGGAAAAATGTGAGGCTTTTTGATTCTGGACCCAAAATTTCACTTTTATCATTAACCTCCTATCAGACATATCACAGGATTTTTGGATGGCTGATATCCTGCGTGTTTGAAAGGCTACCTGAAACAAAAGGCTACCTGAAACAATCAGTTTCTGTCTTAAGTTCCGTTTTATAATCAAGATGGTTTCGTAAAAAGTCAGAAAATTGCCAATTTTCAAATTTTGCACTTAATAATTTCAATAGGCTATGAGATCAAAATTCGAGAATTTTGACTTTTTACGAGATTGTCAATCAAGCAGTTTTAAAAATTGGAGGCGGCGAGTATCAATATTTCAAGTTCATGGGCGATGACGATGCCAGCTTTCTTTTTTTTCATCTAAACAATACAGCTCAATCATTGCTTGCTCCTTTCTTTCAGAATCTACGTTCAGGATCTCTTGGATTTTGGTTTTCGCGAGGTAGCGTTTGTGTGGAAAAAGGTCGTGGGGGTAATTCGGAGGTAGAAATGTAGAAATATTAATAGGTGCGTTCAGGAATTGGAAAAAATTCCTTTTTCCTCGAGACTGTGACCTGATCTGACAATCTCATGTGATATAATTTTACTGAAAATTCATTAACGCCTTAATATGTTGGGAGAAATTGAAAAAACACAATATATATCCATTTAATACCTGAAATACCACAATATGATGTGTTTTCATTGACAAATGATGCTGAAACTTCTATGAAAGATTAATTTTATTTAAATGAGAGAAGGATTGATGGGACATGATGTGACTATTCACGCTATTTTTGCCCGGCATCAGACCTTTCATCCAAGGTTTGGCTGGCTTAAGAAAGGATTTGACAAAGCCGTCGCGGATAACGAGGTCTTTTCAAAAGAGACCGCTCCTGTAATCTTGGGTGTCGGAAAAAACATGGTGAAAGCCATAAGGTATTGGTGCATCGCATTCAATGTTTTGGAAGAAACCAGAGTCAACGGGAAATACGTCCATATACCCTCACCGTTCGCAGAGAAACTGCTCATGGATGATGGCTGGGACCCATTTATAGAGGACCCATCCTCAATATGGCTGCTTCACTGGAACCTATTCAAATCCCCTTGCTATGCGCCTGCATGGTATTTCACATTCAATGAGCTGAACCGGATCGATTTTTCTGCAGATGACCTTCTTTACTCAATGAAAGAATACAAGAATCGACAGTTTCCGGATTCAAACATCGCAGATTCATCGTTGGTCAAGGATATAAATTGCCTATTGAGGATGTATGTCGAAAAGACAGGCCCGAAAACCCTTAAGGAGGATTCCCTTGATTGCCCATTCACTCAACTTGGGATAATCAACGCTTACACTGATTCAAAAAGATTCACATTCAATTTCGGAAACAAGCAGAGCTTGCCTCCAGATATTATCGTATCAACCTGCCTTGAATATGCAGCTTCATTTCAAAATGATGCAAAATTCATATCGATCTCAAGGCTACTTTATGATGCCGGAAGCCCAGGGCAGGCATTCAAGCTGACTGAAAACTCTTTAAGCGGGGCCATAGAGACAATATTAAAAAAATACAAGGGCTTATATTTAACAGATACTGCCGGCATGATTCAGTTCGCGTATGATGATGACCCTTTGATAATATCTGAAATAATTCTGAATAGTTATTTCAAAAAAGGATGACGAATTGCCCCTTCTATCAGAGCATATATCGGTAAAGCGGAGGTATTCCAGATCTGTAAATCTCGAAAGAGATTTTGGAATCCCTGATAGCCTGCTCGGTTACATCCCAACCTCAAGAGCGATTGATGGTCTTGAAAGATTTCTCAGAGCCGCCTCATTTGAAAACTCGGTTCGCGCATGGACACTGACCGGTTCATACGGTACAGGCAAATCGGCATTTGCAAATTTCCTCACAGCTATTTGTTCACCAAGAGCAGATGAGAATCATTTCAACGCCATCCAGATTCTGAAACAGACAGAAAAGTCAAATTCTCTTCAAAGGCAAATCAAAAGCAGACTACCCGAATCCGGCCTTATCAGGGCAGTAGCTACAGCGCAGCGAGAGCCTATCATAAGAACTGTTATCAGAGCTTTGAATAGCGGAGCATCAGTTTTCTGGCAGAATGTCAGGGGGCGAAGACCTGCTGTTTTGGAAGATCTGAATTCATTGCATGCAAGGGCAGAAAAGGGCCTGCTTATTGACAACAATCTTCTAATCCAAGTGATTGTAAATTTGGCTCAGGCATCAAAGTCTGGAATATTGCTGATAATTGATGAGCTTGGGAAAAACCTTGAGTTTTCAGCACAGAACCAATCAATGAATGACCTATACTTGCTCCAACAAATAGCAGAGCTTCCTTCTAATAAAGACGGATTCAATGTATTCATTTTCGGGCTACTACACCAATCGTTCATCGACTATGCTCATGGTCTTGCTTCAGCACAAAGAAACGAATGGGCAAAAATCCAAGGCAGATTTGAAGATATCCCATTCATAGAGTCTTCTGATAAGATGCTCAGGTTGATCGGTCAATCCATAGACCAATCAAAAGATAAAGCATTCAGATCGGCTGTTGAGCAGTGGTCTGTAAAATGGTATAGGGCTCTTTCAGAATATGATTTTTCAAGTCACCATTCAAAGGAAGATTTAAGCTCTATCTACCCACTGCATCCGTTCTCTGCACTGGTTTTGCCCATCCTTTGCACGAAATATTCACAAAATGACAGGACGCTTTTCACATTTCTTGCAAGCGACGAACCGGATTCCTTTTCCACTTTCCTAAATCAGATTTCAACCAATGATAAAAAGCCGTTAAGCTTCATGCTTCATAAGCTATATGACTATTTCGTAGAATCAGCCGGAATGTCGATCTCAATAAGACCGCAATTCCAAAGGTGGGTCGAGATCCAATCCCGGCTGTCTGATGCAAGCCACCTCAACCCAAATGTTCTGCTTGTTCTCAAGACAATCGGACTTCTTAATCTTGTTTCAACCACTGGTTTTCTGAGAGCTTCACGTAAGACTGTCGCTCTTGCGATGTGCAATGCGCCGGATGACATGACCGAACTTGAATATTGAGAATAAAGGGGACAGGCATTCTATGCTTGACAACCGAATCTGTTTAATTTAAAAGCGCAACATGACTAATAATATCTGATCAGGGGGATTGAATTATGCCCAGAATATCAAGGATGGTGATTGATGATGAGACGACGGTATATCACGTAATGTCCAGGACGGCGCTTGACGGCTTCCCATTGGGCGATATTGAAAAGGATTTCATGCTGGAGCTGATCAAACGCTATTCATTGCTCTATTTTGTCGAAATTTTAGGATTTTGTATTATGGGAAACCACTTCCATATACTGGTGAAAATGATACCCGAATATAAATTTACAGATGAAGACATAAAAAAACGCTATGTGGAATTTTATGGTGATGACCGAGTATTCGCAGACGAGCTGGTCCCATCATTACGGGCGAAATTATCGAACCTTTCTGAATTTGTCCGGGAAATAAAAGTCGGCCTTGCCAGGTACTACAACAAAAGGCATAAGCGGCGTGGTTATTTCTGGGGCGATCGGTTTAAGAGTGTCATCGTTGAGAAGGGAGAAACCCTGATAAACTGCCTGGCCTACATCGATTTAAATCCCTTGCGTGCCGGCATCGTCAACCGGCCGGAAGACTATCGCTGGAATTCCCTGGGCTACCATGTGCAAACCAATAACCAGGGTAACTTTCTTTCGACTGATTTTGGATTAAAAGAATTCAATCCTCCTCCGGCGGACAAGGGTCTTAAAAGCACGAAAGAGCGGATCAGAAGATATCGCCGCTATGTATATGAAGCCGGAGCACTTAGCCGTCCTGATAAGATGCAAGCCAAAGTCATCGATGATAAAGTTGTCGCAAAAGAGCGCAAAAAGGGTTTTGAAATCAGCCGCATCAGTCGGTTCAGACACCGCACCCGCTACTTTACGGATTCCGGCATCATCGGCTCAAAAGAGTTTGTTGCCACTAATTACCAGCGATTTAAACATCTATTTTATTCAAAACACGAAAAAAAGCCAAAACCGATCAAAGGCTTGGATGGGATGTATTCATTGAAGCGACTGTCTGAAATCATCTGAAAAGAAGTTACAGGGGTCCTTTGATTGAGAGAGAAAATAACTCTCTGAGCCGATCACAAATTAATGGAAGTCTTATCTTGATTCCAGGCACTATTGAGACTCGATTTATTTTATGGTAATGATGAAGCTGTTTCTAACTAACACATGATTTAGCGTTAATTTTCGGTGCATCAATCGGCTAATTGCCCATGAAAACGACACTTTATTTTAATTATACTAGAAAAAGGCAAGACAGAGCGCAAATTAAAGAGGAATGGATAGAATTTGTTATCGAAAATCCTGAGAAAACCGTAATTCAATCTGATGGCCGTATACGGAAGTGGTCCAAAATTACAGAGGTTAATAAATACCTCAGGGTTATATTATTGGAAGATGGAACTACGGTTCACAATGCCTTCTTTGACCGTTCTTACAAGGAGAAATAGAAATGAAAGTCAAATATTTTCCAGACACAGACACAGCCCATGTCGAATTCAAAGATAATGATGTTCACGAAACTAAAGAGATAAGCGAAAATATTTATATAGACATAGACGCAAAAGGCAATCTTGTGGGCATGACGATTGAGCACGCGAAAGCTAACGCGGATCTGTGGGAATTTTCCTTTCAAGAAATGGCTCATCAAACTGCGTAACTTACGATTATAATCGCCATCGCCGTCCTGAATGTATTCTCTGAAGCGACTGTCTGATGTCGTTTGGAAAAAATCCCCCTTTACAAAAATAAAATTGGCATGAATACTTTGGCCGTTGAAATTAGAGTGCCTGAAGCTTTAAACGTTTCACTCACAGATGACACATTGAGTGTTGATCTAAACGATGGACGCAGCATTTCCGTTCCAATCGCCTGGTTTCCAAGGCTGTTGCATTCAACCGAGCAAGAACGAAACAATTGGCGATTGATTGGCAGAGGGCAAGGAATCCATTGGGAAGACATTGATGAAGATATTAGCATAGAAGGACTCATTGCAGGGTTGCCATCAGGAAAATCACAGGAATCCCTTAAGAAATGGTTGGCTAAACGTTCAGAAAAGGCATCTTAACGTTAAGATTTTGTAATTTCCTCAACTAGCCAGATCAATTTATGATCCTTTCCGTTTAATCAAAATTATAAGCCTCCCCTGCTCGCCAAAGTTGGTAACAGTCGTTGTCATGCCTGGAAAAGCGTCATGTTCTGGACGATGGCCTTTCACACCGACAATAAAAAAGGCCGTCAGATGTTCTGACGGCCATATTTGTTTAGTGGCGTCCCCAATCACGCCTCGGCGTGACTGTTGTCCCGCATGTAAAGCGGAATGTCCAGGACACCGGCCTTTCACGCCGGCAATAAAAAAGGCCGCCAGTCTTTCTGACGACCTTATTTTCTAATTGGCGTCCCCAAGGGGATTTGAACCCCTGTTGCCGGCGTGAAAGGCCGGTGTCCTGGACCAGGCTAGACGATGGGGACGCAGGTAATGTGCATGGGGCATAGCGCAAAGCGGAAGGTCCGACAACCGTTCTTAACGCCATGCGCTTTGCGCTATGCCCTATGCTATAACTGGTGGGCCGTGCTGGGCTCGAACCAGCGACTCTCTGCTTAAAAGGCAGATACTCTACCGACTGAGTTAACGGCCCCTTCAAAAAACATAACTATTTAATGACATATTTGGTTTTTGTCAACCATAAAAAAGAAAACCCCTCAATTATTTTCGCCAAAATTCCGGCACTACCAGAATAATTACGGTAAATATTTCCAGCCGGCCCAGCAGCATGCACCAGACCAGCAGCCATTTTCCGGCAACCGGAATCCCGGCAAAATTTTCCACCGGGCCAACCGCGCCGAACCCGGGGCCGATGTTGCCGATGGTGGCCGCAACGGCCGAAAATGAGGTGGTAAAATCCACTCCCAGGCCGGCCAGCACCACCGATGAGAGTGCAAACAACCCGACATACAGCGCCAGAAAGCCAAGGACACTGCGCATGACATCATCGGGTACCGTTTTACCGCCGATTTTGATACGGGTGACCGCACGGGGGTGAATCAGGGAAAACAACTCCCTGTAACAGTACTTGAAGCACAGCATGGGCCGCAGACATTTCATGCCGCCGCCGGTGGATCCGGCGGATGCCCCCATAAACATGCACAGTAACAATATAAGCTGGGACATGGCCGGCCACTGCTCGTAATCGGCGGTGGCAAAACCGGTGGTGGTAACGATCGAAACCACCTGAAAGGCGCCGTAGCGCAGTGCATCTCCCATGGTATCGTAAACGGTCCGAAATACATCCAGGCTGACCACCAATATGAGTACTGCCACAGCGCCGAGGAAGAATCGGCACTCCGAATCCTGCCAGAACGCCAGCGGCTTGCCGCGGATCATCTGATAATGCAGAGAAAAATTGATACCGGCCAGCAGCATGAAGATGATGAACACACAATCAAAATAGACACTGTCGTAATGTGCCACAGAAGCATTTCGGGTAGAAAATCCGCCGGTCGGCATGGTGGTAAACGTGTGGCACAGGGCATCAAAAAGCCCCATTCCGCCCAGCATCAGTAAAATCACTTGCGCCAGGGAGATCACGGCATACACTTTCCACAGGATCACGGCCGTATCGCGGATGCGGGGTTTGAGTTTGTCGGGGACGGGACTGGGGACTTCCGCCTTGTACAGCTGCATGCCGCCAACCCCCAGGAAAGGAAGAATAGCCACCGACAAAACAATGATGCCCATGCCTCCCAGCCACTGGATGAAGCTGCGCCAGAAAAGAAGCCCTTTTGATACGGCTTCGATGCTGGTGAGCACAGAAGCTCCGGTGGTGGTAAACCCTGATACGGATTCAAAAACCGCATCGGTAATGCTGACGTATCCGTCTGCCAGGTAAAACGGTAGGGCCCCGAAAAGGCCTACGGCAGTCCAGCCCAGCGCCACAATGGCCATGCCTTCACGCTGGCTGATGACTTCGGCCTCGGCTTTAAAAAATATAAAATAGAGGATTAACCCGGTCGCCACGGTGATTCCCATGGATTTTACCAGCGAGATGACACTGCCGTCGCGATAATACAGGCCGACCAGGAGCGGAAATATCATGGTCAATCCGAAAAAAAAGGTCAGCACGCCGATAATTTTAAGGATAAACCGCCAACGCATAGAGTGTGGTGTCCTCTATTTAATTTACAAAACCCGGGGGGATTTAATAGTTCTTCATTTTCTACATCGAAGCTGCTTAAATCCCAAATTACAAACACCAAATTACAAATAAATCCCAATGACCAATATTCAAAACCTCGTACGTTTGGATCTCAAATAACAAAACTCAAATCGGAGACAAATTTCAAAGACAATAAATCAAATCGATTCGGCTGTCCCTGACATGCAATACTCAGCCTAAGTTCAGACCGAAGCAAACTCTTCGTTGAGAGTCAAAATCTGTTCGGATCATTGAAGCTTGGAATTTGGATATTATTTGTTATTTGTTATTTGGTGCTTGGAATTTTTTATATTCAAAGACTCGCCTGTATTTAGATGTCCTGTTCGCCTTTTTTGACGATATTTTGGCTCACAACACTAAAAATACTCCAATTTGACGGCCAGGATTTTTTCGATTTTCGGTATGGCCTTTCTGTGCGCGAAAATAATAATGCGGTCATCGGGCTTAACGATGCTGTCGCCGGTGGGAATGATAATATCCCCCTGACGAATGATGCCGGCCAGAATGGTTCCTTTTGGAAAACCTATCTTTTTTAGCGGTTTGTCCACAATACCGGATGTCTCAAGGGCCAGGGCTTCCATGACCTCAGCCTGCTCGCCCTTAATGGAAATGGCCGAAAGCACATTGCCCCGGCGGATGTGCTGCAGGATGGTGTTAATAGCGGAAAGACGGGGACTGACCACTTGCTCGATGCCAATGGCTTTCATTAAGGGGAAATAGCTGAATTTGCTGATTCGGGTAATGGATTTCTTGGCCCCCATTCGGGTTGCTAACAGCGATGCAAGAATATTGGTTTCCTCATCGCTGGTCAACGTGATCACCACATCCATGTCCTGTACATTTTCCTCAGCCAACAGCACCTGATCCGAACCGTCGCCGCACAGCACAACTGCCTTATTGAGCCCTTCGGCCAGCCAGGCGCAGCGATCGGCATTTTTATCAATAATTTTGCAGTGAATCGCTTTGTCCTCAAGACTTCCGGCCAGACGATAGCCAATGTTTCCAGCCCCCACAATCAGGGCCCGGTGGATCGGCTGATGATGCTTGTCAAAGGCGGCCATGGTATCGGACAATTTTTCCTCTTCGCTGATAAAATAGACCAGATCGCCGGGCATCAGACGATCACTGCCCCCGGGGATGATCAATTCGTCTTCCCGCACAATCGCTGCAATCAGGGGCTTGGCATTATTGTCTATTTTGTCGGGCAATTCAGCGAGTTTAACACCGGCCAGCCGTGAATTTTTGTCTAAATAGATCCCGATGAATTTGATGCGGCCGTCGGCAAACTCACCCACATCCACGGCCCCCGGAACACTCATCATACTGGTAATGGTTTTGACCACTTCAATTTCGGGATTGATGATGGTGTCGATATGGGGAGCATGCTCGCGAAAATGCTCATGATATTTATCGAAATCCGCATCTCGCACCCGGGCCAGTTTTTTGGTTGTCGGTGATATGATGTTGGACACCAGACAGGCCACCAGATTGGCTTCATCACTGTCTGTGACAGCCAGAATGATCTCGGCATTCAGAATGCCGGCCTCCTCTAAAACCACCGGACTGCTGCCGGAGCCCTGGACCACCTGCACATCAAGATTGTCCGACACCCTGCGCAGGGCATCGGCATCTTTGTCGATCACCACAACTTCTTTGTTTTCATGTGTCAGATGACTGGCTATGTGAAAACCGACCTCACCCGCACCGACGATAACGATCTTCAAAGGACGGACTCCCCGGGATCTGCTTTAAGTTATTGGTTTAAACAGGTGACAGAAGTCAGAGGACAGAAGTCAGAGATCTATGTCATTTAACCCTAACATTGCATAAATTCTTGTCATCTAGCCTGGCCGTTATGCCTGAGATCGTTGCTTTTTCCGGGCTGATGCGGGATGCTTGATACTCGATGCTGGATATCTAACAGGACACTATCGGTGAATTTCAACGACATCCAGTATCCAGAAACCAGAATCCAGGATCAGTCAATACTTTCAAGGGTCTTCATATCAGCAGCGAAGTTGGATTTCAAAATTTTATGCAACTATAGGGTTAATCCAATGTGTTCCAAAGGATCCTCATCTGAGATCTGTCTTCTGGTTTCTGCCTTCTGTCATCCGTCTTCAGTTCTCTGTCTTCTGTCATCCGACTTCCGCATTCCGACTTCCGCCTTCCTAACAACGGTTCCACCCCAGGCCATTAAATTTTCGGAGATAAACTCTACTACGTATCGATGAGCTTCGCGGCCCTTGCCCGCTACTGCCATCGGCTCTCCAAATTTGAAGTACAGCATTTTGCTCGGATCGATGGGCCCCATATCCTTAATCCACTTCCCGTTACCGTGAAAATCCGTTTTGATGGCTACCGGCACCACGGGGACGCCGGCCCTGGATGCCAGCTTTACCCCCAGGGTATTGAACGCCTGTACATCAAATCCCACGCTTCTGGTCGCCTGGGGAAATATGATGACGGATCCACCGTTGGATATAAATTTGTGACCCTCCCGCAAAACCACCTTAAAATCCTCACGCGGATTTTTACGTGAAACGGCGATCAATCCCAAAGCTTTGAAAATAGAGCCTAAAACCGGATAGTGACGCAGTTCTTCCTTGATAACAAAATTAACCCTGCCAAAGGCCAGCACAATTCCGGGCAATATAAGCGTTTCTACCAGACTCATATGATTGCCAATGTAAACCACCGGTCCCGGCTGATCCGATACGCTCTCCAGTCCCGAAATGTTTACCTTGCCGCCGACGGATTCAACGATCCGGACGACTCGATGAGAATGGAAGGCCCACCTATCGTCATCAAGGGTTCCGCGGCGGGCGGGAAAACTGGCATGGGTCAGGTTTGATATCAGTTTAACATAATAGATAAGGGAAAGCGGCCAGCCTGAAACATATTTAGCCGGAAAACTGCTGCCGGGCGGCGTCTGGTAGCCCAACTCGGATCTAAGAATCTGCGAGTATTGATCTTTATTCATTCGTGCAATGCATTAAAAGTTGGGGTCATATATTTATAAAGAAAAAACCGGCCAAAACCGGTTTTTTTCATGGTTCATAACGGGACGCTTCAGTTGGAATACTTTGAAAGAATCAGACTGGCGTTGGTGCCGCCAAATCCGAATGAATTGGTCATGGCATGCTTGACTTTGGCTTTACGCTTGACATTGGGCACATAGTCCAGATCACAGGCCTCATCCGAATGTTCATAATTGATGGTCGGCGGCAGCAACTGATCATGAATAGATAGAGCGGTAAATACAGTCTCAATGCCCCCGGCACCGCCGAGCAAATGCCCGGTCATGGATTTTGTCGAACTGATCGCCAGTTTGTAGGCATGGTCATTAAAAACCTGTTTTATCGCCATGGTTTCGGAAAGATCGTTTAACGGTGTCGAGGTACCATGGGCATTGATATAGTCAATGAAATTGGGTTCAAGGCCGGCATCCTTCAGGGCTGCCAGCATACAGCGGATGGCACCGTTGCCGTCCGGCGGAGGGGCGGTCATGTGATATCCATCACCGCTCATCCCGTAGCCGGTAATCTCGGCATAAATTTTTGCGCCCCGCTCAAGGGCATGGTCCAGGGCTTCAACGATCAACATACCGCTGCCTTCGCCCACCACAAAACCATCCCGGTCACGTTCAAACGGACGCGAGGCTTTTTCAGGCTCACCATTGCGGGTCGACAGCGCTTTCATGGAATTGAAACCGGCAATGCAGGTCGGATTGACTACGGCCTCAACCCCGCCGGTAATCATGGCATCGGCCATGCCATTGGAGATAATTTTAAAAGAATCTCCCACCGCATGTGCTCCGGCGGCACAGGCGGTCGCCAGGGAGGCATTGGGACCTTTGGCTCCAAAATGAATGGAGATCATTCCGGGTGCCATGTTACCGATCATCATCGGAATAAAAAACGGGCTGACTCGCCGCGGGCCTTTATTATTCAGGGTATTGCAGGTTGACTCAAGGATTCCCAGTCCACCCAGGCCGCAGCCGGTGATAACACCGACTCTATCCGAATTGGAGCTGTCAATCACCAGGCCGGAATCCTCCGTTGCCATGCGGGCGGCAGCGATTGCATAGGCAATAAAACGCTCGGTGCGTTTGGCTTCTTTGCGGGGAAGAAAATCTTGTGCACTAAAATTTTTGACTTCAGCGGCAATCTGGGTCTGAAATTTTGTTGAATCAAAACGGGTTATATCCCCAACTCCCGATTTACCGGCACACAGAGCCTGCCAGGTCTCGTTGACTCCGATTCCAAGGGGCGAAACCAGCCCCACACCTGTGATAACAACACGTCTATTCAAATCTTCCTCCTGTAGGTACAACCTCAATGCAGGTCGCACTCAATTGAGATGGTCCCGGACACAGTTACATAATCAAGGCGCCTTGATGCAGCTAATTAATCCGATCCGAAAAACAGCTCAATCAGGGATCAAGGTAGTTCGTTGAAAACTGCAAAAAGGTGGCTTGATCGAGCGACCACACCGGGTATCGTTATTTTTCAGGGCACGGTAATTCGCATATCAAACGACCGACTGGCAGTTGCGCGTGCCTGCCGGCCGGCACTGGATTTAGAGGTGCTGCTCTGAAATTTATATTTAACTTAATCCGGGCAGAGGTAGTAAGTAATTCTAAATATGTAACTATTTGAAATTAATTTTATAATAATACCTGATCCGCACTAATTCAAGAATTAAGTTAAGTAATTTAATCCAGCGGCGATGTCAAGGTTTTTGAAACGATCACAGATTATGGGCAAAGCATGTTCTTGAGCCGGTTCAATTAGAGCAGGCAGGGCAGAGCTTTTAAATCTCAAATCCCAAATCTCAAGCTTCAGCTCAGAGACTATCCAGCAGACGCAGATGAATATTGTCAAAGCCGCCGTTGGACATGATCAGAACTAGGTCGGCCGGTCTGGCGTTGCCGACCAGAAAGTCGATGATGGCGTCCGTATCCGTGAAAAAATAAGCCTCTTTGCCGCGTTCTTTTAAATCAGTGACAAGCTGCTCAGAAGAAAATTCCTGGCCGTCGGGGATTTTTCTGACCTGCGGCGGTTGGCGGATACAGATGAGATCGGCCATATCAAAGGAATGCGCATACTCATGTTGAAAGACACTGCGCATGCTGGTGGCGGTTCTGGGTTCGAACACGGCGATCAGACGCCCGCTGCTGGATATGGACTTAACGGCTCGGACGGTCTCGTGCACGGCAGTGGGATGATGGGCGAAATCATCCATCACCGTTATCTGCCTTTTTTGTCCCCTGATTTCCTGCCGGCGCTTTATGCCTTCAAAGGATTCGAGAGCCGATCCAATGATCGGGGCCGGGATGTTTAAATGGTCGGCAATGGCAATGACCGACAGTGCGTTGAGCAAATTGTGCTCACCGAAAAGCCGGGTCTTGAATTTGGCAAAGGGTCTGGTATTTTTCATGACTGCCAATGTCGTCCAGGGCGGCTTTACTGAAATGTCACCCAACTGCCAGGGGGAATCGTTTTGTTTGCCGTAGCGCTCGATGCGGCAGTTACAGGCGTTGATAAGCTCGTCGATATTTTTATCTCCATCAAAGGCAAGCAGCAAGCAGGATTCGGCCAGACCGGATAAGAAGCGTGCAAATGCTTCTTTTACATGATCCAGATCACTGAAAATATCCGCGTGATCAAATTCAACGCTGGTTGTAACGGCAATTTGTGGATTATAATGGAAAAACTTGGGCACTTTATCAAAAAATGCCGTATCGTATTCGTCACCCTCAATCACAAAATAAGGCCCGTTTCCGAGGCGATAATTGCTGTCGAAATTTTTAAGAATTCCACCGATCATAAACGAAGGATCCTGACCGGCTTCGTGCAGCATCCAGGCCAGAATGGAGGCGGTGGTCGTCTTGCCGTGGGTTCCGCTCACCAGCAGGGTTTCTTTGCCCCTGGCCACAAAATGGTTCAAAGCCTGGGGCATGGAACAAAAAGACAGTCCCATCTGGTGCACTTCCATGACTTCCGGGTTATCCCTGGATATGACGTTGCCGACCACAACCAGATCCGGTCCGTAGTTAAGATTTTCCGCCCTGTACCCGTTCATGATCCGAATGCCCTTTTGCTCCAGAAACGTGCTCATGGGCGGATAAACTTTTTGATCAGACCCGGTTACTTCAAAACCGAGGTCCCGCAACATACAGGCCAAAGCCCCCATGCCCGTTCCGCAAACGGCAATCAAATGAATTGTTTGCACGCCTTCGCCAATTCGATTTTTGCCCATATCCATCATAATTATTCATCCAGCACGGCCCGGATATTTTGTGACAGGGTTTTCAGATTAAAGGGCTTTTGAATAAAGGCGTTGCAGCCTCGATTTAGAATATCGGTGGCCTGACCGTCAATGCTGTAACCGCTGCAAAGGATTACTTTGACCGCGGGGTTGATCTCCCTTAGCCTGTCAAATGCTTCTCCGCCGCCGACTTTTGGCATCACCATGTCTAAGAGGACAAAATCAATTTTATCCGGATAGGCCTCGTAGGATTCAATTGCTTCGGCACCGTTTTTGGCAGTTATAACCTCATATCCCAGCTTGGTCAACATTCTCGTGCCGACATCAATGATCATTTCTTCATCATCGACCAGCAGCACAGTCTCAATGCCCCGGGATAATTTGTCGGCCAATTTGTTTTGCCGGGCAGCCACTTTTTGTGTGGCCGGAAAATAGACTTCAAACCGGGTTCCCCGCCCCTGCCGGCTGTCGACATCGATAAAGCCCTCATGATTTTTTACGATGCCATAAACAGACGCCAGCCCCAGACCGGTTCCACGCCCTTTTTCTCTGGTCGTAAAAAAGGGATCAAAAATTCGCCGCTGAGTTTCCTCATCCATCCCGACTCCGGTATCGGTGATAGTGATTTTAATATACCGGCCGGCCTTTACCCGATAGGGTTTGAACTGCTCTTTGTCGATGGTAAGATTTACGGTTTGAACCGTCAGGGTACCTTCCTGGGGCATCGCCTGCAGCCCATTCATATAAAGATTTAAAATAACCTGCTCCAACTGGCCCCTGTCCGCCTCAACGCTCCACAAGTTCGGGGCATAATTCATTTCAAAGCTAATATGTTTATTCGCGCGGCTAAACAGCAGGCTCTGCTCTTTTAATAGATGATTGACATCCGTCAGGCGTACTTCATACTTACCACCCCGCGCAAATCCCAGCAGTTGTTTGGTGAGTTCAACACCGTCCAGTACATATTGCTCGACTTTTTTAAGATTTTCCAAAAGCGGGGAATCAGAATCTATTTCAGAAATAGACAGAGAAATATTGCCCTGAATTCCCATAAGCAGGTTATTAAAATCGTGTGCAATCCCTCCGGCCAGGGTACCGATAGCTTCCATTTTCTGGGCCTGGCGCAACTGTCTTTGCAGCTGAACTTCATGGGTCACATCCCGCTGAACGCTGACAAAGTTGGTAATATCACCAGCCTTGTTTTTGACCGGTGAGATGGTGGCTTCGGTTTCATAAAGACTTTCATCTTTTTTCTTGTTGATGAAGCGTCCCTTCCAGATATCACCCTGCTTGAGGGTCCGCCACATGTCATTGAAAAACGATTGATTCTGTTTTCCACTGTCAAGGATTGAGATGTGCCGGTTGGCAATCTCCATGCGCGAATAACCCGCAATCGACTCAAACGCCGGGTTGACGTACTGGATATTGCCTGCAAGATCGGTAATGATAATAGCCTCCGCCGCATTTTCAACGGCAGTGACCAGCCGCGCTTGCTCATCTGTTTGATCGGCGCCATGGATACTGTTTAAGGTATGGTCGGATTTTTTATCCACTTCTATTATTCCGGGGGATTAATGAGCTCTTCCAGATCATCAATGATGCTGGAGGCCAGATTTTTACTGAATTCTGCATGAATCACATATTCGTGAAACGGCTCACTGTTTACGGCAACTACCGAACCGACGCATTTTATTGCCAGGTCAGATTCAAGTTCGTCAAACGTCAATTTTATATTTAGGTTTCGGCCAAGCAGAATGGCGGAGGGCTTTTGGGTTGTTTTCATCAGAAATGCCAGTCCACTGGTTGAAATGTCTATAAGTTCAGCGTTAAAGGGCTTTACCGCCGACTGACCCGAATCCTTTAACATCTGCACCAATAACTTCCCCGGCAATGAAAGCCGTTTATCGAGTCTGCGCTCCAGATTTTTGGTTTTTAACAAATCTGCGACCGATTCCAGGGATGAACAATAGTCTTTAAGCTTGGATTCAAGACCTGCAGTTTTTAAATTAAGCTTATCCAGATCATCCTTCAATAAAACATAAAATTTAACGGGGGAATCCGTTATGACCGATGTCGTGTAAAATGCATCCGAAAAAAAGAAGGTATCCTCATCAAAAATATCACCGGGACCAAGAGTTTTGAGCAATATGGCCTTATCTTCCTGACGGTAAAACATCTTCAGCCGGCCTTCATCGATAAAATAAAGGCAGGAGCGCATTTCGCCCTGCTTATAAATCATGTGATTTGCCGGGTGTTTCGCCTGCTTCATAGCATAAAACAGGGCATTGGTTTCCTCCGCTGTCAGGCTCTCATAAAAATCAGCCCAGATGGCCAGATGGTCTTTATCGATGGCATCACTTTTTTCTGATTCAATCACCTCGCCGGTTCTTACGATTTCATTGACTGCCATGGAGTCGATTTCGATCAGCCTATCGCGCAGGCCTTCTGCCTGGTCAAATTTCTTTTCCCTGGCGTTTTTGACAATCAACTCAACCAGCAGTTGAACCGCCGCTTGATTGTTGTTGTCCTGCAGATACTGCTCGATCAATTTTTCGTGCTCGGTAATATCGCCCAAGATCAAATCCTCCTGTACCTTCGTAGGCGTTCAAACTGATACAACCGGTTTAATTATATCACTAATTTTAATTTAAGTAAAAAAATAAAGCCGATAATCCCCTACCAGGGATACCGGCTTGACTCGTCAGATGATGATTGCAGGTTAGCGGCTCAGGTTTTCAAGGACCTGCTGCGCGGCGTTGATGGTCGCATCGATGTGCTCATCGGTGTGTGCCGCTGAAAGAAAAAGGACTTCGAATTGAGAGGGTGCAAGGTAGATACCCGCTTGCCTCATCCCCTGGTAAAAGGCGCTGAACCGTTGGAGATCAGAGGTTTTGGCCTCTTCAAAATTAGTAACATCCCGCTCGGTAAAAAACATCCCCAGCATGGATCCCACATGATCGACCCGGGCGGCTATACCCGACTTCCGGGCAGCCTCAGCGAGACCGGCTGCCAGGCGGCTGGATTTTTCGGCCAGCGACTCATAGACACCTTCTTTTTTGAGCTGTTCAAGGGTGGCGATACCCGCAATCATGGCGATCGGATTGCCGGAGAGCGTTCCGGCCTGATATACTGAACCCTGCGGTGCAATTTGCGACATAATCTCTTTTTTACCGCCATAGGCCCCCACCGGCAGCCCCCCGCCGATGATCTTGCCAAAACAGGTTAAATCCGGCGCAATTCCGTAAAGCGTCTGGGCTCCACCGTAAGCCACCCTGAAACCGGTCATCACTTCATCAAAAATCAAAATCACTCCGTATCTTTCAGTCACCTCTCGCAATGATTCAAGAAATCCGGCTGCCGGCGGCACCAGCCCCATGTTGCCGGCCACCGGTTCGATGATGACGCAGGCCACCTGATCGCCCTTTTCATCCATCACCCGTTGGACCGCTTCAATATCATTAAACGGCAGCGAAAGGGTATGCTTGGCAACGTCTTCCGGCACACCGGGACTTCCCGGGATACCAAGCGTCGCCACCCCTGATCCCGCGGCCACCAGCAGGGTGTCTGCATGGCCGTGATAACAGCCGTCAAATTTAATGACCAGATCCCGACCGCTAACGCCGCGTGCCAGACGAACGGCACTCATGGTGGCCTCGGTGCCCGAGTTTACCATACGGATGACGTCAACCGAAGCCACGGCGTCGATGACCATCTCGGCCAGCTGAATCTCTAAATCGGTAGGCGCGCCGAAACTGGTACCTCTTCCCAGGACGGCGATGATCGCTTCCACGACCGCCGGGTGTCGGTGCCCCAGGATCATGGGTCCCCAGGAACCGATATAGTCAATAAAACGATTGCCGTCCGCGTCATAGATCAGGCACCCATCGGCGCGATCGATAAACAGTGGATCAGCGCCCACCGATTTGCAGGCCCGCACCGGGCTGTTGACGCCGCCGGGAATAATTTGCAGGGCGCGTTCATACAATGATTGGGAGTTGCTATAATTCATCTTATCCAGATCCTTTCTTGGCTTAGACCCACTTGTTACAGGAGCCCCGACTGTATTTCAATTGCTTTTTACGATTACCTAAATTTTAGGGCAAAATGCTGGTACGAAAACAAGTTGACATTTAGAACCGGATGACAAAGTATCAGATAGTAATTTCATGGTCAAGTGATGAAAAGAGCTAATAGCCAATACTGACAGCTCATTGTTAAAAATTCAAGAATCTGGGTTTAAGGTTAATGATTTACTGATTGAGGAATTGACGGAATGAGGTCTTAAGTATGGCTTTTATTCCTTTTAAAAATTCCGCATTCCGCATTCCCAATTCCGACTTCATAATTATGTCCCGACAACGCACACCCAAACAACTTGCGAAATTAATTGACTATGTCCTGAGCCGGCGGCCGGATGAATTCGGACTGGTAATGGATGCGCACGGGTTTGCCAGGATCAAGGAACTTCTAAAGGCCATAAACGAAGAAGAAGGTTTCAGATACGTACGTCGCGCCCATCTGGATGAAATCATGCTCACCGTGCCGGATCATTCATTTGAAATTTCAGCTAACTTAATCCGATCAAAATTGAGGGATCAGTTACCGCAACACCGCTATGCCATGAATCCTCCCAAACTGCTGTACACCTGTGTGCGCCCGAAAGCCTACCCCCATGTTCACCAAAAAGGGATTCGGCCCACCGGATATTCTCAGGTCATTCTATCATCCAGCCGCGATTTGGCCCAGCGGATTGGAGGGCGGATCGACCGTTCGGCGGTATTGCTGACAGTTCAGGTGCAAAATTCAGTGGATCAGGGCGTTGTCTTTTTTCAAGCCGGAGAGACTATTTTTCTGGCGGATTTTATTCCTGCCCAATGTTTTACGGGACCCCCACTGCCGAAAGATAAACCGCTATTGAAAAAACCGGATGCATCCGAGGCCCGGCGCGAACAAATCCCGGCAGGAAGCTATTTTATTGATATGAAAGACAAATCCGAAGCCACTATCCCCAAAAGCAAACGCCACGCCACGCCTGCCGATTGGAAACAAGAAGGCCGGCGAATGAAAAAACCAAAGCGAAAGCGTGAGCGGCCGCCGTGGAGAAAATAAGATCGTACAGCTAACTTTTCGTGTTTTTCTGATTCCTTTTTTTTTAGCTGATTTATTCAATAACTCCAGCGTGTTGTGTCATGGTCTGGTATGAACAATGCCAGTTGAGTAATCACGCTCAAAAAAAAATTTGACAACCGATCCCAAAATTGGTACCAAACGCGCTTAATACCCATGAACGATTCAAGGGCCGTTAGCTCAACTAGGCAGAGCACCTGACTCTTAATCAGTAGGTTGAAGGTTCGATTCCTTCACGGCCCACCAGTTTATTAACGCTTTCGGGCTGATATGCTTGAAAGCGTTTTTTATTACCTGAATATTTAGAAATTGATATTGACAGCTCATTTTTAGAAATGATATTAAGATAGATTTTAATGTAGCATAATTTATTAATTCTATCCAATCCTTGCTCTGGCAAATCCCAGGGCTTTAACAGCCGAAAGGAGGATACATGCGAAGGTACGAAACATTTGTAATTATTGATCCCGACATAACTCAGGAACAGCGCGAGCCTGTGCTTGAAAGAGTTAGGGAATTGATCACCCAGCTGGATGGTTTATTGGTTTTCGAGGATGTTTGGGGTGAAAGAAAACTGGCATACGAGATTAAAAGGAAGGCGCGCGGTTTTTACATCAGGTTTGATTTCTGCGGTCTGGCACCGCTGGTCAATGAAATCGAACGATTCTTCCGGATTGATGATCGGGCACTCAAATATATGACGGTTGTGCTCGACAAAGATGTCGACCTGGTAAAGGTCAAGGAAGAAAAGGCCGCCGCGGAAAGCCAACGCGAAGCTGAACCGGCACCGCAGAAAACGCCGCAAGAACCAAAATCTGCACCGCAGGAAACGCCGCAAGAGCCAGAATCTGCACCGCAGGAAACGCCGCAAGAGCCAGAATCTGCACCGCAGGAAACGCCGCAAGAGCCAAAATCTGCAGAATTAGATCAGGAACAAGTCGCAGAAAAAGTGGAACAAGAACCGCAAGTCGAGGAAGAGGCCAAGGCCTCCGATACTACTGAACCTGCAGAGACAACAACCCCAGTGGAAAAGAAAGAGGAGGCATAAAAAATGGCCGCACCTTCGAGATCCCGTGGCAGAGAACAAAAACCCAGGAGAAAAAGAAGAGTATACCATCGCCGGAAAGTTTGCCGGTTCTGTGCTGATACCAGTATTTTGATTAATTACAAAGATCCTAAATCCCTGAGATATTTCATTACCGAACGCGGCAAAATCATTCCCCGACGATTGTCCGGTTGTTGTGCCAAGCATCAGCGAACGCTCACCCATGCAATTAAGCGGGCCCGAACAATTGCCCTTCTGCCTTTTGTCGGAACGGTCGATCTTCGTTAAATTCCGGATCCCGTACGTTTTGACAACAGAGGGAATTACCACCGCCCTGGAATCGGCGCTGTAAAACGCTTAGCGAACATAGATAAATGCAGCAGCCAGACATATTTTCACCCTTGACGCCATCCCGCCAAGCGGGGTTTCATATCTTATTTGGGAAATGAAGGTGTTCAGTGGGATCCGGGGCATCCCTCCTGAGGCGGGTCTAACACCGCGGCTTCCACTTAATTACTCTGCACTGAAAATTAACGAAACCAGGCGTGGATCAAACATATTTGTTCTTTGAAAAGGGAAAGAACAATGGCAAAGGATATTGTCGGTGGCGTTTTAATTACAAGCCTGATTTTTTTTGTATCGGTGTTTATTCCGATCATCGGGTTTTTTGGCGCGCTGTTTATCCCATTGCCGATTCTCTATTACCGCTTAAAGCTGGGTAGGAAAAACGGGGCGCTGGTTCCGGCGATTTCAGGCTCGATTCTGTTTATCGTGATTGGCGGTATGTCTGCGGATGGGTTGTTTTTTGTTGAGCTATTGTTGATCGGGTTCATGTTGGGTGAGCTGATCGAATTAAATTGTTCGATCGATAAAACGATACTATATGCAACCGGCGCCGTATTGTTTACCGGATTTATGGGGCTTGTCATTTACAGCGTCCTGTCCGGCGAAGGTATTTACGCCATTGTATCAGACTATGTTACAAACAATCTGGCGCTGACAATGGTATTGTATCAGAACATGGGAATGTCGCAAGAGAACATCCAGTTGATTGATCGCTTCCTGGCAGAGATACAGCCCCTTATTGTAAAAATCCTTCCCGCCATGGTCACAGCGTCAACTCTGTTTGTTGCCTGGATCAACATTCTTATCGCCAGACCGGTTCTGAAACGCCGCTCGCTTTCTTACCCTGATTTCGGTCGACTGAACATGTGGAAAGCCCCGGAATATCTGGTATGGGGGGTAATCGGCTGCGGTCTGGCATTATTTTTGCCGGGCTCGGCCATCAATGCGATCGGCCAAAACGGTTTGCTGATCCTGATGACCGTGTACTTTTTTCAGGGGATTGCGATTGTATCGTTTTATTTTGAAAAAAAGCGCTTTCCCCGGTTTATACGATTCTTTTTGTACACCTTGATTGCCGTGCAGCATTTAATCTTGCTGGCAGTCATCGGTCTTGGTTTTTTTGATATGTGGGTTAACTTTAGAAGATCGGGCAAACCGACCTAAAAATATTGAATACTGAAGACTGAAGATTGAAGATTGAAGATTGAATATTCATTAATATTGCGGAGGTTATTAGAATGAAATTGATTTTAAAAGAAACAATCAACTCACTGGGAATTATCGGCAGCGAAGTCCGCGTTGCCGATGGCTATGCTCGCAACTTCCTGCTCCCCCAGGACAAGGCCGTTTTGGCAACGCCGCAAAATCGTCGCAAAATGGAACAGGAGCGAGCCAAATTTGAAGTCCAGATTGCCAAAGAGCGCAAGTTGGCTGAAGAGATGGCTGAAAAACTTGAAGGTGTCTCCTGTCAGATTGCCGCCAAGGTCAGCGAAGAAGATCGGCTCTACGGTTCGGTCGGGGTCAGGGATATTATTGAGGCCCTCGCCAGCCAGAATATTGTGGTGGAAAAAAGAATGATACTTCTGCAAGAGCCACTCAAATCCTTAGGCAGTTACAAAATTCCGATTCGGGTTTATAAAGAAGTCGAACCCGAGGTCACCGTTGAAATTATACCCGAATGATGCCGCGGAAATTCTATCCCGTCACTGCGACGGCATAAAGTTTTTTGATTTGCAGAATTCGTCTGAGGAATGGAATGATGGAATCATGGTGTCTAAAGGAATAGATCCCTTTTACGTTTCAATACCAGAGCCATGATAACCATATACCCACTTTCGTATTAATCCGTTACCCATTATTCCAAGCTTCCAGTATTCCAACATTCCAGATGGGGCGCAGCCCCAAAAATGAGGACCAATGTCCGAGCACGACGGGCCAAAATCAAAAGATCCTGCACCGTATGGGCTGCCGCCGCAAAATATCGAAGCGGAGGAATCCATTATCAGTGCCATCCTGATCGATAACGATGCCCTGCTGGATGTTATCGAAACCCTGGGACCGCAAGATTTCTATCGTACCGCCCATCAAAAAATCTACCAGGCCATAACCGATCTGTTTGACAAGGCGGAGCCGGTAGACTTGGTCACACTTGCCAACAAATTAAAAGAAAAAGGGCAGCTGGAGGCAGTCGGCGGTGCCAGCTATCTTGCAAGGCTGGTTGATACGGTCCCGTTAGCGGTCAATGCCCGGCACTATGCTAAAATTGTCCACGACAAGGCATCGTTGCGGCGATTGATCGAGAAAGCCAACGCCATTGTTAAGCGATGCTTCGAAGAAAGAGGCGAAGCCGAAGATGTCATTGACTTTGCAGAATCGGCGATTTTCGAAATTTCCGAGCAAAAAGCCCGGCAGTCATTTTATCCGCTCAGCAAAATTATTCTCGGCAACATTGAAACCCTGGAAGAAAAGCAGGGCAATCGCAGCCTGGTAACCGGAGTTCCAACGGGTTTCAATCAGCTGGATAATCTGACCTCAGGCTTACAGAACTCTGATCTGATCATCTTGGCCGCTCGTCCCAGCATGGGCAAAACCGCGCTGGCACTGAATATAGCCAGAAATGCAGCCGTGGATGCCAATATACCGGTGGCCGTTTTTTCGCTGGAAATGTCCAAAGAGCAATTATCGCTGCGCATGCTTTGTTCCGAAGCGCGTATTGATTCATCCCGCTTAAGGGGCGGTTTCTTCAGCATGGAAGATTGGCACCGCTTAACCGATGCGGCCGGTATCCTGTCTGAATCCCCGATCTACATTGACGATTCCCCGAGCCTGTCAGCCATGGAAATACGCGCCAAAGCCCGACGCCTTAAAATGGACAAAAATATCGGTTTAATCATCATTGATTACTTACAGCTCATGCAGGGACGGTCAAGCGCAGAACGTCGAGATCTGGAAATTTCCGAAATATCCCGCGGCTTGAAAGCCCTCGCCAAAGAGCTGGAATTGCCGGTTTTGGCGCTATCACAGCTTAACCGAATGCTTGAACAGCGCACCGATAAAAGGCCACGGCTTTCGGATTTGAGAGAATCAGGGGCCCTTGAACAGGATGCAGACGTCGTTGCGTTCATTTACCGCGATGAAGTTTACAATAAAGAGGAAGATAACCCCAAGCGGGGGGCTGCCGAAATTATTCTGTCAAAACAGCGCAACGGCCCTACGGGAGATGTTTTTTTATCATTTCTTAATTCCTATACGCGTTTTGAAAATCTGGCCTCTGAAGAAGCTATGGCCAGAGGCTGACACCTAAATCTTGCATGCAAATTTTTGAAAAAACTATACGGAAATACAGCCGGCCTAAAAGCAAATCAAATCAAAAGGCTCGGCAATTTATACCGCCGTCGCATCCCGCCTGAATTCTTGCTTACCCATGAAATTGCGCGCGATCTTTGCCGACTGTCGCGAGAGATTCGCCGTCAGATCGGTATTATGATAAATCGACGCAGCAAGGTCGCGTTTGTGATTGTCGGGGACAATAAAAAAATTATCATCCCCGATTCCAGTGCGTATCGGGCCGCACCCGGACGATTAAAAGGCCTGCGATGCATCCACACGCACCTGAACCATGAAGCGCTGAGCGCCGATGATTTGACGGACCTGGCACTGTTGCGGCTGGATATGATGGCGGTGATCACCAGCAACGACGAGGGCATCCCCCGCAAGGTTCATGCCGCCCACATCATGCCCAGGCAATCACATCAAAAGCCTTATCAGATTCTGCCGCCGTTGAACCCGGGTAATCTGGACATCGATTGTCAGGCCCTGATCCAGGCGCTCGAAGACGAGCTTTCCCGCGTCAGCATCGGGTTTCAAGCCGATTCGAACACTGAAAGGGCACTGCTGCTCAGCGTATCATCCACGACAAAACCGAAATCCAAAGAGTCCATGGCAGAGCTTCAGGAATTGGCCCTTTCCGGCGGCATTGAAGTGGTGGGCACCATCGTGCAGCAGCGCAGTAAAGCTGACTCGCGGTTATTAATCGGTCGCGGCAAACTTCAAGACCTGGCTATTTTTGCTCTGCAGGAAGCGGCGACCATGATCATTTTCGATCAGGAACTAAGCGCTTCCCAAATTCGATCGATCACCGATCAGATAGATATAAAAGTAATTGATCGAACCCAGTTGATACTGGATATATTTGCCCAACGGGCCCAGACCCGTGAAGGCAAATTGCAGGTCGAGTTGGCCCAGCTTAAATATTTACTGCCCCGTCTGGTAGTGAAAAATACGGCCATGTCTCGTTTGACCGGGGGAATTGGCGGTCGCGGTCCGGGTGAGACAAAATTAGAAATCAACCGTCGCAGAGCGCGCGAGCGTATCGCTCGCCTGGAGAAGTCACTGGAATCGGTCCGCAAGCATAGAGGCCAACAAAAAGCGCAGCGCCACAGGAAAGGGCTGCCGGTCATATCCATCATCGGATATACCAACGCCGGCAAGTCAACCTTGCTCAACACCCTGACCCAAAGCAATGTTATTGCCGAACGCCGGCTGTTTGCCACGCTCGATCCTTCAAGCCGGCGCCTGCGGTTTCCCAGAGATATTGAAGTGATTATCACCGACACGGTCGGATTTATCAGGGATTTACCCAAAGATCTCATGGTCGCTTTTCGGGCCACCCTGGAAGAGCTTGAAAATGCCAATCTGCTGCTGCATGTCATCGACATCAGCAATCCCCGATACGAAGAACAGATCACCTCCGTTGAAAGAATTCTGACCGACCTGAATTTGCAGAAAACCGCAACCATTCGGGTCTTAAACAAAATGGATCTGATTGATCCGCAAACCAGCTCACAGTTGAGCCGACGCCTCAGGGGCACGGCCATATCGGCCCGCTCGAAATCAACATTGCGGCCTCTGGTTGAGAAAATGGAAACGATTATTGAAAATGGATCTAGCCCCCTGCAAACAGACAGCCATAGCAGCCGCATATAAAGCGGCCGATATACTGCGGTCACGATTCGGCAACATATCCCGCATTCATAAGAAGGATGCCGTGGAAATCGTGACCGAGGCCGACACCGAATCCGAAATGGAGATTATCTCCGCCATTCATGGCAGATTTCCGGAACATTCCATCCTGAGCGAGGAATCCGGCCTAAAAGATGGTAACAGCGAATTCAGATGGGTAATCGATCCATTGGACGGTACGGTGAATTTTGCTCATCAGGTTCCGATTTTTTGCATATCGATTGCCCTGACCTGCCGGGATGAGATTGTGCTGGGGGTTGTCTTGAATCCTGTCGACGGTCAGCTGTATACCGCTTTGCGCGGGCAGGGAGCGCATCTCAACGGCAATCCGATCCGGGTTTCCACGCCCACTGCGGTTTCAGAAAGCCTGCTGGTGACCGGTTTTCCTTATCATATCAATGAAATATTTGAACCGATAATGATCCGATACGGCAACTGCCTGAAAACCTCACAGGCCGTTCGCCGGTTAGGCTCGGCCGCGCTAGATATTTGCTACGTGGCCTGCGGCCGCTTTGAAGGATTTTGGGAGCAATGCCTGAAACCGTGGGATACCGCCGCCGGAGCGCTGATTGCATCCGAAGCCGGGGCAACCGTCACCACATTTTCCAATCAGCCATACAAACTGGGGGATCAAGAAATTCTGGTAACCAACGGGCATATTCATGATGAAATGATCGGTTTACTGGAGCTATAGGGATCAGTAGCCAGAAAAATTCAGTGCTTGAGAATTATATTAAATAAAAATATTAAACTATAATTCCTGCAAATCCGCGCTCCTGCATTATTTGGGTTGCGAAAGTGGAATTTGTTCATCTGTTATTCCGGCCGAATAGGAATTAAAATTTACCAGACTCCAGTTTCTGGCAAAAGAACCCGACCTGTTTTTGAATCGTGCTGTCCTGTTTCAGACCGCGCTCAATACAGCCGATGGAGTGCAGTGCCGTGGCGTGGTAGCGATTGAACGATTTTCCGATCGTCTGCAATGGCGCATCCGTAAAGCGTCGTGCCAGGTAAATGGCCATTTGTCTGGGCCGCAGGAGGTTCTGTTTGCGGGATTTGGAAACGATATCTTCTAAGCCTACATTGTAGTATTTGCACACCAGTTTCTTGATCACCCCAATGGTGATGCGTTTGCGCTGACGAACTATATTTTTGACGACGCTTTCAGCCAGTTGAATATCAACGGGGATTCCCATCAGGGAAGATTTAGCGGCAACGCCGTTGAGTCCGCTTTCAAGCTGTCGGACATCATCGGTCAACTCCCCCGCTAAATAATGAATCACGTTTTCAGGTAGCCGGCAATCGTATATCCCGACCTTTTTTTGCAGGATTCGCACCCGGGTCCGAAAATTGGGCGGTTCGATGGCTGAAATCAGGCCGCATGACAATCGCGATCTTAATTTATCATTGAGCTTGGGAATTTCAGCCGGCAGATAGCAGCTGGAAAAGATGATTCGCTTACCGGATTCGAAAAGCGTATCAAGGGTCAAGGCCAACTCTATCTGGGTTCGCTCTTTGCCGCTCAGGTAATGGACGTCTTCCAGGAGTAAAACATCACACTGGTTGCGGTATTTTTCTTTGAATTTGTCAATGGCGTTATGCCGATAGGCCCGAACCATCTCATTGCTGAAATCTTCAGCAGTAATATAATAAATCCGGTCCCTGGGGTGGTTAGACATAACATGATGACCGATCGCCTGGGACAGATGGCTTTTTCCCATGCCGGTCTTGGAAAGCAGGAACAAGGCATTTTGCTGGGTCTCCCGCCGCGAAGCCAGTGCAAGGGACGCTGAATAGGCAAAATCATTGCTGCTGCCGACAACAAACTGATCAAAGGTGAAATCCCGGCGTAAAAATCGTCCGTTAAATGGACGGACTATGTCATTTGGCAACGGCAATTGAAAAACCTCGGCTGCTTTGGGTTTCGACCCGTTGGACTTGTTGGAGATTTTAAACAACAGGTTACATTCCTGGCCCAGCTCGTTTTGTATGGCGTTTTGAATTAAGGCACCATAAAGGCCCTGAACCCGTTTTCTGGAGAAGAAATTCGGACAATACACAACCCAGGTGCTATCTTCAATTTGTTGAACCTCCAACGGTTCGATCCACATTTGATAGCTGTGACCGGCGATGCGTTTTTTAATCGCAGATTTTACTTTTTTCCAGACGGCTTCCATAGGGCGTATTGTTCTAAATCGTTACCCTGCATTCAGGATAACGCCAATGTTTTGCGGTTGAAACTGCCGCAAGGTTCTTTCTAAAGTTAAGTTTATGAAGTTATGGGTTGGGAAGGTTTACATCAGGTTGCGCTAACCAGCAGATAACATGAGCCTGATTTATGGCATTCGACCGTTTGTGTCAAACCGGATAAACACGATTTTCAGGTCTCCGTCAAATCTTTTTTGAACAATTTTTATCTACCCGTTATCATTTAAATTATTTATAGATCGCCTGACAACTAGGCTTAAATACAAACTTTTTATGCTGATAGGTTTTATCAAGTATTCTAAGCATATCCACCAATTGCCTCTAGTTATTAACAATCACGGCTTCTTCCGAAAGCTCTAATTATCGGCTATTCTCTTTAATTTTTAAAATACTTATATAAATAATTGTTGATAACTTTCAAGAAAGATAAACTGCAATTAGAATAGGCGCTTAGCGGCTTAGGACCGATATTTTGTTTTTTAATGCAGCAAATTTATTTGAATTAATTTTGGGAACCATGTAAAGGTAAACGGTTTTGCTAAACGTTCATCACCAAGTGCCGCGGAATATCACAGATTGCATTTGCCCGATAGAGCGGGATTTGCGATTTGCTCCAACCGGCTTGGCCGGGCTAGGGTATAGCAGGTTAGAAGGAAAAACAACTGTATGACTTCGGAAAAAATCATTATCCAGGGTGCCCGACAGCACAATTTGAAAAATATTGATGTCGAATTGCCGCGCAACAAACTGGTGGTTATCACCGGCCTTTCCGGCTCCGGCAAATCAACACTGGCCTTCGACACCCTCTACGCCGAAGGTCAACGCCGATATGTCGAATCTCTTTCGACCTATGCCCGTCAGTTTCTAGAACGCATGGACAAGCCTGATGTGGACTTGATCGAAGGTCTTTCGCCCGCCATCGCCATTGAGCAGAAAGCAGCCAGCCACAATCCGCGATCGACTGTCGGTACGGTTACTGAGATATATGACTACCTGCGTCTGCTATATGCCAGGGTTGGCACGCCCCATTGCTATAATTGCGGCCGTCCCATCTCCTCCCAAACCATCGATCAAATCGTGGACAGCGTCATGTCGTTGACCGAAGGTTCCCGCGTAATGATCCTGGCGCCTCTGGTAGGCGGTCAAAAAGGCAGTCACGAAAAGCTGTTCAGGCGGTTGAAAAAAGAAGGATTTGCACGGGTTCGCGTCGACGGCGATATACTGGACATTGAGGAGATCGGCAAGCTTGGCAAAACCAAAAAACATGATATCGACGTGGTCGTGGACCGGCTGATCATAAAGGAAGCAATCCGCAAACGGTTGGCAGATTCACTGGAGCTGGCATTAGCCCAGGCCGGCGGGATCGTCTCGATACTCATACCCGGCCAGGAAACTATCCTGTTCAGTGAAAAATCCGCCTGCATTAATTGCAAAATCAGCTACCCGCAGTTCACGCCGGCCTGCTTTTCATTTAATTCCCCCCAGGGTGCCTGCCCGAACTGCGACGGTTTGGGGTGGACCACCGAACTGGATCCCGATCTTATCATTCCGAATCGTGAGCTATCTCTGCGGGAAGGTGCCGTCAGTGTCTGGGCCAAACGAAACAGCATGCATTTTATTGAATTTCTAGACGCATTGACCAAACACTATGGAGCCGATATTTACACACCCTATAAAGATCTGTCGCAAGATTTTCAACAGGTCCTGCTCAACGGTACCGGCAAGCAAACGATCAACTTCTATTTTGAACGCGACAACCGCCGCTACACGTATCAAAAACCGTTTGAAGGTGTTATTCCCAATCTGGAGCGCCGTTACCGCGAAACGGACTCCAATTATATGCGCGAAGAGATAAAGCAATACATGAACTTTCGACCCTGCTCGGAATGCAACGGAACAAAATTAAACCGGGCCGGCCGATCGGTAAAAATCAGCGACCTCAATATTTCCGAAGTGACGGCCTTATCGGTGGCCAAATCCCGCGATTTTTTCCTGAACCTGAGACTGGCGGGTAAAAAAGAAATTATTGCCAGAAGAATTCTGCGGGAAATCGTTGAACGCCTGGGCTTTTTACGAAATGTCGGTCTGTCATACCTGACCCTTGATCGGGCCGCCCAGTCGTTATCGGGCGGTGAAAGTCAACGGATCCGTCTGGCCACTCAGATCGGATCCAAACTCACCGGTGTGCTGTATGTGCTGGACGAGCCCAGTATCGGCCTGCACCAAAAGGATAACGAACGCCTGCTGGCAACGCTTTTCAAAATGCGTGATCTGGGCAATACGGTGCTGGTGGTCGAGCATGATGAGGAGACCATCCGCGCCGCCGATTATGTCGTCGACATGGGCCCCGGGGCCGGGGTTAACGGCGGACAGGTGGTTTTTGCGGGAGAATCCGCCAGGCTGCTGACCGATGCGTCATCTCTGACGGGCCAGTACTTATCCGGCCGCAAATCAATTCAAATCCCGCGGGCCCGGCGCCTGAACCGTAAAAAGGAAATTATTATCGAAGATGCCTCACAAAACAATTTAAAAAATATCAAGGTCGCTTTTCCGCTGGGCTGCTTTACCTGTGTCACGGGCGTGTCCGGATCGGGTAAATCCACGCTGGTCCTGGAAACACTGCATCCGGCCCTGATTCAAAAACTTCGCCAGGCAAGAATCTCGGCCGGCGCCCACAGCCGTGTGCGGGGGATAGAGCATGTTGATAAGATCGTCAATATCGACCAGTCGCCCATCGGCCGCACACCGCGCTCCAATCCCGGAACCTACACCGGTGTTTTTTCCTTTATCAGAGATCTTTTCTCCCGTACCCCTGAAGCCCGCATGCGCGGCTATAAACCGGGACGCTTCAGCTTTAATGTCAAGGGGGGGCGCTGTGAAGCCTGCCAGGGCGACGGCATCATCAAAATCGAAATGCACTTTTTGCCGGATGTTTACGTCGCCTGCGATGTGTGTCAGGGTCAGCGGTATAATCGTGAAACCCTGGAAATTCGCTACAAAGGCAAAAACATCAAAGAGGTGCTCGAGATGACCGTCAATCAGGCCACGGCGTTTTTTTCGCGAGTTGGAAAAATTAGATCCAAGCTGCAAACCCTGGTGGAGGTGGGACTGGGTTATATTCAAATCGGACAGCCGGCCACCACCCTCTCCGGCGGAGAAGCCCAGCGAGTAAAGCTCTCCCGGGAACTCAGTAAAAAGGGAACCGGCAAAACTGTTTATATTCTGGATGAACCGACTACCGGCCTGCATGCTGATGACATCCGCAGACTGCTGGATGTACTCAATCAACTGGTGGAGGCCGGCAATTCAGTCATCGTTATCGAGCACAATATGGATGTCATCAAGACCGCTGACCATATCATCGATTTAGGTCCGGAAGGCGGTGATGAGGGGGGCTATGTCATCGGCTGCGGAACCCCAGAAGAAATCGCCAAACTCAACGATTCCTACACGGGGCAGTATCTGGCAAAGATACTCGATGTGTGATGATGGTATCTGGATACCGGTAGCCGGTTGACGGATACGGGATTGGCGCTAGAAATTAGACACCAAAGTTCGAATGATAATGTCCGGCTAACGCCCTCCAAATTCCGCACCCCGTACCACGCAACCCGTACCACGCAACCCGCACCCCGTACCACGCAACCCGTACCACGCAACCCGCAACCCGCAACCCGCGTTAAAACTCCGGATCCAAAAACAGCGAGTAGGCCGCCTCGATTTCATCTGTCAGACCATAGTACCAATCTCCAATATCTTCCATCTGTTCCATCAAGAATTTAACGGCCTTCGGATGCAAGGCTGCCATATCGATTTCGCAATCCGGATTTTCGTCATAACTGTTGACCAGAATGTTGGCCAGATAAATATTCATGACAAATTTCGCATTGGGGATCTCGGGTTGAAAATCCTGATGCCAACGGATCGCATCGATCAGGCCCTGGGGCAGCGCCCAGCGCTGGGCCAGATAGGCTCCGATCCTGGCATGATCGATCGGCAGCTCGTGCTGCTCGGCTTCGTAAAAGGACAGACATTCCTGTTGCATGTAAGTCCAGACCTTGACAAACAAGTCCCGGAAGTATTGCGCCATAATGACTTTACCGACATCGTGCAGCAGACCGCCGACAAAACAGTTGTCCGGTGATTCCCCATTGGCTTTTTGTGCAATATTTTTGCTGGTCACGGCCACTGCCAGGGAATGCTTCCAGAAGGCATCCATTTCAAAATCCTGAAACAAAGCATTTTTGGGCAGGGCTTTGATAACCGAGACGGAGACAATGGCGTTGCGTACCGCATTAAAGCCCAGCAGGACCACTGCGTTTTTAATGTCACTGACCTTGGATTTAAAACCATAGAAAGCAGAATTGACAAGTTTTAGAATTCTCAGCGCCATCGCCTGATCTCTTTCGATGGTTTCACAGACAGTCGCAATGGAAGTCTCAGGGTTCTCCAGATGCTGATTCAATTCATACACGATGGTCGGAAGGGTGGGAATATCCTTTATTGTATTTAACTGTTTCAGGATTTGTTGCTCATCCATAGTCAATCACCTTTATGGCCCATGATTTTTTTTTATGACAAAAGAGATATCGTTTGGGTGCAGAACAGCCGGGAAAAATATCAACAGGCTTGCGGCCCCATTGAGGCCTATATCGGCAGGTTATGGGAAAACTAAAGTATTATCCGGTTTTGATTGTTAAAATAAAAAGGCTGGGTCCGCATTGCGGACCCAGCCTTTTTGTTGATCTGGCACATCTTCTGTTATTAACGAGCAAACAGAGCGGCAATCGAAGTTGCCTGGGGATGTGCAAAAATAAGGATCAAAGCAACGACGAGCGCATAAATACACAGCGATTCGATCAGAGCAAGACCGATCAGCATGGTAACCGTTACCTTACCGGATGACTCAGGATTTCTGGCGATGCCTTCCACTGCAGCGCGCAGTCCGATACCCTGGGCAATACCACAACCAAATGCCGCTATCGCAATTCCGAAACCGGCCGCCGTTACGCACGCGATAAAAAACTCTAATGCTTTTGTTTCCATACTCTAGTTTACCTCCTATAGTTGATTAGTTATTGGGCTTCTTCCATGTCACCCATTGTGAGCAATTAAAATTGAATACTGAATAGTGAATAGTGATTATTGAATATTTATGGCCGTCTTTTTTATTCGATTAGCCGGAGACTATCCTTGAATATTCAATCTTCAATCGAAAATATTCAATCGTTTTGGCGCTTAATGCGCTTCTTCCATGGCACCGGCGAAATACATAATCGACAGCAGAAAGAAGACGAAAGCCTGGACAAATGCCACAAATATGCCCATGGCCATAATCGGCAGTGGTGCGAAAAATGCACCGGCCAGCATGAATAAAATGGCCAGCACGAGCTCATGGCCGGTAATGTTGCCGAAAAGCCGGAAGGAAAGCGATAGAACTCTGGCCAGATGGCCGATGATCTCAATCGGCAGAATGATCGGAATCAGCCACCATACGGGCCCCAGAAAATGTTTGATATATTTAATGCCATGGTACTTGATACCAATAAAGTGCGTGAACAGAAACACGGGAATTGCACAGGACACGGTCGTATTGATGCTGGCCGTGGGGGGATAGAAACCCGGAACCAGTCCCATTAAGTTACATGTTGCAACATAAATGAATATGGTGGCGATAATGGGAAAGAACCAGCGGCCCTCTTCGCCGGTAATATCGACCATAAATTCTTCCATGCCCGAGATAATAATCTCAAAGAAATTTTGCCCCTTGGTGGGAACCATTTCTATTTTGCGGGTAGCCAGCACCGCAAAAATGATCAGCAAAAGGATAGCAAACCAGGAATAAATTACATGGGGATAGGCATGTGCAAAATGCCCCAGCCCGATCAACTCAAACAGTTTGACTAGAAATAGATAGGGGTGTTCCATCCTTATACCGCCTCCTTGAAAATAAGTTTTGTGATTTCACACAGGGTCGCAAGCATGATACTGAATACCACTACGGAAAGACCGATGACCAGGCCCACAGGGTTCACATAGTTTCCGGCAATCAAAATGAAAATAATAAATCCGCTGCCGATGAATCGCAGAAAGTATTTTGCAATAACAAGGTTATGGGAGGAAAGATGCGGAGGGGTCAGTGCTTTTCGCAAAGTGCCGGCCAGCAGGTGAAAATTGACGGTGACCAGCAGACCGCCAAAAAGGACGCCCTTGGCAAAATCAGCGGGCAATAGCAGAAATCCCAGGATACTGGCTGCCAGAAACAGGATCCAGTTCGAACGGGTGACAAATGTCAGTATGCGTTTTTGAATATCCACTCTACTCTCTTTTTGAGCCCGGCTGCCTGATAAGTTTATAATTTGCGGGCCCGCTTTATGACCAGCGCGATGTTTCGAAAACCGGCAATAATTCCAAATACTAAAAAAATCAGCGTAAACCAGGGCGATGTGTCAAATTTACGGTCCAACCAAACCCCGATCCCCAAGCCGATAAAAATCGCCAATGCAACCGAGATGCCGAGACTGCTGTAGTAAGCCAGATCCTTATACGCGCGTCTGGTTTCTCTTTTCATTGAAATGACACCCTCTCTGACGAAAAAGTCTGAAACCAGATCGATTTAAAGGTTCAGTACCTAACAAAGGATTTGCTTCAAGTCAAGGTAAATTCAAAAATTATCCATTCTTTAATGCTGAGCTAAAATTTAAGCTCTGCCGCATCAAAAACGGGTCCATCCAGGCAGGTATGCAGATAACGATCCGGCTGATCCCGCCCCTCAACCGCACACCCCAGACAGGCCCCCATGCCGCAAGCCATCATCGTTTCAATGGAGACCTGGCACGGCACATCGAATTTTTCCGTGATACCGATAATGCAGGCCAGCATTTCCATCGGTCCGCAGGCGACGATGATATCGGGTTTTGTCTGTTCGACGACATCTTCCAGCGGATGGGTAACCAGGCATTGATCTCCGGCACTGCCGTCATCGGTGGTGGTCTGTACTGAAACCCCATGTTGAATAAAATCGTCAAGGCATAGCAGGTCCTCTCTTTTGCGACCACCGATAAAGGCCCGACAATCTGAAAGATCAATGTTGCGGCGACCCAGTTGAGAAACCAGAAAAACCAGCGGCGCAACCCCGATTCCTCCGGCTACGAAGTATATACGCCCGGCCTGACGGGGGATTAGAAAACCCGATCCCAGCGGTCCAAATATATCGACAATGTCGCCGGGTTTTTGCCGTTCCAGCAAAGCAGTTCCCTGCCCCACAACCTTGTACAGGATCTCAAGACCTTCTGTGACCCCGCTGTTAATGATCAGATTGTGAATCGAAAAGGGCCGCCGCAATAAAGGCTGGGTCTGACGGGTGGTTCGCAGCATAATGAATTGGCCGGCTTTAGCCATCGAAAAATGCTCCGAACATGCCAATCCGATCTTGTAATATGCATCACTTACCGGCTCGTTGAACAATACTTTTGACTGCTGTTGAAACATGGCGTTTTCTCAATTGAAGATTGAAGACTGAAGATTTAAGGTATACTGTCGATTTAAATTTATTTAGCCACGAATTGACACGAATGACCACGAATAGCGGCACTCGCCAAAAACCGGGGCCAAAAATAAAAAATTTCGTGAAAATTCGTGTTAATTCGTGGCTTATTTAAAACATATAATCAGATTGAATTCCACAAATATTCAATTTTGGAATTTAGCAATTGAAGGAATTCTATCTAAATTTAATTGATTTTAACCTTTAACGCCTGAGTCCCTCAATCCCTCAATCCCTCAATCCCCCAATCCCTCAATCCCTCAATCCCTTTTCAATTATCTAAGTCCGATCACCGCCGCAAATCGACCGGTGGTTTTTTCGCTGCGGTAGGAGAAGAATTCATCCGCACGGCAGCGGGTGCAGATCCGGCTGGATTCTATATTTTCCGGCGCAACACCGGCTTGCACCATTTGATCCCGGCTGATGGACCAAAAATCAAAATGATCGGTTGAATCCTTATAGCCCCACAACGCCGGCGGAATTTCGGCTTTATAGTTGATGAATTCAGCACAACAAGGTCCCAGGGAGGGACCGATCCCGGCGATAATGTTCGCGGGGCTGCAATCAAAATGCAGCACCATCGTCTCAACCGTGCGGCCGATGATGTTTTGAACACTTCCCCGCCATCCGCAATGCAGATTGGCGACTGCCTGCCGGACCGGTTCGTACAAAAGCACTGATTGGCAGTCGGCGACCTGGATGACCAGGTACTTTTGACGTTGGTCCGTCACGATGGCATCGCCGACGACAGGCGCTGCAGGGTGTGGCGTTGCCCCTTGCCCCCCGGGATAATCAGCCAGGATTATCACCTGCCGGCCGTGAACCTGACGGGCATAAACAAGTTCTGCCCCCCTGAAACAGCGCCCGATGGTCCGCCTGTTTGTTTCAACCCTGGAATCATCATCGCCAATCCCGTGGCCGACATTTAGGCTGTTGAAGGGCGGTGGGCTGCAGCCGGCGTTGCGCGTAAAAATTCCGTGGCCAATGTCGGCGCAGGCTGCCAGATTCTCAAACCGGTAAAAAGGTGTTCCGTTGTCGGTTGTTAGAATCAAATCGTTAAGGCCCCCGATTTATTATCCGGGCCCAGAGGGCCCGGCTTTGGTCCACCCCGCCGGGGTGATATGGGAAAATGCATTTACCAGCAGTGTTCAGATGTCAGGTTTCGGGTGTCAGCCCATCCGCTGGCCGCGGAGCGGCCAGTTTGATCAACAAATGAAACTTTGAAAAAGCGAATATCAAATATCGAATCATGAATGTCGAATGTCGAAGGAATGTATCCTGTCTATTTTATAAATAAATGACTGAGCGAAGCGAAACCACCCTTCGACATTCGATATTCGATATTCTGCGGTTCTGCGGTTCGCTTTTTAACTTCTTGAAGTTTCATATGAGGTGTCAGCAACCGAAATCGACCCGCTGGGTCGGAGTCGCTCATGAAAATGGACTTTCGTTCACAAGTGTTGGCCTTCAGTTGTAACCATATCAGTGTTCAGAATTCAGGATTCAATACTTACTGACGCCTGCAACCATGAACAGATTGGACCTACTGTCTACGGCCTACTCCTTACTGTCTTCTGCTTCCTGTTTGCCAGAATATCTTTCAACTATTATCTCGATAATTCCACTTGTAGAAGCAGCCGGCACCAGGGAAACCCGCACAACTTTGCCGCCCCTGGATTTCACAAAATCGCCACCCACAATTTCCGCTTCGGCCCAGTCCGCCCCTTTGACCAGCACATCCGGCGCAAGGGTCTCAATCAGCGTCGCGGGATCCGGGGCATCGAAGACGACAACAAAATCCACGCAGATCAAATTCGCCAGAACTTCCGCCCGCTGGTCCTGGGGCACGAGCGGCCGTTTGTCACCTTTTATGGTGCGGACCGATGCATCGGAATTCAAACCGACTACCAACAGATCTCCTTCGGATCCGGCAGCTGCAAGATACCGGACATGTCCGACATGCAGGATATCAAAGCATCCATTGGTGAATACAATCTTCTTACCGGATTTGCGGGCCCTGCCCAGCCCGGCCACAAGCTTTTCAAGGGTCACGATTTTTTTTGCTGCATCCATTATCATCCTATGGCAGTGTTATAGCCTGAATTTAGCATGTAAACAGCCCCCGGTGATATTCGGGATCAAGTTACCGCAATGAACTTGGCGTGCAGATTGCTGCGCTAAAATTCAGATATTAAAATGCCGATTTTATATCGGTCGTCCTGACTCCCCTGGGCCGAATCAGACGGCCCGGGCCAGCGTGAGTACGTCCACATCCCGCGCGCCGCAGTTTAGCAGCAAACGCGCACATTCATTCACCGTTGCACCGGTGGTGTATACGTCATCGATTAGCAGGACGCGCTTGTCTTTTACCTTATGCGGGTCATTAAGATCAAAGGCATTTTCTATATTGACGGCCCGCTGGGTACGCCCGAGAGCCGTTTGCGGTGCGGTTGCCACCGTCCGGACTAACAGGTTGCGCTCGATCTGGAATTCGACCAGGCGATTGGGATGCTGCCCGGCAAGAATATTCCAGTTACGAACCAGCAAATGGGCCTGATTGAATCCCCGTTTCCGGAATCTTTTTATGTGAAGTGGCACCGGTAAAATGATATCGATGCGGTCATTTTCCCAAAACATCTTGAAGGCTGTCAGGAGAAGTTCTGCCAGTGGCTCAGCCAGTTGAACTTTGCCTTTATACTTAAAGCAATGAATGACGCGCGTTAAAATTTGCTCATATATCAGCGGCGCGCGGGCAATTCTGAAATATTTCGGTTGTGTGATGCATTCACCGCAGCGATGACCTGCCCCTTGCCGGCCTTGAAAAGGGATTCCGCAACAATCACATATCGGAGATTCAACCGCGACCAGTCCCCTGATGCAGGTCTGACATAAACAAACTGAGAGCAATCTGTCAAGCCGGCTCTGCAATGATAAAGGTGCTGGATCTTGTTTGCAGCCGACACCTTCGGCAACCACAGCGGTATGACATTCCGGGGGATGAAAAAAGCGGTCACACACCAGACATTTGGGCGGAAAAACGATGCGGTGCAAGGTCTTGTACTGTCTGGAAAGCAGTCTGGTTAGCAAATGCTGCCCCTTGAGGTGCTGGTTTCAGGTTTCAGCCCAGCCGCTGGCCTGAAAAGCGGCCAGTTTAATCGAAAAAGAAACTTTGTGATTCGCATGTTTTAAAATAGATAAAGCGCAGCGTCATCAATATCCGACGTTCGATGTTAGATGTTCGCTTTTTCAGAGTTTCTTTTTCGATTAATCTGGCCCATTTTCAGACCGTCAGCGCCGCCTGACACCTATCTTTCCTGCCTCTGGCGCCAGGCTTCATACATGGCAACCGCACCGGCCGCCGAGGCATTGAGAGAATCGACCGGCCCCTGTTGGGGAATGGAAAATAAAAAATCACAATTTTTTCTGACTAAAGGGCGAAGGCCCTTTTGCTCTCCGCCAAGCACCAGGGCAATCGATCCGGCTAAATCCCCGGCATATATCGACTGCTGCGCATCTTTTAGCAAACCAATGATCCACAGTCCGCGATTTTTACAAAGTTTTATGGTCTGCACCAGGTTGGTTACCCGGCTTAATTTAATGTGCTCAAGGGCACCGGCAGATGCCCTGGAAACGGCGGTGGTCGGTGTTGCACAGTTGTCTTTGGGCAGTATGACGCCGTCAATTCCGGCACACAGCGCGGTTCGGATCAGGGCGCCCAGGTTCTGGGGGTCGATGAGGCTATCCAACATCAGCAGAAAAAACCGATCATCCCCGGCCTGGGACGTCTGCAGGATTTCCGTCAAGGTGGCTAGGGGATACGGGCTCACCCTGGCCGCCACGCCCTGGTGAACTACCGGGCCGACTAGGGCTTTGAAATTGGCGCTTCCAATGGTTTGCCGAGAAATACCTCGTGATTCTGCCAGGGATATGATCGGCTTGAGACGGGCCGTATTTTTTTCTTTTGCCAGATAAATCTCGTAAACCCGCCTGCGCCCGGCCGACAACATTTCGTGTACCGGGTGGATACCGTACAGTATTTCGGTCTTCACGAGCAACACTTCTCGATGATGCCGATCAGCTCTGCGATAGCATCCGCCAGCTGATCGTTGATAATTACGTGACGGTACAGCTCTTTTTGGGCCATCTCAGCCTGCGCATTTTTTAAGCGAAGGGCAATAACCTCAGGACTGTCAGTGCCCCGGGCTTCCAGACGGGACCGCAACGTTTGCAGGGAGGGCGGCATAATGAATATCGTAATACCGGCGGGGTACCTATTCAGAATCTGGCGCATTCCCTGAACATCAATGTCCAGTATTATATCTTGACCGCCGTTGAGCACCCGGTCCAGCAGGTCTGCGGAGGTACCGTAGTAGTTGTCGTGGACCTTTGCCCATTCAGCCCACCGCCCCCGTTCAATTCCGTTTGTAAAATCATCTTCGGCGATAAAATAATAATGGACTCCGTCTTGCTCCCCTTTGCGGGGAGGTCTGGTCGTGTAGGAAATCGAGTACAACATATCCGGGAAATGATCCAGCACGGCGCGGCAGATGGTTGATTTTCCGGCGCCGGAAGGGGCTGACAGAATAAAAAGAAGGCCCGGTCTATCAGGCACGCTGGACGTGGGATTGGTGCGAACCTTTTGCGAATATTGTTTGCTCATGTCTAATCAGGACGATTCCTTCTGCGCCGCATAACGTTGCGAAATAGTTTCTGCCTGAATGGCCGATAGAACCACGTGATTGCTGTCCATGATAATTATGGAGCGGGTTCTGCGTCCGTGCGTTGCATCGATCAGGCGTTTTTCATCCCGGGCCTCATCTTTGAGCCGCTTCATTGGTGCCGAATTCGGGGAAACAATGGCAACCACCCGATCGGAAACAACGGTACTTCCAAAGCCGATGTTTAATAGATTCTGATCCATTCTACCTCCATAATCGCAATGTGCTGTGTGCGTATAATATTTTATTCCACGTTTTGAATTTGCTCCCTGATTTTCTCCAATTCAGCTTTGACATCCACAATCCTGTGGGAGGTATCGGCATGGCCTATCTTGGATCCGATGGTGTTGAATTCCCGATGAAGCTCCTGCAGCAAAAAGTTAAGCTTTCTGCCGCCGGGCTCTTCTGAACGCATAATATGCCGAAACTGCTGGACATGGCTCTCTGCCCGGACAATTTCCTCTGAAATATCGCTGCGGTCCGCCAGATAGGCCGCCTCCTGGGCAAGCCGTGCGGGATCGAGTTCAACCGTCTCCTGGGTTAAGGCAGCGATGCGCTCCTTTAATCTTTCCTGATACTGGTATATCAGATTGTTCGAGTCACCTTTAATTTCCATCAGGCAGGTCTCGATGAAATCCAGGCGTGCAAATAAATCGTCGGCAATGAAATCGCCTTCTTTACGGCGCATGGATTCAAGTTCATCTATGGCCCGGTTGAGACACTCCTTAGCCGTCAACCATATGCTGTCGGATTCGTCCACCTTTTCGACCGGCTTGATCATCCCCCCCACGTTGAGCAGGTGGTCCACGGAAATATCATTTTTCAGGTCTAATTTATCTTTTAATTGAACCAGAGCGCCATGCATGGCGTTGGCCCTGGACCAATCGATTTCAAAGGCGACGGTTCCCTCCGAACCGTCTTTAATCTGAACTTTCACCTCTAACCGTCCCCTGACGATCTGCCGGGTGATCAGCCCTTTCATTTTCTCTTCCAGCGCCATATAGCTGGAAGGTGCGCGCAGGACGATATCCAGATGCCTGCTGTTGAATGCGCGGATGTCCACCGACACCGTGATATCTCCGGCGATCACCTCAGCCGCTGCAAAACCGGTCATACTTTTGATCATAATTTGGGGGTCCCCCTCAAGAATTTGGATAACAACGGCCTAATGGCAAAACGAATCGCCACGCCTGGATCCAATTGTCAGTTTGTTTTTAAATCAACAGCATACTTGCGGCGAACCCGGGTCAGAAATTCCAGCATTGGCTCATCCGCATAATCAGGGTAGGTCCAGGGAAGTTTTTCATACCGGCCCCGTTGATAAATTAACGTTAAATCCGCATAGATGCTGCTGCCGATATAAATTCTGTGACAAAAATTTTTGCCCGAGGCCAGCACAAACCGCTCGTAAAGCAGATACCCCGGATCAATATTGACTCTGCGTCTGCCGCTTTGCGCAAAGGACTGCTCCAGGCGATTGGTTGTCAACTTAATTTCAGGCAATTTATCCTGATCGATCAAATTATTATAGGTCAGCACCCGCCGAAAGAGCGGCGTTCCCATCTCCGGCTCATAATAAGATGTATAGTCAAAGGGCATCCAGGAACTGACCATGTCCACCGAACCGAAGCCGGCCGAAAGCTCAACACCTAAAGGCTCAATCAGTGCCCTGTCCTTCATGATAAGCCCGATGACCAATTTCGCCGGCCGCGGCGCTCGAGGAATGCTCATGCGATTCGTGATTGGTTATTGGTTGTCAGTTATTGGTAGCTTTGGCCTTACGCATCTGCCGTGAACGAATAACAATTAACTAATGACATATAACTATTCATCAAGCGATTTGGCTTCATCAATCAGCATAATCGGGATATCATCCCGAATCTCGTACATTAGTTTACATTGATCACAAATCAAACCGTCCTTAGCATCATTCTGATACAGGTCTCCCTTGCACTTTGGACAGGCTAAAATATCTAACAGTTCCTGACTGATGGCCATGACTATCTCCCTTATTTTTTAATAGGTCTCGCAGATTCTACAACTAGTTATACAACGTTTTTGTTTCTAATTTAAACCGACCGGGGCGGACCAAGATCAGCCACCGTTTGCGGAATTCAGGGAAAAACCGTTTAAAAAGGCAGGAGGACACCCCTTTGGAAAATGCCTCTGATCAAAGAATACCTTTTATTATTGCAGAAATAAGCGGATATCAAGCAAAAAATTCCGTGTTAACCGGCAAAGATAGTTCTATTCGGGGATAACATGCGAAAACCTTTGCTCTTTTAAAATATTTTTTTATTTTTTTAGCTAATTAGTGCCCAGTCGAAAAGTAGCGGATCCAAGCCCACAGGATCAGGTTTTCGGTGCTGGAATATTTTTCCCAATAGAGCGCACCAATTAAATTCGAATTTGGTACCCGGCGGACCGCAGGGCGACTAGTTGAATTGCGTAACATCCTTGCGCTGCCGGATTACAACAGCCTGACCGTCTTTAATGAGAATCTCGCGCGGGGTCTCATGGCCCAAAAAGAGGATGAGATCGATAATCTCAGCCGCATGTTCCTCATCGACACCGAACGGCGAGGGTATACCGCCCATCTTGACGGCATGGAAGAGTTTTACTCTGCCGTGGATTGACGACCTCAAAGCAGCCAGCCGTGCCTCAATCGCATCGAAATCATACACATACAGCGGCGTATCAAAGCGTTGTGCCGCCTGCAGCAGATCAGCGGTCATATTTAGCATAGGCCTCCTTGATGACCCGGGGCCGGTCTATTTTGCCGGTTTCTGTTCTGGCAAAATGGTCCATAATCCATATCCGGTCCGGAACCAGATATTCGGGTGCCTTTTGCCGGCAGAATTTTGAGAGTTCCTTGATGTCAAGTTCCCGCCCGGCGGTGACCAGTGCCACAATCTCGATTTTAGCGGTTTGACGTTCCCGGCCCCAGGCCACGGCCTCAAAGACATCCTGATGGGTCATCAGCAATTCCTCGACCTCGGTCGGTGAAACCCGATAGCCTTCTTTTTTGATCATCGCATCTTTGCGTCCGACGTAGTACAGGAAACCCTCACGGTCTTTTTTGACCAGATCACCGGAATAAACCACCCGGTCCAGAAACTGATTTTTTTTGGGCAACATCGGATTTGGCCGAAAGGTCCGGGCGGTCAGTTCAGGATTGTTCCAATAGCCTTTCGTGACGCAGGCTCCGCCGTGAATCAACTCCCCGACCTCACCCGCCTCGCATATTTTACCGTTTTCATCGACCACCTCCACCCGGACGTTCGGAATGGCTTTGCCGATCGAATCCGGTCGCCGATCCACTTCAGCGGGATCCAGATAGGTGGAGCGAAAGGCTTCGGTCAGCCCGTACATCAGAAACAGTTCGGTTGCCGGGAAAAGCTGCCTGATATTTTTTACAATCGCAACCGGAAGTTTGCCACCGGTGTTGCTGATATATCTCAAATCCGGGTATGGCTGCCCGGGATCTATTTTACAAATCTGCGGATTGAACACCGCAGACCAGATGGTGGGGATCGCCGGCAGTCCGGTAATTTTTTCATCGATTAGAATCTTGAGCAGGGAATTGGGCATGAAAAATTGAAACAGGACAATCGTACAGCCCTGGTAAAGGGTTGAAATCAGCTGATTCAGCCCGTAGTCAAAATTAAACGGCAGCAGTCCCAGGATCCGTTCCGCGGCCGTAATGCCCAGATAGTGACTGACGATTCGGGCGCCCTCGATCAGGTTACGATGGGTGATGACGATCCCTTTGGGCAGTCCGGTGGAGCCGGAGGTGTAGATAATACTGCCGATATCTTCGCCGGTGCTTGTATTGCGCGCATTTTTTCCGGCATAGGTTGCGGCAAGCTGAGCCAGATCCGGTTCCGGGACAACGATTTCAACTTCGGTATCCTTGAGGATATTTTGAAAGCGATCGCGGTATTTTTCAGAAGCGATGAGCAGCCGGATACCACAGTCGTTGAGAATGTGACGGACCTGGTTTTCCTTTAAAATTGAATTGATGAGCACAAAAATATAGTCGGCCCGCAGCGCGCCCAGCATGGCAACGACCTGGTTAATGGATTTATCGAGCAAAATACCGATCCGCTCCCCCCTGCCGATGCCGAACTTTTGCAGCCCGTACGCCAGGGCGCAGGATTTTGCATGCAGCTGTTCAAATGTGATGGCATCTTCACCATGCTTGACGGCGACTTTAACCGGGTGCCTGTCACTGGTTAAATCTAAAAGATGTTGAACGAGAAATGGTTTCATTCTTTTTTCTGCAAAATAAACTGTGCCATCCGCTCAAGGGAGTAAAAATTGTCCTCGATCAGATCATCGGGCTCAAATTCGATTTCAAAGGTTTCGCTGATAAATCCAATTAAATTCACAAAGCCCAGCGAATCGATGATGCCGGAATTAAATATATTTTCCTGTTGATCCAGTTCGGCATTGTACTGTTCTTTTATATATTCACCGAGGGTTTGAATCACCTGCTGCATTAAAGTTTCCTTATCCACGCGTCATAATTACCGCGTATCGTCAACTAAACAAGTCTTTAAGGGTTAGCGTAGCAATCCGGGACAAATATGCTGAATGTTTTGATCATTGAATATTGTATTTTGAGATTTACCCTTCGACCTGGCTCAGGGTGGTGAGTCCTTCGACCCTGCTCAGGACCGTGAGCCTGTCGAACGGCTCGTCGAACCATTCGTAATTTGATGCTTGAGATTTGGAGTTTTATGGTATTTAAGGGTTCACCGATGAAACTGGTTTAGATTTTAGATTGATGTTAACCTGAAACACCTTCTAAGAGTGTTGCAAATTACTTTAAACATTGTTAGTGGTCAAGGCTAAAATTATGGCAGCCACTTAGAATCTTAGAGGTCAATTTTGTGCAAACACAGGATTCAATAATATGAAGCCCGGAAATCTAAAACTCCCCTCCATATCGGCCGTGGTGGCGACCTATAATCGGGCCGACTATTTGAGGGTAAGCCTTGCTTGCCTTGCAGCGCAGGATTACGAGGGCCAATGGCAAGTTATCGTTGCCGATGACGGCTCAACGGATCACACAGCGGATGTGATATCCACTGCGCGTTCAGACAGCCGGCAACTGGATATCCAGCACTGCCGGCATGATCACCAGAACTACCGGCGGGCGTTTATTCTCAATGAGGGCAGTCGCAGGGCCGGTGGCGATATTTTGCTGTTTCTGGACAGCGATTGCATACCGGCGCCAAACCTGCTTGCCACATATGCCGCCCATTTCAAACCGAATGCCTTTTACCTGGGCGGTGTCTATTATTTAAACCAGCAGCTTTCGGAGGCTGTGCTGCAAAACAAGCATTCTTTTTCGCAACAGGAATTCTGGGCCGGGGCTGCACGGTCGCGGAATCTGAAGAAAGGATCCGCCAAGAGAAATTTTAAACGCTACTGGAAAAGCAGAATCTACTTGGCACTTAATTTCAGAAAGCCCAAAATCTGGGGCGGAAATTGCGCCGTCAACCGGGATATTTTTGAAAAAATAAACGGCTATGACGAAAATTACGCCGGATACAATAAAAGCGATTCCGACCTTCGCAACCGCCTCGTCAAAGGATCCTTTCGTGCGGTGCCATTGCAGACAAAAGCCCGCACATATCATTTATACCATCCGGTAGAAAAGTGGCGGACCGTCCCGCAGATAATCGATCAAAGTCAACATCCCTATTTCAAATGGCCGGACCCCGCTGTGGTGTGCAAAAACGGGCTGCGCAAGCTATGAGCTGTGTCATCTATACCTGTCATAATGTGGTGCCATTGGCCGCCGGGCAAGAGGCGCGGGGCACGGTTGACCTGAACAAGTTTTTGCACCAGCTGCGCTGGTTGAGGCGTTTGGGAGTTCGGTTTATCCCCATGAGCGATCTGCACGCGTGGCTGCTGGGCCAAAAAAATATCCCCAAACGCTCCGCCGTGCTGACCTTTGACGATGCCCTGGCATCAATTGCCGAGCATGTATTCCCCTATCTAAAACAGCAGGCTATACCCATTACCATATTTGTAATTGCCGGCCTGATCGGTCGCGAGAGCCATTTCTCGACCCGCCCCTCTGTGCCCGCTATGCGTCATCTTGATCTGACCCAATTAAAGATGATGCTAAATACCGGCCTGGTTGAAATTGGCGCCCACGGCTACCACCACGTCAATTTCAGCAAGGTCGATGGTGACAAATTACGGCAGGAAATTCATCTGGCCAAAGAGCTACTGGAGGAAGAGTTCGGCGTGGCGGTTCCCTATCTGGCCTATCCCTGGGGCAATACGACGGAAACCGTGACGCAACTGGCTAAAGATGCCGGCTACCAGCTGGCCTTTACCACCCGCAAACAAAAGGTTACCTCAAACCGCATAGATTTCCTGCGCATACCCCGGGTCACCTGGAGTCGTCGCGCAACCGTCTTTAAACTCGCCAAGTACTACCTGATTCCCTGGATGCGGTCGGCGGGAAAGATAACAGAAGACAGATGACAGAGGACAGACGACAGGGGACGGACGACAGAAGGACTGGTCTCCGTTTAATACCCGATTCAACCGTTGCGTGAAAAATCGTGAAGAAGCCAAATTGGATAGAATGGGCAAGATCACCTCAGGCAATAAGCCAAACGGGACTCCATTTTTCTGAAGACGTTTATGACCAGGATCGTTACCGCCAGATTGGGAAGGTCGCTGCCGAAATTATAGCCCATCACACAAACCTTTCCGATCAAAAAGTGTTAGAATTGAACGCCTCGGAGTTTGGCTATGCAACACCAAAATAGATGTGCGCGGCGTTGTGTTCAAGGACTCAAAGATTTTGCTGGTAAGAGAAATCGCAGATCACGGACGTTGGACATTGCCTGGCGGATGGGCGGATGTTAATGAAACCCCGAGTCAGGCGACTGTCCGTGAGGTCTCGGAAGGGTCGGGATTTGAGACTCGAGCTAAAGTATCCTAAATAATTACCGATATAATCTAATGTTGATCGATCGCAAGAATAGTTTTGAGGTATAGGATATGCCGGCTCAAAAAGATAGCCTTATGCAACAGGTGAAGTATTTTTTTATTAGGGGCTTGGATGATGACGCTGATATCGAAATCAAGCGAAAAGCGATATTGATAAATGTAATTAGTCTGATTGGTATATTAAATCTTGTACCACTTGGCGTTAGCGCCTTATTCAGAGATAATATAACACTGGGAGTTTTCGATTTAGTCGTGGCCGGTGTCTTAATAGTTCTTCTGCTATTATTAAAAAAGATAGGGTATCACCTTCTTATGAGTTATTTTGGTGTCGCTTTGGCAGGGGCATTATTCGTCTATCTTTTTGCGACAGGCGGGATCGATAATACTGGACATCTTTGGTGTTACACCTTTCCATTGTTCGCCTCATTTCTTTTAGGTTCCAAAAAAGGAGCCATCGCGACATCTATTTTGCTGATTTTTATTTTTCTAATTTTTTTGATTGATAACCAATCGTTTATTACTGCCTCCTTTTCCAGAGATTTTAAATTCAGATATATCTTTTCGTTTCTAGTGGTATTTGCATTTACTGTTTCTTTTGAAAATTTGAGGGAAAGAACTCAACAAAAATTAAGGGAAAAAAATACTAAGCTTAGGGAAACAGTATCCGAATTAACAAAAGCGGAAGCAGCATTGAAAGATAGTACAACGCTGCTCAAAGCAACAATCGAATCGACGGCTGACGGCATTCTTGTGGTTGACGAAGTTGGACAAGTTCTATCGAGAAATACCCGATTTGGGGAAATGTGGCAAATCCCCGAAGATATTCTAAAAAATAACGATGATCAAAAATTACTCAATTTCGTTTTGGATCATTTAAAAGATCCCCAGATGTTTATTTCAAAAGTACAAGAGTTATACCAAACAGATAGACGTGGCTTTGATATCCTTGATTTCAAGGATGGGAGGGTTTTCGAGCGGTATTCGGAGCCGCTTATGGTTGAAGATAATAGAGCAGGACGTGTATGGTCTTTCAGGGATATCACGGATCGTAGAAGGGCGGAAGAAGAAAGGGCACGGTTGCAGAACAAATTGCAGCAGGCTCAGAAAATGGAAGCTATTGGTACACTTGCCGGGGGTGTTGCTCATGATCTTAATAATATTTTATCCGGTATTGTTAGTTATCCAGAATTAATTTTATTGGAATTACCTGAGGATAGCCCATTGCGGGATTCAATCAAGATCATTCAGCAATCAGGTAAGAAGGCAGCTGCAATTGTGCAAGATCTTTTAACATTGGCAAGAAGAGGGGTATCAACTAACGAAATTGTAAATCTTAATGATGTCATATCTGAGTATCTTATTAGTCCGGAATTTAATAAATTAAGAGCATTTCATCCCTTGGTAGAAATAGAAACCAGTTTTGATTCTTCACTTTTAAATATTATGGGTTCCCCGGTTCATCTTTCGAAGACAGTAATGAATTTAATTTCCAATGCATCTGAAGCTACGGTTGAAGGTGGTACCATTAGGCTGAGTACAGAAAACGGGTACATAGACCAACCCATAATTGGTTATGATGATGTTGTCGAGGGAGAATATGTTATTTTAACAGTCACAGATCCTGGCGTGGGGATAGCTTCTGAAGAAATAAATCGAATTTTTGAGCCATTTTACACAAAAAAAGTCATGGGGAGAAGCGGAACCGGATTGGGAATGACAGTTGTGTGGGGTACGGTAAAAGATCACAAAGGATATATCCATGTTGATAGTGAGTTAGAAAAGGGCACGATCTTTAAACTCTATTTTCCGATAACGAAAAGAGAAAAAGCAGCTGATCAAAAACCAATAGAATTATCTGATTATACTGGCAATGGAGAATCAATACTTGTGGTTGATGATGTTAAAGAGCAACGCAAGATCGCCTCAAAAATATTATCTCAACTCGGATATTCCGTAAAGTTAGCCTCAAGTGGCGAGGAAGCCGTTAATCTTTTAAGAAATGACACAGCGGATTTATTAATATTGGATATGATAATGTCTCCTGGAATTGATGGATTGGAAACCTATGAGCGAATAATTTCAATGCACCCCAATCAAAAGGCAATTATCGCAAGTGGCTTTTCGGAGACAAATAGAGTCAAAAAAGCCCAGCAACTGGGAGCCGGGACATATGTTAGAAAACCTTATACTATTGAAAAAATCGGTATGGCTGTCATGCTAGAATTAGACAAGGAGAACAAAGCAGCCTGAATACTTAAACGCCTTAAAGGATATAATTGGATATCACAATGAGCATCTAGCCAATTTACGATCTTGAACGCCGCAAAACCTCACCGATTCGCATCGGCAACGTCGCAATCGATCCCAATTTCTGCCGCTTGAGATATTTTCAGGGTTTACCTCCTTTTGGTTTTTGGGTTTGACATTCATAAACCGCCTGAGGTGAACAAAATGGATTCATATCGTATCTGCAATAATTATGGTCAGTTTGATCTGGTCTTTGGGGAGGGTGTGAAAATGAAAACCGGCTATCTCGCATTCGTGGGTCTCTATTTCCTGGGCCTGATAATTCGTACTATTTATGAGCAACTTAAGAAAGCAGGTCGCGTTAATCCGAAAAGCATACTTGTATCCTTTATTGGAGAAGACTGGAGGAAAGGGAATTGGAATCAAATTACGGAGAAGTCTATTTAGAATATTGTCAAAGAACATGGTTTTAAGGCCCGGACGGTGATACATTATGATCCGCAAAATTCAAACGCTGCTTTCCAAAGCGATAAAGGCTGAAATTCGTGAAGATGAAACTGCCGCTGATGTTGATGATTCGGCATCCGTGGAAAAGAGAATCAAAGCGATTATGGCAAAGGTTTTTAAAATTGAGAAAAACGACATCGATGAAGAGACATCGGCCGATAACATTGATCAGTGGACTTCTTTGGAGCACGTGGATTTTTTAGTCAATTTGCAGAATGAATTTGAAATAGAATTTACCGATTCACAAATCGTGGAGATGCTAAGCTATAAAACAGTCGTTCAAAATGTTCGGGCGGCAATCACAGAAAAAAAACAACTAGAGGTGAAAAATGTTTGTTAACTGGTTTATTAAATCCTCTCAAAATTTTCCCCAAAGGCCAGCCGTCGAAGTAAATAACGTTCAGATGACTTATCAAGAATTAGGATGGCTGGCCGGCAAAATCGCTAAATAAATTCAAAAGCAAAAGACAAAATCAAGTCCGATCGGATTGTTGTCTTATAGAAGCTTTTCTTCTTATGCCGGTATTTTAGGGATAATGTATTCAAAAAATATCTATTTGCCGTTAAACCCGTATTTCCCATTAAATCGAACCCAGAAAATGATCGAAATGGTTGGATGCCAGGTGCTGATCGTCGGCCGTGAGTGCCGGGACTATTTTCTTAAGCTGTTAGCGGAGATTACCCAGCCCATGACCTTTATTTTTCCGGATACAGCGGGAATAGATGGAATACCTTCTGACCATGGACATAAATTTATATTTTCAGATGAACTTGAGGATGCAGCGCAATTTGAAGAAATAGAAGATATTGACGACGATGCCATTGCTTACTTTGTATTTACTTCAGGCAGTACCGGGGAGCCGAAGATCGTCCAGCAGAGTAATAAAAATGTAATCACCTATTTAGATTATGTCTCAAAACGATATCAGTTGGATGAAAATGATCGCGTATCGCAAACTTTTGAATTAACTTTTGATAACAGCATTCATGATATGTTTATCTGCTGGAAATATGGCGCCTGCCTGTACTGTGTGCCCCGAAATCATGTGATGATGCCGGCCGGCTTCATTAAAGAAAAGCAGCTGACCGTCTGGTATTCGGTGCCCTCAATCGGCTTGAATATGCTCAAGTTAAACAGGCTAAAAGAAGGATCATTGCCAAGTTTAAAATACACCCTTTTTTGTGGTGAGGCGCTGCCTAAAAACCTGGTCAAATCCTGGGCGCAAGCTGCCAATAATTCGAGCATTGAAAACTATTATGGAATAACCGAAACGACCCATCAAGTTGCGGTCTACAAGTGGGATGATGAAAAATCTGAAGAGAATGTATCAATGATATTGTATCGATCGGAAAAATTTTTGACAATTTAAGATATTGTATTTTGGATGAAACGAAAAATGAAGTGCCCCGGGGAGAACCGGGCGAGTTGTATGTAGCGGGCGTTCAAATTACCAAGGAATATTTCAATGACCCTGAACGGACCCAAGCGGCCTATGTCAAAATCCCGCACCTCGGAAATCAAGTCTGGTTTAAAACAGGTGATCTAGTCAAAGAAAGAGAAAGCGGTAATCTAAATTACTTGGGTCGGCTCGATAATCAAGTTCAAATACTCGGCAACCGGGTTGAGCTGCAGGAAGTTGATTGCATCATCAAAAAAGCATCCAACAGCGAGATGGTCATTTCTTTGGCCTGGCCCCTAAAAAACGGCATGGCTGAAAAAATAATTACTTTTATCGCTGAAAGTAAAGAACAAGAAAGTGCGAAGATTCTGGAATACTGCAAAAAGACCTTACCGCCTTATATGATACCAAGAGATATTTTTTTCATCGATAAAATACCCCTGAATGACAATGAAAAATTTGATAAACAAAAACCAATACATATTTTAGAAACCAATGCCTGAATTTTTCCCTCAAATAACTCACAGCCCTGTTCTTTCATGACGACCCCGAATGGCCTCAGACAGCACCCGCTTCCGGTGGCGATCATCCACTGCGCTTCATTCGGGGCCTTACGCAGGAAACTCCCCGGCCCCTCAGGTATCTATTACTTTTAAATAGTTTTAAGTTTAAATTACATATATGCTAGGCGCTTTACGCATTGTAACCTCAGTACCTTTTATACCGTGCGCCGAATACCGTATGCCGTGCGCCATTGCGAAATTGGCAAAAATCTGACAATCGGAAAGCTATATTTTATGTCTACTCAATGATGGCCTTAATCGTATCTTGCGCCTTATATTGCGGATCAGGTATTTGAACCTGGGATGGGTGCGCAGGTTGAGCATCACGAGCTCAGAATATAAATTATCGATTTGGGCGGGCTTAAGCGTTGACGACATATACTGCTTCGGCGCCCGGTAGGGTAGACAAATACTGACCGGTAGTTTTTTGTTTTGGACCAGCCTGGCGTCAACCAGAAGAAAATAGGCCCTGGCCTGGCCAAGAATTGCTTTGCGAATATCGCGGTAGGCAAGCTCAAATAGGTCGGGATCACTGATATAATGCAGATGGGCGTAAGGGATGCGTTTCCTTCTCAATTTCGTATAAACAATGTAACAATAGCGGTCTTTGGCGCGCAACAAAAAATGATAACACGGGTATGGTTTATGATCATTGAAAATCTTAAGGTCCTGCCCTTCAAGTTTTTTTTCGATTGCCGCCAAATCATGGGTCAACTCCAGGGCAGAATATTTTGGCTGAAAGAGTCGCCGGCCAAAGGGCAGCAACAGGCGGCCCCCGGCATCCAGGTCTTGAAAACCCAGTTTATTTTGGATTGTGTATACATTTTTGGCGGGTGTCAGATCGGTAATGGTGTAATCTTTCATGCCGTGCAGCGCCAATATCATCGATACCGCCCGGCTGCGATAATCCTTGTGCACATACCAGGAAGTCAGGTTGCAGAATTTCTCAACTTTATCGTTTATCTGTCTGCGGCTGAAAATCATCCCGAGAAATCCAACAGTTCGGTTGCCATCCATTAAGATGAGACCGCAGTGGCTCTCATCCCGCTGCCATTGGTATTCGAAGATTTTTCGGCCTTTCTCCTGACCGCCGGCGGCCCAGATATCGGTTAGAATGTCATGGATACCCTTGAAATTCGCACAGTCAACTTTTTCAACTCTGACCATATTAACCTTTTTGAGTGCTCGCCGCGATCTTTGAAAGAAGGCCACGAATGAATACGAATTTTCACGATATTATTTTCTTCATTATAAGTGCCCTTAGGTTATGACCGCTGCATTAATTCGTGTTCATTCGTGTCAATTCGTGGCTGACTTATTTTAAAAAGACAAATATCAAACATTATTCAATAATTTTCGGTAGAAATCCAGCGTTCGCTCGGCCTGCAGCACGGGAGAAAATCTCTGGATGGATGTATTCAGCGCTCTCCGTCCCATTTCACGCAATTTGACCTCATCCGGAATAAGTTCCTCAAGGATTCTGGCCAGACTCTCCCATGATAACTCCATCAATCTTCCGGTAGAATGATCTTCGATGAGTTCCGGCAAAAAGCCGGCTCCAACGGCGATGACCGGAATGCCCGCGGCCATTGCTTCACGCACCGTGCGGCACGATTTATCTGATCCGGCACTGGCATAGACCAGCACATCCATGGCACGGTAGGCCGCAACGAGACGGTCGCCTTCACAGTAACCCGCCATCACGATTCTATCCCGAATGCCCATTTCCCGCGCCGGCTGTTCCACGACCTTTTCCACAGCCCCGTCTCGTCCACGTCCCACCAGCAGCATCTGCAATTGTG
>Ga0209637_1000041_pt1 | contig 67777 bp, 60 predicted proteins | sample OlaalgELextract3_2_FD_187379 | JGI IMG/M metagenome (GOLD analysis project Ga0209637, IMG submission 187379) | Olavius algarvensis symbiont microbial communities from Tuscany, Italy - Type G ELBA extract 3 (SPAdes) (version 2) | ecosystem: Host-associated > Annelida > Digestive system >... | reverse complement strand
TGTTAATCCCCACCCCAAGCTGGGCTCTGGATCGAATGACCTGGCCGTCTCTTTCTTCAATCACCATCCGGCACCCGGTTGCGCAGTAAGGGCAAATGGTATCAGCGGAATTCAGGTCCCAGGGTCGGGTTTTATACCGGAAAGGCAGCCGCATGAAACAGCCGACCGGGCAGACTTCGATGCAGTTGCCGTCCTGGTCGCAGTCCAGCATCCCTCTGAAAAACGAGGTCTCTTCCTGATGCTCGCCCCGGTAAAGGCCGCCCAAAACATCCCGGCCGACGATTTCCTGGCAGACCCGGACGCACTTCATGCACTGAACGCAGCGGTTGGAATTTTTGACGATAACCGGGCTGATAATGTAATCCTTTTCATGCCAGCGGTATTTCGTCTCGGCGAACCGTCCGGTGTGCGGACCGTATTTGTAAACATAATCCTGCAGTTCGCACTCGCCGCCCTTATCGCAAACCGGACAGTCCAGACCGTGGTTGGCCAGCAAAAATTCGAGCATGGCTGACCGTGCCGCGTTTACCTTTTCTGATTCGGTAAAAATATTCATACCGTTCATGACCGGGGTGACACAGGAAGCCACAAGTTTCGGTTGTCCTTCGATTTCGACAATGCACATGCGGCATGCACCGATACCGATGAGATCCACCTGATAACAGTATGTCGGGATATAAAATCCGGACCGCCTGGCCGCGTCAAGGATCAGGGTGCCTTCGTCGACGCTAATTTCTGTTCCGTTAATCCTTACAGTTGGCATTCTAATTTGAGCCTATCGTCTCAAGGGTGGCATTTTTTATGGGCAATATGGTATTCAAACTCGCTTCTGAAGTTATTCAGCGCGCCCCTTAGCGCCATCACGGCAGCGTCGCCCAGGGCACAAAAACAGTTGCCGAATATACCGCTGCACAGGCTCTCCAGCAGTTCAATATCACCCTGGCGGCCTTCTCCGTGCTCCAGGCGCTTTAATATTTGAGTCATCCAGGGCGTGCCGTCCCTGCAGGGGGTGCACTTCCCGCATGATTCGTGGCTGAAAAACCGGTTGATGACATAGGCGGTTTTTACCATACAGGTATCTTCATCCATGACGATAACGCCGGCCGAACCAAACATGGTGCCTTTTTCGGCCAGCGATTCAAAATCCATCGGTGTATCGATATCCGCGGCTGCCAGCATCGGCGCACTGGCTCCGCCGGGTATGACCGCCTTAAGGGCTTTATCTGCGCGCATCCCGCCACAGTGTTCAAAAATCAATTCCCTGATGGTCAGACCCATTGGGAGTTCATAAACCCCGGGGTGTTTGACATGCCCGCTGACCGCGAAAAGTTTGGGCCCCGGGCTTTTCGGCGGTCCGATCGATGCGAACCAGTCGGATCCTCTTTCAAGGATTGACGGGATGCAGGACAGGGTTTCCACGTTATTGATCACCGTTGGTTTGTGGTAGAGCCCGGCCAGGGCGGGGAATGGCGGTCTGATTCTGGGTTGCGACCGGAACCCCTCGATGGACTCTAAAAGTGCCGTTTCCTCACCACAAATATATGCGCCGGCCCCCCGGTGGACAATGATGTCCAGTGAAAAATCGGATTCGAAAATATTGCGGCCGAGACAGCCTCCGGCATAGGCTTGCGCGATCGCCTGATCCAGCCGTTTGGCACCAAACTCGTATTCACCGCGGATATAGATATACCCCACCGCCGCACCGATGGTATAGCAGGCAATCATGATCCCTTCGAGCAGCAGATGGGGGTCTTTCTCAATAATAACCCGGTCTTTAAAGGTGCCCGGCTCGCTTTCATCCGCATTGCAGGCCAGATACTTGGGCAGATCCGGGTCTTTTGGAATAAAACTCCATTTCAGACCGGTGGAAAAACCCGCCCCGCCCCTGCCCCTCAAACCCGAGTCTTTCATAATCTGAATAATGGTATCCGGATCGAGTTTGAGCGCCGCCTTTATCCCCCGGTAGCCCCCGCTTTGAATATAATTTTGCAGCAGGTGTGAATCCGGCCTGGTGACATTTTTGAGCAGTATTTTCTCCATTTTTACCAGCCATTTGAGGGGACGTGGAGTTCTTCCAGCATCGTCTTGCCAATAGCGGAATGAATAATCGGCAGCGGCTCATCGCTGTGAAACACCCCCCCCTGAGCTATTTATAGCTCATGAGGATTTCATCGACCTTTTCTACGGTCAGGCTTTCGTAATAATCGTCATTGATCTGCATCATGGGCGCAGTGCCGCAGGAACCGAGGCACTCGACCGTGCTAATCGAAAATTTTTTATCCGCCGTGGATTCACCCGGCTTTATTCCCAGGACCTTTTCCAGGTGCGCAATCAGGTTCTCGGCGCCCAGCAGCGTGCAGGATATGTTCTGACAAACCTGGATGTGGTATCGCCCCATCGGCTCAATCAAATTGTACATCGTGTAGAAAGTCGCTACCGCCTGTACTTCGACCGGACTGATATCCAAAAATTCAGCAACATCCAGCAGATCCGCTTTGGTCAGCTTCCAGGCGCGGGCCCGCTGTACAACCCACAGGGCGCCCATGACCTGGGATCTTTTATCCGGATACAGGTTCTCCAGGGCCTTGATTTCTTCTATCATTGTTTCAGTCAGCATCGTTTACTTATCACATTCACCGAACACCGGATCCAGGCTGGACAAACAGGCGACGACATCCGCCAGATAGCCGCCCTTACACATTTGTTCCAGGGACTGCAGGTTCATAAACGACGGCATCCTCAGCTTCAGCCGAAAAGGCTTTTCCGTGCCGTCGCTGACGATGTAGACGCCCAGCTCGCCTTTGGGTGATTCGATGGCGGCATAGGCTTCACCCTGCGGGACTTTGAAGCCATGGGAAACGTATTTAAAATGGTGAATCAGATTCTCCATGTTATCATAGGTCTGCTCATGCGGCGGCGGAACCAGCTGCGGGTCGTCCACGTTGAATGGTCCGGCCGGCATCGCATGCACCGCCTGCTCAATAATCCTAAGCGACTGTCTCATTTCTTCAACTCTCATCATGTAGCGGTCGAAACAGTCTCCCCTGGCGCCGGTCGGTACAACGAAGTCCATACGGTCGTAAACAAGATAGGGTTCATGCTTGCGGATATCCCACATTACACCGCTGCCCCGCAAGGCCGGACCGCTCAAGCCGATGGCAATGGCCTGCTCGGCGGATATGACGCCAATGTCCCGGTTGCGTTTGAGCCAGACGCGGTTTCCGGTCAGAATCCTTTCATACTCGTCAATTCTTGGCGGCATTATTTTTACCAGATTAAGGCAGGCTTTTTTGCAGTCTTCAGTAAAATCGTATCTCACACCGCCGACCTGCATGTAACTGAGGGTCAGCCTCGCGCCGCAGAGCATCTCGAATATATCCAGCACCAGCTCACGCTCCCGCATCGCATACAACAGGATCGTCATAGCCCCCAGATCCATACCCCAGGCGCCGACGCATAACAGATGCCCGGCAATCCGCGACAGCTCCGCCGCCACGACCCGGATGTATCGGGTCCTCTCCGGAATCTCGATGTCGAGAATTTTTTCCACAGCCATGACATAGGCCAGGTTATTGCTCATCGCACACAGATAGTCCAGTCGATCCGTATACGGCACAAACTGATTGTATTGAAGGTTTTCGGCGATCTTTTCGGTACCGCGGTGAAGATAACCGATATCAGGGTCGACGTCGATTATCTTCTCGCCCTGCATTGAAATGATCAGATGCAGCAGCCCATGGGCTGAGGGGTGCTGGGGGCCGAAGTGCAGGGTAATTTCTTTGGTTGCTGGAAACTCTTCGTGTTCCGCCATTATAGAAGCTCTTCTTTTTCTTCCCCGTAAGGATTGTACTGGTCCTTGTAGCCCCTGAGGGGATAATCTTTCCTTAACGGGAACCCTTCCCAGTCGTGGGGCATATAAATGCGTTTTAAATCGGCATGGCCGTCAAAAATGATGCCGTACATATCGTAAGCTTCGCGTTCCGGGAAATCTGCGGCCGGCCAGATACCGGTCACGGACGGAAGGCTTTCGCTTTCTTCAATCTTGACCTTCAAACGAATTCTGTGTTTCCGCGGAATGGAGTACAGATGATAAACCACCTCAAAGCGCGGTGATGCCGGCGCATAATCGACACCGATGACATCCACCAGATAGTTCATCTGCAGGGCCGGATCGGTCTTCAAAAATTCACAAATGCTTAGCAGCGCCGATTTTGACACAAGATGAGTGACTTCATCTTTATAGCGCGACGTCGCAACAATGCCATCCTCGAAGCGCTGCTTAAGATTATCGATCAATATCGTTTCTGGGGGATCCGAGACCATTTATTCAAACTTAAATCCTAATATTTTTTTCTTCCAGAACAAAAGGATTTTCCCTTTTTATCTTTTCGATTAGCTGCAAAAAGCCAAACATCAACGCTTCCGGCCGGGGCGGACATCCGGGTATATAAACATCTACCGGCACGACATGATCCGTACCCTGTACCACGGCATATGTGTTGTAAGGGCCGCCGCATGAAGCGCAGCCACCGTGGGCAATGACCCACCGGGGCTCCGGCATCTGATCGTACAGTCGCTTGACAAGCGGCGCCATTTTTTTGGTCATCGTACCGGCAATGACCATGACATCGGACTGCCGGGGAGAAGCCCTGAAGACGATCCCGAGGCGGTCGGTGTCATAGCGTGAACAGGCGCTGGCAATCATTTCAATCGCACAGCATGCCAGTCCGAAGGCCATCGGCCAAAGAGACGATGCGCGGCCCCAGTTAAACAGGTCTTTCACAACCCGATTCCCGCGGGCCTTATCCAGCACCGGGTTGTCACGCAGTACATCCCATATTTTTTCAAGGTTGGTAAAAAGTAAAGCGTCCCCTAAAGGGTTTTCCTGCGCTTCAAATTTAGAGCCCATATCTGAATTTATTTGAGTATTCATAGCTGAATAATGTTACTTGACCCGATTCTGAAATGTATCACTCCACCCATTCAAGGGCCCCTTTTGCCCAGGCATAAATCAGCCCGACTGCCAGCACGGCAATGAAGAGAATCATTTCGATAAACACGAACATGGCGAGGCCTTTATCCGTCAGTATAACGGCCCACGGGAACAAAAAGACGGTTTCCACATCAAAAATGATAAAAAGAATGGCGATGATGAAAAAATGAATTCTAAAATGCCCTTTACTTGCCTCTCCGATAGGATCGAACCCGCACTCCCAGGGTTTGAGTTTTTCACGATAAGGATTCCTGGGACGCAGCAGGGAACTGACAAAAAGTACGGCAATCGCCAGCGCAGAGACAAATCCCATCATGATGAGAATAGGCAGGTAAGAAAGAAGCATGTTATTTCCCGATACTGGAATAGGCAGTCAAGGACTTCAGAATGCACTATCGTTGCTGGTAGTTTCTATGACTTAAGTCAAAAAATCAGAAAAAAACTATCATATGAATACCCTACCCACTTCACATGTTAAATAGGGTAAAAAATGTATTTTGAAAGTAGGTTTAAAATAAGTTGGGCTTATACATGCAAAGGCAGGACCGCCTTCGCACTTTATAATAAGCACCGGCACTGGACCCTAAAGGACAAAAAAAGAGAAACTGTTACTGAGTTCTGAAAGTATATAATAGGCCGAAACCCTTAGTATCAAAATCCGAACCATCTTTCAATTCAACATTTGCGCAGCCGCTTTGGTCAGTTCAATGAGGTGATGTGGATAAATGCCGACAACTACCATCACCACTACCAGAGCACCGGTGAGCATTTTAATAGGGGTGGATAATTGAATGCCGGCCTGAGCCTCCTCGGGCTCCAGCAGATAGGCGGCTTTGAGGATCAGCAGATAGTAATATAGCGAGATAACCACATTAATCATGGCTATCAAGACCAGGGTAAAATAACCCTTTTCCAGGGCGGCGATGAAGACCAGAAATTTACCCGTAAAACCGATGGTCGGAGGAATACCCGCCAGACTGAAAATCGACACCATCAGCGCCATGGCCAGCAAGGGGGAGCGCCGGTACAAACCCGCCAGGTTGGATATTGCCAGATTACGACCGTCGTCGGCCACATTGACAACGACCAGAAAAACAGTGAATTTCATAAACAACAAGGCCGTGACATAAAAAATAGCACCCATGTACCCGGCCGAGTTCATGCTCAAAATTCCAATCAGAACATAGCCGGCATGGGCCACCGTAGAGTAGGCCAGCAGCCTTTTAAAATCCTTCTGAACGAGGGCGGCCAGGTTTCCCACCGTCATCGAAACAATGGCGAGAGTAACCAGCACATGGACCAAATAAATACTGCCGTCGCCGCTGACGGCAACCATGCGGGTTAAAATGGCAACCGCCGCCACTTTTGAGACGGTGGCAATATAGGCGGTTGCCTGATTGGCGGCGCCCTGGTAGACATCCGGCGCCCAGAAATGAAACGGAAAGACCGCCAGTTTGAAAAAAAATCCACACAACGTCAGCAACAGCCCGATAACCACCGTCGGGGTATCAAGCACGCCGGGCAAGACCCGGATCATTTCCGTGACATATGTCGCCTGCGTAGCGCTGTAGAGCAACGCAACGCCGAAAAGCATCACCGCTGATGCGAAAATACCCACCAGAAAATATTTTAGCCCGGCCTCAAGGCCTTTCTGTTCATCGTTTCTCAAAGCAACCAGGATATACAGCGAATAGCTGCTGAGCTCCAACGCCACATAAATGCTCAAAATGTGAACACTGCTGACCAGCAGCATCATCGCCAGGGTACACAGAAACAGCAGCAAATAAAATTCCGGATGGTATCGTTCGGCAACACCGTTGAGATTCGAACAAATAGAAATAATCAAAAAAAGCCCGATGGACAGCAATACCTTAAAAACCTGCGAGAAAAGATCCACCCGGTAGGCCTCGAAGAAAAGAAGCCCTTGCTGCCGGATCGATACCAGGCAGATCACCACCCCGAGTACCGCCAAAAATAAGGCGCTGAAATAATCCCGTCTGGCATTGTTTTGTTTCGCCATGGACATCAAAAGAAATATGATGCCGGCGGCAAAGTAATAAAGCTCAGGATAAAAGAGAAGCCATTTCATCAGGGCATTCCATTCATAAACGGTATTGATGCGGTTTCGATCATGTCAAACATCAGCGATGGAAAGAGTCCTAATATCACCAGGACGGCCAGCAAAATCATGCGGGGAAGACCCTGGCCAAACGACACATCCGGTATATGCTCATATTTTTCATTTTTGGGACCATAAAATGTGCGCTGCACCACCCGCAGCATAAACAGCGCACTGACCACCAGCGCACACACCGCCAACGTTCCCCAGAACGGATAGGTCTTGAAAGCCGCAATAAAAACCATCAGCTCGCCCCAGAAGGGGGCCAAACAGGGAACGCCAATGCCGGCCAGGGCGGCGATAATAAAATAAGTTGAAGCCACCGGCATGATTCGACTCAACCCGCCCAGCTCATCAATGATTTTGGTATGGGTTCGGTCATAGATATATCCGATCGCCGAAAAGAATAAAGCCGTCATGATCCCGTGGGCAAACATTTGAAACACGGCACCGTTCAAGCCATCCACCGAGACGGTGGCCAGCCCGAGGCCGACAATCCCCATGTGGGAGACGCTCGAGTACCCGATACAATATTTTAGATCGGTCTGGCTCAACCCCACAAAGGCCCCGTAAACGATACCGATGGCAGCCAGAACCGCCATCAGCGGCGCCCAGTACTGCCATCCTTCCGGGCACAGAAATATGCCGACTCGCAATACGCCGAAAGCGCCGATTTTCATGAGCACACCCGCGTGAACCATGCTCACGGGTGTGGGGGCGGCCACATGCCCCACCGGAGACCAGGTGTGAAAAGGCCACACCGCGGCCAGGATACCAAAACCGAAAAATAGAAAGATAAAGGCAAATTTTTGCTCAAACGGCGAAAATGTTCCGGGGCGCATCAGAAGCGTCACATCAAATGTGTTCAATCCCGCTTGTACATACAGGTAGAGGATCGCCGGCAGAATCAGGGCGCTGCCCGCCAGCAGGTAGAGCGTGAGCTTCATGGCGCCGTATTCTTTGCGAGTGGAACCCCAGATGGCGATGAGCAGGTACATGGGAAAAAGCGAGACATCATACCAGACGAAAATAAAAAATAAATCCATACTCATGAAGAGCCCGAAAACACCGGCGACGAGCAGAAAGTATAGCGCAAAAAACTCTTTGACCCGATAATCAAGTTGCCACATGGTCAGCACACCGGTAAAAAACACGATACCGGTCAAAAGCAGCATGGGCAGATTAAACCCGTCAGCCGCGTTCAGGTAGGTAATGCCGATTGACTCCACCCAGCGGAATTTCTCAACGAACTGCAGTCCGCCCTGCCCCTTGTCGTAGGCAAAAAACAGATAAATGGAAAGTATCAACGTAATGCCGGAAAAAACCGCGCTCACCCATTTAATCTGGACCTTGCGCTCCTCGGGTATAACAAGGATCACAAAAAGCCCCGCCACACAGGTCAACAAAATAGCAGTCAGAAAAGGAAAGCCGGTAAATTCCATAACTATAAATGCCTACAATGATCTAAAATGCCTAAAGTGCCTAAAAAAAGGTAAACAGCGAACCGCAGAATGTCGAAGTGAGGTTTCGCTTCGCTCAGACCGTTAATTAAAATAGATAGAATACCTTACTTCGATATTCGTTATTCGCTTTTTAAAATACCGCAATTCAGGATCTCATTTTCGATTTGACTGGCCGCTCTTCAGGCCAACGGCTGGGCTGATCCGCCTCCGGCGGATCACCTGACACCTTCAGTTTACAGCCAACACGACGTCAGATAAACGACTCTAACAACTTAAAAAAAGAAATAGAGTCCCAAAAACACCATGACCACAAAGATAGTCAACAACCGGTACTGCACCATCCCCAGGTGCAGAAAGGAAACAAACCGTCCGATTTCTACAGTTCCTTTACCCAATCCGTCAATGCCCCCATCAATTACTTTTTTATCGTTCCGGTCAAATAAATTGGACACGACCCCGTAAATGAAAATATCCATAAAGCGCCGATAAAATCGGTCGAGGTACCATCGTTCAGCAAAAAGGTTGTTCAATGGCGCAATCTTTTCAACAAACCCCACCTGATCCGCGCCTTGACGGCCGAATTCCAGCCACGCCAGCACCACCCCGCAAAGCGCTGAACCGATGGCCACAAACGGCAGCCAGCCATGCTGACCAACGTGAGCTGGCGGTATAGCTTGCTGTCCGTTGAAAAACGATTCCAACGCGCCCTGATAAAAGCCCAGTATCACGGTAATCGCCGCCAGAACAATCAAGGGCCAGCTCATAACCCAATACCCGCCATGGTCGTGATCGTGGCCGGATTGGGATTCGGTTTCCGACTCCTTTGGAAAGAGGATAATAAAGATCAGCCTGAAGGTGTAGTAGGCGGTTAAAAATGCACCCAGCAGTCCGGCAGCCAGCCACACGGGATTATTTAAATCGGCCAGGGCACCGAGGATGACCTCCTTGCTGAAAAAACCGGATAGCGGCGGCAGACCCGCCAGGGCGGCCGCTGCAATAATGGTGCAGATTGTGGGGATTTTTAAACGCCGTCCTCCCCGGCGGCTGATATCAAACATATCGTTGCTTCCAAAGCTGTGGATGAAAACCCCGGCGCAAAGAAATAAGAGGGCCTTGAACCCGGCGTGGGTGGTCAGATGAAACATGCCGCCAAAATAGCTGCCGGCAGCCAGACCCATGATCATAAATCCCAGCTGACTGATGGTGGAGTAGGCCCAGACCTGCTTGATATCCCGGGTCACCATCGCCATGGTGGAAGCCAACAGCATACTGATGGTGCCGATAATCAGGAATATAGCCATGGCGCTGGCCGAAAGGCTAAAAAACGGAAACAGGCGACCAAACAGATAAACGCCGGCCGCCACCATGGTCGCGGAATGCAGCAGGGCACTGACCGGCGTCGGTCCTTCCATGGCATCCGGCAGCCAGGTCAGCAACGGGAATTGAGCGCTCTTGCCGATGATGCCCCCGAAAATCAAGAGCGCTGAAATCGTAATATACGTGGAAGACATGCGGGTCGTCACCTGGGGGCCGTTTATTTCTAAAATATTAAGATCCCCCAGATGAACCAGTACCAGCAGCAGTCCCAGGAAAAACGCCACATCCCCCAAGCGGGTCATGACGAAAGCTTTTTTACCGGCCTCCGTGGCGCTGAATTTTTCGTACCAGAAACCGATCAGAAGATATGAGGAAAGGCCGACCAGTTCCCAGAATATATAAAGTTGCAGCATGGTCGGTGACAAGGTCATATTCATCATGGCCCAGGCGAACAGGGACATGCAGGCATAGTATCTGGAAAATCCGGCATCCCCGGCCATATAGCCAAGCGAATAAACCTGAACCAGAAAACTGATCGTCGCCACCACGCTGAGCATGAGCAGACTGGTTTGATCCAGCAGATAACCGAAGGGAATCGTAATATCACCCGACAACAGCCAGCGGCCGGTGTATTCGAGCGGCGTTTGCAGGTGCCAGTGGCGGGCAAGCAGGAAGATGGCGCTGATCAGAGATATGCTAACCGCCGCAATCGACAGGCCGGCCGACAGCCTTGGATACCTTCTGGTGAATACCATGATTAAGAGAAAAGCGACAAACGGCAGCAACGTAGCCAGTATCGCGGCAGTTAATGATGGTTCCTGTACCCAGTTAGTGGTCATCGGTATGCTCGTAGCTAATAAGCGTTCAAAGGTTCAGCCTACCTCAAGATATTATAATTTTCCGGATTCACAGACCCGGTTCGCCGATAGGCCCAGATAATAAACGCCAGCCCCACAGATACCTCCGCGGCGGCGATGGCAAAAACAAACAGCACGATTGCCTGGCCATCAAGATTTTGCCAGAGCAAGGAAGCACCGACCAGTATAATGGCGGCCGCATTCAGCATGACTTCGACCCCCAGCAGAATCATGATCAAACTGCGGCGCGCGACCACGCAAAAAATTCCCATCAAAAAAAGCAGACCGGCCAGAATCAGAACATGATTAAACGGGACGATCATAATTCACCTTCGATGGTTTCCTGGGCCGAGGTTTTTTTCGCCCGCCTTGCCAGTAAGAGTGCCCCGATAACTGCTACCAGCAATAGCAGGGATATGATTTCGATGGAAAGCCAGTGTTTCTGAAAAATGTACTGCCCAAAAGCGCCGGGTTCGGCCCGGGCTGTTTTCAATACGGTTTCACCGTTGGGATCAGCGGCGACAAGAACAATGCCAAGGGCCAGGTAGACAACTCCGCAGACAGCTGCCGGCAGCCACTGGCTCAACGGGAAAAGACGTTCACCGACGGTTTCAACTTTGAGCATCATGACAATAAATAAAAACAAAACCATGATGGCTCCGGCATATATAATAACTTCCAGTACGGCCAAAAATGGAGCGCCAAACAGGTAAAAAAGCATGGCACTGCCGAAAAACGAAAATATCAGATAAACCACCGCATGCACCATGTCGCGCCGGCTGATGGCCAGACCGGTGGTGACAAGAATCAATACGGCCAACAGATAGAAAATGATTGAATAGATCGTCATAATTTATAAATAGGGTTAAGCCGGATATCCGGTATGCCCGTTTGCCGGTTAATATCAGAATATTTTCCTTATTTAACGGGCTAACGGACAAACGGGCACAACCGGCGAACGGGCACAACCGATTTCTAAGGCATATTACTTTTAATATTAACCGGCTTATCTTCCTGGATGTGGTCCCCTTTATCGCCGACATCCGTTACAATGCCGGCATACTTGTAAAAGCAATATTCCTTATCTTTGCCTCCGTGGTCAACTAAAAGATCTTCTTTTTCATAAACCAGTTTTAAAATATCTTTTTCACAAGTCTCGAAATTCGGTGTCAGCTGGATAGCGGAAGTCGGGCATGCTTCCTCACAAAGACCGCAGTAAATGCAGCGCGCAAAATTAATCCGAAACCAGGTAGCATACCTTCGGCCGCCTTCTTTTGCGGCCGACTGCATGGATATGCAGCTTACCGGACAAACCGCTGAACAAAGATAGCAGGCCACACAACGCTCGTTGCCGTCCGGATCGCGGGTTAAAATGATGCGGGCCCGGGTGCGCTCCGGCAAAGTCCGCTTGTATTCCGGGTATTCTTCGGTAATGGGTTTGCGAAAAAGGTGCTTGAATGTTGTCGCAAATCCGGTTGCTAATGCTTTGACTGCTTCAAGTGCGGAGGACATAATTTCTAAATCTCATATACTATGTAGAAATATCTAATCAAAATCCGAATATCGAATTCCGAAATTCTACAATAGTAGGATTGCTCCGGTTACCATAATATTAATCAGTGCCGCTGGTATCAGTACCTTCCAGCCCAAGGCCATCAATTGATCATAACGCAGCCGCGGCAATGTGCCGCGGATCCAGATCATGATCAAGGCCACCAGAAAAATTTTTACAAAAAGCCAGACCGGCGGCGGCAGAAAAGGACCACGCCAGCCTCCGAGGAAAAAGACCGCGGTTAAAGCGCCCAAAACCTGCATGTGCACATATTCACCCAGAAAAAAGAGGCCAAAGCGCATGCCGCTGTATTCGGTGTGGTAGCCGGCACCCAGTTCGTTTTCAGCCTCGGGTAGATCGAAGGGTATTCGTTTGCTCTCTGCCATGGCGCTGAGGATAAAAATCACGAACGAAACCGGCTGAACCAGGATAAAGGGATAATCGACTTGAGCATTGACGATATCCACCAGGCTGAAGGATCGCGCCAGCATGACAATCGGCACCAGCGACAGACCCAGCGAAAGTTCATAGCTGATCATCTGGGCGGCACCACGGATACCGCCCAGCAGGCTGTATTTTGAGTTCGAGGCCCACCCGCCTAAGGCGACGCCGTAGACCCCCAGAGCAGACATCGCGAAAACAAAAAGTAGCCCCACATTGAGATCTGAAATCACCATGGGAATTTTTCTACCCATGATCGTCAGATCGCTGCCGAACGGCACAACGGCAAACATCAACAGCGCAGTGAACGCCACCACGGCCGGTGCCAGCAAAAATATCATGCGGTCGGCTGCCGCCGGCACAATATCTTCTTTGACCATCATCTTAATCGTATCGGCAAAGGGCTGCAGCAGTCCAAATTTGCCGGCCCGATTGGGGCCATAGCGAATCTGCAGCCGCGCAAGAAATTTGCGTTCCACCAGCACCAGATAGGCCGCCACAAGCAGCAGGGCGATCAGAACCAGGCCCAGTTTAATTACTAGAAATATGAAGCCGATTAACCAGTCCATTATACTATAATCATTTCGTGCCTAAAGTTTAAAATGCCTAAATCGCCTAATCCTCCTGAGGCGCACAAGAATTAAGGAATACTATCGACCTGATGGTAAGTAGGGTGTGCATTGTCCACCAATTATAACCCATAGGCTTAAGCGGTCACTTTTTTGATTTGTTCGCGACCGATGCTCATGGAGCCGGTTTCAAAAATTTGCCAGGCTAGCTTCCGGTGCCGGGGAATAACCAGCAGCCCGGCGGCCATGTTATCAACAGCCATTAGTTTCGCTTCAAATCTGCCGTTTTCTGTTTGAATGGAAATCGGGTCACCATCAATCAGGTCCATGCTTTCCGCCTCGCTGGTGTGCATGATTACAGCCGGTTCCGGCTCCAGTTGGCTCAAGCATTCGGAGTGGACCGAGAGCGCATCGGTGCCGAAGGTTAATTCAGCAAAAATCAATTTTAATCTTGCGGTGCTCTCAGGGTGCACCTCAGGTTGCCCGGATATATCAGTCGCAAAGCGCAGGTCGGTTTTAACACCCGAGTTAAGCCGTATGCCTTCATCCGGGAGATCGGAGGATACTTGAACATCGGCCAGCTCCGGTACAAGATCAGCCAGCCATTGGTAATCGGTTGCCGGAGGCAATTTTCCTTCCGGCTTCAATATTTCACCAGCCAGTACTGCCATGGTCATCCAGGCCGGCCGGGGTTCTGCGCCCGGAATCCCGGTTCCGTAAACTCTGGGCGGATGGTCGCCACTGCCGCTTTGGACAATCGGGGCACCGCCGCTATAGGCCTGCCGTACCATCTGGGCCCGGCCTTCCTGGTTGACGAAAATTCCATCCATCTCATAAAGGGTGGTTGAAGGCATAAAGATATGCGCCTTTTGCACGGATTCGGAATTGAGGTAGTCCAATACAATCAGCAAATCAAGCGTATCAAGCGCGCGCTCCAATCGATTGCGGTCTGCAAAATGAAAAAAAGGATCGGATTCTACCAGAATAAGAGACTTGACAGCGCCGCCTTCAATAGCTTCGATGATGTCCGGCAACGATGCTTCGTCATCGGAAAAAAGTCCGGCACCAAACGCATTGGCGCCCGGTAACAGGAAAAACAGACCGGCCTTTTTGTCGGCTGCCCGCAACAATAGGGTAAGATCCGCTACGACTCCAGGCACCTGAACGGGTATAATATCGGTGCCGCAGACAATCACCGGCCGCTGACTGTTTTTCAGGTCATCGGTTGCCGCCGCAAACAAATCCGCCCAGTGTCCGGCAATCAAGTTCTGGGCCGGTAACGCGTCAAAAAATTTTGCGGCCTTTTGCCCGCAAGACGCTGCTGTCTTGCGATTAACCGCGGCTTTAATTAATAACCCGATTAAACCGCTCATATCGTCCGCGGCCGCAACCAAATGGTCAAAATCCAGCGGCAAAGAAACGGGCCTGGGATCCATCACGACAATTTTGGCACCCTTTCTTTGAGCCTGGCGCATCGCCAGGGCCAGCATGGGCGCTTCATTAATCGGATCTGCGCCCACACAGAGGATAAAATCCGCCCCTTCCACCTCCCGCAATGATACTGCCAGATCGGGTTCCAATCTGGCAATGGATGTTTTCACTTTCGATATTGTGGCCGGTTCCATAAAATAGACGGGGTTTCGCCAGCCCCTTGACTGGCAGATACGCTTGAGCATGGCCTGGGTTTCCAGACTGCTGCGGGCGGATCCGACGGCCGCAACCGCCGCAGGTCCTGAATCATTGCTGGTTTTCCCAAGTTGTGCGATCGCAGCTTGCAGTGCCCGGTCGTATGAAACCGCCTCGCCATTGATTGATGCATGGCGTGCTCGGGATGCGAGGGCGGCGTAGAAAAATCCGTAACGCCCGCGATCACAGATAAAGTAGCCGTTGACTTCCTCGCTGAAGCGGGCTTCCTGCCGCTTGACTTCGCGATAACGAACACTCGCCACGGTATGACACCCGAGGCTGCAGTTGATACAAAGTGAAGGACTTCGCTGGTAATCCCAGCGCCGACCAAAAAACCGCGAGGGTTTATCGGTATACACCCCGGTGGGGCAGAGATCGCTTAAATTTCCCGCAAAGGGGCTTTGCAGGATACCGTCCTGAAAACGCCCGAAATAGGTGCGATTCGCATTGCGCATGACTCCCAGGTCACGGTAACCGGTAAATTCCTGATAGTAACGGGCACAACGATAGCAGTGAATGCAGCGGTTCATCTCATGCTGAACCAGGGGGCCCAAATACTGATCGATATAGGTGCGCTTGCGCCCGGCATATCTTCTGATTCCATGGCCGCCGGAGACGGTCATATCCTGGAGCAGACAATGACCGCCCTCGTCACAAACCGGGCAGTCATGGGGATGGTTGAGCATCAGCCATTCAATGACGTGTTTGCGAAAATCTACGGCTTCGGCGTCCGTGGTGGAAACCATCATGCCGTCCTGGGCCTCAACCATGCAGCTCATCTGGATGCCCTTTAACGGTCCATCCAAAAATTTAACGCCGCAAACCCGGCATGCCCCCACCGCGCCCAGGGCCGGATGATAGCAAAACCGGGGAATCATGATACCCAGCTGCGCTGCAGCTTCGATCACCATGGTTTTCGGTGCTACTTCAATTTCTCTATCATCGATAATAAGTTTGGGCATAAGAGGGTTCCGCAAAATCATACTTTGCCCTATAGTTGCATAAAATTTTGAAATCCAACGTCGCTGCTGCAATGAAGACCATTGAAAGTATTGACTGATCCTGGATTCTGGTTTCTGGATACTGGATGTCGTTGAAATTCACCGATAGTGTACTGTTAGATATCCAGCATCAAGTATCAAGCATCCAGCATCTGCCCGGAAAAAGCAACGATCTCAGACATAACGGCCTGGCTAGATGACAAGAATTTATGCAATGTTAGGGTTAAGATGGCTACTTCATCCTTTAGCCGTTTAGTTTTTCCGATCAATTCTTATTTCAATCTGTTTGAGAATCCGTCTTGAAGGGGCACTTCTTCTGGCTGATATGCTCCTGTATCTCATTCTCAAAGTGTTTGAGCAAACTTTCCAGCGGGGCAACAGCCCCGGGGGCAAAGGCGCAGTAAGCATTCCAAAGAAATCGACACATGCGCTCGAGCATGGGAATAAACTCCGGTTCACCGTCACCTTGTTCAATTCGTTTAAGCAAATCCAGAATGTAGGGTAGTCCTTCACGGCAGGGGGTGCACCAGCCGCAGGATTCCCGCGCAAAGAATTCAATCAAGTTGACCGTGGCGCCCACCAGACAGGTCTTATGGTCAAACACCATAATGGCACCGGTGCCGAGCCGGTTGCCGATATTCCGCAACGGGTCAAAATCCATTTCAATGTCATAGTGTTCCCGGGGCAAAAACCCGGTGGACGCGCCGCCTGGCAGGCACGCTTTATACTCGGAACCGGTCCGCATGCCGCCGGCGTGCACTTCAATAATTTCACTCAACCGCACACCGATTGGCAGTTCATAACATCCCGGTTTATTGACTTTGCCGCTGATACCAAAAAGCTTCGTACCGGCACCGTTTTCGGTTTTGGCAAGATCTTTAAACCATTGCCCGCCGTTTCTGATGATATGGGGCAGGCAGGCAAAGGTTTCAACGTTGGACAGCACGGTCGGCCGGTCCCAGAGCCCTTTCTCGGTCGGGTAAGGCGGCGGTTTCATCGGATTCGGCCGGTTGCCCATCAACGCATTCAACTGAGCCGTCACTTCGCCGCAAATGTAGCGGCCGGCACTGCGATGAACCACAATTTCCAACGAATATTCGCTGCCTAAAATATTTTTGCCCAGGTAACCTTCCTGGTGCGCAATCTCAATTTCTCTTGCCAGAATTCTGGCCGCATTTTCATATTCCGGCCGGATAAAAATAATGCCCTTTGCGGCCAGCGAGGCATAACCGGCAATAATAATACCTTCGATCAGCATGTGCGGGTCGGCATGGATCAGCACCCGATCCTTGAATGTGCCCGGCTCCATTTCATCGGCGTTGCACACGATATAGCGTGGAAAATTCGCATCATCAGCCACCGACATCAGCTTCATCCCGGTCGGAAAAGCAGCCCCGCCCCGACCGAGCAAATTGGCATTCATAACCGTCTGCTGAACATCCTTATGGGAATAATCCTTGAGAACATCCATCAGCGCCCTGTAACCGCCGCTCTGGCGGTATTCATCAAGGGTGGCAATCCGGTTCGGTTTGCGATTTTGCAGAAGAACCTGTTGATACATAAAAAAATGCCTAAACTGCCTAAAATGAGCTAAAATGCCTAAAATAAAAATCGAAAATCAACCTTCACCTTGCGCCTAAAACCCTGCACCGAATGCCATTTCCTAACTGGTAAAAACCTGGCGTTTGGCGTGGGCATCTTTTATGTCTACTTAAATTATGACCTTCTGTGTAACTTCTCCAGTATCCCGTCAATTTTATCCGCTGTCAGATTGCCGTATGCTTTGCGGTTAATCAGCATCGCCGGGGATCGGTCGCAGTAGCCGATACAGCAGACCGCTAAAAGCGTAAACAACCCGTCCGGGGTAGATTCACCGGGTTGAATGTCGAGTTTTTGAATAAGATAGTCCCTGACGGATTCGTAACCGTCCATCCAGCAAACCACGCTGTCACAAACATGGATAACGTATTTGCCGACCGGTTCCCGATAGATAAACGTGTAGAAGGTGGCCAGTTGCTCTACCTCAAGGGCCGACATGTCAAGCAGTCCGGCGGTTTCCTGCACCCCCTCGTCGGTCAGATAACCGTAGTGCTCCTGTATCGCGAACATGACATCCACGACCAGTTCCCGCGGATGCTCCACTTGATCAATGTGTTCTATCAAAGATTGTTTGAGTTCTTCAGGTAACATAGTGTCAACAGTCGATCGGCTGAACCAGCCTCAATCCGAAACCCCGCTTCCGACTTCCGCATTCCCACTTCCGCATTCCCACTTCCGCATTCCCACTTCCGACTTCAACTATCTGTCTATATCCGGCAATATGTAGTCAAAAGAGCCAATAATAGTGATTAAATCGGCAACCGTCTCGCCCACCGAAATCAACGGCATCACCTGAACATTGGCAAAGCCGGGTCCCCGGATGCGGGTCCGATAAGAATACCCGAGCCCGTCACTGACCACGTAATAGCCCTGTTCTCCTCGCGGAATTTCACATGCTGCATAGGCCTCCCCCAGCGGCATCTTGGGGCCGCGGGTGACATTGACAAAGTGATGAATCAGACTTTCGATGTCGGTCAGCATATCTTTGCGCTGAGGTATTACGTAGCGGTAGTCATCGCAGACATAGCGTCCGGCAGGCATGTTGTCGGCGGCCTGTTTGATTATTCCAAGGCTCTGGCGCATTTCCTCCAGCCGCACCAGATAGCGGGCATAGCAATCACCCCTGTTGGCCGTGGGTACTTCAAAATCAAAATTTTCATACCCCGAATAGGGAAACGCTTTGCGCAAATCCCATTGCAAACCGCAAGACCGCAAATTCGGGCCGGTTACCCCCCAGCGCATGGCATCTTCAAGACTAAGCCGGCCGATTCCCTGGGTTCGCGCTTTAAATATGGGGTTTTTGCGAATCAGGCTCTCGTATTCGTCGAGGGCCCGGGGGAATATTTTTACAAAATCACCAACGGCCTGTTTCCAGCCTTCGGGCAAATCGGCGGCCAGGCCGCCCAGCCTGAACCAGGATGGGTGCAGTCTTCCGCCGGTAATCAGTTCCACGATGTCCATGATCATTTCACGCTCGCGGAAGACATAGAAATTTGGCGCCATCGCACCCACGTCGTGGGCATAGGTGCCCAGCCACACCAGGTGGTTGCTCAACCGGAAGAGCTCGCTCAGCATCACCCGGATAACCTGAGCCCGCTCGGGAACTTTGATACCGGCCAGGGTTTCCACCGCCATGACATAGGGCAAATTATTGGCGGCGCCGGCCAGGTAGTCGATGCGATCCGTATAAGGGATAAACTGATGCCAGGTTTGCCGTTCGGCGATTTTTTCCGCCGCGCGATGGTGATAGCCGATATCCATTTCCATAGACGTAATTTCTTCACCATCGAGCGTAACGATATAGCGTATCAACCCATGGGTGCTGACATGGTGCGGCCCGATATTCAGGATCAGCTGGTGTTGCCGGCCGGATTTGTTGACAAAAACGCCGCCGTCCAAGGGCTGATTCTTTTGGGCATCGGCCAGGGTATAGGGCGGCATCTCCGTCGCCCGACCTGGATAATTTTTCCGCAGCGGATGCCCCTCCCATTCAGGGGGCAAAATCAGGCGCTGGAGATTCGGGTGGCCTTCAAACCGCACGCCAAGCAGGTCGAAGGCTTCTCGTTCATACCAGTTGGCCGACGGCCAGATATCCGTCACCGTCTCTGCCGCCGGATTAGGCCCGGTCAAAGGAACCTTCAACCGCAGGCGGGCAGGCGGATCAAAAGACAGTAGATGATACACCAGGGTGTAATCCGGGTAAGACTCCCGCTTGCGACGGGCGGACTCGTCGATGGCGGTCAGATCGTCCAGGCGCTGAAAACGGGTGGCTGCCTCTGAGTTGAGAAAACGCAGCACGTCTTTTATGCGGCTTTGGTTCACCAAAAACGCGGGCATGTCACAGGTTTGTGGTTCCTGTTGGACGGCTTCTCCGAAGCGATCCTGCAGTTGGCGGGCGAGGCGCTGTGCTTGGGGGTCCAGCTCGATTTGGGGTGACGACGGGGTCCACATTAAATCCGTGCGGCTGTCTTGGAACTGGGTCGGCACCACCGAAGTGCCCCGGATGGCCGTACCGTCCATGCCCGGGCCGCGTGGATCTCTTGCTTTGGTTTGACCGTCCACCAGAATCGGCTTCTGGGTGCCCTGGCTGCCCCCCTTCAGGTGAAGGATCGGACGGGTGGGTTTTTCTTCAGCTGTGATTTTATCCTGCAGCATGACAAGGCCCTGCAGCACGGCCTCCGGCCTTGGCGGACAACCCGGAATATAAACATCCACCGGCAGGATTTGATCCACCCCCTGCACCACACTGTAGACGTCATACATGCCGCCGCAATTAGAGCAGGAACCCATGGAGATCACCCAGCGGGGTTCTGCCATTTGCTCATAGAGCCTCAATACGACCGGTGCAATCTTTTTAAACACAGTTCCGGCAATAATCAGCAGATCCGCCTGCCGCGGTGAGGCCCGCAAGACTTCGGCCCCGAAGCGGGCCATATCGTAGCGGGGTGTAAAGGCGGTGGCCTCCTCAACAAAACAGCAGGACAGCCCGAAAAACATGGGCCAGAGACTGTATTTGCGGGCCCAGTTAATGACGAGATCCGCATTGTTCAGGAGTTGCTCGTTTAACTTTTTGCGCGCGTCGGCCCCCACTCAAGCCCCCCTTTTTTCCAGATATAAACAAGTCCCAGAATCAATACCACAATAAAAAACGAAATCTGCAGCCAACCTGCCCAGCCCAGTTTTTCCCAGGCAATGGCCCATGCAAAAATATAGGCCCCCTCTACATCAAAAAGCAGAAAAAAAATGGCGACCAGGTAAAAAGGCACCGGATACCGCAGACGCGCGCTTCCGGTGGGTATGATACCACTTTCATAGGGTCTCAATTTTTCGGGGTTGGGTTTTTTTTCCCCGAGCCAGGAAGCAATGAATAGAAGCAGGGCAATTAATGCCATGATCAAAAGGCCAAAAACGACCAGACTCAATACGCCGGGTTCCCAGGGAGATAATGATCCGCTATTCACAACAGGTTGCATGGTTCGCTCCGCAAAAACCTACCCATTCGACAAATGCTTGAAATAAATTATGATGTTAAACAGGATTATCACGATTTATGCAAGTATAAAATTTGTTATCATTGCATTTCCGGATTATTCATTACGAGCCCTTAGAGTCGAGTTCATGCGGTATCGGTGGTGATTATTCACCCAGCGCATCGGCATGAAAAACTCCCCGACCCCTCAATTAATTAATTTTTGTGACCTTCACCTTTGAACCGCTTGATACGCCCTTAAACAGTTTTGCATCTCCCAGAACCCTTCCAAAAACATTCACGGGACTGTAGGCCCGCGGCTGGTCACCCGTGCTGACCGGAGTCGGACCAAAAAAAATACAAAACGCCGGGCCGGCCGGCCAGTATGCCAGATCGCCGACCGCTACGTCTGCCCTGGCATCAGGTTCCGGCTCGAGGCGCAAAGATATGTCAAAATAGATTTCATCGCCCCAGACGTTGGCCGGGCTTTCAAAGGGCAGGGCTTCGAGAATTTTGCCGGCTGTCGGTGTATCAAACATCTCGGCCGCAACCGATACATTGTCCACGGATATGTTGATTTTTTCCATCTTCACCACCTCTCCTTTCGTTAAAAAATTCGTTCCAGACAGATCGCGGCTGAAAGCCGCTCCCACCATACCGGTAAACCACATATTACCTGAATCTTGCATCCAAATTTTTGGCTAATTTTAAACCCATAAATTGTTAGGTGAACAATTAGCTACCCACAATATGGCCTTCATATCTACCATGAAATTACGCGTTGATCAAAAAAGTTTTATGGCATAAAATTGACAGTGATTATTTTGGAATGCATTATATGATCGAGTGCGTCGCGAGGCCCTATCGACTAGTTTTGGTCGTTTTTGATAGCGTTAGTGATTGAATTGTCAACGGTTTCATAAAAAGTCCCGGGTACGGCATGCCGCAAATGATCCGACAACCTGAACATGCTGAACTCAATGGATTTGGTCCAATGTTTTTTCACATTTTTCCGGATTGAGTAGCGTAGAAGCCGAATTACTTGCCGGGTTGACCATCTCCATGCTAAGTCGTAATAGACTATGCAGACCGGAAAAATTTTTGATATAAAAAAATATGCCATCCATGATGGACCGGGCATCCGAACAACCATTTTTTTTAAGGGTTGCCCGTTATCGTGCTGGTGGTGCCACAACCCCGAGAGCATTGCTTGCGCAAGCCATCGACTTTATCGCAAAAATCGCTGCATCGGCTGTCAGGAGTGTGCCGACGCCTGCCCTGAAGACGCCATTCAGGTTTATGCGGAAGGGCTTAAATGGAATCCATCCGACTGTGTCTATTGCGGGACCTGTGCCGGCAGATGTCCTGCGGAAGCAGTCGAATTTATCGGCAAAACCATGACCGTTGATGACGTATTAAGCGAAATTGTCAAAGACACCGTGTTTTACGACGAGTCCCATGGAGGCATTACCATATCCGGCGGCGAGCCGTTGATGCAGCCGTCCTTTTTAATGGAGCTGCTGAATGCCTGCGGGAAATTGGGGTTTCATCGCACAGTTGACACATCAGGGTACGCTGATACCCAGACCTTGCTTGAAGCGGCAAGCCGCACGGATCTATTTCTCTACGACTTAAAGCACATGGATCCCGCGCAACACGTAAAATTGACCGGCGTCACCAATGAAAAAATTTTAACCAATTTAAAAATTCTGAGCCGCCAGGGAGCTGAAATCGTCATACGCTTGCCGGTGATCCCCGGACTCAACAGCGATCAGAAAAATATTGATCAGACCGGCGCTTTTGTTTCCTCGCTGCCGGGAGTCAGGCAGATGAATATTCTGCCGTATCACTGCACGGCGACAGCCAAGTATGCAAGCCTCGGCCTAAAGATTAAATCATCAGATATCGAACCGTCTACCCGTGAGTTTCTCGAATCAGCTGCCAGGCGGTTGGAAACTTACAATTTAACAGTCAAAATAGGAGGCTGAACCATTGACCCCCAGAGTCGCAAAACTGCGCCAGCAAAGCTTTGAGGCCCAGCCCAGCATATCGGTGGAACGGGCTGAGTTGGTGACTCAATTCTACCAAGCAAACTATGGAAAATATTCCAGCCCGGTACTCAGAGCATTAAATTTTAAGAATCTGTGCCAAAAAAAGACGATCTATATCGGCGCCGCTGAGCTGATCGTCGGTGAACGCGGTCCGTACCCCAAAGCGGTTTCCACATTCCCGGAGTTGACCTGTCATTCGGCCGAAGATCTTAGGATATTAAACTCACGCGAAATGACCCGATATCTGGTCTCAGATGAGGACATCGCGACCTACCAAAAAGAGGTCATCCCCTACTGGCAGGGCCGCACCATGCGCGACCGGGTGTTCAGCCAGATTCCGCAGGAGTGGCTCTCAGCCTATAGTGCCGGCATGTTTACTGAATTTATGGAGCAGCGAGCCCCGGGCCACACCGCGCTGGACGAAATTATTTATCAAAAGGGCATGCTGGATTTCAAAGAACAAATCGCAGAACGTTTGGCCTCCCTCGACTATCTGAACGACCCTGAAGCGGCGGACAAAGCCGAGGAACTCAGGGCCATGGATATTTCCTGTGATGCCGCCATTGTTTTTGCCGAACGTCATGCCGCGCTGGCGGAAAAAATGGCGGCCGGGGCACAAGATTCCTCACGCAAGGCTGAGCTTAACAAGATTGCCGCAACCTGCCGTCACGTGCCCGCCCGGGCACCACGGGATCTATGGGAAGCCATTCAAATGTACTGGTTTGTGCATCTGGCAACCATCACCGAATTAAACGGCTGGGATGCCATGAGCCCGGGGCATCTGGATCAACATCTGGATCCTTTTTACCAAAAGGGACTGGCGGACGGCAGCCTGGACCGCGAATCCGCCAAAGAACTCATCGAGTGTTTCTGGATCAAGGTCAACAATCAGACGGCACCTCCCAAGGTCGGTGTTACCGCCCTGGAAAGCGGAACATACAACGATTTTACCAATATCAATATTGGCGGTCTGACACGCGACGGTGCCAACGGTGTCAACGATGTCTCCTATATAATGCTGGAGGTTATCGACGAGATGCATCTGCTTCAACCCCAGGCCAATGTTCAGATCAGCCACAAGACACCCAATCGGTTTTTGAAAGAAGCCTGCCGGGTGATTCGAAAAGGATACGGGTATCCATCGGTGTTTAACACCGATGAAGTCATTATGGAGCAAATGCGCACCGGCAAAACCATAGAAGACGCCCGGCAGGGCGGATGCAGCGGCTGCATTGAAACCGGCAGCTTCGGCAAGGAGGCCTACATCTTAACCGGCTATCTCAATGTTCCCAAAATATTTGAACTGGCCCTTAACAACGGGATCGACCCTTTAGCCGGCGAACGACTCGGGCCGCAAACCGGTGACCCAGTCAGATTTAATAACTTCGATGAGCTTTACGAGGCCTTCGACCGGCAGTTGCAATATATCGTTGATCTGAAGATCAGGGTCAACAATTACATCGAGCGCATGTACGCGACTTATGCGCCCGCCCCCTTCCTTTCCGTGGTGATCAGAGACTGCATTGCCAAAGGACGCGATTACTATAACGCCGGGCCACGCTACAACACCAATTATATCCAGTGTTGCGGCATCGGCACCATAACCGACAGCCTGAGCGCCATCAAAAAGCACGTGTTTGAAGACAATCAAATCAGCATGCAGCAATTGTTGGCGGCACTGCAGGACAACTTCAAGGGGCAGGAAGCCTTGCGCCTGCGCCTGTTTAACAAAACCCCCTTTTACGGCAATGACGAGGAATATGCCGATTCGATTATGCAGCGGGTTTATGATTCCCTGTTTAATGCCATTGACGGCAAGCCCAATACCAAAGGCTCATTTTATCATCTGAATATGCTGTCCACCACGTGCCACATCTACTTCGGGCAGAAACTGGGCGCTTCGGCCAACGGCCGCCTGGCCGCAATGCCCATTTCCGATGGGACGTCTCCCTCCCACGGGGCCGACCGCAAGGGTCCAACGGCCGTCATTAATTCCCTCGGTAAAATGGACCAGATTAAATCCGGCGGCACGTTGCTCAATCAGCGGTTTTTACCCAGCGTGCTTGAAGGCGATGAGGGAATCGAACAACTTGCGCATCTCATTCGGGCTTATTTCAAGCTCAATGGGCATCACATCCAATTCAATATTGTTGATTCCCAGACACTGCGCAAAGCCCAGTCTGCGCCTGATGAGTACAGAGATCTGCTGGTTCGGGTCGCCGGATACAGCGATTACTTCATTGACCTGGACCAGCACCACCAGGAGGAAATTATTGCCCGAACCGAGCAGGACGCTTTTTGATGCTAAAGTTTTTTCCGTAACAGACGATAACAATCTTAACCACGCTATAATGGCGAGGTTATCCCAATGCTTTGAGGGTGATTCTTCGCGAGTCACCCTCATTATTGGCCCTTCCTTTAGTATTCGCCTGCCAGACCATCAAGTCGCCACATCACACCTGCCGCAGGATACAAATTTATGATCGGTGCGGCTGAATATCATTGTGAAAAATTGTGAAAAAAATTTCACAGCTATTATGGTATCCATGCCACACATACAAGAATCGAACAGGATCAGCACGGGGTTGACAAACTCTGCTACATATTGAAATTATTGTAGTTTATGGCCTGGGTCAAAAATAGGCATGCTTTGTGCTAAGAGGCATGATGATCGGCTACTGCCGAGTAATCATTCGGATTCCGCCAAATTTACGGTATTAATAAAAAATATATCAACCCCTGAGGAAGGTGTTAAATGATGGAGTCCAGCCCTGACTATCGAGCTGATACGCGCTACCGCCACGAAGCCGCTATCATGTACGAGCACTATCGCTCTGGCAGGTATTTCGAAGGTACAATGTTTAATTACAGCCGGGGAGGGATGTATTTCGAATCCAATTTTGCACCGGAGATCGGCACAGAAATATTTATAGGGGTTGAGAACTCCCCCTATACCTCCGGTCATGATGTTTATCGTGCCAAAGTCGTCTGGCGCAAAAAATTGGAGCGTGCAGAGTCATACTTTTTCCACGGTGTCGGTGTAAAGTATTTCTAAGGCAGACGAGTCAAACCACTAGCTTTTTATGGATTGGGCCAGATCATCAATCCGTTCCCTTATGGAAATCAGATATCTGGCCATCTTGCCGCGATGATCGGCCATGATGGAATCATGATCCCCCCTTAGAACGATCAGCGGGTCAAAGGTACAGATTTGATCCATATCCTTGAACGCAATGCGGATATTTTCTTTTCCCCCTTTTTCCTTGACCTCGGGATAAAGTTCAACAAAGGTGCGTAACACATCCCTGAGCACCAGGATGATGCCCTGGGTGTAATAAATATGGTTGTCCAGTTCGGTGTAGGCAACTTGATCATTGGACTGCACCAACAGCCCCAGCGGCTCATCTAAAAACTGTTTGCCGATAATAAAGTCAAGCATGTTGAACATATCATCCGTGCGCAGATTAAATACAGCGCCGCCATCCCCCTTGAGAAGATCAGCCTCGTACTGTTTAATTTCGGCAATCCCTTTTTCGTATTGATTTTCGCTGGAGGGAAACCACCAGCTGTCGGAAGAAAAAGCAAAATATTTTTCCCGCGCTTCCTTTAAATTTTCGTTTTCCTTGTCCACCTTACCGTATTTGGCCAGATTGGTGGAAAAAAAGGTCGTCATCATGCGCGTGGCAAAGATGGTACCGCGCTGCCGGTTGGCCCGGTTGTCCAGCCAGCGGGTAGGTGAAATGATCAGATCATTGATGGACCAGCCAAAAGTGGAATCCATCTCCTGTTCCAGCCGGTTTCTGATGGATGCCGAAAGGGCGGCACCTTTTTGGGGCGCCGCTGATTCCGGCTTCGTTGATTGCAGAACAGTCTCTAAATTGGGATCCAGATCGGGAAATCGGGTCGCGTCCAAGAGTGTGTATGCCCGGTAAACCGTCCAATACAATCCTGCCGAAAGGGGCCAGATTAAAATGAATGCCAGCAGGATTAGAACGATCCATTTGCCGAACTTTGTCATTTGGGGAATCAACGGTTTTTTTTCGGTTTTAGCTTCCATTGATTTGGTTGACCTCGCCTCAGGGTTCACGATGCTGCATCCAATGTTAATCCGCCGGACCCTCAGACCCTCAAACCACCAACTTTGTTCAGGTGTCAAAACCCATTTATCAGCACTGAATGTGCTATTTTCCCGGGCGGAGTCATTAGATGTATGTATTCAGCAGGAATTTTGAGAGAGGTTAAGCACTAGCATGTCCTGTGTCAACAAAATGTGATCAAACCTATTTTCTTGACACTTGCTGTGGCCATGCTACTTATATATTATTTGGGTTGAGCGGTTCAAGGTTCACGGTTACCGGTTAAAGCGCCCGATTTCCTCCCTCACAATGCAGGCCGCATCAAGCCGGTAGAAAACCATTCTCACCCCATGGGTGAAAATGGACCATCCAAACCATGGAGAAAAATTATGCCGAAAACCACAATATTGGGTTCCGGAGTAAACACTCGATTGGTATCTATCGCATTTATTTGGGCATTAATATCCCTGATTTTTATAGGATGTTCGGCTCCCATCTCGGGAAGCCTTCAAAGCAGCCCGGAGGTAACTGAGGTGTTTGAAAAAAGTCAGATCCTATCCAACCATCAATATTATGTTAGCGGTTTTCAAAGAATCCCCTATGCTATAATCGCAGTCGACAATAATTTTCAGCTCCGAACCGGACGCTGGAAACCGATTGATATGGATTCGACCGCATTGAATCAGTTGATCTACCGCATGGAACATGTGTACAGCTTAAATCCCAGGGGAGCCTGGATACTGGACCCGGAAGGCAACCGGCTGGGAGTCTGGTATTCATCCCAGTACCAGACCAAAGTGAAACGGGAAAAGGGTAACCGAATTGTGGTGGTGAATCCCGAACCACCGGATTTACGGGGTATTCCCTAGCCCGGACAAGCCGGTTGCAGCGAAGCGTAAATCCCGTTTTATCGGGGAATTGAAAATTGAAGACTGTAAATTGAATATTTGTGGATGTCGCTTCTCTCTGTCTTTTTTTAATTTGAAAGAATACCTTAAGTATTCAATATTCAATCGTTACAAGATCCTGACATCAGGGGTTTAACCGCTAAATTAATGGGGTAAAATATGACGGGACGAAAAAAGATCAAAGCTGCTCTCTTTTTGCTCAGCACCTGGTTGTTGACGGGTTGTGTCGCAGTAATCATTGGCGCCGGGGTCGGCGTTGGTGCGTATACATACATCAAAGGGGAGCTCAAAAGATCTTATCCGGCCAAATTTGATAAAACACTGCAGGTCTGTATCGATATCTTAGATGATCTCAACCAGCCGATTATCGATGAAACCACCGACGGCGAAAAAACGACTCTCCGTAGCAAAAGAAAAGACGGGACCGACCAGACAATTGATGTCTCAATCATCAGTATTGATTCGACCCTGGTGTCGGTTAGAACCGGCGTTGTCGGATATTGGAAAAAAGATATATCCCAGCAGTTTCATGAATTTATCGCTGAAAGGATAAAACGTTGAGCATCAATTCTTTAATCGCTGGGCAAACGGCAGTTCGTGGTTGAGATTATCGATCTGTTCCTGTTCCAAACGATTTATTTCGTCAATATGTGTCTGCATCACCCTCGTCAGGCGTGAGTCGTAGAATCGATGCAGGCTATAGCTGGGGACAGCTTCAAAACCCCGCCTAATTTTGTGCCCCCCTCCGGCACCCGGGTCAAAACGATGGATGTGATTGGCAATGGCCCACTCAATCGGGACATAATAGCATGCATTAAAATGCAGTGAATTAACCGATCTCGAGCAGCCCCAGTATCGACCGTACAATTGAGCCCCTTTAGTTACCAGCAGTGACATTCCCAGCGGAGTCGACGGCTCTTTTTCGTCAAAGGCCGCCACAATCATCAATCGATGGCGATAATGGTGATACAATCCGTCAAAGAAAGGTTCGGAAAGGTACCTGCAGCCCCAGGGGCCGAATTTATCGTTGGTGTCTTCATAATACCGATACATCAACGGAAAGAAGGATTGGGGAATATCCTTGCCGGTGAATATTTTGACAGAGACGCCCTGCTTCTCGATTGCTTTGCGCTCGCGCTTGATGTTGCGCCGCTGGTTGGAATTAAAAACCGCCAGATATTCATCGAAGTTCTCATAATTTTGATTCTGCCAGGCATAACTTTGGTGCCGCCAACTGAAATAGCCATGCTTTATCATCTCATGCCGCCACTGGGGGTCGGCAAACAGAAAGCTGCTTCCCGACATCCGGTAGCTGCGGCACAATCGATCAATTTCAGCCACGATTAAAGCCGTCAATTCCGACTCATTCTCGCCGGCGGCAATTAGAAACCGATATCCGGTCATCGGCGTAAATGGGCTCATCCCGACCAGTTTTGGGTAGTATTGAATTCCCAGGCGGCTGGCTACGTCGGCCCAGACATGGTCAAATACAAACTCGCCGGCACTGTGTCCTTTGATGTACATGGGTGCGAGCGCAATCAACCCACTGGAGGACCATACTGTCAGATGGTGCGGCAACCAGCCCGTTTTAGCTGTCGTGCTGCCTGATATTTCCATGAGCCGCAACCAGTCCCACTCTAGAAAGGGAGTCGCCAACGGGTTTGCCAATGTATCCCAAGCGGCACGGTCTATCTCGCAAATATCGCTTATCCAGGATACGGTATATGATGACGGTTGCTGTTTTTTCATACTGTTATCCGAAGGACATGGTTCGAATTGGACTTAAACTCCCAACCTTTGAACCTTAAACCCTTGAACGATCATTAAAATTTAAGTCTGATATGCGACGATGTCATCTTTTTTTGAAGCTACTGAGGCAATTATACCAAATCCTTGACAATTACAGCCAGATAAATAATATTAATAGATTAAACTAATTTTCTCGAGTAAAGGAAAACAATATGCCGCTTTATGAATTTAGGTGTTTAAAATGTAATGAATGTTTCGAATTTTTGGTGATGAAAAAAGAAGAGCAGGTGGAACTCAGGTGTCCTAAGTGCAAATCGGAAGATTTTGAACGGGTATTGAGCGTTTCAGGTCATTGCATGGGCGGCGACTCCGCGCAGGGCGGCAGTGCACAGTCACAAACTCGCAATTGTCCGGCAGGGTCCTGTACGACTTACGATATCCCCGGACCCAGCCGGTAAATATTGAATATTTTCAATTCCGGCTCGTCCGGGTTAAGGCGTATGGATGTCAAATAATGCAAATCCATGTTCAGGAAAAGCAGCAATTCAAAAAGCTGTTTAAACAGGAACATATTGACGAGTTTGAAGACCGGTTTAAGGTCCTGGAAGCTTTTTTACAGACTGAAAAACATGTATCGGTCAACGAACTGGTTGAGCGGCTTGACGATAACGGTTGGCGGCTGGATTCGGAGTTTGTAAAAGAGACGCTCAAATTAATGTGCCGCTTCGGTTTTGCACGCAAAAGCCGATTTGATAATGGCATGATACTCTACGAGCATCGCCACCTGGGACAACACCATGACCACATGGTCTGCACGAAATGCAGAAAAATCCTGGAATTTGAAGAAGAACAGATAGAACAGCTGCAAATAAAGATCGCCGCCGCCCACGGGTTTCACATGTTGCAGCATAAATTGGAAATCTACGGAATATGTAATAGCTGTATCAGGGATCGAATTCAACTGATGCCGCTGACACTGGCTAAACCAGGTGAGCGCCTGGTAATCAAAGAGATTAGCGGCGGTGCCGGCGCAAAAATGAGGCTTTTGACTATGGGGTTGCGAACAGATGATAAAATTGAGGTGATTACCAATAACAGCCTGGGACAATTGGCCATTGCCGCAGACCTAAAGCGCTACGTGCTGGGACGCGGTCTGGCAGAAAAAATAATGGTTGAGCAGGATAAGCGGTAATACGGCATGCCATCATTTGAACCGTCATACGTCAACACCTTTAAGAAAGGATTGTTGAAAGAAAAAGTAGCTAGAGCTTGCAATCTGCTGAAATCCTGCGTCCTTTGTCCCAGAAGATGCGGCGTCGATCGATTATCCGGTGAAACGGGCACCTGCAATACAGGCAAATCGGCCTGGGTATCCAGCTACAATCCGCACTTCGGGGAGGAAGATCCACTGGTAGGCTCCCAGGGTTCCGGCACCATTTTTTTCACCCACTGCAACCTGCTGTGCTTATTCTGCCAGAACTTTGACATCAGCCACCAGGGTTGCGGTCAAAAGGTATCGGATGCCGAACTGGCCCGCATGATGCTCGCTTTGCAAAACCGGGGGTGTCACAATATTAATTTCGTCAGCCCGTCGCACGTCGTACCCCAAATCCTGTCCGCCGTTGAGATTGCTGCAGCGCATGGCCTTGCAGTCCCGCTGGTATTCAACACCGGCGGGTATGATCGGGTCGCAACGCTAAAACTTCTCGAAGGTGTATTTGATATTTACATGCCGGATTTTAAATTCTGGGATCCTCAGGTTGCTGAAAGCGCCTGCCAGGCCGGCGACTATCCGGAGATTGCCCGCAAGGCCTTGCTGGAAATGCACCGACAGGTGGGTGACCTGCAGGTTGATGAGCTGGGCATTGCCCGACGCGGACTGCTGATAAGGCATTTGGTTCTACCGGATGGACTTGCCGGGACCCGGGAAATTATGAAATTCATCGCGCAAAGCTTATCGCCCGACAGTTATGTCAACATCATGTCACAGTACCGACCCTGCGGCAGAGCGGCTGAAGTCAGAGGTTTGAATTCCATCCTTAAAACAGATGAATATCACCTGGCGCTGCAGGCGGCAAAAGAGGAAGGTATCACCAGACTTGACCGGCCGCAGCGGGTGATTGCTTTTCGATGAATAATCGGAAGCATTTAAAAACGTTTACGACATAACACGATTGAATCTATGGACAAAATATTTGCTATCGGCGACATCCACGGTTCCTTTGATCAGCTGCAGGATCTAATGCAGAAAATTCCGATCGACTTTACAAGCGACACCCTAGTATTCATCGGAGACTATATTGACCGCGGCCCGAGTTCGGTTGAAGTCGTTGAGTATCTATTGGATCTAAAAAAACGGGTGCCGGAGATCATTTTTTTAAAGGGCAACCATGAGGACATGCTCGAAAAATACCTGGACGGTACCGATCGCTTCACTTATTTGTTAAACGGCGGGCAAAATACCCTTGACAGTTATTTGAGTAAAACCGATCGAAAGGATAGCTTCCCGATTCCCGCTGCACACATGGATTTTTTTAAATCCCTGCGGCTCTACTACGAAACCGAGGCTTACATTTTTGTTCATGCCGGGTTGCGCCCGAAAGTATCTCTGGCCTCCCAGGATTCCGAAGACCTGTTATGGATTCGGGATAAATTCATATATAGCAAATATAATTTTGGTAAACCGGTGGTATTCGGTCACACACCACTCGAGAAACCGCTGGTGGAACGCAATAAAATAGGTATCGACACCGGAGCCGTATACGGCAATGCCCTGACCTGTGTCCAATTGCCTGACATTATATTTTTTACTGCCTGATCCCAGGGGAACTGGTGCTCCCGGTTCCAAGGGTCCGGGTTCAACGTTCAGGGTTGCACCGTGCATACGGCCGCATATTTTTGCTTGACAAACACCGCGGAATTAAAATACCAGTCTTGTGATCCGGCATAGACACAATTGCCCTGAGAGCGTATAATGGTATCAAATCAAGCCAAAATAAAATGGACAATTAAATCATCATGAAACGCTTTTTGATCCTGCTAATTTTTCTAATTTTCTTCAATGCCGCTGCAGCGATGGCTGAACGATTAACGGTTATTAAACCAGTGGCCAATATTCGGTCCGGTCCCGGCTCCAAATATGACATTTTATGGAAAGTAGAAAAATACTATCCCATTTTCGTGATTGAAAAAAAAGGCCCATGGTATCATTTCAAGGACTTTGAGGATGATAAAGGGTGGGTGCATAAATCTCTGGTGAAAAAAATGGACTCGGTCATCACCAAAAAGGATATGTGCAATATTCGCTCCGGGCCGGGAACCGGCAATAAAATCCTCTTTACCGTCGAAAGAGGAATACCGTTTAAGGTCATCAAACGCCGGGGACACTGGCTGCATATTGAGCACGCCGATAAAGACAAAGGCTGGATACACGATTCCCTCGTCTGGTGACACGGCCGATGCTTTCAAACAGTTCCCCCAATAATTTCAATCATCGTTGCGCCACTATTAATTCCAGATATCATCTGAACATCTGGATCGGCTCGGCGGCAAATTAACCCGGGTTGGCTCAATGAATTTAATGAGTAATTTTAGATACATAACAAACAATCGGCAGCTGATCGCCGGTATCGGATCGGCGTTGGTCGATATCCTGATACACGAAGGTGATGAATTTTTAGCAAAAATGGGCGCGGCCAAAGGCGGCATGACGCTGGTGGGAAAAGAGGATATCGAGCGTACCCTGGCAATGTCTTCCGCCAAGACCAGCGTGGTTCCGGGTGGATCCGCCTGCAATACGGTCATCGGCGTCGGCAACCTGGGCGGCAACGCTCGATTCGTCGGTAAATGCGGCAACGGTAAAATGGGAAAATTAATTGAAGATGATCTAAAGAGACAAAATGTTGAACCTGCCTTGTTACGCGCTGATTCACCTACCGGATGCTCGCTATCGATAATCACACCGGATGCCCAACGATCCATGTTTACTTACCTGGGCGCATCAGCGGAAACCCGTCCGGAAGAAATTTCCGTCAATAGTTTCAAAGATGCGGCCGTCGTCCTGGTCGAAGGGTACCTGTTATACAATCCGGATTTAATTAAAACCGCACTGTCGGCCGCCCAAAAGGCCGGCGCTAAAATTGCACTGGACCTGGCGAGTTATACGGTGGTGGCAGAGTCCAAGGAGTTACTTGAGCACCTGGTGGAGACCTATGTTGACATCCTGATTGCCAATGAAGATGAGGCCGAAGCATATACCGGACACAACGATGAACGCCGGGCCCTCGAAGCGCTGGCAGCTAAAGCGGATATCGCCGTCCTCAAAGTCGGTTCCCGCGGAAGCTATGTGACTCACGCCGGAAATACAGTTGCCGTCAACCCCATGGGTGGCGGTAATGCCCTGGATACCACCGGTGCCGGTGATTTATGGGCTGCCGGTTTTCTCTTTGGGCTTGTCAATGGCTATTCTATTGGTCACTGCGGCCGGCTGGGCTCTGCCTGCGGCTATGAAGTGTGCCAGGTTATCGGCGCCAATATTCCGGCGGCCGGATGGGAAAGAATCCGGAAACTGCTTTGATGAAATTTCCGGATTTTTAATTTCCTAATTATCTACAACGAATCATCAACATACTAATGCCTAAAGTTCAAATTGCCTAAAATGCCTAAAATTAAGGATGAAGATCGTTTTTAGTTGTCTTTAATGGAATAATCTTTATGCGGTATAATGATAGAATTCCATATTTTTAGCTCATTTTAGTTCATTTTGAATTTTAGCTCATTCTTATTATTCTGGAGGATTTATGGCAAAGAAACCCAAAAAGACACGCAAAGAGCTGCTAAAGGAACCCGATGAGTTTATAACCATCTCCGGTAAGTTAATTGGATTTATGGCCGACCATAAAAATCAAATAACCTACGCAATTGGAATCATGGTGGCACTGGCCCTGATTTTTTCCGGCTATCGTTTTTTTTCGATTCGTTCAGAAAACAAGGCTTCGGCGTTGCTGGATCAAGGCCTTGCAAAATATGAAAAATTCAAAAATGATAAGCAGCCGGTGGAAGCCTATGATCAAGTGTCGGCCGATTTCCAGTTGATTTTAAATAAATACGGCAGCAAAAAGAACGGAAAAATTGCCAGACTGACTTATGCCAATATCTGTTACACAGCCGGTCAATATGAGCAGGCCATCGAGCTTTACAAAAAATCGCTAACGGATTTTGAAAAACATCCGGCAATTCACAACCAGGTGGTCGGCAGTCTTGGATATGCCTACGAACAACAGGCAGATTATGCGAATGCGGTCAAATATTTTGAGCAATTATCCTCGACACCGGATACAATTATGCGTGGTGAAGCCCTGTATCATCTGGGTTGGCTTTATGATCAGCTTGGACAAACTGATAAAAGCAAAGAAGCCTATAATAAAATCATTAGCGAACATCAGGATTTTATTTACATCGATCTTGTCAAGGAACGCATGTCCGGCTGAAAAGAAAAAATTGAGACAAAAGTGATATTGAAGTTAAGTCTATATAATAAGTAGTTTACACCCCTCTGTCCGAAAATGATGCAGCTCAATTTTTAGATCCGACGTCCAGATTGTACTTTTTGATTTTCTGGTTCAATCCGCTTTTACCGATCCCGAGCATGGCAGCTGCATGAGCCTGCACATTGTCTGCCATTTCTAAGGCGCGCTCAATCATCGCTCTCTCAATCATAGCCAGAGTTTCGTAAAGTTTGGCCTCCTTTGGAATGCCTTCCAGATGCAGGGCATCGTGCACATTATCCTTAAAACCCTGCGGCAAATCGGCCACCCGGATAACATCATTGGGGCATAGGATCATGACCCGTTCGATTAAATTTTCAAGTTCACGGACATTACCGGGCCAGCTGTATTCAAATATTAAGCGATCCACTTCCTGATCAACCCCTTTAACCGGAAGCGCTGATTTGCGCTCGGATTCGTATTTATTGATAAAATGATCTACCAGGAGGCGAATATCTTCTCGCCGTTCCCTGAGCGGGGGCAGAACCATATGGACCACATTTAAGCGGTAAAAGAGATCCTCACGAAAACGACCGCCAGTCATCTCCTCTTTTAAATTTTTGTTGGTTGCGGCAATGACCCGGATGTCCACGGCAATGGTTCGAATTCCACCAACTCGTTCAATCATTTTCTCCTGCAGCACGCGCAGCAATTTCACCTGGAGATTGGCAGACAATTCTCCAATTTCATCCAGAAACAGGGTACCGCCATCGGCCAGCTCAAAGCGCCCTTTTTTCATGGCCGCCGCTCCGGTAAATGCTCCTTTTTCGTGACCGAAAAGTTCACTTTCCAACAGGCTCTCAGCCAGGGCCGAACAATTCACCGCAATGAAAGGCTGATCACGCCGCGCGCTATTGAAATGAATCGATTTGGCCACCAACTCTTTTCCGGTTCCGCTCTCGCCCTCAACCAGGACGGTAGCATTTGACGGGGCTACTTTCTGGATCGTCTTAAATACATCCCGCATGTTCTTGCTCTTGGCGATGATATTACCAAAACGGTATTGGGATTTAACCGCATCACGCAGGCGCCGGTTTTCTTTGACCACCTGATACATCGCAACGGCTTTTTTGGCATAAATGATCAATCGATCATTATCAAAAGGCTTCAGAACATAGCTGTATGCACCTTTCTGCATGGCCTCCACGGCTTTATCAACCGTGCCGTGAGCCGTCATCATGATCACAGGCAGATCCGGGTCGATCGCTTTGACGCTTTCCAGCAGTTCAATGCCGTTCATGCCCGGCATTTTCATATCGGTCAATATCAGATCCAGATCAGACCTTTTATGAATCTCAAGCGCCTCCGATCCATTGAGCGCGGTTAAAACTTCATAGTCCTCATCTTCCAGGACCGCGCTCAGCACGCGCAAATAATTTTTCTCATCATCAACTATTAAAATAGTTTCCATGATTGCCGCATTTCTCCATCTTCGACCGTTTCCGCCCGTGTTTTAGTACTCAATATGGCAAAACTTGCCGCCTGCTCGACTGGCAATTCCACAGTTACACACGCCCCGCCCTGGGACCTGTTAAGAATTTGGATGCTGCCGCCATGCAATTCAATCAGGTTTTTGACAACACCCAGGCCCAAACCCGTTCCCATCTCCTTGGTGGTAAAAAAGGGATCCCAGATCTTTCCAATGACTTCATCCGAAATTCCCTGGCCTTCATCTTCAAAATTGACTGTAACGATTTTATCATTCGCACTGATGGTAATTTCAATGGTACCACCCTTGGGCATCGCCTGCATCGCATTGATTAAAATATTTAAAAAAGATTGATATAGCATGGCGGCATCGGCCTGGATTTCAGGCAATGAATTCTGATAATGCTGTTTGATGGCATAGCCATTTTCTTCGATTTGCATGGTCAGAAAGGTGATATTTTTATCAATAACCTCTTCGATGCGGCAGGGGACTAAATTCGGGCTTCTGGGCTTGGCGAAGTTTATAAAATCCGTAATGATCTTATTGAGGCGATTGGCCTCCTCAACAATGATATCCGGAATTGTGTTTGAAGGGTCAATTTTGGTAACCTTTTTCTTTAACAGTTCGGCCGAGCTTCGGATGATCCCTAATGGATTGCGGATTTCATGGGATATTCCGGCTGCCATCTCCCCGAGAGATGAAAGCCGCTCTGCCCGGCCCAGGCGTTCTTTTAGCCGCAACCGTTCCATGGCCCGTTTCTGAATGATTCCTTCACCGCGTTTGACCACAAAGATCAGCACGACAAAAAGAGCCCCCATAATTACGGTACAGGTAATCACCACCAATATCTGGGTTCTGAATATGGCCTGATAATCACCGGATATATCCTGCACGATCTCAATCACTCCCAGATAGGGGCCGGATAGCCTGGCAAACTGCGGTTCCCAACGCAGGGGCGCATAGGTGATCAGCCGGACGACTTTGGGAAAACCGAGCGAAATTTCAAAAAAGTTGCCGCGCTGAACCAGTTTGGAGGAAATTTTGCCTTCCAGCGCCTGTTGGAATCCGGTACCGCCATAATTCTTTCGCCCAATCAGATCCGAATCAAAACTATATAAAATTGTATTATTCATACTATAGAAGTTGAGCGTTTCGACTTCGAAACTGTGCAGGGTATTGCGGACCACTTTATCCATTCGCTCGAAAGTTTCTTTGTTGCCGAACTGGATATTTCCATCAAACATCAACCCGATTGGAACGATAACCTGCACAAATATCTGATTGTTCAAATTCTCGATCAAACTGCGAGCATAATCTTCGCTATTTTGGCGCTGCATTGATTTGACCCAGTGGGTGTTGAGCACCGACAGCATGATCGTTACCAGAAAAATGACAACCAGACCGGTAAATGTAAAATATTTGACCAGTCGAAACGGTTTTATTCTCTCTTCCGGGGGTTTATTATCCATTATTATTGTCGTTTTACGGTTAGAAGTCACGGTTTGATAGATCTGCCATAAGTCCCTAAATACTATATGATATCGCTCCTGATTAACTCAGCCACTTAAGCGTATACGTTTTTAAACTCAATTTAAAGCTTTTTCTCTCAAGTTTCCATGGGTAGAACCGATACGTTCAGTAAGCTCTCGAGTTCTTCCAAAATTTTGACGGTTTTATTGAAAAATTCCAACCCGGCGAAGCCAAAGAAGCGGGTTGTTTCTATTTATAGGATTGGGGAAAACAAATTTCATTTCTTTAACTATCTGAAAATAAAATATTTTTCTTAATTTTTTATAATTAGTCGGCCAATTAGCAGCAATATCACTGATTATTGGCGCAAAATTTGCAGAAAACTGTTCGCGGCAAGTGATCGATCCTGGGGCATCTTGTCCGCTGACCGGACACGTCCGTGTTAAACATTTAAATAACCGAACTCTACACATTATTTGGCACAACCGACCCAAAGCCATTCAATACCGGAACAACCAGTAAAACTAAAAGATCACTGACTGCACTAGATATGGAAATCCAGATAAATGGCGATACAATATAGTGTAATTATACCTAATTATATGTAATTATGTTGACTTATATTCAATAAAATGCAATCATTATATAAGTCAAATTCAGTAAAACCTGAATATGGGCTTTGGGATACACAATCAATTCAATTTTTAGTGCTCAGCATTCGGGAAGCCAAATTTATGGGCAAGAACAAATTAAAAGAAATCAGAGAATCGATGCTAATGAGTAAATCCGAACTAGCCAGACAGGCTAATGTCTCTCCAATCACCATCACCAGGATTGAAAAGAACATGCCGTGTCGCATGGAAACTCAACGCAAGATTCTTTTTGCCCTGGGCTTAAAACCTGCAGACAAACATAAAATTTTTAAGGATTAAACGTCTCTCATGGTTTTTGGAAAAAAAGAAAATCTCGTCGGTTTGGATATCGGCTCCAGGTCCATAAAAGCGGCTCAAATCGTAGACTCCAAACGAGGACACACGCTAAAGCATTTTGGCATTGTTGATATTGCTCATGGGGCCATCGAGGAAGGCACGATTAACGACCCTGAGTCAGTCGCACAATCGATCCAGCAGCTTTTTAAATCTTATAATATCAAAGAAAACAACGTCGCTGTATCCATCGGGGGCTACTCGGTTATCGTTAAAAAGATCGGTGTTCAAACCATGGCCGAAGAGCAGCTTCAAGAAACCATTCACTTTGAAGCCGAACAGTATATCCCTTTTGACATCAGTGATGTGAACCTTGATTTTCAGATACTTGGGGAAAATGAATCCAACCCCAACCAAATGAATGTGTTTTTGGTGGCGGCCAAAAAAGAAATGGTTAATGACTATATCAACCTGGTGAATCTGGCCGGACTCAATCCCTGCATCGTCGATGTTGAAGCATTTGCCCTGCAAAATACGTTTGAAACCAACTACGATGTTCAAGAGGATAACATTGCACTCATTGATATTGGTGCAAGTAAGACATCGTTGAATATCCTCAAAGGCAACTCATCGGTGTTCATGCGTGATGTTTCTTTAGGGTGCGGACAAATCAACCAGAAAATCATGTCCCTGATAGAATGCACTTTTGAAGAAGCTGAGCAGCTGAAATACGGCGAGAAACCTGACAGGCTCACACCGGAAGACTTAAAAGGAATTGTGTCATCGGTTGTTGCCGACTGGTGTACCGAGATTCGACGTGCGCTTGACTTCTTTTATTCAACTTACCCTGAAGACCAAATTAATCGCATCATCCTCAGCGGCGGCGGTGCCAACATCAGCGAATTCCGCCAACTACTGGCTACCGAGGCATCTGCTGAGGTCGAATCCATTAATCCGTTTCAAAACTTTCAGCTTGATGGGAAAAATTTTGACGACGCCTATATTAAACAGATTGGGCCCCAGGCAGCCATCAGCATGGGTCTGGCAATGAGAAAAGTGGACGACAAATGATAAGAATAAACCTGCTGCCGTTTCGAGCAGCTCGCCAAAAAGAGAACATCCGTCGCCAGGTCTCCATCTTTCTGCTTTCTCTGGCATGTTTGCTGATCATTTTGTTTTACTATAATTGGAGCCTAGGCCATAAGATTGACGATGTAAATGCCCAGATTAAACAAACCAAAACCGAGCTGGATAAATTCGACAAAATTATTAAAGAGATCGAATCGATTAAGAAGAAACTCAGCAATCTGAAGAAAAAAATGACCGTTATGCAAACCCTCGAAGCCAACCGCTTTGAACCCACCCGGTTGATGGATACATTGACCCAGGTAATTGTGCCCAAGCGCATGTGGTTCACCAGTTTGCATTCCAAGGATAACGGGGTCAGAATAACCGGCATTGCACTGGACAATAAAACCGTCGCGGATTTTATGGTCCGGCTGGAAAAATCCGGGCTCTTTAGTGACGTCAATTTAAATACGCTCAAACAGCATAAAATGGATAAGTCCAATTTTAAAAGCTTCCAGATCAGTTGTGTGAAGAAACCACCGGTCAAAACAAAAACCAAATAACACCCAGCGAAAGTTAAGGCGAAGAAATAATGGCAAACGGTCTTGCAAAATCAGTTGAACCTTTCTTTGAGAAAGTTGAGAAGCTATCCAAGGTCCAGAGGCTGGCCATATCGGCGGCTTTATTTGGCCTGATTGCCGGAGGATTCATCTACTTCTTATATTGGCCTAAATTAGAACAGATTAATCGATTAAATACTGATCTCGAAAAATTAGAAAAGAAACTTGAAACCGCAAAACGCAACGCCAAGGACTTAAAGAAACTCCAGGCCAAAATGCAAGAGGCCGAAGCACAATTCCAGATGGCAATGAAAAAACTGCCTGAAAAAGAAGAGATTCCTTCGCTGCTGTCCAGCATTTCCAGTTCCGGCCAGGAGGTCGGCCTTGAATTCTTGCTCTTTGAGCCAAAACCTGAAAAGAAAAAAGAATTTTATGCTGAAATCCCCGTTGCCATGAACATCAAGGGAGACTATCACAATCTGGCATTATTCTTCGATCAGGTCGCCCGTCTATCGCGTATCGTAAACATACAAAACATTCAGATTGCCAAGGCTAAGGGCACCGGTACCACCGGTACCAGGGAACTCAGTACCAAGTGTATGGCTGTCACCTATAAGTTCATAGAAGCTTCTGCTAGAAAAAGTAAAAAGAAAAGAAAAAAGAAAAAGAAATAAAGACAGGTTAACCAAGATCAACCAGCAAATGATAGGGAAGATAGCTTGAGATCATGCGATATTTGATCAGCACAATTTGTATTGCTCTGCTTTTGTGGGGATGTGACAATACCACTGCGGTTCCGGCAAAACCCAAAGTGGTTCGCAAAAAAATTGTCGCAGCAAAAGACAATACCGCCAAAGTCCGCACGAAAAAGACGGTTCGTACCGCCAAAACGGACCCAGACACCAAACAGCGGACCAAGACGGTTGTCGCAAAAGTCGATAAAACCCAGGCAAAGGCAAAGAATCAGCCGGCTGTTAAAAAGGATACCGACTCCCAACCACCGATCGCCAAGAAGGCAGAAACCAGGCCGGTTCCAAACAACCAGACCGTCCAGGTAAAGCAAAAAAAGCCTTCGATCAGCCCCAAATCGGAGATTACGAAAATAAATCAGGCAGCCAAAAATCAAAAACAACCGGATGGCGGCAAAACTGTGGCCGGCAAGAAATCGAAAGCCTCTAAACCGGATACCGCCTCAAATAGCCTGCCCGACGGTATCCCGCCGATGTATAATCCCACCGGCAAGATTGATCCCTTTGAGCCTCTAATCAGGGTGGCTGTCGCCAAAAGAACAAAGAAAAAAATCAAGCGGATTCCGCGGACGCCGCTGGAACGCATTGAGTTGAGTCAGCTGAAGCTGGTCGGAATTATCCTGGCCTCCAGTGGCAACCGCGCTCTGGTGGAAGAATCTTCCGGCAAAGGATATGTCATTAAAAAAGGTACATACATCGGTACCAATGGCGGTAAAATCGTCCAAATTCAAAAAGAAATAGTTTATGTCGAGGAAAAATTTGAAGACGTTTTCGGTAAGATTCAATCCCGTAAAAGAGAGCTCAAGCTTCCCAAACCCCCTGGAGAGTTTTAAGATGCTTCATTTAATTAGTAAATTAGCTAAACCCCTTCGTTTAGGAGTCCTTTTATTAAGTATGGTCGCGCTGTTGGCTGCGTGTGCCTCCCAAAATGCGGCTAAAGGCAAATCCGCTGAGGCCAACAAGCTGATCACCGATATCATGACCAGCGAGGATGCCGCGTCCACCACGGTTACGGTAAAAGGCAACCAGGCGTTGACTTACACGGCGATCAAACAGGTATTCCCCCTGGGCGTTCTTTTTGACTTTCCTGAAACCTCCCTGGATAATATCAAAACCGCCTATTATCCACCGGAAAATGATTTCATCAGCTCTATCAGGGCAACCCAGATCGAGGAAGACGGGAAAACATCACGCATATTTATCGCTTTGAAGAAAGATCTTCCGTATAGCATCGAACCTGACGCGGCCGGGCTTAGCATTGTATTTCCGAAAGCCGGCAAGCTGGCCGCGGAAACGCCGCCCAAAGCTCCCCTGGTAGAAAAATCTGCACCTAAGCCAACGCCTGAACCGGTTATGGCCAAGACGCCGGCTCCCCCTGCAACCCGCATGACGTCGGTATCCGCCATGCCCCTCAAACAATATGTAGTCATTACAATCAAGGCTGATGGAACCATCACCAATTATAAGTCTTTTACCATCAGTGAAACTCCGCCCCGCATTGTTTATGACATTTATGACCTAAAAAGTCCTTTCAAAGGCGAGCAACGCATTGCGGTTAAATCGGATCAGGTACGAAAGATCCGCCACTTCGGTCACCCGGATAAGATCCGAATTGTCCTTGAAACCAACAAAAGCTATCTGTCAAAACATACAGCACGGCCGGTGGACAATGGGATGCTGATTTATGCGGGCCAGGCACCCCCGACGGTAAGCGAAGAAAAGCCCGGGGCAGCAGTCGAACCCCAGGCAGCAAAACCGCTGCAGGCATCCGCCATAGAGCCGGCAGGCGCCGAAATATCGCAACCGGCTAAATATGACAAACCGGCCTGGTTGAATCGCATCGACTTTACGAGTGAAGAAGCCGGCAAGTCGGCAATCATTGTCGGCACCACCCGTCCGGTTGAATACCGAATGATCAAAGTCGACAACAAAAGGTTACATCTCAAGCTGTTGGACACCAATCTGCCCGAATACCGCAAACGGGCGTTGATCACCACCCGCTTCCAGAGCGCAGTCGATCGCATTACGCCGACCTCCACGCCTGATTCTAAAGACACGGTTATTGATGTAGAACTGCGTGAAGGTGTGCCATATTTTGTCAAACAAACCGATGATGTCATCCGGCTAAACTTTTCGGCCTCCAAGATCCCGCCAAGGCCTTATGAAGATGCCAAACTGCCGGCCTGGAAAAAAGCACTGGCCGAGCCGCCAACCGAATCGGCGGCCCAAAAAGCAGCCGCGGAATCGGCCGAGTCTTCAACCGGGCCGCCTGCCCAAAAATCAGCCGCAGTTTCGGCCGAGTCTTCAACCGGGCCGCCTGCCCAAAAATCAGCCGCAGTTTCGACCGGACCTCAGGCAACAAATGCCCCTGCCACCGCTGTGGCCTCGCCATCCGACGACCAGGAGATAAAGCCACTTGTCGCCGATGTTGCGAAGAAGCCGGCCAAAAAGGAAATGTCGATAGCCGAGCGCTTAGATCTTGCCGCCCCAGCTGAAAAGAAATATATCGGAGAAAAAATTGCGCTGGATTTTTATGATACCGATATCAAAAACGTGTTTAGAATCATCAGAGAAATCAGCGGAAAAAATTTCGCCATCGATAAAAATGTCACCGGTAAAGTCACCTTAACCCTTGACAAACCGGTGCCCTGGGATCAGGTTCTCGAATTGGTGCTGAAAATGAATCAACTGGGGATGACGATGGAAGGCGACATTATTCGCATCGCGACCCTTAGCAGCCTGGCCCAGGAAGAAAAACTCAAACAGGCCCAGCTAAAAGCCACCCAACAGGCCGTAAAACAGAAAAAAGCCCTGGAACCGCTGGTCACCGCCTACCTTCCCGTCAGCTACTCCAATGCCCAAAGTGAGGTGCTGCCGCATATCCAGAGCGTGCTCAGCGAAGGCCGCGGCAAAGTCAGTGTTGATACCCGCAACAATCAACTGATCCTGACCGACACGGCGGAAAAAATCGAACAGATCCGCGAAATCGTGATGAGAATTGACCAGGTCACCCCCCAGGTGGTGATCGAGGCTAGAATTGTGGAAGCCAATACCAGCTTTACCAAAGACCTTGGTTTTGATTGGGGCACAGTCAGCGCCGGACCGTTCGATATCGGTGATTCGCAGCTGCTCCTAAGCGGTTTGGCCAACAATTTACCGCAGGCGATTCCAAGCGGGATCGTCGGTTTCGATTTTCAGAAACTGACCGGAACCCCTTTTTCGATAATTGATGCCAAACTGCTGGTCAGCGAGACCGAAGGCAAAACCAACATTATTTCAGCGCCGAAAGTCGTCACCCTGGACAACAAGAAGGCCAAAATAAAGCAGGGTCTGGAAGTACCCTACCAGGAGCGGGATTCATCGGGCAATTCAACCGTAAGATTTAAAAATGTCGATCTGCTGCTGGAAGTCACCCCCAACGTTACCCCGGACAACCGCATCGTCATGAAGATATTTGTCACCAAAAATGATGTGGCCGAACAAACACCGGATGGTCCGGCCCTGTCGACCAATGAGGCCGAAACCGAACTGCTGATTGAAAATGGTGATACCATCGTCATCGGCGGGATCGTTAAATCAACCATAACCTATGGTGAAAAGGGCATCCCCGGCTTACGAAAAATTGGCGTGCTGGGCTGGCTGTTTAAATCACAAGAAAAGACGGATTCTAAAAATGAATTGCTGATATTCATCACACCCCGCATCGTGCAGCTCAAGCAAAAAGACAGCAACCTGGAGGATATCTAACCCGCAAGCCACGTAGAAAGTGAGGCCTAAATTTAAAAAGTACGCTAAGCTGATGATAATTACCCAAAACTAAAAATGCGAATGATGGCGGATCATTCCACAGGTTCCGTCGTCATTCGCATTTTTTTGGCCAGCCGGTTGAGACATAGGGGGATTAGTGGACCCTACAACAAAGGCTTAATCCGTTTAGCCTCTTTTAGGGCCTTGTCTGCCAGCGGGCTATCCGGATCCATTTGGACTACCCGAATATATGACCCATAGGCCCTTCGATAATCACGGTTCAGCTTGTATGTTTCGGCCAGTTCGAAATGCAGACTTGCATTTCCCGGATGTTTTGCAACGGCCAATTCCAACTGTTTAAGCCCCTGCGAAGTCCTGCCGCTGGCAATGTAAGTTTTGGCCAGGCCATATAAAGCCCGGTCAAAATCCGGCAAGATATCCAGGGCCTTCTTGAAATATATCTCCGAAAGACTGTATTCTTTTTTGTGGTAGTAAGCAAATCCGAGATTGGAATAGGGAAATTGAGGCGTGGCATATAGCAAATTTGAGGTCACTATCTCATATTGTTCGATCGCCTTATCCCATTCTTTTTTTGCGGCATAGGCATTCCCCAGATTGTTGCGGGCCGGACCGTAATCGTCTTTGATCGCCAGCGATTTTTTTAAATGATAGATGGCCTTGTCCGTAGAACCCAGGTATAAGTAGGCAAGCCCCAGGTCGAATTGCAAAAAGTAATCATCCGGCGTCATGGCCTCAGCCTTTAGCAGTTCCCTTAAAGCGGCCGAGTACTTGCCTTCTCGCAGATAGGCTTCGCCAAGATTCCGGGATGCTTCCGCCTGCTCTTTTTGCTGCTCCAGATTTTCTTTGGAGGTACACGCCAGGAATACACTTAACAATAGAATACAGCTTGCTCCAACAAGCCAGAGCTTTTTCATTTTATTTTCCTCATAGTTGATGAGCTATCAATTGATTGTGACGCTGTTTAGACTGGTAACTTCGATTGTCCATACATACACAGCGTTTGGCATATTCCACCCTGGAAGTCAGTTTTATTAGCGGCGATTCACTGGGCCAAACCGCAACTTATTTTGACGCTGTGTATTTTTTAAGATTCAACCTGACGGCTATCTCTTCGGCTGTCCGGCTAACAAAACGCTCAAACGCCTCGCCCTTCAAAGGCTTGCCGGGAGCCGGCACGTGATCAAGGTCTGTCGGATGAACGTAAAGCGGCGCATTGATCAGGTCCTGCCTGGGAGAAATATTGTAGTCCGCAGGGAAATTCTGCTCAAAATACATTTCTTGAAACCCGGCAAATTTAAGGGCGTGGGCCGTGGAATCGAGCACCACAATATCCTGGTCGTCAATCACCCCCTGTGCCTTGGCTGCCAGCAGACCGGCCAGTGATTCTCCCCCGTGGGTACAGGCAATATGTCCGTTGCGATTGGCGGCGATCTCCCAATCCATAATATCCTGCTCACTGACCTCAACAAAAAAAGTCTTCTGACAGCCCGCCACCTCGTTATATCGTTGAACCAGATAAATAACCCGCGGCATCGAAACCGGGTTGCCGATCATGGCCGCCTGGGCCACGCTGGATTTGACCGTAACGGGAATAAATTTGCGCTTGGCGGTATCCGGTTCGAGGTAATAGCGGTAAACCGGGTTGGCATGCTTGGACTGAACCCCGACAATCTTCGGCAGGCAGTTGATAATGCCGGCGTCATAGAATTTTAAAAACCCGCTCATGACGGCGGTAATGTTACCGGCATTTCCGATGGGAACTACCAGCGCCGTGTGAGACAGGTCATATGCTAGATCCTGGGAAATTTCGTAGGAGTAAGATTCCTGACCCAGAATCCGCCAGGCATTTTTGGAGTTTAGCAGTGCAACATTGTAACTTTCCGAAAGCGCCTCAACAACTTTCATGCAATCATCAAAAACGCCGGGGATCTCAAACACCGCAGCACCGCTGCCCAGGGGTTGGGAAAGCTGCTGGGGGGTTACTTTCTTATGCGGCAGCAGCACGGCTGACTTGACCTGCGGTTTCAGATAGGAAGCATAAAGTGCGGCAGCGGCCGATGTATCGCCCGTCGATGCGCATATGGCCAAGACATCTGAAAGATATCCTTTTTGAACCATAAAATTAATATAGCTCAACGCGCTGGCCATTCCCCGGTCCTTGAAGGATGCGCTGGGATTTTGCCCATCGTTTTTAAAGTAAAACCGCACACCGACTTTTTCCTGCAATGCCTGATTGGCGGCTATGAGCGGGGTATGACCTTCCCCCAGGTAGATGACCGTGTCCAAAGGCAGAACGGGTCCGATGAATTCGTGGTAGCGGTAAATTCCTTTCAGCGCATCAATGTTCAGCATCTTGCGATAGTCAAAAATCTGCTGCCAGAGTGCTCCTGAAATATTCTTTAAGCGGGCAAAGTTTTGATCATATATCAGCAAAACCTGCTGGCACTCCGGGCAAATGTAAAGGAGTTTTTCGATACCGTATTCACTCCCGCAACCCAGGCAACGGTAACTCAGCCGTCCTGCATGCGAGGGCATCAGGTAGGGCCGGATTTCTTGGGGGAATTGTTCGGCTTTCACGGTGCTATTTTCTCCAATCCTGCCATGTACGGCCGCAGCCTCTCGGGTATGACAACTGAACCATCGGCCTGTTGAAAATTTTCGAGGATGGCGGCCACCGTGCGCCCGACCGCAAGCCCGGAGCCATTTAAGGTATGAACCAGCTGGGTGCCTTTTTGGCCTTTGCGTTTGAAACGAATGTTGGCCCGGCGTGCCTGGAAATCTTCAAAGTTACTGCACGATGATATCTCTCGATAAAGACCCTGGGCCGGCATCCATACTTCGATGTCATAAGTTTTAGCGGCCGAAAACCCCAAATCTCCCGTGCAAAGTTCAATCACCTGATAGGGTATCTCCAGCTTTTCTAGAATCGCTTCGGCATTGCTCAATAAACTTTCAAGTTCATCGTAAGAGGCCTCAGGCTGACAGAATTTGACCAGTTCAACCTTATTAAACTGATGCTGGCGGATTAACCCCCGGGTATCCTTGCCATAGGAACCGGCCTCCGAACGAAAGCACGGCGTATGGGCCGTGTAGCAAACCGGAAGGATACCCTCCTGCAGGATCTCTCCCTGATGAATATTGGTAACGGGAACTTCGGCGGTGGGTATCAAATAGTACTCCCAGCCCGACAGCTTAAAAAGGTCTTCTTCAAATTTTGGCAGCTGTCCGGTATGAGTCATGGTTTGCCGGTTAACGATAAAAGGCGGCAGCACCTCCTGATAGCCATGCTCAGCGGTGTGAGTATCGAGCATAAAATTGATCAGGGCGCGTTCCAAACGAGCGCCGGCACCGAAATAGAGTGGAAACCGTGCCCCGGCAATCTTCGATGCCCGCTCAAAGTCAAGTATACTAAGCCGTGTGCCAATTTCCCAGTGGGGTTGGGGATCAAAGGGAAATTGTGGTACTTCACCAACAGTTCTGATTACCGGGTTGTCAGTTTCATCGGCGCCATCCGGAACCGATGCGTGCGGGATGTTGGGTATTTCCAGAAGCATGTCAGCGAGGGTTGTCTGGTTTTCGGAAAGTTGTTGATCCAGTTCCTTAATCTTGGATGAGACGGCACGCATTTCGAGTACCAGCGTTTCGGCATTTTCGCCGGCCTTTTTCATTGCGGCAATCCGGTCGGATACCACGTTGCGCTGATGGCGCAGCGATTCAATCTCCTGCAAAAAAACACGACGTTCATCATCACATGTTTTAAACGTCTCAAGGTCGATCTGATAGCCCCGGGCATCCAATGCCTTCTTGACCGATGATAAATTTTGAATAACATACTTGATTTCTAACATATAAAACCTTATACTATTCAGTTTAAATGTGTCATAGTTTAAAATGAAGTTGCAAAATATGCCGCAAGTAACACGGACATGCCATTTAGTCAATGTTAATTGTACGTTGGCGGCTGTTGGAATCCGTGTCTAAACGATCAACCAAACTGCACTAGGGAGATATCGTATGGAGGAAATTGGTGCCGCAAAAATTCAGATTCGAGAAGACATTTCCCAAATGACTTCCGCACTGTCTGAAAATCAAATCGCTGAAAAAACCCGGGCTATTGAGGCCAGACTTTTTGAATTTGCGAATTTTCTGGAAGCAAAAATTGCCCTGCTGTACGTTAACGGCGACTATGAAGTTCAAACGGAAAAGATAATCAAACGATCATACGACTATAATAAAATTGTGGTCCTCCCGGCCTTTGACCCTGAAAAGTTTGAAATGAACCTGATGAAAGTCGACCGATTCGCGAAAGAACTGGTACCCGGTCCCCGGAAGGTATTAGAACCGGATGCAAATCGGTGTAAAACGGTACCCATGGAGCGCATCGACATCGCCATCATTCCGGGTCTGGCTTTTGATGAAAAAGGCGGACGAATTGGTTCGGGCAGAGGCTACTACGACCGGTTGATCCCCAAACTGGCGATCACCACCCGTAAAGTGGCCCTGACGTTCGAAGAGCAAATCGTTCCCCAGATTCCCATGGAATCCCATGACAAACATGTCGATATCATCATAACCGACCAACGGATTATCTATAAAATATGAAAATAGGTTGCGGGTGTCAGGTTTCAGCACCGTTTTCTAACCAACATATTATAGGATAAACGGCTTTGATATCACTTCCGGCCTGCCAACGCATACCCGCCACCCACCTTACGGGTTCAATATCTTTTCAAGTTTCTGCAGGTTCTCCAACTCACCGACCGCAATTACCGTATCATCGGGTATAATTGCGGCCTCGAATGAGGGATTGAACAGCATATTGCCGTCAGGCTTTTTAATGGCAATAATTATCAAATTGTAATTTTGCCGGATACCGGAATCCTTGAGCTTAACATTGACCAGTTTTGATGACTCACTGACGGGAATCTCCTCCATTTGTATATCTTTGCGCTGGTGCGCAAAGGCAAGATCCAGGAAGTTGGTGACCGTGGGACGGATAATATGGTGGGCCATACTGAGGGCGCCCATCTCGTAAGGTGATTCTACGGAGTCGGCACCGGCCGCCTGTAATTTGCTCTTTACCGCTTCCTTACTGGCCCGTGCGATAATGGTAAGCTCCGGGGCAAGCTGCCGGGCAGACAAAACCAAAAACACGTTGTCCGTGTCAGTGGCCAGAGCGGCAATCAGTCCTTTGGCCCGTTTGATACCGGCCTTGGTCAGGCTGGCTTCATCGGCCGCATCACCGGCCACGTATAAAATACCGTCCTCATCCATCAGCGGGATCAAGTCCGGACTTTTATCGATGGCCACCACGTCGAATGGTTTCCTTCTCAGATTGCGACAGATGACCCGTCCAATACGCCCATAACCACAAACAATGTAGTGGTTTTTTAATCGATTAATTTTCTGATCCAACCTTCTTCTCCCCAATATGATTCTCATTCGACCTTCAACCATAAACTGCACGACGGCTGCGGCCACATACAGCGTAAACCCCACACCGATGGCAACCAAAAGAATCGTAAATACGCGGCCGACATCACCGATCTGGTTGATTTCCCGATAACCCACCGTGGAAATGGTAATGACGGTCATATATAAAGCATCTAAAAACCTCCAGTCTTCAATAATCATGTAACCGGCCGTACCGACAATAAGGATACCTAGCGACAGTATAATCGAAACAATAAGATGTCTGGTTTTGTTCATATCAGCGCCCGCAAGGAGATAATCGCTATCTTTAATACCAGAATTTCGCTCGCATATAACCCTCAACGAAGTTAGAAGTAAATTTACCCGAATTGACTTGGCGCGATGATTGCTGCTTTAAAATTCAGGTATCTATTTTCTCTTTGATAAATCGACAACCTCGAATCTGCTATTATTCAGGATGGATTACTTAAGAATTATGTTAATATTTTATAAAAAAATCAAGTAGTTTTTAAAATCATCAGTATTTGCGAAGCTATCATCTTGACCTAGATCAAGTATCTTGATAAAAAAATATAGCAAACAACGATGGAAAACAAATCTTTCAAATATGAGCGCCAGCGCGAGGAGATGGTACGCAATCAAATTGAGGCACGGGGCATCAAGGATCCCGGTGTTCTGGCCGCATTTCGCAAAGTTCCCCGGCATCTGTTTGTCAGCGAAGCTTTAAGAGACCAGGCTTACGGTGACTACCCGCTGCCGATTGGAGAGCAGCAAACCATCTCGCAACCGTATATAGTTGCGGAAATGACCCAGGCCCTGGAACTCAATCAGGATGATCGGGTGCTAGAAATTGGTACCGGTTCCGGCTATCAGGCTGCTATCCTGGCCCAGATTGTGTATCGTGTTTATACCATCGAGCGCATTCGCTCTTTGCACATTCAGGCGCGCAATCTTTTTGACAAACTTCACTATCATAATATTGTAACGCGGTATGCCGATGGAACCAAAGGCTGGCGGAATGAAAGTCCCTTTAATGCGGTTATTGTGACGGCGGGTGCTCCCGCGGTTCCCGAGGCACTGGTCAACCAGTTGGTTACCGGAGGGCGCCTGGTGGTTCCGGTCGGCAATCAGCATACCCAGGAACTCATCAAGATCGATCGCAGTAAAAATAACTATCAGCAAACCAACCTCGGCGGATGCAGATTTGTTAAGCTGGTGGGAGAACATGGATGGAAGGAAGCGTGAATTGAGGACTTGAGGAATTGAAGATTGAAGATTGTAGATTGTAGTATGAAAGAAAAATTCATTGGTACATGGAAAGATGCATTTTTTGCAAGCCCGGGACCGGCATCTGTTAGAAAAGCGATGAACCTGGCACTAAAGGGTCTCTGCATGGGATCGGCGGATGTCATCCCGGGAGTATCCGGCGGAACGATTGCCCTCATAACCGGAATATATGAAGACCTGATCGGGGCTTTGCGCTCAATCGATACGAAGGTGGTTCAAAAGCTACTGGCCCTTGATGTCAAGGGCATTGTGGCAAAAGTCCATGTCCGTTTCCTGCTGGCTTTGTTCTCTGGAATATTTGTCGCAATTTTGAGTCTGGCGCGGTTGATGAATTATTTGCTTCACCATCATCCGGTTCCGACCTGGAGTCTATTTTTCGGCCTGATTGCCGCATCAACCGTCATGGTCGGCAAACATGTCAGCAATTGGTTCGGCACGGCCGGAATTAGTTTTGTGGCAGGAATCATTGCCGCTACAATGATTGTCAATCTGATTCCCATGCATACGCCCGAAGATCTGTGGTTCATATTTCTTTGCGGGTTTGTCGCCATCTGCGCGATGATCCTGCCGGGAATAAGCGGCGCTTTTATTTTATTGATTTTAGGAAAGTATGAATATGTCACCGGTGCGCTGAAAAATCCGTTCTTGCCGCAAAATTTGATTGTGATTCTGGTGTTTTGTATCGGGTGCGCAATCGGACTGTTAGGATTCTCCAGGGTGCTCAACTACCTGCTGCAAAAGTTTCACAATTTGACCCTGGCCTTCCTGACCGGCCTGATTGCCGGTTCAATGCAAAAAATCTGGCCCTGGAAGGAAGTCATTGAAACCCAGGTAATCCGGGGAAAGGCACACATAATCTGGGGCGGCCCGACACTGCCGCCTGCGGTCGATCAGGAGTTTTTTATTACCGCCGGTCTGGCGGTAGTGGGGTTTGTAGCGGTATTGCTGATTGAAAGGTTGTCAATAAGATGAACTAAAATTGCAAATTCCATCATTTTTTTTAGTGGCAGGACAGCTTAATTTTAAGTATTTGCTCAGTCCAGCCTTCAGTTTAAAATATCAATGGTATTTGTCTATGCCCAATGCATCTCAGGTTCTCTGGGCATACTTCTCTTTGATTTTCTTCTCCACTATTGGTGGAACCATGCCTTTAATATTGCCGCCAAACTGAGCAGCTTCCTTGATAATCGAGGAACTCGTATAAATCCACCGCAGGCCGGTCATTAGAAAGACCGTTTGAACTTCTCGATTAAGTCGACGATTCATCAGCGCCATTTGAAATTCATACTCAAAATCCGACATAGCGCGCAGCCCACGCAGGATTCCCTGGGCCTTGCGCTGAGCTGCAAAATCAACCGTGAGACCATCAAATGTATCAATTTTTACATTTGAAAATTCCTTTATACTATCCTCCAGCATTTCTATGCGCTGTTCCAGAGTAAAAAGAAAATTTTTCTTAGGGTTGGTCAAAATGGCAAGAATTATTTTATCGAACAGTTTCAATCCTCTTTCAAGAATATCCAGATGCCCATTGGTTACGGGATCAAAAGAACCGGGATAAATAGCAATTCTTTCCATGTTTTCATTCCCTTTCTATAGAAAATTGACTAATAACAATTGCTGATTGACAATTTGTGGAAGTCGCTGCGCGCTGTCTTTAATTTAACGGGGTGTTTTAACATGGATAGAATTCCTTAAATATTCAATCCTCAATAGGAAATTTTCAATCGGTTTAAACCTGCCCCTCATACCACATAATCTAAAATCGTAACAAGGGTTTTTCCGTATTTGCGTTGATCTGCAATTTCAAATGGCAGCTGCCCCGCTAAAGCCGGCTCCCGCTCAGAATGCTCAACGATAACCCGTGTGCCGCTTACCAGGGATTGACTGATGTGAAGATTTCGCAGGGTGGGCTCGATCATATTCTTCAGGTAAGGTGGATCCATGAATACCAGATTAAAGGCTATACTTAGTGAATGCAGACAATTTAAATTTTTGATCAAGTCCCATCGAATAATTTTTGTTTGCCGCTCGAGGAAGAGACTTTCTATGTTCGCTTGCAGCACGGAAATGGAATCTGTGTCAATATCAATAAAAACCGCTGCATCAGCCTTGCGGCTCAGTGCCTCGATACCAAAAGCGCCGGTTCCGGCAAACAAATCCAGCACCCGGGAGCCAGGAATTTGAGAAGCAAGAATGTTAAAAATCGCTTCACGAGTACGATTGGCAGTCGGTCTGGTTTTTGTGCCGGGCACTGAGCGGAGTTTTCGGCCTTTTAGGTCTCCCGCTATAATTCGTAATGCCATATTAGAGTTTAAAGCTCTTAAGCTTCTTGTGCAAAAAGCTGCGCCCGACTCCGATGGCTTCAGCTGTTTTGGTAACATTGTTGCTATACTGGAAAAGCTTTCGATTGATATATTCTTTTTCAAAAGCCAATTTGGCCTCTTTGAGGTTATCGAATTCAAGAAACTTCGGTTCAGCGTACTCCGGTAATAAACTAACATTCTGGTTATAGGCATCCGGAATGTCTTTGCCGTCAATTGCCTCGTCCTCCACCATTATTGCCAGGCGCTCTACCAGGTTTTTCAGCTCCCTGACATTTCCCGGCCAGGGATATTTACCCAGTATGGTAAGTGCTTCAGCGGTAATTTTCTTTCTTTTGCTGCGATTTTGAACCGCAAATTCTTTTAAAAAGGCTTCCACCAGCACGGGTATATCTGCAATCCGCTGCCTTAGCGGCGGCACTTCGATCGGCAAGACATTCAGCCGATAGAATAGGTCTTCGCGAAAACTGCCGTTTGCAATTTCCGCTTCAAGGTTTTTATTGCTGGCCGCAATAACCCTTACATCCACGCTGATGGTTCGGCTGCCACCGACACGCTGGATTTTTTGTTCATGAAGCACCCGTAAAATCTTGGACTGGGTTTTTAGGCTCATATCCCCGATTTCATCGAGGAAGATTGTTCCCTGGTTGGCCAGTTCAAATTTGCCTATTTTTTTGGTAGTGGCGCCGGGCAATGTCCCTTTTTCGTGACCGAAAAGTTCGCTTTCGATCAGGTCTTCGGGAATTGCCGCACAGCTGACATCGATTAACGGATGTTCGGCCCGCGGACTCAAATGGTGGATCATCCGGGCCACCAGCTCTTTGCCGGTGCCATTTTCACCGTTGATCAAAATCCAGGTGTCTGTAGGAGCAGCCTTTGCAATATTCAATTTCAACTCCATCGTCTTGGGACTGTCCCCGTTGATAGAGTTTTTCTCTATTGTTTTCTTGCGCAGGTATTTGTTTTCTTCTTCAAGACGCCTGAAATTCAGCGCATTGTTAATGGCCACAATTACCTTGTCGATTGAAAGCGGTTTTTCAATGAGATCATATGCCCCGAGTTTCGTCGCTTTAACGGCAGTTTCTATCGTCCCATGCCCGGTTATAATGATGACCTGAATATTCGGATTTTCTTTTTTGATCTCTTTCAGAGTTTCGATTCCGTCAATGCCCGGCATCCATATATCAAGCAAAACCAGATCAGGGGATTCTGCTTCAATGATCTTCAGGGCCTCGTAACCGTTTACAGCCGTAGTGACCCCAAAGCCTTCATCGGAAAGCAGCCCGCCCAAGCTCTGCAAAATAGATGGTTCATCATCAACAATTAAAAGAGATGGAAACATATGGTGTTGCTCCTTACAGTATTGATATCTTGATTACACCGCATATAATTTGACTTATGAATTTCCTAACCGGTATGTCTGGAGCAGAGCGCCTGGTGCATAGGGTCGCCGGTTGCAGCCTCAACGCGATGCCCTTTCGCTTTGCTCCATGCGCTCTGCCCTTTGCCCTATGCCCGCTCAGGCCGGCAACTCGATGACAAATTTTGCGCCCCTGGGAACATTATCCTGAACGCTGATAAAGCCGTGGTGATCGGCAATAATCGTGCTGACAATCGTCAGTCCCAGACCCATGCCGGTCTTTTTAGTTGAAAAATTGGGTTCAAACAAACGCGTTTTATTCTGGTTATTAATCCCGGGACCATCGTCGGCCACTTCTATCCGTGTTCGCTTTAAAATTGAATCATAGGTGACGGCAAAAGAAATGCTGCCTTCTTTCTTAATGGCACCGATCGCATTGTCAATCAGATTTATGAGCGCTTGTTTTATTTGTTGACGGTCCAGATTAAGATGCGGAATGTCGCCGGTATTGTTGACCTCAAATTTAATATTCGGATGCCCTTCCCGATATAACGCTATGGTTTCGTCAATAATGGGCAGGATAGCACAGGGCTTGGGGTTGGCGCTTGGAAAGCGGGCAAATGACGAAAACTCATTCACCAGGTTGCGGATCAAATCCACATGATCAATGATGGTCTGGGTGCACTCGTCAAATACCGGTTCGTTAAGGCCTTTTGAATATTTCCGTTTCAGGCGTTGGGCCGATAGCGTTATTGGGGTTAGCGGGTTCTTTACTTCATGCGCAATCCGGCGCGCAACCTCACGCCAGGCCGCCATGCGCTGGCCTTTTTCCATTTCCGTTAAGTCGTCAAAAACCATCACAATTCCCATATGTTGCCCGGTATCATCCTTTAAAACACTGACCGTTACTAAAAAGCTGCGTGGTCTTCCCTGGACGATCAGTTTTAGCGGAACCTCGATCGTAGTGTTTCTGGCAAAGGCGAGATTGGTCATAATATCATCGGCAAGATCTTGATTCTGGACTTTTAGCAACGTATTGAAGCTTTTGTACAGCACCTGCTCTGAGTTGACACCCAGCATCTTCTCAGCCGATTTATTGATGGTGGAAACCATCCCGTTGGCGTCCAGTGTCACCACGCCGGCCGAGACGCTTTTTAAAACAAATTCTATGTAATGGCGTTTTTCTTCGATTTCGATATTTTGTTCTTTGAGCATGCGTGCGGACAGTTCCAGCTGCTCCCTGCCGGTTCTGAGATCTCTGGTCATTTGATTAAACGAGTTAACCAGACTGCCAATTTCATCATCCGCAACGGAAGCGATGGTAAAACCCAACTCCCCCTCTGCAACCCTGCGGGTGCCTTCAGCCAGTTCCTTGATGGGAATGCTGATGGTTTTTGCCAGGTAAAAACCAAACCAGATTGCACAAAACAAAACCAGCAAGGCGACGATCGAGAGCGAGATGTAATAAGTAATCTGAATGGGTTTTTTATACAGCTTAATCTGCTGGTATTCTTCAAAACCCCGGGATATGGATGCTAGATTTTCATACAACTCCGGTGGTATCAGGATTGTCAGCACCACGTACCCCGACGCTTCAGCGGCTTTTACCCCGAAAGGAATCGTACCGATAGTTTTGATCAGCTCACCGGTTGGGATCTCCTGCGTGATGGTCCAAACCCCGCCGCCGGGTAAATCATTCCGGAGGTTTTCAGCGGAAACGATACCAAAATAATCATTCGCCAGTTCTGAAACCAGGGCAACCGTAATTCGTTGGGTGTTGGCGCCATAAACTTCCACAGCGTCAAGATTAAATTCCCGCTGAACCACCTGGACATATTTGGTCAGCGCATTTTGTTTTTCCGGGCGCAGCAGTTTCCTGGTCTGTACCTGGTAGGATATTCTTTCTAGGAAAAATTGATTGTTGGCGGCCACCCTGTCATACAACCTGCCGCCAACCCGCAGAGAGTTTTCCAGCGCCTGCTCGACGGGCACGTTAAACCAGAACTCAAGGCTGGTGGTGATAAAATTGATGGAAAAGAAAAATAATACGACGGTTGGCACGATGGTCAGCACAATGAAGGCCACCACCAGTCGGGTTCGAAGTTTGGCGCCCATTACCTTGCGCCGACGGTCATAAAGTAATTTTACCAAATTCCTGAAAACCAGAAATATCAACAGGATCAGAAGCAGCAGGTTGATATTGATCAGGATAAACATCAAAATGGTATTGGAGACCGGTATATCGGCACCAAACCGGATGGTCCGGGTTTCAACAAAGGTCAGCAGGGCCACCACAATTAAGATGACAATGATAAGAATACCTTCGCGCCTGCGGCGTTTGCTGTCGGCATCTCTATGCGGATTTTTATTTCTTTTAAAAAAAGTGCTGAACATCATTTTTGTGGTGGGACCAGAGCTTTTAATTAGTAGATGAAATCAACGGTGTACCAGTCGGTTTCGATATCCCATAACGAGACAAAAAACAAAACATAGTGCAGATAAAAAGGAAGGGTTTGCTTGCTCACCTCGGCTTTAGTTCTTAGTTGATATTGCTGTCCCTTTGCCAGCTGACCTAATGGAATGATTTTTAAGCTATTAACTTCAGTCATCCACTTCTGAGCTTCACGAAACGATTTTGTAATTTCGGGCTCATTATTTCTCCATGATCGTCTGACGATGAACTCTTTCTTCAAATTGTCATATTTAATGGTGTGCGTGACGGCAATATCGGCGATCCCCCGGTCAACCCACATGTTGCGGACGCTATTAAGTTTTGTCAGAAAAAAAAATGTTGCCGGCACACCACTGAGAATGGCCTTTTTTAATTTGTCACTGAAAGCCCCCTCCAGATTCAGGTACAAAAGCAGATCGTCACGGGTATTGGAAACAGTAATATTGGTCAGCCTTGCCTCCTGCGCAAACACAGCCCCATGGCCAATTAAAATATAAGCAAGTAATAGAGCACATGTTATCTGCTTCCTTAATGAAAATGGCATATAAATACGCTACAGATTACGAAATAAAAATTTAGGCGGATTTTGCGGCAATTACAAACACCACTGAGAAATCACCAGCGGCACTTAAATGGCGGCACAAAATAAGCCGGTTGGAATGGTATTAACAAATCAAGTAAAGAATCCTGGCCCAGAGGGCCAGGCTTTCAGTATTGGATTTTGTCTATTGGCAGATTTTAGCAATCAAACACGGCGCCTTTTACAGCTACTTAACCTTTTAATTAATATCCGAAACTAATTTAAATTGCAAGGGATTTTGCCGTCCCGGAGGGGAGGTCGGCAGGCTCGTCCAGAGTCAGGGTCTGCCACGAGACCTTATTATTAAAGAAGTTTTCAAGGAAGGCATGGTTGAAGGCATGGCCCGATTTGCTGGTAACGATATGCGCTAAAATCGGCATGCCGAGCAGCGAGAAATCGCCGATGCAGTCCAGTAGCTTATGGCGTACAAACTCATCCTGATATCGCAAGCCATTTTCGTTTAAGATGTCATTCTCATCGATCACCACGGCGTTGTCCAGTGACCCACCTCGAGCAAGGCCATAGCGCTTCATATATTCCACCTCGTGCAGAAAACCAAATGTTCTGGCGCTGGAAATTTCATGTTCGAAAATATGGTCCTCGACTTCTATCGAACAGGATTGTTTCTGGATCAGGGGATGTGCAAATTCAATATTGCAGGTAATTTTGAATGTGGTATCCGGATAGGCACCGACAAACTTCCCATCCTGCTCCAACTCGATGGGCTCTTTTAACACAAAAAAATGCCGTGGGGCCGCCTGCTCCTGAATGCCGGCTTCCATGATCATGCGGGTAAACGGTCCGGCACTGCCGTCCATTACCGGCACTTCGTAGGAATTGAGTTCGACGACAACGTTATCGATGGACAATCCGGCTAAACAGGCCATCAGGTGCTCAATGGTGGACACAATCACGCCATCGGAGCCGATGACCGTTGCAAGGCTGGTGTCCACCACACAATTAAACCGGGCCGGAATGGTGGGATTGTCAGGCAGGTCTGTGCGAACAAATTTAATCCCGTGATTGATGGGAGCCGGTTTGAGAGTCAGGTGGACTTTTTTTCCAGAATGCAGTCCGATCCCTGAGAAACTAACATTTTTGCCAAGGGTTCTTTGGAATATAGGTATAGCCATATATATTAACAAGGATGGCAAGCATCCTATCAAGCAGTCAATTTAGTAGTCTGTCTTATAACACACGTTGACACAGCCGTCAATCCGTTTTAACTATTGGAAATAATATGACAAATATATCCAGTTGTCAACACGATAATTGATATCACCCCGGGCAGGGACGCATGCATTGACCCTGGCAGTATCGCCCGCATCCCGCTGCCACATCGAACAAAAAGATTGTTCAGCCAACATCGATTTGCTATAGGTTGCACCTGTCGCCCCCATCGGCAACATATTCCTTTGTCTGGTTTTTGATATTTCAATTATAATCTTAATTGTTATTTCTTTGCATTTTATGATCCGAAATGGCGGATTTTATCACGAGAACACGAAAGTTGGAAAACACCAAAATTTTCTTGGCATTTTTTCGGGTTATCGCCTCATGCGGTTCCGGGTTATGAAAAATAAAACGATAGAATTCCATAAATATTCAATCTTCAATCTACATTATTCAATTTTTTTGGGGGGGTGAGAAAGTTGCTTGCCAAAGTTCTCAGCAGCGCGGTGCTCGGCATAGACGCCTATCGGGTGGAAGTGGAAGTCGATATCAACTCCGGCCTTCCGACGTTTACCACGGTCGGGCTGCCGGAGACCTCGGTCAAAGAAAGCAAGGAGCGGGTTAAATCTGCCATCAGCAATTCCGGCTATCGGTTTCCGGACGATCGCATAACGGTCAATTTGGCCCCGGCGGACATCAAAAAGGAAGGAACCGGCTTTGATCTGCCGATTGCGCTGGGCATCCTGGCGGCGACCGGGATCATTCCCCAAAAAAAAATTTCCCAATACCTGATTCTGGGAGAACTTTCACTAGACGGACGCGTCAAAGCGGTTCGCGGATCTCTGCCAATGGCGCTGGCCGCCAAAGAAGCCGGCTATAAGGCGATCATGGTCCCCTACGACAACGGTCGTGAGGCGTCGGTGGTTAGTGACATTGATGTGCTGCCGGTGCAAACGCTTTCCCAGGTGGTTTCCTACTTAAGAGGTTTCTCCGAATTAGAGCCGCAACGCACAGACATCTCCGCCATATTTGAAAAAAACGGCCGTTTCGAGTCGGATTACGCCGAGGTCATGGGGCAGGAACATGTCAAACGGGCGCTGGAAATCGCGGCCGCCGGCGGCCATAATTTAATTATGATCGGCCCGCCCGGCTCCGGTAAAACAATGCTGGCCAAGCGCTTGCCGACGATTCTACCGCCGATTACATTTCAGGAGGCCATCGAAACATCCAAGATTTTCAGCGTGGTGGGAATGATGGAAAAGGATCAGGCCCTGATAACCAGGCGGCCCTTTCGATCACCCCACCACACGATCTCCGATGCCGGGCTCATCGGCGGGGGACACATCCCCCGGCCCGGTGAGGTCAGCTTGGCCCACCACGGCGTACTTTTTTTAGATGAGCTGCCCGAGTTTAAAAAACATGTCCTGGAAGTATTGCGCCAGCCCCTGGAAGATTTAAAAGTAACCATATCCCGTGCCGCAACCACCCTGACTTATCCGGCAAGCTTTATGCTGGTAGCCGCCATGAATCCCTGCCCCTGCGGGTATTTCGCGGATCCCAAACATGCCTGCCGCTGTACATACCAGCAGATCCACCGCTACCGGTCCAAAATTTCCGGCCCGCTGTTAGACCGCATCGACATCCATGTCGAAGTGCCGGCCGTGCCCTACAAAGACCTGATGCAAGAATCATACGCCGAGCCCTCAAAAGATATCTGCCGGCGGGTGTCCGGCGCCCGCGACATACAATCCCAACGCTTTGCCCGCAGCAAAATCTTCTGCAACGCTAAAATGAGCAGCCGCCACATCAAAACCCACTGCAACATCGGCGACACCTCGCGCCGCCTGCTGGAGTCGGCCATCGATAAGCTGGGCCTTTCAGCCCGTGCCTTTAACCGCGTATTGAAGATCGCCCGCACGATAGCGGATCTGGAAGGCAACCAGGATATCCAGCTCGATCACATCTCGGAGGCCATTCAGTACCGCAATCTGGATCGGGGCCGTCAGTTTAAGTAAAAAACCCTGGCATAAATTGCGGCCCGCAGGGCCCACAGCCTGGGGCAAGGACCAGGCTTTGATTTCACCCCGCAAGGGTGGTGTTTGCCGATAGTTAGATCGGTTGTCATGGTTTACTGGCTACCCCAAAACATCGCCGCCTGTTGGTAACCTGGACCTAACGGTGCATAGTTTTGACAACCGATATAACCAATGGAACAATGGAAAGGAGGAAAAACGTTTTTTCAAACAGGTTTATCGAACGCCGTACCCAGGCGTAACGTCATTTTCCGGAAGATCGAAGACGGAAATTTTTTTGCCATCTCAATCAGCTTGCCCCTGTTCATACCTTCCAGCTCCAGTTCATCCGGAACCGGAAGATTACCCCGGTAATATAATGTATCAACCAGGGCTTTTTCCGGTGTCGCCATATAAAAACCCTTGTGCGTCTCATATCCGAAAAACAGTTTGGGCGAAATCTTGGAGAATTCAATGGTGCTGCCCTGGTATTCGATTTCTCGACTTTTGCCCACCGCAGAACTTAATGTTGCTGCGGTGCAAACAAAAGGGGCTTGCAGGGTAATGCCATGGTAGTTCAGAGCCCATTCGCAGGTAACATAGGCCGGAGGCCGCAGAAAACATGCAATTTCTTCTACCCCGGGAAACCCGTATAAAAATGAGTTGATATAGTTTCCGCGATTGATCCGGTGAATCAGGCCTTTTTTCGATGCACGGGTGAGGAACACGCCAGTGTGCGGCGCAATCTTCTCCGCATCTTGTTTGCGAAAGAGATTGGGGAGGAGTTTTAAACGCTTAAGTGTCGATTTTTCTTCAAACATTGTTTAAATAATCCCGCAGGCCCTGATCCAAAAGTCCTGCGATGACTTGCTTCACTGTTTGAATAAAATGCTGATATTTGTTCTGCCGGTATTGGGTCATAATACTGCCAGGCAAAAAACGCGGCAAGTCTGCTTCCAGAGATTCTACAATTTCTGAAACGGAAGCATTATCCTGAAAATAGTCAGGGCCTCTGGATGGGATAAAAGCTGTTTTATACATTGACAGTTTTTTTTGTGTAATTGTCCAATCGGGTAATATTTTCAGTTGATTTACGATCCACCAGATATCATAAATGTCTCTGCCCTTTATATACCGTCTTTCATACAAGGCCCTTATTTTATCCGAAAGAATTTCCTGCGGAGTCTCGGTCAGAATAATGCTGCTGGTATAGGGCAAAATTAATTCGCTTTTGGCAATTAATCCGGCAACGGATGGTAATTCTCTTAATATATGGCTTTTAAAATCCGGTGTAATCCCGGTCCGCAACGCTTCAAACTCCATTTTAACGGCAATTCTCTCACGCTGTGCTTGCGGCCGGTAGATATAGAAAATTTTAAATGCGTGCTCCCGGCTGCCTTTAATTTGCCATTCGATTTGCCCCGCTCCAAATTGTACCAGACAGGCATTGGCAATCTTTTTATCGGCCTCGCTAAGAATGGTTTCAATTTTCCGTTTCGGCTGCAAGGTTACAAAATCGAGATCCTCTGAGAATCGCATGCCCCCGTAAACCCATCGCAACGCCGTACCGCCTTGAAAAATAATTTTTTCGGATCCTGAAAGCGAGTAAAGATTATCCAGGAGCAAAAGTTGAAGTATCTCAGATTGCCGAACTCGTTTCTCTCTAAACGTACGCATTTACCTTAACCTGTTTTAGTCGGTCCTTCAGTTATACCGGCATCGTAAATAAAAACGGCGGCATTTAGCTTATGTTACAATAATAAACAATATTGTATATTATTGTCAACGGTATTGCAAATTTCATATCCAAGCCGGCCACGTCTCCGAAACAATCCAGGACTGAAATTACCCCGGATGAAACCCGTCTGATAATCTCAAGGTTTGAAGCACACGAAACAAGTGGAATATATTATCGACCTCAATTAGATTGGTCTGCAATTTTTTCACATGCCATTGATTTGTCAAAAATGCACTCGGCAGAAATTGAATCGAGATCATTGGACATCCTTCACGTTGCTTCAGCTTTATCAATGAACGCCGATCGGTTTCTGACGTTGGATGACAGGCAAACCAGACTGGCCGCTCGCGCCGGATTGAAAATTGAAACGATTGAGAAATGATTGAACCCGGCTCAAGGCGGCATTCTATGCCTCCCTTTCTTTGTTCTGTTCCATTGGAGCATCACGAGTTAATCAACTCAGTCAACAACGTCCCCGAGTTTCTAGCTTGTTCTGTTCCATTGGAGCATCACGAGTTAATCAACTCAGTCAACAACGTCCCCGAGTTTCTAGTTCGAAGAACGAAGACGGAAACCTACCTTTAAAAAAATCCAGCTGCGGGCAAATCCGCCGGAGGCGGACCGAAATTGTCTAAATATTCAACGCCAGCTCAAAAAATCGATATTGACAACAAAGCCCACTTACGTTACCAGGTTGGGCATGGGTGCCGTTTAATTGATGCTTCTATATGTGGGGCCGCAGCCGAATCGGATGCACAATTCAGCATTTTCCTTTGATACGCTCTGAAAAAGCAATACCTTATCTTTTATCTTTCGAGGAACGGCATCGGGCCATGTCCTGGATGCAACGACGCAAGCGCCTATTCAATATCGATATTGAAACCTGCGAGAATTGTGGCGGCCAAGTCAAAGTCACCGCTCTTGCACGTCCTGCGCACACGGCATACTTGTTTCCGCAGGAACGAGCACCGCCTGCGTGATTGTTCGACCGAGGGTCGGCCCCCGCCTCCCGTCCGAAGTACGTCGACACTGCGCAGTTGGTGGGGTCTTGCTCGTGCGATGAGCCACCAGGCGGCGACATTGCACCAAAATTGAACACAATCGGATCGATTTCGGAGAGGAGTACGCACTTCAAGCGCGGCAGTTCGCCCGAATGCACGCCCAATAGTTGCTTTGCTTGAGCAAATAGGGCGTTTATAATTCCTATACTCAGCGACTAAAAGAAGGGTTAACAGGTTGTATTGGTTGCGGGTGTCATTCTTTTGATCAGTGTCACATGGCTAATCCGGAAGACAAGGTTGGACGTAAAGGTCCTGGGCCGCGTTACTGGCTGTAAATAAAAAAATGACTTGGCTGACGAATACGCACATTTTGTCACTGGATATAATGCCGATACCCTTATCGATGATAGAAATTCTTTCTCCGCCATATGGTTTTGTATTATATTTGAAGGTGACACAGTGAACCAACAAGCAGGTATAGGGAGATTGTCCGCATGCATACATCCATTAGTACATTTTCATCATCTGACGAAATAATCGAAAACTATTTATACGCAGAATCAGCCCCGATCAGGGCGAATGTTGATAACGCTTTTGTTGCTGTAAGAAATAATCAAAAGGAGGTAACTGAATTACTTTCAGTAAGTCCTGATAATAAGTTAATTAACTTTTATAGGGATCCGCATTCCAAATCAGGGTGGAATCATACCGAAGTTACAATAAATGCATATTCGGGTCAGGAAATTCAAAAAATTGTTGCTTTTTTTGAAGCTGATTGTCTGTATGTATTTGTGCATTATCCTGGGAAAGATGATTCGTACAATATTGTGCCAATGAAAAGAACGGCTGGTCAGTGGTCTGAACTTGTTTTTTCTGGTGATCTTGGTAACGCGTTGCTAAATACCTTTCAGACGGATATTTTCTATGATTGGACGGCGTGTAAAAACTACCTTTATGGTGTTTCACATAACTATGATATCCCTACCTTTTTTGTTATTGCGCTTGAGGGTGGCGAGTTTAAAATTGAATGCCGCAAAGCGTTGGAGCAAAATCCAGCACCTACGGTACGATTACTTTACGGCGTTAATGGGGAGAGTTTAACGGTTGCCGAATTTCTTGAGGAAGAGATCAGTTTCCAGGCTGGAGAATTTGTTGATGGAAGTTTTAAACCGTCTGGTAAGGCTTGGACATATTCTTTAGTAAAAGAAACGTTAAACGCAAGCAATGTCTTGGCTTTTCCCTCGGAATCAAACTTAGATTGTTTCTTTTTGCATACAAAAGAAAATTCTTTGTATGTGATAAAAAATTATTCATCACAAACACCACAGAGCCATCCTTTGATTGGTAGTGATGGAGGTCCGCAAGGAGTAACTGCATTGACGACTGGCCTTGCTTGCAATGGGCTTGCCGTTGTGTTTGCAATTGAGGCCGTTGCTGGAAATTTGTGGTTATTGCGTCAAACGGGATGGGAAGTTGATAAGCAGCCAATTTTTGCAAATTGGGTTAACTTAGGTAATCAAGTTAGTGTTGTCGCGACACCGGAAAAAATGGGAGTAGGGCCAGAAGTTTTTCATGTTGAAGTGGGTAGCCGCACTGTAAATCACTTGGATCAGAATCCTGATTCAACAGTTTGGTACCCTAAAACTTTAGCTTCGCCGACACCACCAACGCAAGTGCCTAAGAAGGCCGTTACATACGATTTAGTATTAACGCTCGAAGTCGAGCATGGACGGCCATTACCAAAACAGATAGTGCAGATGGATCTTGATCGCTCTTCTATTGTGGACGTGAATGGGTTGGCTTATCACATAGAAGCAGGTAAGCCCGTCGATATAGAGTCTGATGCTATCGGTAATCTAAATATTACATTTGAAGCCACAGAGCTGACTGCGCCGCTAGTAAAGCTTAGTTATATAGATGACGCAGGAAATCATTGCCATTCGGAATATCGTGCTGATGGCAATGCGCACGCTCGTTTGGCAAATCAGGATCCTAAAAGCCCTATGAATGCTCAAACATTGAAGGACTTAAAAATCATTCCTAACAAAGTACCAGACAGCAAGGCAGATAAGATTGCTAGTGCTGTGACGACGTTGGGAGGTTTGATGGCGCAGCATAAATCATCTGGTAATCAACCTCAGTCCTGGCATTTTGATTTTTCTCAAAAAGACATCGGTATTGATACCTATGAAGGTCAGCGGGTTTTCGATTTTATAGTGCCGGCGCATGAGTTATCTGTAATAGATGGCGGTAATATTTTTGGCGATCTTTTGCATTACCTGGACAAGGATCTTAAAGATCTTGAGAAAATAGCAACGGCTGTTGTTGATGATGTTGTTCATATTGTTTTACATGTCAAAGGGGAGATAAAGAAATTTGCACTTAAGTCTGTTGACAAGATCGGTGCTTTCTTGAAGCTGGTACTTAAAAAAATCGTTGAAGGATTTAAAGAGGTTATTGATGTTATTGAGGCGATTATTAATTGGTTAAAGCGCTTGTTTGATTGGCAAAATATTTTAAATACTCAGCAGGTAATCAAACATTTCTTTAATGGTTTTTTAGATTTAGCGCAGAGCAAGGAAAAGTATATACAGAGGCAAGTTTCTCAGGGTGTTTCATGGCTGGATAGTGATTTTAAGACGTTGTTGATGAACACCAAAAAATTTCTTGGTGATACAGGCTCTTTTTCAAATAGCATGCAAACAAAGAAAGGCGTGGTCGATGTTAAAGAACAAAAGAAACAGGCTACTGCGCATGTGTGTAGGCAAAACTATGTTCTTAGGCATGTTAATGCTCATATTAAGAACAAATCGATGGTAAAGCAGGGCGGTGGGATTTTTTCTAGTGTTGAAGCGGAACTAAAAAAGATCATTAGTCAGCCATCATGGAAAAAAGCATTGCTGCAATCGCAAGAATATTTTACATCATTGCTGTCCAAAATAAATTGAAAATCAAATACTGCCTTTAATAATAACAGGCAGTTATAAACGCGAAATTGGTGATTTCGAAATCAGGTTATGCCTTTTAAAGTGGATGCTGTCCAAAACCCAC
>Ga0209637_1000037_pt1 | contig 72786 bp, 64 predicted proteins | sample OlaalgELextract3_2_FD_187379 | JGI IMG/M metagenome (GOLD analysis project Ga0209637, IMG submission 187379) | Olavius algarvensis symbiont microbial communities from Tuscany, Italy - Type G ELBA extract 3 (SPAdes) (version 2) | ecosystem: Host-associated > Annelida > Digestive system >... | reverse complement strand
GGGCTGTCGGAGATGGACAGGCCGACCTGAAGGCCTTCCAGGGACTGTTCTGCTCCTCCCCGGGGGTGGCTGCCGGCACAACTGGTAGGGGTGGTGACGGTCACATCGGGCGCCGCGCGTGACAGGAGGATGCGCTCTTCCGCGCCCAGGGGCGGGTCCGGGTAGACCAGCCTGGCCGGTGGGGTTGTCGCCGGGCGCGTCAACAGGGTCAGTATCTCCGGCGGACAGGGGCTGGGCTCCATTCCGCGCGGCACCAGCCCCACCTGCTCCAGGTCGGCCAGGTTGGCGCGAAACCAGCTGTGTCGCAGCATCTCGCGCAGCGCCAACCCCACCACCCGGGCGCACCAGCCGGGATCTTTGCCGTCCACCCGCAGCGACGGGGCATTGCCCAGGTAGGGGAAGCCCCGATCCTCACGATCCCGGACGGCATTGACCACCACCAGCGGGCAGCCTTTGCTCTTGGCCCAGAGCACCTCGCGGCGGCACCAGGTGCGCGAGGCATAGTGGTCGGTCTGCATCACCACCAGCACGCTGCGCTCGATATTGCCTTCCAGCTCTGATCGAAAGTCGAAGCCGGGAGCAATGTCGTTGGCGTCGAAAAAGCTCTGCACCGCGCTGGTGGACTCGATGTGGTCCCGCAAGGCCTCGGCCAGCTCTTCACCGTCGGCCTTGGCGTGGCTGAGAAACAGCATGACCGGTGCGGGGCTCAGCCGGGTGCGGGCGGGCACGGCCCCCTGCTCCGAGCGCTCGCCGGCCAGGAGCAGGCGGCACAGCTCGTGGGTCAGGGTGCCGGCCAGTCTGGCCCCGCGCTTTTCTGCCGGCAGTCCGTGGAGGCGGATGAAGTTGGTCACCGCCACCGTCGAACCGATGTTAAAAGCGTTCGGGCTCAGGGAGACGGGATAAAACCGGTGCCGGTCGCCGGCCGCTCTCACCGCCTGGCCCAGCGCGCTCAGGCCCTCGTTCCAGGCCGGGTCAATCACCATGCGGTCATCCACCAGGGCGATCAGGATGGTGTGGCGGCTTTGCTCCAGTACCGGCGGGTCGGGCGGCCGCTGCGAGTCGAAGAAGACCGGAATCCCCATGCCCCGGTCCAGGGGATTATCGGCAGCGCGGTTGAAAACGCTGTAAAGCGATTCAGCCAGCCGGTCGAGGGGGCCGCGAATGGTCCGGGACTCGTCCGCCGGATCCGGGGCGGGGTCGGCCAGCCACAATACCCGGATGGTCAGCGTCGGTCGGTAGCGGTTGGGTTCAGCCATCGTTCTTACCCTCTTTTTGCTGTATCAGCCTGGCGACTGATTCCGGAAACCCTGGCCAACGCCCGGATATACAGTAGCATCCCCTGGCGGTTTTCCTCCAGCTCCCGATAGAAAACGTCACGCTCGGCCCAACGGGATTCCTCGACAACCACGGCGCCGTCGCCCTCGAACCGGCTGCGCTGCTCCTCGGTCTTCCCGGCCTCGAAAGCGCTGAGAAGGGTGTGCCATTTGGTCAGAAAGGGCCTGAGCCCCCGATTGAGGACGTCGATGGCGATCGGCCCGACTGACTCAGGCCCGTCAGCCGCTCCCGGGCCCTGTTGGCGCAGTACCGAGCGCGTGGTTTCGAACAGTGAATAAAGGGAGTTGAGCGCCTCGCGGGCCGAACCCATACCCGGCTTCAGCTCCACGCCGGCGACCCGGGTGGCCAGCTCGACATAAAGGGCCCAGGCGACGTTTTTCTGGGCCTTGGTAACGACGATATTGGCGCCGCCAAGACCGAAGGGGAGATTGATGTTGAGGGATTGGAGTTTTAGAGCCATTCTGTTGCCTTTGCTGGGATTGTGGGTTTTTTTAAAGCGACCTAGAGATTCTTTATTCTAACATTGAAAAACTGGTCCTTCCTCCGGGCTATAAGCTGGGCCAGTCGAAGATCCCGCCGTCGGGGGCCAGAGATGATTGGCTCTGCCGTGAACAAACGTAATGGTGTCGGTGTTATAGCATACCCCTCCGGGTTGGACCAAAGCCGGGCCAACTGGGCTCGGATCTTTACTCCTAAAGTTATATATGGCTGTCTATGATACATCTCCGGTTGGCTTCCGTACCCGGACTGATCGGGGTCTGTCGATCGATGATGTGGCAGAGTCTGAGGTTCGCAGCAAGAAAGCCGCACAAAGAGGGAATCGATTTCTCACGCGGTTCATTGAACGACAAGTTAAATCCAAAGTAAACCTCGAAAAGAGAGTTGTCAATTATCTGATTTTAGAGGATTTGCACGCAGGTCAATGATCATTGCGCGTGAATCGCCCATAGCTTCAATTGCCGCGATAAACTTGGTGTCCACCGGTTCAGCAAAATGATTGAACCGGATGTAACCGATATTTTCTGCTAATCGTTTGGACTCAAATTCAATAAAAGCAGGTGGCATGGTCGGTGATAAAGTTATGGCTCGACCGCGGGATTCGCGCCTTATGATCCTTTCCTGAATATTTTCAGATCCGCCCGCGCCGCAACAAGCAGGTGCGATAGATTCAGTTCGAAGAGCATCCGGTTGGTCAGCATGTAAAAATCTGCATCATCGTTTATGGCGGCTATTCCGGGTCTGTAGCGGTCATAAACTGCGTTCCAATCCACACCGCCGAAGGTGGGATCATAATGCTTCTCATTAACTGTTTGCCAGACAGTTTCGAAGCTTTGTAGATTGCGGTAATTTGCACTGCGCGAAACCCAGGTCAGGAGTATCAGAAATAGTATGAAAAATTGTTTAATCATTTTAATTTTCCTGTTTTGCTGAACACGGCCTGCTGTCATGATCCATACCCCACGATTCCCCCATTTTTAAATGCGGTGCGAAGTGAACCGCCCGGAAAAAGTAGGCGGAGATCGGCATCAGACAAACGTCAATATCACCGTATTTATCATGAATATCCCTTTTTTTACCTTTCTAATCGATTTTGTCTAAAAGCATGCTCCTTAATTCAAAATGAGCAATCAATTGCCTGACATTCCCATTTTCATCGGTAAATACATCCACCTGGAAATCTCCGAATTTTTTGGAGGATCCATGAAAGCGATGTTCATTTTCCGGCAACAGTTCAACCTTCTCCCAGAAACCGGTTTTAGCATACAGTGTATCTCCTTCCCTGAATACTGGCAGGACAGCATCAATATCCTTGATTTTGTATTTTCCCGTCAGCTTGTCCAGAAGCTTTGAATCCAATTTCACTATTTCAGGTGGTGCTGCAGGCGGGATGATGGCCGGCAAAATGTATTTAGTCAGCATTTTTTCCGGCCCGTTATGTCCTGTCGGATTGAACACTTTGCTGGTAAACACCGCCACCAGGTCTAACTGCGGAATGATAAAAATTTTCTGTCCGCCATGACCGGACGCATAGAGGACCTCAATTGTTTGACTGTTAATAAAGGCTTTACCTCTCCACCACTGGTAGCCGTATCCCACCCCTATGCCATTTGTGTGGGTTTGGGTTGACTCTGCGACCCATTCTCTGGAAACAATCTGTTTTCCGCGCCAACTGCCTTTTTTCAACATCATGTAGCCGATTTTGGCCATATCGCGAGGCCTTAAATGAAGGCCGCCGTCCGTTTGAACCGTACCATCCGGAAATTGATCCCAGGAATAATCTGAGATTTCTAGCGCAGAAAAAAGATACTTTCCGGAAAATTCATCAATGTACATCCCGGATTCACGCCTGACGATTTCTCCCAGCAGAATTGTCAGTCCACTGTTGTAATAAAATTTTTGACCCGGTATTTGGGAAAGGTTTCGATTAAGGACAAATTGTATTGGATCGTCGCTTGCATACATTTGGTAGGTCGTGTGCCCGGGATGTGACCGTCGGTGAGACAACGCGTCCCAATTCAAACCGGCGGTCATGGTCAGCATATGCTTTAAGCGAATCGGATATTTTTGCTTAACCCACTTTGATCTCTTATAATCCGGGAAAAATTCATAAGCAAGCGTGTCAACATCCGGAACATAGCCTTTATTTATTGCGAGCCCGATGATTAGTGATGTGACACTTTTGCTGACCGATGCCAGGAAGTGATTTGTATCCCGGCTGTATCCAAAAAAGTATTCTTCAAAGATGAGCTTCCCATTTTTAATCAGTAAAATGCTGTGAACATATCTCGAGTTTCCAGCTAAAATTTCATGCATCATCTCATGAAGTTTTACCTGTTCAACGCTCTCATCCCTCAACGAAGAAGTCTCCCAACCATCATCGGTGGTCTCAGGTTCCTGGTAAACATATTCACGTTGCGGTAAACCATGACGATTGACTCTTGGTACCTGGACACAGGCTGTGAAGAAAAATAATATAATGAAAAGATAGACCAAACGTTTTAGGTTTTCATTGATGGCTTTAATCATGTTTACCTCCTATTCATTTGCACCTGCAATAAATTCAGGCCCAATCGCTATTCCGGATAATACGGAACCGATTAATATAGAACTGAAATCATTTATTCTTATCAAAGGGGATGCTCATGAGTGCAAATTGTGGAGCAAAATCTAAAAGAAAATTGGTGATCTCTCCCTTTTTGTTTTTGGCGAACTTTAATTTGAAACCTCCTATGTCTTTAGATGTTCCGAAAAATTGATTTTCAGTTTCGGGATACAGCTCGACGATATCTTCATCATTGCTATGGCCATATAGTTTCTTATCTTTTAGAATGATATTCACTGTTTCGGTGTTTCCATTATGTTTAAATGTATATGTTCCAACATACGTTTCCAAAATCTTCAAATCCACTTTGGCTACCTTGCGTGGCGCCCCAGGCGATATCACAGCCGGTATGATATATCGGTTCAGCATATTAAAGGCGCGTTCCGAATACCCAGGGTTTTCCCAATGCTTAGCAGTAAAAACAACCACCAAATCCAGCTCCGGCATTACAAATATAAACTGTCCGCCATGGCCCCAGGCCCAAAAGGCATCAATAATTTGATTATTTGCGATCGTTTTGCCGCGCCACCACTGATAGCCGTATTGATACCTTCCTGCTTTAATGTGCCCCCGGGTCGATTCATTGACCCAATTACGTGATACAATTTGCTTGCTTTTATAACTGCCCCCTTTTAGCATCATATAGCCGATTTTTGCCATATCCCGGGGCTTGAGCCGCATTTCACCCCAACCGATGGTGATCCCTTGAGGATTGGCCGGCCATCTAAAATCCGTAATTTCGAGGTGGCTAAAAAGATGTTCCTCTGCAAATTCGAGGGTTTTTATGCCAGTGGCTTTTTGAATAATAGCGGAAAGGAGAAATGACGCACCGTTGCAATACTCAAACCGGGTGCCCGGTGCTTCGGCCATGGGCAGGTCAAGCATAAATTGTATCCAATCCTCGCTCTGTCTCATTTCAAGAATCCCTCGCCAACCGTAGCGAAAAGAATCCCGGCATTGCAGGCCTGGTGCCATCATCAATAAATGTTCGATGGTGATTGCTCGCTTGTCGGCATTGAGTTTGGCAGGGCTTATTTCAGGGAAAAAATCAAGAACGGGTTGGTCGACGTTTTTAATGATTCCTTCATCAACAGCAATCCCCATAAGAATTGAGATAACGCTTTTGGTATCTGACTGAATGCGGTGCAAATGATTACGGTAGGTTCCATAATAGTATTCTTCAAGTACCAGCTTGCCATTTTTAACAAGCAATACGCCGTGTACGTTTTTAACCTGATCCTTTCCATCAAAAATTATTTGCATCAGCTCATTGATTCTTTCAGTGGTTACTCCTTCTTCTTTAAGTGAAGATGTCTGCCAGCCATCATCAAGCTCGACGGGAATCCGATACGTATATTCTCGTTCTCGCAATGTTTGAGCGACTGTAATTTTCTGCCATTGATTATGCGACCGATTATTCAACTCAATCCAATTTTCCCCATCGGCAACCCGCACTCGCCATAGATATGTTTTGCAAACCTCGAATATATCTGGCGGGAGCCTGACTGACAACATGTCTTTGACATAACTGGTTCTGTAAATGTATTTGTCCTTCACATCTTTAATATCGACTCGATAATAAAGGGGTACATCAGCGTCCACCGCTTTCCAGGAGAAATGAGGCGACTTAGTGGTAATCGTTTCCCCGTCCACTGGAGAAAATGTGCGAATATCTGGAATGGGAAGGCTTTTGATAATCGACAGAGTGTCCGTGGCCGATCCGATCCGTTTGCCGCTCGTGACGGTAAAAGTATAGATGCCTGTTTCAGGAACGGCGGGTATGCTGATCCAGAAATCTCTGAATTGAGGATAATAGCCAAAATCACCTTTTTTGAGTGATAGATTTCCGTTTGGTCCGGTAACGGTAATCGTTTCAATATCATCGGGCAACGTACCCACGAATTCATTTCCGATTACAATGTCTATGACCGTTGAAGCTCTATTGTCGGGCTCGCGAACATGTGTAATTGCTCCATAGACGGGAATATTTTCTTTTTTGATTGTTAGTGCATTAGCATTATTTGTAGTTGACGGCTCTGCATCAGGAGCCTGAGAAACGGTACATCCCCAAGTCCCTATCCCTATAAACAGCAATACCAAAAAGGACGAAAAAAAATATCTTTGCATCTGTCTTCGCATTGGATTTCCTCCTTCACAAATTCTTTGGGGGAAGTTAAATCTAAATCCTCCGTTAAAAATAGCTCTATCAAATTAACCGTAGTAAAGCGTCTCTCCATGATTAAGATGCAGTAACCGATCAGCAATCCCGGCTTTTGTCATTTCCGCTTTCAGTTGGATTGGCGGGAAATGGACCGGTTCGGAAGTCAGGCGAAAAGAGCCGCATAGCGAATTGTTTGCGCCCATTAGCGGATTTCGCATGGTCCAATGCATGCACGGCAGCAGTTTGATTGCCGTCCCATCCTGCTCGAAGGTGTCATACCAGTCCAATTGTGTGCGGTGATTCATTTTAAGATCATTAAATACGCTATTGTAGCCCAACGGACTGATCACATGGGTTTGCGGAATCAAGGCTGCTAGCGAAGGTACGTCCAGATGATCATAATGGCCATGGGTAATCAGGACGTGGTCTGGTGCCGGCATGTCTTTGATATCGAAATCCAGCGGTGTAAAGGCCTTTACTACGGGCAGGTCAAAAAACACCGGATCAATTAGGATGTACTGATTCCTATCCTTTATCATGATACAGGCATGTTTGATGAACGTAATTGATAACTCCGGGTTGTTTGCCACAGCGTCCCAGTCGATGGAGACGGGCACCACGCGTTCATCTTTATAATATGGTTTGTATGAGTAATTGTATAAGATTGAATCTGAATTTTTCACAGACTGAGACAATGATGGCCGCCATGGGTTACCATGAACGGGTCCCCCAAACAGGTTGAGAAAGCATCCATCACCATGGTGAAGTTTTCGGTGTGCAATTTCTCTTAGACTGATATTTTCGGCTTCAGTTGCAATTTGTCGGTTTTTTGCAGCGGAACGCCCCCCACAGGCTGAAGCCATTCCGGGCATGGCCGCCATTCCACACCACTTAAGCCCATTTTTGAGAAACTGACGGCGGGTGATAGTTCTTTTGATCATTTACTTATTCTCCTGAAAGAATCAATGAACATGGAGACTCCCATCTATACGGCATTTGCGATCGATATAATTGAAAAACCAGACACCACATATCGGAAAGAGCAGCGATGCTGCGAGAAATATAAAAAGTTCAAGGCCATACGGAACCAGCGGATTGATATTAAGGGTGCGCACCCTGATAATATCCAGGAAATAGGTAATCGGAATCGCCAGTGAAATTGCTAGAAAAAAGCGAGGAAAAACTTGCGGCGGATTCTGCGTCCCCGTCAAGGTTTGAACCAGAAAACTGGTTGTGTCGATCATGGTATTGGCATCTTTGACCAAAAGAACCAGCGAAGCAAAGGCAATGCCGAAACCGTACATCAGGAAAATAAAAGGAATGAAATACGGTAGGGTTTGCCATATAGCCGGCGGAACCGCCATCCTGAATACGAGCTTATACATGATGATCAGAATAGTCATTTCATAGATGAGACGGATAATTGAGAATAGAGATTCGCCAATAATGTACATTAGTTTTGATATCGGGCAGACCCAGATTGTTTCCAACATCCCGATATCCATGAGACGCTTTAATGAAAATCCCATGCTCCAGAAAATGGTTGCCGTAAAGTAGCCGACAATCAGGCCGATCATGTAAAAGGAGAAGAAGTTATCGGTTCCGATCCAGGAGGCCAGGCCGCTTGAAGTTCCTTGCGGTGCGAATGAAATAATCAGAAAATAGGTCGGCAGAAACCAGACTATCGGCATCAGAAAAGTGAAGGCGATCTCCATCGGGTAACGCCGATACTCCAGAATATTCTTCCAGATGATTGCGCCCATAAGGCTTAGCTGAATTTTCCATCCTGAATTTCTCATTTTATTCTGCTTTAACCCCCTAAATCCAATCGCCTAGTAGGAAATTTTGAACTATGCTGTGCGGGTAGCCAAGAAATTATCACCGCCCGAGCTTGCATCCCGCTCCGCGGGGCTTCGCTCGAGCCGCAAAGAGCGCAGAGAAAAAAATTTCATTTAGTACCCAGCCACAAGCCCCTTTGATTTAACATTTCTTTTAGTCAGTCCGAAAACAAAAACACCGCCTAAGAGCATGAGAATGCCGGTGACCGTGATGTAGATAATAGAATCCCGGTAGGCAAACAGAGATTGCTTGTGGATGATGATTCCCCGGATCATGTTAACGAAATGAGTCAAGGGGATGTGTTTTCCGAAACTGGATACTGAATCCGGCAACACGGCCAGCGGGAACTGCAGACCGCACAGGATGGACAGAACCGCCCGGGTGATGTGCACGGACATTCCCGCCTGCCTGAGTCTGACGGTCAGCGCCGCAAATATAAGCAGAAACCCGATCAGAAACGGCATGATGAGTATGATTGAAAAAAGGATACTGAAATAGTTCGCAGAAACTTTAAAGGCGCCGATCAGAGAATAAAAGGATATGCCGATTACTAGCGGGAAAAAGTTTAAAACAGTGGAGGCAAGGGTGGCGCCCAAAACAAGGGAAATTTTACTGGCCGGCATGGTCCAGTGGGTGTCAAACGTCCCCAGTATACGGTCTCGTTGAAGCGAAAGTCCGCCCATCCATAAATTGATATTGACAAACAGCCAGACGAGGTTGCCTAAAATAAGAAAAGAGGCGTAATCTCCGGTTTGCGCCAGGCGTTCGAAATTGCTCAGACCCTGTCCTGTCGTTCCTGCCAGGCCCTTGCCCATAAAATAAAAAGTAAGCGGAAAGATCACCGGCCAAACGAGCAATGCAACCACCGCGGATTTGTAGCGCAAAACAATTTTTATATCTCTAAGGGCTACGGATAATACCGGTCTAAACCAGTACCTGGGCTCCATTGGCTCTCTCCTTTTCCGATATGGCGCTTCCGGTCATTTCAATGAAGACATCTTCCAAAGACGGCTCATCGAAGGACAGGTTCGTGGCGTTTACCCCGTACCCGTTCAAAAAGTCGGTAATTTCTTTTATTGAAAAGTCATTGTGACGGCATTTAATTTGAACGAGGACCTTATCATCTCTTTGTTTGGTATCAATGGATTGAGCGTGGAACCTGTCTGTGAAATGATAGCTAAGGCTATTATCCCAGGCATCAACACTTATTCGAATTATTTTCCTGGCAACCAGGGATTGCTTGAGCTTGTGGGGTGTGTCGAGGCACGCTATTTTTCCATTATTAATGATAGCAACGCTATCAGACAGCTCGTCGGCCTCGTACATGTAGTGGGTTGTCAGCAGGATGGTTTTACCCCGGTCGGCAATTTGTTTGATCAGTTTTCTCAGCGCAATCGCAGCTACCGGATCTAGGCCCAGGGTAGGTTCATCCAACAGAATGACTTCCGGGTCCGGCAGAAGCGCTCTGGACAGCACCACTTTCTGGCGCTCGCCGGTGGACAGCTTCTCCACCAGGATATCCCGCTTATCGTCAAGACCGAAAAATTGCAGCAGCCCATCGATTTTTCCTTTTACATACCGGCGCGTAAGCCCATAAAGTGAACCAAAATATAAAAGATTTTCTTTGACGGTCAGTTTCCAGAACAGCGTTCGCTCTCCGGGAAGAACCGCTGTCATAATTTTGCGAACCTCAAGATCATCTCTGGCAACATCAAAACCTTTTACCAGCGCTTTTCCGGAATCCGGAATCAGCAGTGTCGCAAGTATTTTGATGGTCGTGGTTTTCCCGGCGCCATTGGGCCCCAGCAGACTAAAGATTTCACCTTGCGCAATCGAAAAGGAGATACCGTCCACTGCCGTAACCACCTCTTTTTTTCTGCGAAACAGAGGACCCTTTTTGGTGATGAAGCCCTTTTTCAAATTGTCAACCTGTATTATACCCATCGTATGCGACCTCTTAGGGAAAATGCCGATATGTAATTTACAAAATCGGGGTTGAATTATTAATTCTTACATTTACAAAATGAAATCGCATAAATTTCAAATTTCAAATAAATCTCAAAAATCAAATCTCAAATTTTAGAATGGATTTCTCGGGCACTACACGATCCATTAATCGTAAGACTTCTTCAGCTTCTCCCTTAGTTCTGCATATTCTTCCTTTGAAATAGCACCCTCATCCTGTGCTTTTTTCAGGTCTATCAGTTGCTGACCAAGGGTGGGTTGATTGTCAACTTTTTTGCCTCCCGAGCCAACGGCTATGCACGATACCAATGAGATTGCCAGAACCAGAACCAATAAAAAGCTTATGACCTTTTTCATTTCTATCTCCTTTTTTTAGCATAAAATAAATAACATAGCGGTTGTCATAAGCCACGGTAACCTTAAATCGTTATAGAACTTATATTCGCCTGTTAGCAATTTGGACCCGTCGGAAGATATTTATGACAACCGGTATAATTACAAGGCAGTTTCAACCTGGACCCTTTTTCTTGAGGTAAAAAGAGTCAAAAGAACACCACCAAACCCCAGCACGATAACTACGCCTTTAACGAGTGATCCCAGAAACGGCACCCAGCCGATAAGCCATAGCGTTAAAAGCCCCATCACGGTCAGCCAAATTACATTGAGTGCCGGTCTTTTCATAAGCGTGGCTATCTTATCACCAATGAGCTGCGCGATGGCGATGTAGCCTGCCAAAAAGGCGATGCCAACTAAAAAAACTTCCAGCGCTATCAGCGGTATACCAATGACCGATATCGCCAGAAATATTGCCAGTGGAACGAGCACAACCAGCCCCAAAACAGCCCAGAGAATGACCTTGCCCAAATTTTGCTGCACATTGTTGGAAATCAAATTAAACGGCGTTGGCAGTACGGCGACCATCAAAACAGCCAGTGCCAGGAAACCGAGCAATGTAATAAATTTAAAGGTCCAGAACCAACTGGAAGATGTGTCTTCCAAAAAGAACGGTATTATTGCAGAAACACCGGGGATATTCAGTTCGACGACGTCACCATGAATTTTAGAGCCCGGCGCTTGTTTGACGGCCCCTCCGACAGAGACCACATCCTTGCCGATTACGGCACCAGGACCTAAGATTACCGAACCGCCGACCGCAACAGCCGAGTCCCTGACCTTGCCATTTACGGTGACGCTGCCGCCCACGGCAACGGCATCTTTTACTTCGGTTCCTTCTTCAACGACAACATCGCCGCCAATTCGAACTTTATCTCTGGCATCTGCGCTGACAAGTGGAAAAAGCACAAGCGCCAAAATGACGGCTATTAATTTAAAATATGCTTTCATGTTACTTCCTCCTTTTCTTAAACCCCGACTAAGTGTTTTTTTTGAAGGTAATATTTGCATAGCCAAAATAAGCGACCATCTGTGTGATCTCTCCAGTGCTGTTTTCAGCGAATTTTATTCGAAGATCACCATAGCCTTTGAGTGAATACAAAAATTGATTTTTTTCTACCGGAATTAACTCACCTTCAGCGCATTTCGGCAGGTCAATAAACAGTTTACCCCCCTTTCTGCGGACAGATGCCTCAATTTTCCATTTGGGGAACTCGTATTGACCGGTAAACTTTTCGAGCGCTGCAGGTTCTATCTTAGTTAATTCTGGTGAGGTCGGTGGAAGCATTGCAGGCAAAATATAGTTGACCAACAGCATCTGGGGACGGAATTCGCCAAAAGGATTTCCGACCCATTTGCTGGTAATAACCGTAACGCAATCCAAGGCCGGGCATACAAAAATGTATTGCCCTCCATGCCCGGCAGCATAAAACGTCTCAACTATTTGATTGCCAATAATCATACCGCGATCGATTGCCATGCCGATCAAAATTGAAGTGACACTTTAACTGGCCGAAAAAATACGATGATTGGTTTCCCGGTCAAACCCGTCAAAATATTCCTCGAGAACCAGCTTTCCATTTTTATGACCACAATGCCGTGGATATTGTCTATGTCTCCATCCAGGATATTGCCCATCATCTCATTGATTTTTGCTGAATCGACTCCTTCTGCATCCAGAGTAGATGTTTGCCAACCATCATCTAATTGCTGCGGGACCTGGTACTCATAGTCATATTGAGGCAAGCCATAACGGTTGTAGCGTGCTGCGCAGGAAGCGGCAAAAAATATAATGAAGATATAGCAGGTTATGAATCCAATTCTTTTTGCGTAATTCTCTCTTTTCATTTTTAACCTCCAACGCTTGCAAAGACTCTATTTGAGCAAAAAAAGCTCAATTTCGATCTTTTACTTTCCCTGACCCTGTTATGGATTTGCTAATCTGTGGTTGGCCTTTATACAGCACATCACCGCTGCCTGTAATTTTTGCCTGTAATCGATCTGACACGTTGACTTTGCAATTGCCTGACCCCGTTATAACCACCGACGAATCTTTTGTTTGCAAATCAAATGCATCAATATCTCCTGATCCGGTAATTGTGGCATCATAGGTATTCGTTGATCCGGAAAGATAGATCGACCCCGAGCCGGAAATGTTGGATTCCAGGTGTTCGGCGCTCACTTTTACAGAAATATCTCCGGAACCGGCAATATCCGCATAAAATCTGTCTGAGATAAATTCCTCATTTCCGGTAATATCACCTGAGCCTGAAATGGCGACACCTTCCAGGTTTGCAACAGCGATATGGAACGTCAGCACAGTGGGTCTTATATTTTTCCTTGCATGAGATATTACCAACTTACCATTATCAACTTCGGTCCGGATATGGAGCATAATGTTGTCATCGGTCTTAACCTGGATGTTTTGTTTTGCCGCCCTCATGAGAATAACTTTGCCCGAGCCTTTCAGTTGGATTTGATCAAAGATCGGTACCTCTCTTTCCTCGGAAATTACCGTCCCGGAACCATATATTCTTTCAGCGCTAAAGCCATCTCCATTAATTACAATGCAACCATAGACGAAAACGCCCGATAAGATCCAAACCGCTGCAAGGATACAAAGTTTGATTTTCACGATGCTCCTCCAAATAATGTCGAATGTCACTGGGTTAACCGTTAATTTTTAAATGGGACAGAGGAAGTTGATTCGTATTTACGATTAACAAATAACAAATAACGAATAACTTCTCAGTTTATAGAGCAAGCGGTGTGCCAATCATTCTCAATTTTGAAGATGTTTGTAATGTAGGTTTTATTAGTTTGATAATTTTTCGAGATGAATTCGAGGCGGGTGAAAAATTATTTGATTACAGTTGGTTATAGATCATGTATACTATCGATCAATTGATGATGCATGGTATTTTTTTATTTTAGGCATTTTAGATCCTTTTAGTCTGCCTCCGGCGGATTTGGCATTCCCCTTTGGTGTCCGTTACCGTTACAGGTGGTGTACGATAGCGGACATTTAAGCAAATGGGGGCTTTGAATGAACGCCGGCGAACAGGTGAATAGGGTCGGAGACACAGAGTTACAGGTTGACATAAAATCTTATTTTTGCAATTCTTGGGCATTTCCAAAAAAAAAGCATAAAAAAATGCGCAGCATAAAATAATTAATCCGCGGCGCTTCGAAAAAACCATTCTTCAGTATACTCAGAAAAGCTTACAAACTCTTAATAAGTTATTTTTCTGGGCGGAGTAATTATCAAACATTTATCCGATCAATAGGAAAATTAGCCATGATCGGTAAGCTTGTCTCTCACTATAAAATCCTGGAAAAGCTTGGTGAAGGCGGCACCGGGGTGGTATACAAAGCTCTGGATGGAAAGCTCAACCGCATCGTTGCGCTCAAGTTTTTCCATGATCAGCCTTTCACCAATGAGGACCAGAAAGCGTTTCTTACCAGGGAGGCCCAGGCTGCCGCCGCACTCAATCATCCCAATATCAGAACTATCTACGAGATCGATGAAACAGACGAATATTTTTTTTTGTCAATGGCTTTCATCGAAGGCGCCAGCTTGAAAAAGAACCTCATTGACGGCCCTCTCAATATTGAAACTGCGATATCTATTGCTTACCAGGTGGCAGACGGCCTCGAGGTTGCCCATAAAAATAGCATTATTCACCGCAACCTGAATAGCGCGAATATCTTGATTACAGACCGTGGATTGGCGAAAATTTTGAATTTTGGCCTGCCGCCACCGACGGTACGGACCGAAATGACTTCGTCTAGTAAGTTTGTCAATACCACAGCATACCTGTCCCCCGAGCTCCTGCGTTCTGAAGAGGTCGATCAGCGCACCGATGTCTGGTCCTGGGGTGTTGTGCTTTACGAAATGCTCACCGGGAAATTGCCATTCAAAGGCGAGAGCCAGGAAAATGTAATCCACGCCATATTGAACGATGAGCCGCCACTCCCGTCGAAAATGAATATCGAGATTCCTGTCAAACTGGAGAGACTCATTACCAGAGCAATGGCAAAATCGTTGCAGGACAGACATCAGAATATCAGTGAAATAATGGTCGAACTCCAGACATTTGAAATCAGCCCGCAAATCACCGGCCAGTTGGAGGATCATTCGGATCAAACTCAACCTTCGATCGCGGTGCTCGCATTCGAGGATATGAGCCCGGCTAAAGATCAGGAGTATTTTTGTGACGGCATTGCCGAGGAAATTATTAATGATCTGGCTCAAGTGGGTGGATTGCATGTTGCATCCAGAACTTCATCATTCGCATACAAAGGTATGCGAGAGGATATTCGAAACATCGGCAAAAAACTGGGCGTACGATCAGTACTGGAAGGCAGTGTGCGCAGGACGGACGGTCGCCTGCGCATAACAACCCAGTTGATCAGCGTCGCTGATGGATATCACCTGTGGACCGGACAATATGATCGGGAAATTGAGAATGTTTTCGCAATACAGGAAGAAATTGCAAACAGTATTGCTCTGGCCCTAAAGGTCGAACTTACCGATGAAGAGAAGCATGCCATCGAAAAAACTTCGACGCGCAGCATCGAAGCATATGATTTTTATCTGAGAGGCCGTCGATTTTTTTATCGACATAAGCGAAAATATACGCATCATGCCATCGAAATGTTTGCCCGCGCCATTGAAAAGGATTCATCTTATGCGCGGGCTTATGCCGGAAAAGCAGACTGCCATTCCTATTTATTCTGGTACTTTGGCGGCTCCACCGCAGATTTGGAACAGGCCGAAAAAGACAGTCAAACAGCCCTCAAACTTGATCCAAACCTGTCGGAAGCTCATGCCGCACGCGGATTAGCATTGTCTTTAAGCAAGCGGTTCGAGGAGGCGGAGAAGGAGTTTGAAACAGCTATTGAGCTGAATCTCAATTTGTTTGAGGCCTATTACTTCTATGCCCGTGCTTGTTTTGTGCAAGGCAGGTATGAGGAGGCCAAAGATCTGTACCTCAAGGCCAGCCGGGTCAACCCGGCAGATTATCAGTCACCGGCCCTTCTGGCGTTTCTTTACAAGACCATGGGGCAGGAAGAAAAGATGGAACCCGTTCTGCATGAGGCCCTGGATAAAGTTGAGCAGCACCTGGCGCTCAATCCCGATGATTCCAGAGCTATCTATTTAGGCGCCGATGTTCTAATCCGGTTGGGTGAAAAACCGAAGGCCATGGAATACGTCAAGCGACTGGCAGCCACGGAACGAGATGAGCCCTATCTCTTGTACGGCATTGCGTGTCTTTATTCATTAATCGGGAAGCCGGAAGAAGCGGTTTACTATCTGACCAAATCCGTGGAAGTCGGTTTTGCTCACAGGCAATATCTCGAAAAGGACAGCGATTTCGACGCGATCCGCGATCATCCCAGTTACAAGGCTTTAATCATTGATCTTAAGGCGCGGGAAAAGGATTCCGGCTCCATCTAGAAGCTTTTAAGTCAACTAATTTGCACAGCCAGAACTTAATCTGAATAATTGAAAGTCATAACCTGCTGTAATATCATCTACATATCTATGTTTTTTAGAATGGAGGATATCCTAAAAATATATGGACATTTCACCATTCCACCACATAAGCAGCAATCAGCCTTGACAAATTTGAATTATTGATTTAAAATTAAAAAATTACGCTAACCCACAAATATTCTTCCAAAAAATGCAAAATTATTCATTGCAATCGGAGTCCGCAAGCATCGTTCTTGTGGGGTCATTTAATCCTGCTATTTTTCACCCTGAATGGCTGTTAAGGCACAGCTTAATCAGCGAAGATGATAATAAAGGTGCTAAGGTCGAGATTGTACACAGTCAGTTATCGAAATTTAGTTTGGAGTGGCTGTTTATTGATGTAATTCATGAAAAATTAATAGCCCGAACTAACGATTCCTCGTACTTTAGCCCGATGCGTGATTTAATGTCTTCTGCGCTAAAGATTCTCGAACATACGCCGATACATCAAATGGGAATGAACCTTGATTTGTCGTACAAGATAGATGAAGAAGAAATCTGGCACAGAATAGGAGATAACTTAGTTCCTAAAAAATATTGGGATGTGTTGCCTGAGCGTGTGGGAATGAGGGTCGTAACCGTGGAGAGCGCCAGACCTGACGATCTCAAGGGTTATATTCAGGTGAAGGTTGCACCGATAAAGCATGACTTCACAGGTGTCCATTTTAATGTGAACAACCATATTGAACTATCGTATGAAGAAGACGGCAATGAGGTCAAATTAAATTCTGCTGACGTTTTAACTGGTAGTTGGGAAAGGTTGTTGAAGTATTCAAAAGAAATCTGCGAAGAAACATTGAAGAAAGCGATGGAGATATGACAACAGCAATTGCAAAGTATGAACCCGCCGCATCTGATAACTACCTTCCTGAATATCCAATTCCAGACAGACTAAATGAACCAACTATCGGTGGTTCCATGTCAGACGATGATGATTTAGGTTTAACTGCTTCAGATAAAAAAACACCTGATATCCCGATCAAATTAATACCCTTTCTTGATCCGCTAAAAGGCAGTTTCAAAATGCTCCAACAATGGGAAGGCCGCGTGGTAGAAACTCGCGGTTCTGAATTCACCGCTATCATAACTGACAAAACAAATCCTGACATAGAAGATCAGTTAGTAACTGTTGACACTGAAGATATCACGCCAAATGAATTTTCCTCAATAGAACCTGGGGCTGTTTTTTATTGGTCTATTGGTTTTTTCGATTATCCCGGCAGGGGTAGGAGCAGGGAATCTCGCATAAGATTCCGAAGGCTAATAGGGCCGTCAAAAGCTGACATTGCACGTTCGGAAAAGATAGGGAAAAAGCTTGCTGAATTCTTCAAATCAAATTCAACATGTTCCACCGAACTCTGATGAAATTGAAGTGTCGCTATTCGGGCCGGGTATTGGTGAGTGCTGCGTCATCCATCTTGGCGATAATGAATGGTTGATAATCGATTCATGTTTAGACCCCTCTACGAAAAATCCTACACCGCTATTGTATCTACAAAATTTAGATGTTGATCCTATGTATGCGGTCAAGCTGTTTGTGGTATCCCACTGGCACAGTGATCATATTAAAGGTGCTTCTGAAGTTGCTGGTACCTGTGAAAGTTCTTATATATGCTTCTCAGAAGCCCTGCTGAAATATGAATTTTTAGCGTTGGTAGATGTCTATTCCGGGCTGGATCAGACTGTTCTTACAGACCGAGAGACATGTGGGACAAAAGAAATTGCCTCGATAATTAAGACCATCAAGGAAAGGTGTGAGCAAAAGAACGCTGATTTAATATATAACCTGTTATCAGCAGATAAGAGGATTTTTCAGAGACAGTATAGTAATCACTCAGTTGAAGTGTGGGCGTTGTCGCCATCTTCTGAGTCGGTTATGAATTGTTTGGCTGAAATTGGAGATTGCAAACGGATTGCCGCCGAAAGCCCTGTGAGAAGGGTTATCCCTGTCCCCACGCAGAACCATAACGCTGCAGTCTTGCTTATCAAGGTAAACGGCGAGTCAAAAATCCTCTTGGGCTCTGACCTTGAAGAAACCGGCAACCCCCGGACTGGCTGGTCCGCAATAGTTCAATCACAAAACCGTCCGCAGGGTAAATCCCAGATATTTAAAATTCCGCACCACGGATCGGCAGATGCTCATTCACATGACGTATGGGAAAAAATGCTTGATAGCAACCCTATTGGTATATTGACCTCGAAAGTTGGCGGAAGGGCTATTCCTAGAAATAGCGATATCAAAAGACTTAAAGAATATACTTCCAACCTCTACTGCACAGCTCCACCCCTTACGAAAAAGCATAAATATGATCCTGCCGTTGAGAAAACGATAAAAGGTGTAATGAAGAATCGTAAGCCACTTTATGGTGAGATGGGACATATCCAGATTCGATTTAACGGCAACTCTGGTGCCGCTATTGGCTTGATAGCACCTGCTAAAGCTTTATAAAAATATCCCGCCGATTGGAAATGTCATCAGATTATAAGGTGATTTTCGTTTACAAGGTAAATTGTGCCCGTTGCTGCCATTACTGTCAAACCATTCTTTTAACCAATAAAAACACAGCGCATAGATCACAACTTTTTCTAAACCTGTGATAAAAGGATAGTATCTGCAATAAATAGGGGCACTCAAATTACTGATATTGTAAACGTATCGCAATTCAGCCTGTTGTCAGATCAAGTTGTATCTTGATTTGAAAATTAAAGATTGAATCTTTGTCATTGCTATTTACTTTATTTTAGTAAAATAAAATTCCCTGGATTTGCCGGGTTCATCAAAGGACAATGGTCTTAAATAATCGCCGAGTTTGCTTGCAATTATGGTAAGTGTGTCTCCATCTACCTCATAAATACCCAGTGACATCTTACCATTGGAACTCTGCTCTGCGGTATCCACAATTTCCAGATCAATTTTCTTGAGACGACAGTTTTTATTCAACTTAAGGAAACCGTTATACCATAGATTAAAATCCTCACGAACCAAACTAAAGTGATTGTCCTTTATTGTCAAAGTCCAATCAAAAAGCGGTCTTCGAACTTCACACCCGACCCATGATCCCTCAAGTTCTGTTCGACAGTTGCATGAGCTCAAAAACAGCGAAAGAAGAATAAGGACGAATAAAAAACTGAAGCATTTGGAATGCATGATTCCCCCTTTCTAAGTGCTCCTATTCTTAATTTCGGTGATGTATGCGGCAAGCAAGATGCCCTCCGGCCGAAGGCCCTTCTATCCAGTCGATCCTGTAAATCCTGTCTAATATTTTTATACAATTAGAATCCATTCATCAGATTTTACGTTACTGTATTTATAGAACTATGTACTGAGTAAAGCTATAGCCGCGACCATTATTTTGGATCAGTGGGCATGGATTTTTTTTCAAGAGAAAACTTGTCTTTCCATTCGCCTGTGTTCAAGAGTATCGAGATCTTCCCCGCCCTCTTTTTTTCATAGAAAAGGAGATCATCCCGGCCATCACCGTTCAGATCGACGATATTCAAAAACGGAGATGTAAAAACTTCGGACTGGGTGAGCGGTTTTGAAAAAAGATCCCCTTCCTGATTCTTTGGATAGATTGCGATCTTTTTATCACGGGCTATCAAAAGATCTTTGTGCCCATCCCCGGTAAAATCACCTCCCAGGGTCGGCCAGGTGCCATGAAAACGAATCCCATGAGTAAGATCAAGCTGATAGCTGGTTTTCAGGTGGAAATCAGGCTTTGTCGGATACTGGTTATCGCTTCGCAGAAGGTAAATGGAGGTGCCCAAATTTACTCGCTTGGAGATAAGATTTTTAACGATATTCCAGAAACCGACCCGGATACTGGAGAAAAGCAGGTCTGCCCTGCCGTCTCCGTTTACGTCTTCTATCTTGACTCCGGGGGTAATACCGTCAACAGTGATCGTTTGGTCGGGTTGAGAGGCGAAAGGATAGTCAGGCTTTTGCTGATTCCAAAAAATGAAAATTTTTATTTTCCGCTCCAGGAATTTCCCCGTGCCTTTGGTAAGCGTCAGTATCATATCCGCAAAATTATCCCCATTCACATCTACCGGCGTCAGAAGGAATGAGAGGCTTGTATCAGCGTCTTTGCCTGAAGGGCGAACCGGAAATACGATTGTGGCGGATGGTTTTGTGGCGAAATGTCCGTCGGACTGATGCAAGTACACAGTGACCGATTCCTGTTCGGTAAGCAGCAAGTCCGAAAAACCGTCACCATTGAAATCTTCTACAAAAATTTTAGGAAGACGAAATTCTGTGTGTAGCGAAAAATCCCTGAAAGCGCCATCATTTACCTGATCGCTAAACAGGAAGGTGCGGGGCACTACCAGTACCCTGTCGACCTTCTGCCAGCCGTCGGAGCCGCGCCTGTCAAAAAACACCAGAGAGTCAAATTGGGGCAGGAGAAGCATGTTACGGCCATTGCGCTTCCAATCCGCGATCAGACGCCCCCGTGGTAGAGATCCGGCTGCCGGAAAAACGGTGATGGTGGGGAAAGAGAGAAGATTATTAGGGGTAGTGGAAAAGTTACCGTTTTCCTCCTGGGGGTAGTAACTGATGCCGTGACCGGTGAGATAGAAAATCTCTTTACCCGGAGATGGAGCGACATCACCCACGTCAAGTATGGTGGCAGCCTGTTCGATTTCCCATCGTTGGCGGGCAGTCTTGGAATACTGTGCTGAGGCGTCGGCACTGAAAATCGATATCCACCGTTTCTCTTTCGGATAGACGCCCGTTTTACTAACCACGACAATTTCTAATGATCCGCGACCGTCCAGGTCGGCTGGGTTGACGGAGAGCTTTTTGCCATCAACAGTAAGGGATTGGGCCGAAAAAAGGTCGGCACCTTCACCATAACCTTTAATGGAAAAAAGAAAGATAAAAACGAAAAATAAAAAGAACAAGCCGCTCCGGCCTCTGTTCAGATGCTTATATAGATAGTTGAATCTCATTGATCGCTCCTATTTGAATGGCCAAGCCGACTTATGTTCCTTAGGCGGCTATTGCTATACAACTCGTATAATATTCAGAACCTATGGCAATCTTCATTCTCAGCTTCCGATTTAGTCTTATTAAATAGTCAGCTTTTCTGCCGCCAAAACTGTCTGCCAGGTCTTTTGCGATGCAGATGTTGAGCCGTGCTTTATCTCTAATAGATGCTTTGCTGTTTAAATTTATTGGCACAATACTCATGATGAAAGCCCCTGGATTTCTAATTGAATGTTGACTAGACATTGTGCAAGCGCTGTGCCAGCTATCTTTCAGAGGGTACCGGATGATATCGCTTGGTTGGAATTTTGTATACTAGAAAGTACTAAAATGAGATTAATCGCTGTAATACCAAAAGCTTATGAGACATGAAGTGGGCAGAAATATAGATGGACATAATCTCCGCTTGAATTCAGATCACTTTATTCCCGCCAAAACATGACTATGTTTTTTAGTGACTCTTTAGAAGTGTACGCTGATGCAACATGTAATGTGCGATATCGTACATTTTTGATAGATTTGAAATCTATCCTAACTTCTCATTAGTTTTCATGCAAGATTCAGGTAGAAACTCCGCTCATAGATTTGTTCCGGTGATAAATTACCGGAGCGTCTCGTCCTTTAAGAGAGCCCAAATGGTATAGGCCCCCAGAGCAGTTCCGAAAGGTATGTTGAGTAAGTTCAAGAAGCCAAGGACAAGTGCCAGGACCCGAGCCCAGTTTCGTCTTTTTAGTAGCCCGATTCCAGCGATAATTCCCGGCGCAGATACTAATATCAAGAAGAAAGCAATTGTAGGCCCAACAATTGCGGTTATGGCCATGGCTTCTGAATCTCCTGAAATAAGTCCTCCACCGACGACAGCTGTAAAAACAATAATAGCGGCTAAAATCCCCAGAGCACCGAACGCAATGTAGAGAACACCTAAAACAGTTACATGCTTTTCCATTTTCTTGCCTCCTTAATACCTGAATTTTAGAGCACCAATCATCGCTGCAAGTCAATTGCGGTAACTTGACCTCAAACTTCCCCAAAGGGTATTTGCGTGCTAAATTCAGGTATTACTCCAAAGTTTGGGCCATTTTAAAAGATAACCGTTTTGTGTGCGATCGGTTTTGTTCCTCCATCCAATGGCCACTGTCTGATACGCGAATACGCCAACGGTAATCCTCGCCTGGTTTCAAAATGCCTGCCGGCACGGTGTGGGAAGTCATACCCTGATTCCTGCCTCTGCGATAAATCTGTTCACCTTCGCTATCATATATTTGAAAAAGATAGAAAACGGGATTATTGAAATGTACGACAGCGCTCCAGGAAAATGTCGGTGTTTTTGATCTGAGGATCTCTCCATCGGCCGGTGAAAAAGTACTGATGCCCGGAACCGGAATAGGTAGAAGGGATGACTGAGTGTCGCTGGCAGAACCCTCGCGCTTCCCGCTGGTCACTGTAAAGGTATATGTTCCCACTTTCGGTGAACCGGGGATAACAGCATAAAAATCATCAGCGGTTGGCCAAAACGTAAAATTCTCTTTTCTGAGAGGCAGAACGCCTTGCGGACCTATAACCGAAATCGTTTCAATATCATCGGGCAGTTTTCCGCTAAAACTTTTACCGATAATAATGTCAATGACAGTGATGAATTCATCCTTTGCCGTGCGCACATTCACAACACCGCCAACCACCGGGATTGTCGGCAACAGGGCGGGATCGATCATTTTTTGTGTTTCTTTTATCCCATACCATTTACCGGCAGCCATAACACCATGGCCATCCTTAATATTGGAAACATCATCCAGCGGATTTTTAAGAACCAGGATAAAATCCGCTCTTTTGCCGATTTCAATAGATCCAAAATCATCTCTGCCGATCATCGCTTCAACAACTCTGGAAGCATTAACTGTGGCCGTCACGATGGCTTCATAAGGTGAAAAGCCGTTTTCTGTCAGTATGCGAAGTTCGTTGTGAATCGAAAAACCGGGCACAATCCCCATTTTGCCGGTCCCGGCATCTGTTCCCAATACAATGGGTATGTCCGCCTTATGCAATTCTATCAATATCATTTTATCAATTTCATACTTTACCGGTGCTAAATCTTCGCCCGCCTTAAATTGAAGCTGGTGTTTTTCTTTTCCCTGGAGGATTGAATTTATATATTTTTGCGGTAGATAGGCGCTCGTCGTATGGGCTATAAATTTTTCGGGTTCAAATAATTTTTGAATGATGATCTGATCCAGGTATAAAGTCGTGTTTACCCAAATATTTTTGCTTTCCAGCTTTTTGACCACTGCTATGATTCTCTGAAGGTATTCATTTTTAATTCCTTGAAATTCAAGGTGCAATGATGGTTTATAGTGCTGCGAAAAAACCTGTTTAAGATATGGAATCCACTCTTTGGCCGACAGATATTTATTCCGATCAAAATCAATCAGCTCCCAGATTAGCTCTTCAATATGGGCAATTTCGTTCATCCGCTCAGCAATGATCCCATCCAGGCCGACTGCAAAAGGAAGGTGCCCGACAGTGTAGAAATTTTGCGTTTTCGCTATTTTCATTGTCTTTTTGTAATCATCTTTTGAAAAATAGGCGTATAATTTGAGGCAATCGTATCCGGACTTTTGTTTTACAACGAGCTCGGGTGCGTTATTTTCGTAGCCGCGAATAATTGGACCTGCAGCATAAATGGTTGGTCCTATTCGTTTCCCTTGTTTAATTTCTTGACGCCAGTGCAGCATAAAATCACGACCATCCAGATCGCGTACGGTAGTCACACCATTTGCCAGATATAAATCCAGCTGGGGCAGCGGCCACTCACCTGTCAAATGCACATGCATATCCGCAAGGCCAGGCATCAGATAAGCACCTTTACCGTCAATCACTTTCGCTTTTTGTGGTATTTTTATTTTGTCTGATTTTCCGATTCTGTAAATTCGGTCGCCTTTGACCAGAACGGATTGATTCGCTATGATTTTTTCTTCTGTCATGGGAACCAGATTAACATTTTTAAATGCAATAATTTCTTCTGAATCCGAACATCCCCCGGCAATCAGGATCGATAGAATGATTATCCAAAATGATATAAATAATTTCATTTTTTGCTCCAATAATTCTAAGTTGAAAACTTGGTCCTCTGGGCCAGATCAGGCCGCGGATTGCCCTATATCAAATCTGTGCATTGGTGTCAGCAAATACCAATTCCTGAAACCCGAAACCTGACACCTGAAACCTGAGTCCTGGTAAATGGCATTAACCATGTCACCCTTCCGGGGTGGATCAAAGCCGGGCTCTATTGTCCGGATCTTTACTATTCATAGCGCAGCGAGTCTACCGGATTTGCTCTGGCCACCTTGATAGTCTGTGATATTACGGCCGCAAGCCCGGATATAAGCGCTAAAAGACCTGCCAGCAAATAGGTGTAAGGATCAAAACCGGACTCTGCGAAATAGGCAATTAGATCATGGGCAACAATTTTGTTGATTATATAATATACCGGGAATGTAATTAAAACGGCGATAAAGATCAGGCAGCCGAATTCCATTAACAGGGATCGGATGATTTGGGCGGCGGTAGCGCCATGGGCTTTTCTGATACCGATTTCTTTCGTTCGAATTTTAGTAGTATGAGAGGCCAGCCCGACCAGGCCTAGACAGGAAAAGAAAATAGCGATCATTCCGATAGATCCGGCGACATAAGCCCATTTTTTCGTCCCAAGAAGCCACTCATCATAGCGTTTGTCCAGCAGGGTATATTTGAAAGGGAGATCCGGTTCGAAAAACTGTAAGCGGTTTTCAATGAAGTTTAGCACCCGGGGAACGGGTATATCGGAAATTTTAATATACAAGACGTTAAGGTAACTAAAATGCATGTAGAGCACACTGGGTGAAATTTTGGAAAATAGATTTTTGAAATGAAAGTCCTTTACAACACCGACAATAAATCCCTGTTTGCCGCTTACGGTTAACTTTTTCCCGATCGGGTATTTCCATTTAAGTTCTCGTGCTGCCGCTACATTGATGATAAAATTGGCTGCGTCTAATTGGTTGGCTGAAAAGCTCCTCCCGTCAACGATCTCCATTTCCAGCAGCTCAATAAAATCATAATCGATTCCATAGGTATTCATCGCCATATTCATTTCCCCGGCCGGCGTAACCCGGATGACCTGCCCTTCGTTGTTCCAGTTTACCGGAATCCAGGTCGCAGCGGAAACTGACTTAATATCCGGATGGCGCATTAAATCTCTTTTAATGGGCTGAAGCAAGGCGTTGTGATAATTGGTACCCAGTTCTACGATCAATACGTTATTTTTTTTAAATCCCAGATCGAGTGTCGAGAGAAAATTATAGTGGTTAAAAATGGTTAGAGCGATTAAGACGGCGAATATGGAGGCCGCAAATTGAGTTACAACAAGTATCTGGCGCAGACGCGCGCCTTTCTTTCCGGTGAGCGGGCCGCCTTTGAGAATTTGAACGGGATGCAAACGCGATAGAAAAATTGCCGGGTAACAGCCGGCCAAAATACCCACCAGCAGCGTCACACCGATTAGCTCAAAAAACAAGGCAGAGTTATCCCGCAGGCCGGGATATGCTGAGTTCGGATCATGGGTCATCAGAAAAATAAATAAGGGGCGCATAATTTCATACAGGATCAGGGACAATGGAAATGCGATAAGCGCAAGTAACATGGATTCGCCTAAAAACTGCCATCTTAACTGTGGTTGGGTCCCTCCAACAACCTTGCGAACACCAACCTCTTTTGTTCTTGAAAAATACTGGGCGGTTGCCAGATTAATGAAGTTAAAGCATACGACGACGAGCAAAACGATTCCGATTGCCAGGGTCAAATAAATCATGAATCGGGATTCCTGGCGCCATAACCCCTTGATATGGGCAGATTCGAGATATAGATCTGATAACGGCTGGAGATACATTTCAAGCGGGCGATCGGGTAGTTTTGATCCCTGTTTTTCAACGAGGCTTAAAAGTTTGTGCTTCAGCTTTTCAGGATCAACTTGTTCACCGAACTGCACGAATGTTGCACAATTCATGCGCCAATTTTTCTGCCAGCCGAATGAGTTCAATGAAACCAGTAAATCAAATGGAAAACTTGAATTTATGGGCACATCCTTGGCCACCCCTGAAACGATAAAATCAGGTAAACTTCCAAGGGTTAATTTCTTTCCAACTGGGTTTTCTTCTCCGAAGTACTTTCGCGCAATTGATTCGGTTAAAACGACCGACTGTGGCTTGGTCAAAGCAGTATTCGGATTCCCGGTTATCAATTCGAAAGAAAAGAATGAAAAAAAGTTTGGATCAACAGCCCATACTGTGCCTTCATCTGCATAATATTTTTGGCCCTTATGTCGAATGATCCAGCGGTTGGTCGGAATCCACCTTAAAGCACTTTCAATCTCGGGCAATTCATCACGAAGAAATGGAAGCAGGGGTGCCGGTATCTTGCCGGTATGATGTTCACCTTCTTTGCCTGAAGGCAAAACCTGAATCACACTGTAAATTTGGTCGGCACTCTTGTGAAAATCATCAAAGCTGAGATGGAAGTCAACAAATGATGCAATTAGGATAAAGATCGCCAATCCGATTGCCAGCCCGACAATATTGATGATTGAATATCCTTTGTGCTTTAGGATGTTTCGAACTGCTACTGTTAGGTAGTTTTTAAACATAGCTGCGTTTTGTTGGTTCAATTGGCAATAACTTCCAAATCAATTTATTTTCTTCATCTGGTATCCCCAAATAAGTAGCCCTGTCTCGCCATCAATCTCGAACATACGCATCGTTTCACCGGAACTGCGCCCAATTCCCAGGGTCAACGCCTCAGTATCTGATCGTGGAATTAAGTAATGTTTAGCCTCACCAGGGTGCCATAAAGGATTTTTATACCTCAACACCAGCACATCCTCTTCGCTTGATAGAATCATGTCCTGCGGTGAGCCTTTTGGATCGGGATTAATAATTTGATAGCGACCGAGCATATTCTGCCAGGTATTTGGAAGTGGTGATGGATTGATTTTTTCTGCATAGAACCAGAGGCTATTGTTGTAGCGGATCGAGAGCAGTTGTCGCCCGTCAATATTCGCAGGACTTACCTGAACCCTGGACAGTTCGAGACCGCCTATTTTTTTGACCGGGAAAATGCCCAAATCTTTCCTTTCGACGCCAAATTTTCCATCGGAAGATGGGATAAGTCGAAATTTATAGTCTTCAAATTTTGCACTCAGATTTTGCCCTTTTCGTTCGATGGAACCTAGTGAGGACAATGTTGCATAGCGCCCGACGAGAGAATTCATAATTTCTTCGGCAGCGACTTTATCCGGCGGCGCAATTGCCTCTTCTTGAAGGTTTACGGATTTTCCGGTCTTGGCCTCCAGGGCAAACTTCAGAGCTTCTCTGGTCACAGTTTTTAGAATTTTCCGCCCTTCCGTTGAGTTGGTCAAAACGACAACCCCTAACTTTATTTCCGGCAAAATTACCAAGCTGGTGCGAAACAATGGCGTTCCCCCGTCATGACCGGCAACTAGTACCTTACCAATCCCTTCAGAAAGGTTAAATATTTTAAGAAACCATCCGAGACCGACAGGGTTTGGGGATTCTAAAGGGATATCCTGATTTTGAGGTCGCAGCATTTCCTCCATGGTCTCCCGGCGCAAAACTTGACGACCTCCAATATCCCCCCCCGCAAAGACCATCTGCATGAACAGGATCAGATCATTTACGTTGGAATACATGGCGCCGGCTGAAACATCACGTAGCGGAACCTGATCTATTTCTTTTCCATTCCGATAGCCTTTCGACAAAAGGCCTTCGACAACCGGTGTCCGTTTAAACGAAGACTGCTGCATCCCGATGGGGCTTAAAATGGATTGTTCCACATACTCACAAAAATCAGTAGTGCTCACTTGCTCGATCATCAGGCCTAATAATGCCAGGCCCGTATTGGAGTATGCCAGGACATAGTTGGTTGGATAGGCAGTGTATTCATCCTTGAGCCGGTCAAGAAGCTTTGCCGGTGGTTCAGAGCTCCACATCCCTTTGGCTAAGCTACTCGGCAGACCCGAATGGTGGGTCATGATGGTCCGCGGTGTGATCGGACCGGAGTCTGGAAAGCGCGTCCGAATCGAGAATTGAGGCAGATAGTTTTTTAAGGGACGGTCAATTTGGATCTTCCCCTGTTCTGCGAGTTTCATGGCTGCCATGACGGTAAAAAGCTTGGAAATAGAGCCGATGCGATAAACGGTTTCCGAGGTGGCGGGTATTTCGTTTTGTGCGTCGGCATAACCGAAACCCTGCGCCCAAACGATTTTTTGATCATCAACGATAGCAATGCTGAGGCCCATGACCTTGTTGCGCTTCATCTCTTTGTGGGTCAGCCAGGTAAGATACTCTTTTGCATAATCATAATTGCCCGGTATGATCTGATCCGGCTTTACAGGTGCCCCGGAGCAGCCTGCTAACACCAAGATGGCTATCAAAATAATCAAAGAAGCAATTCTATTCCTGAGAATCATTTGCATTCTCCGGTTCATATTTTTTCTCGGTTTCGTTTATAATTAATTACCTGAATAGAATCCCAACCAAATAAATAAAAATGCGCAGCATAAAGTAATTAATCCGCAGAGTTTCGATATAACATCATTCTTCAGAATTCACAGAAGCGCTTACAAACCTGCAATATGCTATTTATCAGGGCGGATTAACCCTATAGTTGCATAAAATTTTGAAATCCAACTTAGCCGCTGCAATGAAGACCATTGAAAGTATTGACTGATCCTGGATTCTGGTTTCGGGATACTGGATGTCGTTGAAATTCACCGATAGTGTCCTGTTAGATATCCAGCATCAGCCCAGAAAAAGCAACGATCTCAGGCATAACGGCCAGGCTAGATGACAAGAGTTTATGCAATGTCAGGGTTAATTAGGATTTTACTCATATCTTAATGCCTCCACTGGATTGGCTCTTGCCGCCTTGATGGCCTGATAACCGACACTTGCCAATGCGATCACTAGTGCTAAACAAGCGGATAGAATAAAAGGGCCCAAACCAATATCGATGCGGTTCGCATAGTATTGAAGCCATTTATTTAAGGCAAAATAGGCAATCGGCCAAGCAATAAGATTGGCGATAAGCACCAGCTTAACGAATTCCACGGAAAGCATTCTTACGATCCGAAATATTGAAGCCCCGCAGGTTTTCCGAATGGCTAACTCTTTGGTTCGTTTTTCGGTGGTAAAAGCAGTCAGACCGAATAATCCCAGACTAGCAATGAATATGGCCAAAACGGCACCATAACTGAAGACTTCAGCCATTTTTTGCTCCAGGGTATACATCTCGTTCAGTGATTCATCCAAAAAGAAATGGGAAAAAGGAACATCCGGCTCGACGCGACGCCAATTATCCTCGATGAATGCCAAGATTTCTGAAGTATTTCCAGATCGAATCCGGATTATCATCCACCTTGCGTCAGCAGGAGCTACTTTCAGTACAATGGGATCGACTTTGTATTTTACGTTGTTGAAGTGAAAGTCCTTAACTACGGCGATAATTGGCCCATCATGATTCCACATGGAAAAATGTTTGCCGATTGGTTCTTCCATTTCCATCTGTCTGACGGCTTCCTCATTGATGATTAAACCAGTCGCTGTATCTGCAGATGAGTCCTTTGGAAAGTTGCTGCCCTGGATAATCTGCATCTGAAAGGTATCAATGAAATCCTGACCGACGGATCCGTGATACATCCAAATCGTTTTTCCGGATGCATTGCCTTCCCATTTTGCCAATTGAGTTGAGGGGCCCCGCCACGTTGGAAGATTCATCACGGATGTCACATTCGTAATATCATGGTGCTGCAGCAAAACGGCCTTAATATAAACGTAATTTTGTTTGATCTTTTCCGAGATGGGTATGCAGAGCAGGTTTTGTGGGTTGTAGCCCACTTCTTTGTTCTGCAGATATTGTACGTGCCTGTAAAGGGTTGCGGTTGTGATGATCAGGATAATTGATACAGAGAATTGCGAAACAATTAGAAATTTTCGCACCAGGGATCCTCTGGGGCTTTTACCCATTCTCCGATTGATTATTTCTGAAGGTTGAAAGGAGGAAACATATACTGCCGGATAGCTCCCGGAAATAACCCCTGTGACAACAGCCGCTATCAGGAATAACAAAATAAAATTAAAATTCTTGGATTCAAATAGAACCAATTCTTTAATTTCGATTAAACTGTTAAACCCCGGCAGGAAGATTTCGGCTAAAATAATTGCGCAGATTAGTGAAATACAACTCAATAGAACCGATTCTCCCAGAAATTGAAGCGTAATTTGAAATCGACCGGCACCAACTACCTTTCGCAGTCCGACTTCCTCAGCTCTTCGTTCGGATTGTGCTGTGGCGAGATTCATATAATTCATGCCGGCAGTTAACAGAATTAGCGCAGCGACCGTTACCAGTAGATATATGACACGAATATCATACGGCGGTCTAAAGAAGTCGTAGATCAGATGTGAGTGCAACCAAATCTCTTTAATCGGTTGCAGTTGTAACTGCCACGTGGTTGTTGGATCGATATTAATTAATAAATAGTCGGCTACTTTTTGGTTTACCGTTTCAAAATTGGCATCTTTTTGAAGCATGACGTAATTGGTATAATGATACCGGCTCCATGGTTTGAATACACCGTCGGGATCTTTGTATAAGTGAAACGGTAAAAAAGCATTTGAGCGAATGTGGGAGTTCTTTTCGTCTTTTATTATGGCGGTTACAGTTAGATCGCCGATATTTTTGACATGCAGCGTTTTGCCGATCGGGTTTTCCGCTTTGAAAATTTTTTTTGCCAGGCTTTCCGCAAGCACAATGGAATAAGGTTCGGACAAGATGTTCTCAGAGCTGCCTTGCACTAAAGTAAAAGAGAAAATCTCGAAAAAAGAAGAATTCGTGTAGCTTACCTGCTTTTCACTGATCCATTGACCATTATATTTAATCAGAATATTCCCTCCGCGGGCCAGGCAGACCGAGTTGACAACCTCCGGTAAGTCTTTTTTCAGGGCACCGGCGACGTCTTTGGGTGTCAGAGCTACCGGCAGTTTTTCCCCGCTTTCTTCTATGATGGCATACACCCGGTAAATATAATCCGCGTTTTTGTGAAATTTATCGAAAGTCAGTTCATCGAACACAAAAAGCAGTATCAAAATGCTGCTGGCCATCCCGATTGCGAGACCGGCGACATTGATCGTCGTGTACAATTTTTGCCGACGAATGTTGCGGATTGCAACGGTTAGGTAGTTTTTAAACATAGCTGCGTTTAGTTAGATTGGTTTTATTAAGTCGATTTATCAAAAACCGCAGTGTCTGTTGCCTTTTGTCAGTTGTCCGTTGTTAAAAAAGATTTTTCATTCCTTCGACTATCAGCTATGAGCAATATGCGAGTATTATTCATACCTTAGCGAATCCACCGGATTCGCCAATGCCGCTTTAACGGTCTGGTAAATCACCGTTATCAGCGCAATCACAATTGCTAAAGCAGCCGCAAATAGAAATGGCCAGGGCGTAAGCGCAACCCGGTAAGCGAAATTTTGCAGCCAGTAATTCATTGACAGGTAGGCCAGCGGCCAGGCAATAATGTTGGCGGCCAGTACCCATTGGGTGAACTCTTTTGTGAGCAGCACTACGATATTTGATATGGATGCTCCCAGCGTCTTGCGGATGCCAATTTCTTTGACACGCTGTTCGGTTATAAATGATGCCAGTCCAAAAAGCCCGAGACCGGCAATAAACACGGCTAGAAAAGAAAAATATCTAAAACTGGTTTCAATTCGTTTTTCTGATATGTACCAATCGGTCAGCAGTTCAGCTATAAATCCATAGATAATCGGAAAATCCGGCTCAAATTTTTCCCAGAGATTTTCAATGAAACTGATGGTCTTGGATATGTCATCGGATCTTAACTTTACGGCCAGAACACCGCCGGGATCTTCGCGGTAGAGCAAGATCATTGGCTCGATTTTATGATGAAGAGATCTGAAATGATAGTTCTTTACGACACCCACGATAACGTACTGTCGATTGCCTTTAGTGAGTCGCCTACCGACAGGCGAGTACATCCTCATAACTTTAACCGCAGCTTCATTGACGATGACAGCTTCAGTTTTGTCTGTTGGAAACTTATTTGAAAAACTACTGCCGTCGACAATTTGCATACCAAATGTTTCAAAGAAGTCATCACCGACCGTCAGACCGCGAAACAGGATTTCTTCATCCGAGTGCTGTCCTTCCCAGTGCCAGAGGCTGTTGGAAAAATGAAACCAGCGGCTTGGCAGACTCGAACTGACGGTAACGTTCATGATATTTGGATGCTTAAGCAGTTCATTTTTTACATTTGGAAATCGTTTTCGTACCTTTCCGCGAAGGCTGACAAGCAGCATGGACTCTCTGTCATATCCCAGCTTTTTGTCCTGCAAATAATTGATCTGGTTAGAGGAGATCGCCGTGCAGATAATCAGCAGAATAGTCAGTGAAAATTGGACGACAATCAGTGTTTTTCTGAGGGTTGAATCACGGGCACCGGATTGAAGTGCCCCTCTAAGAATTCTAACCGGTTTAAAGGATGAAATAAATAACGCCGGATAGCTCCCGGATACTATCCCCGTAAACAGGGCAATCCAAAGCATACCGATGTTCATGGGAAAGCTGCTGAAAATGGTCAATGAAAGATCTTTATTGACGATATGGTTGTATACGGGAAGCAAAAGGTCCACAAGCATAATCGCCAGAAGAAGGGCTAAAAACGCCAGCAGAGTCGATTCTCCGAAAAATTGTTTAACAATGTCAGCTCTAACGGCTCCAAAGACTTTGCGTATACCAACCTCCCTGGCACGACCGGCTGCGCGGGCTGTGGCCAGATTCATATAGTTGGTGCAGGCGATCAGTAATATCAGGGCGGCAACCAATGAAAAAATGACAACTTGAGAGATATCACCATGAGCGCCGTCGAAATCATAATTTGAATACAGATGGATCTTTTTGAGAGGCTGTAGATCCAGTCGTGACTCCTTTTCAATGGTCGGCTTATCAAATAGATATCCGGATATTTTTGGAACAACTTTCTGATATGAACTATTTTTTTGCAGCTGAACAAATGTATTGGTAAAACTATTATCCCACCGGTCTACTGTTGCGCCCAACTCTTTACCAAAAATAAATGGAATAATGATTTTGGGCTTAAGACTTGAATTTCGCGGGAGTTTGCGCATGACACCGGTTACTGAAAATTGGTAGCTGCCAAGCTCGTAAATTTTTACCGTAATGGTTTTTCCGATCGGGTTTTCACCTCCGAAATATTTTTCAGCCATTTCTTCCGCCAAAACCATTGAGTGGCTATTGGCAAGGGCCGTGCGAGGGTCTCCCTTTAAAAAGGGAAAAGAAAACATCTCAAAAATTGAACCGTCAGCCAACAGAATGGTTTCATCAAATGTTTTATCCTTGTAGTTTAACGTGATGAATTCCAGTGGTTTTGTGCGAGTAGAATTGATTATTTCCGGAAAATCTTTCTTCAACGAAGGGCCCAATGGACCCTGAGTGATGGCCCAGGTTGTGCTGCGGTCGGCAAATTTAATGTTCTGTATTACCCGGTAAATGTCCTCTGCATTTTCATGAAAACGGTCGTAGCTGAGTTCATCTTGAATCCACAGCAAAAGCAGCGTGCAGCACGCCATCCCCACGGACAGGCCCATGAGGTTGATGAAGGAATAAACCTTGTGGCGCAAAATATTTCTAACGGCGACTATCAGGTAGTTTTTAAGCATGATGTTAGTTTAAGGTTCAGAGTTCTGGGTTCAAGGTTACGGGTTTAAGGTAAAAATGATTCAATCCTTCAGACTATCAGCGATCAGCTATGAGCTATCTACTGGCACTGAAAGTGTCCTAACTTGCAACTTCCGAAAGCGGCCGCATGTGCTTGTCATACTTTTCTTTTAGGTTTTCCGTTACAACATGACCGTCAAACAGATGGATTACCCGGTTGGCGTAGTCCGCATAGGCAGGCGAATGGGTGACCATGATGATGGTTGTGCCTTTTTCATTTAATCCCACGAGCATTTTCATCACCTCATCCCCATGGGAGGAATCCAGATTACCCGTGGGTTCATCGGCCAATATGACCTTGGGGTCGGCGATGATCGCCCGCGCTACGGCTACCCGTTGCTGTTGACCGCCGGATATCTGCTGGGGGAAATGATTTTTGCGGGGCATCAGCTCCAGCTGCTCCAACAAATTATTTACTCTCTTTTTACGATCGGATGTTGAAACACCGAGATATAACAACGGCAGTTCGATGTTCTCAAAAACGGTTAATTCATCGATGAGGTTAAAGCTCTGGAAAACAAAACCAATATTTCCCTTGCGCAAATTGGCGCGTTTCTTCTCAGAATACCCGGAGACTTCTTCATCCATGAAATAATATTGGCCATCGGTCGGGTTGTCTAACATGCCGGCGATATGCAGGAAAGTTGATTTGCCGCAGCCTGAAGGCCCCATGATGGCGACAAATTCTCCTGCCTGCACTTCCGCATTGATATGGTTTAATGCGGTGGTCTCCACCTCTTCGGTGGTGAAGACTTTGGTAAGGTTTTTGGTTTTGATCATTTGGCTCCTCCATGTTGTATTGTTATAATAATGATTTGGATTCTATTTTATCTTTATATTTAGACAGGATCTACAGGATCTTCAGGATTACTATTAATTTACATCATTTTCCGGCGTGCCGCGCCATAGTCATCTATCACATGGACGACGGCGGGATGAAAATGATGAAACCCAATTCCGCAAGGCGGAAAAAAAGAGCCAAGAAGAAATATCCTGCATATCCAGTTAATCCTGTCAAAAAATTGAGATTAATGGCCTTTTACTTTAGAATCAATTTGTCGAAGTTGTCTCCATAGTTATCGTATGATGATGTAATAACGCGTTGGCCGGGTTGCAGACCGCTGAGGACTTCGAAGACTTCCGGGTTCTGCCGGCCGAGGTTGATTTTTCGCTTTATTGCATACTCGCCGATCTCATCAACCAGATAAACCCATTGGCCGCCGGTTTTTTGATAAAATCCCCCTTGAGGCAACAGGACGGCAGTCGATAGATTCCCTAATTCCAACCGGATATGCAGTGTCTGGCCACGGGTAATGCCTTCCGGCTGCACGCCATCAAACTCCATATCAATCTCGAAACGGCCCTCCTTGACTTCCGGATATCGAGTAGGCTTGGTGGCGCCGGATGTTTCTGAAGGCGATTTTGAAGTAATTGGAAAACATATTGATTTTGGTGTTTGAGTTATAAAATGTTAGGATCTAACTCATTTGAACAGCCTCTGTATTCTTCGCTTATCAGAGCAAGGGGTGTGCCAAGGTCAAATCAGCCGTCCTTTGGGCGGCATCTCCTTAATTAGTTATTGAAAATATAGGTGAATATTTAAAGCCTCTGTAGGAATTGATGCTTGGTTTGCGATAAAACAGTTTGCCCTGGACAGATATAGTGTTCGTTTTTAATACAGGAGGTGTACGGATTCGTACACTTGTGTTATAAATAATCCGGCATTGATATTTGTTTAACCACATTAGGCATCGCAATCGGTTTGCCGACATTTAAATGTAAAATGATTTCAGTCATATAGATTTGCTCGCGTATAGCTGTAAAAATATGTTGCTGATTATTGAAACAAAGCGCCGTTTTGGAACACTTCTGGCATTTGAGATTATCAGAAAAAAGAAAAAATATGCGCAGCATAAAGTAATTAAGCCGCCGGCGCTTTGGTTTATCAAGCTTCTTCAGTTTTCAAAAAACGTTGTTAGACCCTGAATATGATATTCATAGGGCGGATTAATTAGGATTACATTATGGCAAAAAAAACAGGCAACATACTAATTGTTGATGATAATGAAGATCTGCTCTTAGCTGCCCGCTTGTTTTTAAAGCAACATTTCTCTTTAGTCCATACCGAGCATGATCCCGAAAAGATACCGACGCTGCTCCAAAACGAAAATTATGATGTCCTCCTGCTGGATATGAATTTTACCATGGATGCGACCAGTGGCGTCGAGGGTTTCATGTGGCTTGACAAAGTTCTCCATATGGATCCCTCAGCCGTTGTTATATTGATAACGGCCTTCGGTGACGTGGAGATGGCGGTAAAGGCCGTTAAGGCCGGGGCAATCGATTTTGTGCTGAAACCCTGGCAGAATGAGAAGCTGCTGGCGACCATATCATCGGCTCTCAATCTTCGTTATTCGCGGCTGGAGGTGGATAAACTTCGTTCTCAGCAAAAGCAGCTAAGTGAAGACATCGATCAGAGATACCACGATATGATTGGTGTCAGTCCGGTCATGCAGCATGTGTTTGCAACCATTGACAAGGTGGCCGCTACGGATGCGGATGTTTTAATCCTGGGTGAAAATGGTACCGGCAAGGAGCTGGTGGCCAGAGCGCTGCACCGTCAATCCCAGAGGGCCAACGAAGTATTCATCAGCGTTGATATGGGAGCCATCGCCGAGACGCTTTTTGAGAGTGAGCTATTCGGTCACATGCGAGGTGCCTTCACAGATGCCAAGGAAGACCGCCCCGGGCGATTTGAGCTGGCCTCGGGCGGAACACTCTTTTTGGATGAAATCGGCAACCTATCTATGGCGATGCAGGCCAAACTACTGAGCGTTTTAGAAACACGCAAAGTTACGCGTTTAGGATCAAACAAACCTCGTGAAATTGATATTCGGTTGATATGTGCAACCAACATGCCCATCTATGACATGGTTGCCCGCAATGAATTCCGGCAGGATCTTTTATATCGCATGAATACGGTTGAAATTAATCTTCCGTTTCTACGAGAGCGCCAGGAAGACATTCCCCTGTTAGTAGATCATTTCCTGACAATGTTTGCGAAGAAATATCAAAAAAACATCAGCGGTGTCAGTGCACCGGCTTTGAAGAAGTTACAAAAATACCAATGGCCGGGAAACATAAGGGAACTCAGTCATACTTTGGAACGGGCTGTTATCCTTTCTGAATCTCATATGCTGCAGCCCACGGATTTTTTGTTTCCTGAATCGGAGAAAGAAGTTGAAGGCCTTGTTTTCGATAATTATAATCTTGATGATGTTGAAAAAGCCGTTATCCGCAAGGCGCTTAAAAAACATGAGGGGAATGTGTCGCATGCCGCCAAAGAGCTGGGATTGACAAGGACCTCGCTATATAGGAGGATGGAGAAGTACGGCCTGTAAAAATTGCCTAAAGGCAATAAGTTGATAACTCATAGATGATAGCTGATAGTTGGAAGGAAATTGATCTTTTTATAAAATCCGCAATCCAAAATCGAACAATTATGATTTTTAAAAGGTTTTATATAAACTGTATTATTCGTGTGCTCACCCTTAGTGCCACGATTTGTCTGCTGGCCTATCTCTTAGTTAAAACCGATTTTATTGCGGCGGCAGTTTTTCTCTGTCTAATTGCAGCTTATCAAATCTACTCTCTCATTCGATATGTCACAAAGACAAACAAAGATTTAAACCGATTTTTATTATCCATTAAGCATTCTGATTTTTCGCAGTCTTTTGCCAACAATCTGAAAGGCGCCGGCTTTGATGAGTTGAACGCTGCCTTTAGTGAGGTCACCAAAGAGTTTCAACGGGCAAAAATAGAAAAAGAAGAGCATTTTCGATTTCTGCAGACCATCATCGATCATGTCGGCATTGCGTTAATCGCATTTGATTCTGAAGGTTATGTTGAGTTAATGAACAATGCCGCCAAAAAACTATTAAAAATCCCGCGACTTGGCAATATTAAAGATCTAGAATCCATTAGTCCCCAGCTGGCGGACAAGCTGGTTAATATTTCACCGGGGGATAAATATCTAATTAAATTACAGCAAGAAGATGACTTATTGCAGCTATCCGTCTATGCCACCGGTTTTATTCTGAGACAACAGCAGCTCATACTTGTGGCGATGCAAAATATCCAGCACGAACTGGAAGAAAAGGAGATGATATCCTGGCAAAATCTTATTCGTGTCCTGACCCATGAAATTATGAACTCAATAACACCCATTGCTTCGCTGGCTTCCACCGCCCAGGGTCTGTTAAAAGACAATAAAGATTGTGAAGTGCCGGAATCAATGAATGAAGCCATCGGTGATGTTCGCCAGGCAGTCGACACAATTGAAAAACGCAGTAATGGATTGCTAACGTTTATAGAAAATTACAGGAAACTAACGCGTATCCCCAAGCCGGCTTTCAAGGTGGTTCAGGTCAAAGACCTTTTTGATCGAGTTGAATATTTGCTGAAAGATCAATTCGAACAAAGCTCAATCAAATTTAAAAAAAGGATTGATCCTGAAAGCCTGACGATAACAGCGGATCCGGCCTTAATTGAGCAGGTTTTAATTAATCTTTGTAAAAATGCGGTGGAAGCGTTTAACGGCATATCCAAGCCAAAAATTAAGATAAAAGCCGGCACGGACGGACGGGGCAACCCGGTCATTAAAGTCTGTGATAACGGCAAGGGTTTAACAGAAGAGGTGGTAGAGAGAATCTTTATTCCTTTTTTTACGACCAAGCCGAAGGGATCCGGTATTGGTTTGAGCCTATCGAGACAAATAATTCGTCTGCATAAAGGGACAATCGGTGTTACATCAACGCCAAATGAGAAAACGGTTTTTAAGCTGCGATTCTAAATCGCACGCCCTGAGCTTGAGTATTGCTTAAATTAGCCACAGACTCACACAGACAAGAACTTATGTGCTTTGAAATTCGAAATCGATGGGGCTCTGAACGTCCTATAATGAATTTTTTCTGTTTCATCCTTTGCTTTATGCTGCTTGGCGCTGCTGGTGCCTGTTCCAAGAATCGACAGGTCATCAAGAACGATGTACTTGATGACTGGGACGGCCGGCGGATGCGCTATAAGAATTTGTTTCCACCCAGGTACGGTTTAGGTGAAAAAACCGAGTATGACCGCATTGATTTTCTCAAGGCACACGAACGAAAACCGCATAAATATCGACTGCTCGCAGACCCCAGAGGAGGAGATATCGACCGCACCCTGGGCTATGATCCGTCCGAATACACGGTCCAGCCGGATTTTATTATACTGCAAAATCCGACTAACGACGTGCAGATCACCTGGATTCGACATGCATCTTTTTTGATTCAGCTCGGCGGTAAATATCAGATCCTCATTGATCCGGTGCTGGAGCAATATGACGGCCTGGCCGGCAAACTGATGAAGTACTCTGCAATCGTAGCGCCCAATGCAGAATCGCCGCTGACCGCTGAAGACCTCCCCTTTAGCGGTGTGTCTGAAAATCCCGGAGAGAATCAGACAATTATCGTTGCGATTTCCCATGATCACCTTGATCATTTAAACTTCCGCACACTTAATAAATTGCCTGAAAATACCCGTTATTATGTCCCCCATGGCGTGGAAAATGAATTTCCGTCGCGCTATGCCAATGTCATTGGTATGGATTGGTATACGCATACGATCGGCGATCTGACCATCCATTTTCTACCTGCCAATCACGGCTCAGGCCGATCTCTGCATGAGAGCAATCAAACCCTGTGGGGTGGATGGCTTTTTGAATGGAAAGATCAGCACATTTACTTTGCCGGTGATACCGGCTACAGCCCGGTTTTCAAAGATATTAAAAGCCGGGTGGGACAGGTCGATATCTGTCTGATGCCGATTGCCGCCTGGTACTGGCGTCACAGGCATTTTGCCCCGGAAGATGCCGTTCAGGCCGCTGAAGATCTATCCTGCAATGACTTTATCCCCTGGGGATGGGGGACCTGGATCATTAGCTATGAACACGTGCTGGAACCCCTGCGTCGTTTGCAATATGCTTGGGATCAGGCGCAGCCTGAAAATATGGAACTGCAGATTCTGAAGATGGGAGAAACTTATACCCCAATTGAGTTAAAACCAATTGGGAGTTATTAGTTATACCGGTTGTCATAAATAGGTTCCGTTTGGTCCGGGTTGTTAACGGGCGAAGCTGGTTTCTATAACGATTTAAGATTACAGTGGCTTGTGACAACCGCTATGTTATTTATTTTAGGCTAAAAACTATATGCATTTTGGAAATAATGTGGCCTAAACCAATACATGATACGACCTTTACTTGTTTCTGAACCGCCAAAGGCGATCATCGAAACGCTTATACAATTTTCCCCGGTTAGCCTTTATTCAAAAAGCTACTCGCGGTGGCGCCAGCCAAGTTGTATTGATCGGAACCGACTCAAAAGCAAGGTCAGGGGTAAAAAGAAAGCCCATGCAGATGATAAACCCAACTGCATCAACCTCCTCACCAATTCAAGCAGAATTTTGTTTGGATCATTGGAACTTGGAATTTGGACATTGTTTGTAATTTGTTATTTGATGCTTGAATTTTTTTAAATTCAAAGACTCAACTATAATTCAGGCATTCTGTTCGATGTATTTTAGTGTAATCATAAGACGCAACATTAGGCCATTTTTTTGGAGAACCTAAGCACCCTAGCTATGTACTTTTCCGTCTCCTGATAGGGAGGTATCTGTCCGCCATATTTTTCAACCGCGGCCGGACCGGCATTATATGCCGCCAGCGCTACTTTGAGATCCCCATCAAAACTGTCCAGCATTTTCCGCAAATAACGCGTCCCGCCGTCGATATTTTGTTCAATATCGAATGGATTTGTAACGCCAAGCTCTTTGGCCGTCCCCGGCATGAGCTGCATCAAGCCCTGGGCGCCGGCCCGGGAAACAGCGGTTACCTCAAAATTTGACTCGGCTCTGATGACCGCCCTTATCAAACCGGTCGGCAGATTATATTTTTGGGCGGCTTTGTGAATACTTTCCTCGATCATACCCTTTTCGCTCGAGCCGGTTTGATTCGGTGAGGCGGTTGATGCCGCAGGGGTTATCATCTGCCTGGGCTTTCTGTTTACCCCTGACCTTGCGATGGTTTTATGCGCTGAATCTTCAGCCGCTCTATTGGACGGAGCGGGGGGCGCTTTATCCACGGCTGCGTCTTTTTTTTCAGTGGATGTCGGCAATACTCGATAATTGTAATGACACTTTGCCCGAACCGGATTGTTCAGATAATCAGCAACTTTCAAACCGGTGGGTTTATAGTTGTTGGAGTTTACTTGTTTGTTTCCATAAGAGGTGAGAAGCTGGTGAAACCTATTGGTGCCGGATGATGCGGCTTTTTTTGCCGAATATGCTTTCCGGTTGGCGGTATTTCCAAAAAGCACTTGATCAAAATAGTCTTTGACCGTCAGATGATTTCCTGTTGTCATATGCGCTCTTGTTTCCTTTCAATTTAGTTCCACCAATTTTTGCAATATTCATTCCAAATTTCACTAATAAGATATTTAACATATTATCAGCAGTTTAAAATCCCTGTGGCGCGATGCATTTTTTGCAAGCGGGAAAAATTTCCGGCATGCGGTGAAATTTTGCCGGATGCTTCGATCAAAATTTTTTTTCAGGATACAATAAAGTAAATCTGATAATTGACGATATATAAGATTAATGCTTTTCAATATCGGTCCCGATGATAACGAAGATTGTCTCTGCTCCAGAGCTAGCTCGAACACTGATAAATATCTCGGTTAGGCAAAGTTGGAAAGCGGCGCAAAGTATGCTCCAAAATTTATGCCGCGTTAAATAATGGATAATAGGCGCATTTTAAAGAGAACGTCTTAAAAAAAAGCAAGAAAGGGAGATAACAACAATGAAAAAAACACTGACATTATTACTTGTAGGATTGTTTTTAATCATGGGATCAAACATTGCATTTGCCGAAAAAGCCCCCCAGAAGGTAATTGACCTGGCCAATGGTAAACTGTCAAAAGTTGGCACGGATCCTGTAGTCATCAACGCGGTAAAAGCGGAAAATGCCAAAGGCAAGACCCTGGATCAGATCAAGGATAAAGACAAAAAATGGAAGGCCACTGCCGGTATCGCGGATTATATGAAAGCTCTGATGGACTCGGAGTGCGGCAAGCACATCGCGAAACTTCAGAATTCAGCCAACTACTACGCCGAAATTTTTATCATGGATAACCAGGGAGCCAATGTGGCCATGACCGACAAAACTTCCGACTATTGGCAGGGCGATGAAGCCAAGTTCAAAAAATCCTTTAACGGCGGCAGCGGAGCCGTGTTTGTTGACGAGGTGGAATTTGATGACAGCACCCAGGCCTATCTGGTGCAGGTTTCAGTCCCGGTCAAGGATGGCGAGACGGTCATCGGTGCCATCACCTTCGGGATTGATGTCGAGAAGGTTGAATAAGTGATTAATCGGGAGTCAGGTGAGACTGACTCCCGCATTGACAATCTTAATGAATACATACAGGAGACCCTTCAACCATGAAATGGTTCAGAAACCTAACCATCGGTGCCAAACTGATAATAGGATTTACCATAATGATCCTATTGATGGGCATTATCGGTTTAAGCGGCTATCGGAGCACCGCCAAAATTAACCAAAATTTAAATGAAATCTTTGCTGTCCGTCTGCCCAGTATAAACTATCTCATTCAAGCCGATCGTGATCTGCAGCAATTGCTGGTGGCGGAACGCTCCATGATTTTTGCCAACTCCAAGTCGGAAGTCTTTAAAAAGCTGGTCCAGGATTATGACGAAAATCTGGCGCAGTCCCAGCAGCGGTGGGAAAAATACAAGACCCTTCCGGCCACTGATGAAGAAAATGCCCTTATGCCAAAATACGATCAAGCCAGAGAAGCATGGATGGTCATCTCCAAAAAGGTTGTAGATGGTCGGAAGGCCGATACGAGACAGGGGCGCCGGGAGGCACTGGATCTGACACTTGGCATTGCCAAGGAAAAATTTGAGGCAATGCGCGGCTACCTGGATCAGCTAACTGATATTAATTTAAAATATGCCAAAGAAGCCCATGCCGATGCGGAAGAAACGTATCGCTCAACGCTGATCAGCATGTTTACAATTACCGGAATTGGCCTTGTGGTTGGAATTTTTCTGATGTGGGGACTGGGACGGGGTATTACCAAAACCTTGAAAGCGGTAATATCGGGTCTCAACAAAGGCTCCGAACAGGTTGCCTCTGCCTCAGGCCAAGTTTCCCAGGCCAGCCAGTCCCTGGCGGAAGGGTCATCCGAACAGGCGGCTTCTCTGGAAGAAACTTCTTCCTCACTGGAAGAGATGGCTTCAATGACCAAACAAAATGCCGAGAATTCTTCCCAGGCTGACAGCCTCATGCAGGAAGCCAATCAGGTAGTGAAAACCGCCAATACCTCCATGGCCCAGTTGACGGATTCCATGGGAGATATTTCCAAGGCAAGTGAGGAGACCTCCAAGATTATTAAAACTATCGATGAGATCGCCTTTCAAACAAATTTGCTGGCACTCAATGCAGCCGTAGAGGCCGCCCGGGCCGGGGAAGCCGGCGCGGGATTCGCCGTGGTAGCAGATGAAGTTAGAAACCTCGCAATGCGAGCTGCTGATGCCGCCAGAAATACGGCGGATCTGATTGAGGGCACCATCAAAAAAATCAATGATGGTTCCGATCTGGTAACGAAAACCAACGATGCATTTACTGAAGTGGCTCAACGCTCATCAAAGGTTGGAGAATTGGTTGCGGAAATTTCGGCGGCCTCCAATGAGCAGGCCCATGGAATTGACCAGGTCAACAATGCGGTTACCGAAATGGACAAGTTGACCCAACAAAATGCCGCCAATGCTGAAGAGTCGGCCTCTGCCTCCGAGGAAATGCACACCCAGGCCGAGCATATGAAAACATTCGTCAAGGATCTGGGTGCACTGGTAGGCGGCAGTGGCAATGTCTATGCGATTGATAAGGGTTACGGGACCGCCGTTAAAAAGATATCCGGTGTTGCCAAAAACAAAATTATGAAAACGATTGCCCTTGAGCCACCGGTTTCGAGTCAGAATTCTATGGCAACTGGAGACCTAAGACCCGACCAGGTCATTCCGCTTGATGATGATTTGAAAGAATTTTGACCTGTTGGAAACCTATAGTTGTGGTCTTTTGATATAATTAATCCCGGGTAATGGGGTCTAAGAATGACTCGAAAAGGGTTAATTTTTTCTTTGCTGATACTGATATTCAGTGTGCCGCCGGCCTATTGCAAGGATGCCAGTTTCAGGTGCGGCAATTCATTTATTGATACCGGTGATAGCAGATCCAGGGGTTTTATTTAAGTGCGGAGAGCCGATCCAAAGAGAGGTTATCGGGTATATTGACTCACGTGAGAACGGTGACCTGATTGAATATATCATGGAAGCCTGGACATACGACTCCGGCCCGGCCCGATTTCATATCATTATTTTCAGAGGAAATCGGGTTTATAATATTGAGAGCGAAATGAAGTGAATTCTCTGGTAAATTCCTTAGCGGCATTTTAGGCACTATTTTTATCTATCCTTTGACGGCTCCCAACGTTAGTCCGCTGATAAATCGTTCGACGAAAAAGTTATAGACAATCACAATGGGAAGGGAAGCTATCAAGCAGCCCGCCATCAGTGCCCCCCAGTTGTAGACGTCACCGTGCACCAAAAATGTTGGTACCCCAACGCTTACCGTGAACCTGGATGCAGCGGTGATAAAGGTCAGCGTGTAAATATACTCTTGCACCACCAGGGTGAAGCTGAATATCACCACCGTTAATATCCCTGAAGTGGAAATAGGAATGACCATCCTGAAAAAGGCCCCGAAGCGGCTGTAGCCGTCGATCATGGCAGCCTCTTCCAAATCCGGCGGGATGGCTTTAAAAAATCCCATCAAAAGCCAGATAGCAAACGGCACCGTAAAGGTCGGGAAAACCAGGATTAGGGACCACAGTGAGTCTTGAAGACCGATATTGGCAACTATTCGTGACATGGGAATAAACAGGATGGTGGGGGCAACCAGATAGGTCAGAAAAATCCCGATGCCGAGCCTCTCCCCCCAGCGCCCGGAGAGACGCACGAGACTGTAACCGGCGGGAATGGCCAAGACCAGGGTGATGGCAACCACGGCAACCCCCACCATGGCGGTATTAAGCAACCACCTCAAGAACAACGTATCATAGAATAGCTCTTTAAGATGGATCAATGTGGGTGCCATGTTGAAGATAAAGGGATTATTGGTGCGGTTATAAAGGTCGCCATCTTGTTTGAAAGTCGTGATCAGCATCCAAAGGAAAGGTAATGTTGCAAAAAAGGCAAAAACAGCCAGCGAGCCGAAATGTGCGATCTTCAAAGCAATTCTCTTGGTGAATTCACTATTTTTTTCCATATCAGGTAACCTCCGCCCGGCGGGCAATTTTGAGCATAAATATCGCAACGGCGGCCAGAAGCGGGAACAGGAACAGAGCGGTGGCCGCCGCGCTGCCCAAATCACCGGCATCGATACCGGTATAGAAGGCCTGGCTCACCAGGACCTGGGTCGAATTATAGGGGCCTCCCCTGGTGAGTACAAGGATGATGATAATGTCCGTGGCGGTGAAGACGATGCCGAAAAGGACGGCCACCAGCATAATGGGCAGCATCATGGGGATGGTGATCTGAAATAGCCGCCGGAAATAGCCGGCGCCGTCAACTTGGGCGGCGTCCTGTATGTCTTGCGGAATCGAGGTGAGTCCGGCCAGCATGATGACGGTTGCCAGGGGCAACATGCGCCAAACGTGGACTGTAATGATGGCTGTCATGGCCAGACCCGGTTTTCCCAGCCACATGGGCCAGAAGTCGGCACCAAAAAGCCCGGTGTGCTGAAGCAACCAGTTAATCGGACTATAAATTGAATCCAGCATCCACAGCCAACCAATCACTCCCAAAGAGATTGGTGCTACATAAGGCATCAGGATCAGCGCACGAATCAGGAATTTTCCCTTAAAGTCTTTGAGCAGAATCAATGCTAATATTTTTGCCAATACCAGCACGATAAACATGGAGACAGCAGTGAAAAATATCGTATTTTTCAGTGCGATTCTGAATTCAAAATCCCCGATGAGGCTTTTTATGTTTTCCAGTCCCAAATAGTTGAAATGCGTACTGCCCACCGTAATGTCACTGACACTATAAACAAAAGCCAGGATCAACGGATATCCGACCAGGGCTAAAATGTAGATTATGGCGGGTGCGATCATCAACGGGCCTAACACATTTTCATTGTCAAAAAAGAAACTCGGCTGCTGATTTCGGCTCTGAAATGTGCTTTCCACAGATTTTGCTGCTGTGTCCATCTGCGCTCCTTACAACGGTATTGGCTCTTCACGGAGCCCTGTTTGACTGTTAAAAAATTTAATATTATTGCGGGGAACTGCGAAATCATAGGTCTGACTGGTTTCAATCTTATAGTTGGTAAAGCTGGTGGGCAAATTGGCGATCACCGGTGAGAGGTTGAAGCGCTCTCCCAATTTACCGTATACCAGTCGATCCGCACCCAGATTTTCCACCCGGCTGACATGAAATGTTAACGATAGCAACTCCCCGCCCCCTTCATGCATCTGCTGGGGGAGGAAACTTTCGGGTCGAAACCCTGCGATTCGATCTTCGAACTCAACCAGATTCATCGGTGGCGAACCCAGAAAACTGGCCACAAACGTGTCGGCCGGGTCGGAATAGACTTCTTCCGGTTTGCCCAGCTGACAGACCCTACCGGCATTCATCACCGCGATGCGATCCCCCATTCCCATAGCTTCTACCTGGTCATGGGTGACATAAATCGTGGTGATGGCGACATCCTTTTGAAAACGGTAAAGCTCTTCGCGGGCTGTGGCTCTGAGTTTGGCGTCCAAGTTGGAAAGGGGTTCATCGAGGAGAAAGACATTGGGTTCCCTGACCAGGGCCCGGGCTAATGCAACTCGCTGGCGCTCACCCCCGGAAAGCTCGCGGGGTTTTCGCTGAAGCAGGTGCAGGATCCCCAACATATTGGCAGACCATTCCACCTTTTTCTTCATTTCCTCTTTGGGCATCCCCATAGCTTTGAGGGGGAAAGCGATGTTTTTGAAGACAGTCATGTGAGGATATAGGGCGTAGCTTTGAAAAACCATGGCAATTCCCCGCGCTCTTGGGGGCAGGTGGGTCACTAACTTTTCCCCGATGAAAACGTCACCGGCTGAGGGTTTTTCCAGGCCGGCGATCATGCGAAGCAGCGTGGTTTTACCGCAGCCTGAGGGCCCTAAAAGTACAAGGAATTCTTCCTCACTGCTCAGAAGCCCCACCCCATCTACGGCCTTAACATCTCCAAAATGCTTTTCGAGATTTCTTGTTTCTACTGCTGGCAATGGATCCTCCTTTATTTTTGCTATGGTTTCACTTCACAGTATGTCGCCGGCTTTTACGGACCCAATAAGCCGGACTTTCAGTCCGTTTATCTTTAGCGATAAGCGATATTGATTTTGCCCCTTGATTTGGGTTTACAGCGGGCTGCACATTCTCCGGATGACCAATATTTCTTTTGATATTTGCATTCACAGGTCCAAAGCAAACCATTCATCAGTTTTCATTTCTATCAAACAGGTCACTTCGGCGGCCAGCGGCTGAGCTGAACCCCGAACCTTTGAACCCGTGAACGGTTAACCATGGGTTAAGCCAGGCCCTTAGCCCGCCATTTTTTGAATATGGCTTGAACCTTTTTATCGGCCCCGCTAATGGCTTCCTGGGGACTCATCCTGCCGGCGGCAACCCTGGCGAACATGTTATTTAGGATAAATGTACTGTAGATCTCATCAATAGCAGCATTACAATATCCGGGGTAACCGACATTGGTGGCCCAATCCAGGACATCCTCAAGGACCTTGTATTTGTCCGGCGGATTTGCATTCTTATCATAGGCTACCAATTTTTGGAGGTCCGGAACCGTCTTGGCGAAGCAGGGGAAGTTATAGTATTCGCTTGCCAGAAATGCCGTGCGGAAATTGGAAACATAATCCACCAGAAATTTTTTGGCGCCCTCGATATTTTCAGCAAATTTCCAGATCGCATACACATTCATGACGTGCTCGAGCCCCATCCTGCGCACCGGTCCCTTGGCAGCCTTGGCCAGCCAGATATTTTTTTCCATTTCTGGAACGCTTTTTTCGGCCGTGCGGGTGATGGAGATCGCATTTAAGGCCAGGGAACCTTTGCCTGATATCATAAACCGGTTGTTGGCAGAGGCATCCCAACCAAATACCTCCTCCGTCATGGTCTCTTCAAAAAGGGCCTTGACGAATTTTACGGCTTCCAATGTCTCATTGGAGTTGAAGACGATATTACCTTCTTCATCATGGACTGATGATCCAAAGGAGTACATGATGGCGCGCATAGCCATGCTGGTGTCGATCTCAGGGGCCAGACCAATACCGACCGGGACATTGTGTTTTTTCTTTATCTTTGCTCCGCCGACACGGATGTCATCCCAGGTATCGGGATACATCCCTACCGAGTCCCACAGGTCTTTGCGGTAGTTAACCGGATCTGGAACGAAACTGTCTGAAAAGCCGTAATATTTCTTGGTTTTGGGATTGTAGGAGCTCTTGAGGGCCAGGTCGATGGGTTTGCCGACCTTTTTGATGCACTCCTCGTAGATTTCTCTGTGGTCGATGACCTGTTCTTCCATGTCTGGTTTGGGCCAATTGAACAGGAATAAATCGTGACCTTTTTGGGCTGAGGCTTCTGCGGCGGCACGGGCATTTACCCCGGCGATGCCGATGTTGTCCACGATGACTTCGGTGTCGTTTTTCGCTCCCCATTCCTTGGTGTAGGTCTCATTAAACCATTTGTCGTATCCCGGTACGAAGTGGACCCACTGTAGGATTTTGAGGGTCTTTTGTTGTGCGGCACCAAACCGCGGAAACATGAGGGTGCCGGTTCCAGCGATAATTGCTCCGGTGGCGGAGATTTTGAAAAACTGCCGCCGACTGATTCCATCGTTCTTCCTTTCTTTCAATTTTTTTGGATTGCCTGTCATGGTAATTCCTCCTTTATTAAGCAGAAAAAGCGTTATTACCGGCAAATCGAAACTTTCTCTTATAGGTTGACTTGAAAATTTTCATTTCTGTGCCCGAAGGATATTTTACTGTGTTTACCTCAAAGAGGCATACCAGCCCCCTTTGAGGCTTTATACAAGAAATTTTAAGCAACCTATCTTAAGTGGTCTTTTCATGACCTTTGCAAATTGAAATTGATTGAGGTCCGACAAATTAAGGGAACTATCAGAAGCAAGTGGAGAGAGTAGTTTCAGACCCGGAGACAAATTGAATAGAGATTTCAGCGCAGAAGGAGAATCTTAGCCGCATTGCGGTACAAAAATTAATTGTGTTTGAATTAATAAAACAAGGCCAATTTGTTGTCAACAAAGAACTTGCACACTATCTGCATGCCGCTGCGATGTAAAAAAGATGGGCATAACCTTAAGATCATTCACAAAAAGGCCGCTTATCATGTCAATAATTTGGCTAAATCTGCGGTGTGCTGTCGATATTTTTATTGGTGATTACGATCAGCTAATTGCCATTGCTCTGCATAACTTTGTATCATATTGATATCACATTAAATTAAGCCCTAGATGTTTATGTGCTGTGAATTGTTAGTTTGGTCCAACTATTGCAGCACTTGAATATCTCATTTTGATTGCGCTCGTCTTTTAATTGTATCGGGTTACGGCTGAACCTGGGGGAATTCTGATCAAAAGGTAAATCTACATGAAGATGCAAACTACCAATGATAACCAAAAGTCAAAACACATTAAATTCTTGAAAGCGATTGTCTGGATTTTTATTATAGCAGCTTCCTATCTTAGTGTTGCAGCAGCCTACAGATCAGGGCCTGAAACAGATTTAAAACCATCTGAAACCACACTACGTGAAAAGATTGAAGCTTATAAACAATTTAAAAGAGACTATGAAGATAAAGATTTTCAACTGGATAGTTATCCCATGCGACGCATTGAACATATCAACGGAAAATCTAAAACATCCACGTTTGAAATTTACTGCATCACCTATGGCCTGGTCGCAGACAACATCAAAGAATATGACAAAAGCCGCAAACAGATTGTTAAAAACCCCACCAATTCGCCAACGGGCAAAACACCCGTTTGTCAAACCGGGCTATATATAGAAGATTATACTGAGTCCAGGATGCATCCCAACGTTCTGTGTTTAGAAGATGTCGAGCATTCCTATCCAGTATCACTAATATTAAAGACACTCTCCAAAGATGAATTATCCGAGATCGCCATAATTTACGAATTCAACGATGGAGATCTGAATATACAGTTTGATTTAGACAAGGGCAGGAATAAAGAACTGGTTGAGAAATTGTATAAAAAACTGGATCGGGCAGATGAAAAAAATGATGAAAAAAGACAGGCAATAATAATGGAGCCGATCATTCCCACCATCAATCAAAGATTAAGACCGGCATATGTTGATGAGGACAAAGATGGCCAGCCTGAATTTGTGCTCGTTCCATATTGCATTGATGGAAGCTTTTTTGACGATGATCCTGGTAATGATTCCATTCAGGTTGCCTTCAAATATAAATTGGTAACAAAAAAAGATCTGGCAGGAAAGACATTCGAAGAAAGAAAAATGCTGGAAAAACGACTGGGGCTCTGGATGTGGGATAAGCCCAGCGAAATTTTAACAAGTTTTAGCGAAAATCCAGGGCCGGATATCGCATTTTCCGATATTGGCAAATTGATGAACAACGAGATTATAGATCCAACACCTGACGGCAATTTCGATAAGTATGAGTTTTTGTATTGAGAGATTATCGAATTGGCTAATTTCCTTTTATAACCTTCACAAGCTCCCTAACAATTGACCTTCTATCTTTGATGATCAGAATGTTGCCGGGACCATAAGCGGTTATACGACCGTCCCTTGATAAAAATGGTTCGAGCACCTTGGCGAGGTCTTCGGCATCGGCATGTTCCAGCTCGACCATCTGAATGACTATGGGATCATCTCTTGGTGCTGGATGCTGAGAAAAAGAAATGCCGGTGCAAATCAGGGCAAGAATAAACCCTAAAACCATGGTAAATATATTATACATAATACTTGGGATAATGGTAGGATCTTAAGACCGAAGCCTTGATAGGCTGCAATCTTGCTGTCTTTTGATATCAACACCATTTTTTCTCGGATGGCCTGCCAGATTAGCATTCGGTCAAATGGGTCTTTATGGGTGATTCTGGGGAGGTGATAAAAAGAAGCGGCGTCTTCGGCTCTGAGACTGAGAAGTTCGAAATTCATCTTATTTGCAAATTCCGGAAGCTCATCAGACGTGATACCTTCTAATGCCAGTTTATTAAGAGAAAATTTAAGGGAGATTTCCCAAAATGTAATCGTACTAACAAAAATCCTGTTGCCGGATTCTTTTATTACTGTAGTTACATGCTTCGAAATTTTTTCCGGCGAGAATAGGGACCACAAAAAAATATGGGTATCAATGAGATATTTCATGAGACAATTAATTCTTCATCACTAATTTGAAAATCGTCTCCAATTATGCATTTGGCTTTACCTTTAAGAATACCCAGAGGACGCGGCGAATCAGAGATGTATTTGTCATATGGAACCAGAACTGCAATTTTCTTATCTTTTTTACCAAAACTAATAATTATTTCCTCACCAGCCTGAACCCGCTGCAGTATATGAGAGAAATTGCTCTTCAGTTCGCCTACTTTAAGAGTTTCCATTTTATATTCCCCCTGACAATTTTGTGATAAATTAAACCAGTTCCATATTAAACTCCGCGCGGCAAGTTGTCAAGTTGTCACGAAAATATGCTGGGCTTTATTTATACCGGTATAATATCCCATCTTAATAAGCTTGTCATTTCGTTTGCGCTAAAATTCTATCGATGTGTCGCATATGATTATCGTAATGAACATCAAAAAAATGAAGTGTTTCCGATATGTCCAGCGGACCGCCATACGGATGCCGATAGACCAGATCGTCTTTATTGTCTGCATGTATTTCAGCAAGCAGCCCTTGCAGCTTTTCTCGAATATCATTCCATTGATTGACAAGATCGTCCAGCGTCAGACGGCCGTGTGGCTCCATGCTTTCATGGGGGACGTCAACCTCGATGTCCCGCTCCATGACCTTGATGACGATCTGATATTTTTCGGGCGTTTTTGCTTCAGGGTCAAGTGTTGAAGCCGGTATATTGGTTGACAGCTGGTTTAATAAATCTTTTTCAGCTATCACGAGATGTTCAACGACTTCAACAACCGACCATTTATCCGGCCCGGCCTTAAAGGACAATTCCTCACCGGATGAAGAATTGAGGCGCTGTAATAACGCCTCAAGTTTCCGTTTTAAGCTATCATACTGTTCTTGATTATTCGGAAGCATTTTAATTCTCCTTCTGGCATGACCTGGTGTGATATGCTTTTCGTTGATTAAACACCATAATCTGAGACCACTTTCATCCTCAAACCGATAATCGAACAATCAAATAGGTAGATCTATAATACCATTCAATTTAATTATGATTTAATGGGCTCATATGCAAATTTCTCTAACGCTGGGTAAAATTCAAAGAAATTTCAAGTTTTATAAATTTGAGGCCGATATAGATACTACCTTGATTAATCAGATTCTACAAGCGGCACTCTGAAATAATTTTCCAAGGGATTAGGAGACTGAGATGGTACTGTTTAATTGTAATGGCTGCGGCCTTTCCAAGGAAATTGCCGATAAGTTTGCCAATAAATCGGTTAACTGTCCAAAATGTAAAAAGAGTGTTTCCATTGGCGGTCCGGACAAGCCGGGCAAAGCAAACAATCGGTATTCGATCAGCGATTTTGTCAGTCGAACCGCCCAAAAAGACCGAGGCCAGGGTTTGTTCGAACTTGAAAGCAACCGCCTTCTTGAAATTAACCTCAATGGAATGGTGTGGACCAAGATGGGATCAATGGTTGCCTATTTGGGAGGAATAAAGTTCACCAGAGAAGGCATCTTGGAACACGGTGTTACAAAGTTATTGAAACGTGCGGTTACCGGTGAAGGCACGACCCTGACCAAAGCCGAAGGTAAGGGAACTTTATATCTTGCCGATTTTGGCAAAAAAATTTCCATTCTAAACCTCCAAGGGGAGTCCATTTGTGTTAATGGGAATGATTTGCTGGCGTTTGAAGGTAACATTGAATGGGATATAAAAATGATCAAAAAGGTCAGTGGTATGTTGGCCGGCGGCCTTTTCAATGTGAATTTAAGCGGCAACGGCATGATTGCCATAACCACCCATCACGATCCATTGACGCTGTCGGTTTCTTCGAACAAACCGATTATTACCGATCCGAATGCAACCGTTGCCTGGTCCGGGTCGCTGACGCCTGAATTAAAAACCGATATTTCGTTTAAGACATTTATGGGTCGCGGCAGCGGCGAATCGATTCAGATGAAATTTGCGGGTCAGGGATTTGTCGTCATTCAACCTTGCGAGGAGACGTATTTTCAAAAAGCATAGAGAAACACGGCAATTTTGCAGGCGATTTTCAGCATACGATTAAATGGACGCGAGGTAAAGCCGAATCCGGTGCCGGCCGCAATGCTGTCTTGAGCAAATTGTTAGCCGTTAAATCATTGGACGCTCTCCAAAGATTGGTCCGACTTCCCGGGTCCGTTTAAGTTCGAAAAAACCGGGCATACTGCCGGCCGCAATAATCGCATCCCAGAAATTTACGGCATCTTCACCGGTTGGTGCCGGGCTCATAACCGGGCCGAAAAAACCGGGGCCCTTGCCGCCGTCGAGCACAATCTGCGGTACACCGACATCGGTGCCGGCTTTGGCAATGGCCAGATCCATATCGGCCTGGATGTCTTTATCCAGTGTTTCGTCCTCAGCGCCTGCTGCCAATCTGGCTGGTAAGCCGCAGGTTTGCAGGATTTCCGTCAGGGCTGAAGGTTCATCGATATCGCCTTCATCGTGATGATAACGTGCACCCATGACAGTATAGATTTGCCCGACGCCGTCGTTGCCGAATTCGCGCCGGACCGCTGCCGCCACCCGCAACGCTTTCAAACCGATTGCATGCAGTATGCTATAGTCTTGCGGTATTTCGCGGTCTTTATTGATCAGCTTAAGGCTGAAAAATTTCCAATTTACCTGGATCTGTTTTTGCTGGCCAACATCTACCATCCACCTGGAGGTAATCCAACACCAGGGTCAGACCGGATCCCAGTAAAAATCCACACTGTCTTTTGATTCGACCATTGCTGCCTCCTTACCTCTCATTAATTTTCACGCAAAATCCATGTATTAAGCACATTATACGATATGACTGTCAAGAGAAAAAATTGTTTATTTGGTCCGCATCCCAATTTATCCGCCCTGCCTCATTCCATAAGCCACCCAAGCTATTTGCTAGACCGCTCTCGGGAAAAGTAGCCTCAGCGCGGCGGCAATGGCGTGGTTTATCGGCTGAAATATCAAAGCACGCGGTATAACTCCGACAATAAATTGTCAATATGATGTCGCTAAACGCCTAACGCTAATCAATATCCCGCTAAGCCAGGATTCTTTACATTACACCCTTTACCTCTGCCCGATATTCTGATACTTTTTTTTCATGGAAACAATATCCATATCCGAAGCCCGTCGATTGGCACTGGCCCGGGCCGGGCTTCTCAAACCGGAGTGGACCGGTCTTCCCAAACGCGCAACGGACCGCACGCTGCGGGCCCGCAAAGCGGCCCATCGAATTATCCGGCGCTTTGGCTACCTGCAACTCGACACCGTGTCGATTGCCGGTGCCCGCAGTCATGCGATCGTACTGCTTTCTCGGCTCGACGGTTTCGATCATGAATTGGCGGAGGAGTTGCTGCGGCCCAACGAGCCGCTATTCGAGTACTGGGGACACGAAGCAAGCTGGATCCCAATGGAGCTTTATCCGGTATTTGAATTTCGCCGCAAGGCATTTTGCAGCCATCCCTGGTGGGGGGATCTAATCGGGCAACACCCCCAAGTCGCAGAAAACCTGCGCCGGCGTATTCGGGATGAAGGACCCATTCGTTCCCTCGATATGGAAGGCAGTGGGAGCAACGGCTGGTGGGATTTAAAACTGGTCAAACGGGTGGCAACTGCGCTGTGGTCCGCGGGTGAGCTTGCCATTCGCGAACGGCGGAATTTTCAAAGGATCTATGATTTGACCGAACATGTTATTCCCGAGCGCTGGCGGCAAAAGAGCGTGCCCGAATCGCAAGCCATCGAGCAATTACTGGTTCAAGCACTGAAGGGACATGGTTGGGCTTCGAGCGGCACCCTCTCTCAAACCTGGCGGCTTACCAATCAAAAAAAAAGCATCGCGGCCGCCCTGAACCGTCTTGTTGACAAGGACCGAATTGTCCCCTGCATCCTTATCGGTGAGGACAAAAAGAAACGACCCGGCTGGATCCGACCCAACGGTCTCGAGCTGGCGGCACGCCTCAAGCGTGTGCGTCCGCGCGCTGACAAAGGTGTTCTGCTATCGCCTTTTGACCCGGTGCTCTGGGATCGCCGACGCGTTCAACAATTGTTCGCTTTTGATCAGGTTCTGGAGATTTTTAAACCCGCACTAAAGCGCAAATATGGCTACTATTGTCTTCCGGTGCTTGCCGGCGACAGGCTGGTGGCGCGAGTCGATCTCAAAGCCGATTGGAAAGCCAAAAAGCTCAACGTGCTATCAGTCCTGCTAGAAGAAGCCAACCTAACCGGCAAGGCGAAGTCGAAAGCCCTTGAAGCGCTGCGAACGGCACTTGACCGCTATGCGGGAGCATTGAAATTGAAACTTGCAGGTAGAAAATTATACTGAGAAAGGAAGCCGATAGAGTTTTCGCTTTAAACTGGAAAAGGAGGTGTCATGGAAACTTTGCTTGAACTTGGGAACATGCGTCTGGAAAAAGACGGTAAGCGGGCATGGCTGAATTTCACCCGGGAGTCTCACTTAAATGCCATGAACAACGAAGGAACCGAGCAGATCAATCGGTTGGTCATGGCGTTAAGAGAAGATCCGGATATCCGGGTCGTTGTCGTTAGAGGACAGGGGCGGGCCTTTTGCACGGGAATTGATCTAAAAGAACTCTCTGCCGACCGCATCGATATGAGCTACCACGAGCGCTGGGAAAAGGCGCTGCGCATTTTGGAGAAGATGGAAAAAGTGGTAATTGTCGGTATGCACGGCTTCTGTCTCGGCGGGGCGCTTCAGCTCGCAATGGCCTGCGATATACGCGTCAGTACACCGGATTGTCAAATCGGATTGCCGGCCATTCGCGAATCATTGGTCCCGGGCCTTGGCACCTGGCGTTTGCCCCGCTATATTGGTTGGGGTCGTGCCAAGAAGTTAATTCTGGGTGGCGAGAATATCTCCGGTGAAGAAGCGCTAAATATTGGTCTGGTGGATTATCTGGTGCCTGCCGAGAATTTTTTTAATCATCTTGATCAAATCGCTGCCAACTACTTAAAATCATGTTCGGCGGGATCCAGGATGAGCAAACTGCTTACCAACAGTGCCTTTGACATAAATTACAATGACTTCCTGAAATACTATTTCAAGCTGCAGGAGCGGACCCAATACAGCCTGGACGCCGAGGAGGGCAAGCGGGCATATCTGGAAAAGCGGGACCCGATCTGGCAATAGGTGCATAGAAATTATTTATGATTCAAACTTTTTAAAAGTGAGCAATTATCATCGAAGAATAAAGAAAGGATAACTCTGATGAACGATGCCCAGTTACCTGTAGAAAGCGACCAGAAGCAAAAAGATTATTATCTCCGGCTGCGGGATAAGGTCAGTGAGTGGTTTGAAAAGAATGCGGATAATAAACCGGAATATGCGAATTACATTCTTTTAGTCCCGGACTTTTTTTATCTCCTGGTCAGGCTGACGCTGGATGATCGCATCCCGGCGATCGATAAAGCCAAATTTGCCGGGGTGATTGCCTACTTTTTCAGCCCGATCGATTTTCTGCCGGAGGCTTTGCTCGGACCCGTCGGTTATTTGGACGATCTGGTTTTAGCCTGTTATGTGCTCAATCTCTACATCAACAAGCAGGACGAGGCCGGCCAAGCGGTCGTCAAAGAACTGTGGCCCGGCGATCAGGATGTGTTGGATACAATCCAGTCTGTTATGCAAAAAGCCGATGAATGGATCGGTTCCGGACTGTTGAAAAAGATAAAAGGTGTCTACCAGAGTTTTAAAAAATAAAATTATTCTCTGACTGTGGTGCTCTGGCGAACACTGGCTACCACCAGGTCACGAACCTCAGCCAGCAGCTTTTTACTGGTGTATGTCTCTTTTTGGAGGATTTTTTCTACGTAACCATTCAAGCGCAGGCGGTCTTGCGGGGTAATGTCTTTTGCCGTGATGACGACCACAGGGATCGAGCACCACTTTTCGTGTTTGCGCAGTTCGGCAACAAATTGAAAGCCGTCCATCTCCGGCATCATCAGATCCAGCAGAATCAACGCCGGCCGGCTGTCAGAAATACGCTCCAACGCCATCCGACCATTTCCGGCTTCGGTCACGGTGCACCCGGTTTTCTCCAACGTGTGGCGCAAGATCTCACGCGTCTCGGCATCATCCTCCACCAACATCTCGCTGAAACCGATAATGGCGTTTAGCGGGGTACGCAACTCATGGCTCATATTGGCCAGAAACGCGCTCTTAGACCGGTTGGCAGCCTCGGCGGTTTCTTCCGCCCGCTTGCGCTCGGCAATTTCCCGCTGGAGTTGCTCATTGGCAGCAAAGAGTTTGGCCGTACGGCTGCCGATTTGGTCAAACATTGAATTAAAAGCCGCCATCACATCACCCAATTCGTCGTTGCGTTTGACTGAACTGGAATAGAAATTCTCGCTGCTTCCTTCGCTGCCTGCAGTCAACATGTCATTTCGCAGACGCAGGATAGGAGTAATTACGGTTGCCCCCACTGCTAACATGGTACCGGCTGTCATAAAAGCGACAATTAGAATGACAAATAGAAGTATACGTCCGACGTAAGCCCACAACTCCTTTCTGACCGATGATGCATCAAGCCGCCCAATCACATGATAGGCACTCTGAGACTTGGCTGCCGACCAGCCGACATCGTACCTGAGGCTATCCTGGCTGACAACACGCACAACGTCACGGCCTTGCATGGCAGATAGCGTCAATGCGGGTGGTTCGCCGAACTTACCGAGTAGCCGGCCATCCTCAGCCCGGTAGATTGCCCCGCCGACGATACGCGAGTCTGTGGTTACTCGTTTCGCCGTGGACAGTAATTCGCTGGCCGTGGTTGTCGAATCAGACAGCCGCACAATCGGTAATACCGTGATAAATCCAAAATGCTCCAATTGTGCCAATTGCCACTTTTTTTGAGTTAAATAAGATGGAATCAGAATGATGGTTTCAATTAGCAAAACGCTAACAATCACCCAGAATCCAATGTGGCGAGATGAACTGGGACATGTTATCGCGCCGCCTGGGGCGGCGAGGGTATGAGGTCGTCGTTGCTGTCGATGGCCAACAGGGCGTCACGATGTCTCGATCAGAAGGGCCTGATCTTATTTTGATGGATATGAGTTTACCTATCATAGATGGCTGGGAAGCAACCCGGCAGATTAAAGCTGCATCCGTAACTAGAGAGATCCCCGTCATTGCACTGACAGCGCATGCCATGGTGGGCGACAAAGAAAAAGCAATGGCAGCCGGATGTGACGACTACGATACCAAACCAATCGAGTTCAAACGTCTGTTAGACAAAATTGAGGCTGCCCTGGCAAAAGGATAAACACCGTGACTGATGAAGAAACCGGCGGCTACCGACCCACGTCCGAGAGTGCGGGCAAGACCGTAGTTGATGAGCATGATCCCTATTCGGCGGAGGGTCAGGAACAGTCGGCCTCCCTTTCCAACATTCGGCATAAGTTGCGCACGCCCTTGAACCATCTCATCGGTTATAGCGAAATGCTGCTGGAAGAAGCCGATGAGCAGCAATTGAAAAGTTTTGTCGACGATCTGAACAAAATTCACACAGCCGGCAAGCAGCCATTGCTCATGATCAACGATCTCCTCGACCCGGCAGGGTCTCAAGCCGCTCATGCACACCCTGCCGCAAAAACGGCGGATCCCGCGGCTCTTTTTCGTGACATAGAGCCCCGAAAACGCCCTTTGGCCTCTGACCAGCATGGCACCGACCAACGACCATCGAGTCGTCTGCTCGTAGTGGACGACAACGAGGGCAACCGTGATATGCTTTCGCGGCGTCTCAGACATGAAGGCTATACTGTCGAAACAGCCGAACATGGACGGAAAGCTTTGGCGGTGATCAAATCCCAGCAGATTGACCTGGTACTGCTCGATGTGATGATGCCGGAGATGAATGGGTACGAAGTGCTCGAACAGTTACAAGCAGACAGAAACTGGCGTGACATTCCGGTTATTATGATCTCGGCCCTTGACGAGATCGAAAGCGTGGTGCGATGTATCGAAATGGGAGCTGAAGACTATCTGCCTAAGCCTTTTAATCCTGTGCTTTTAAGAGCGCGTGTCACCGCCAGCCTGGAAAAAAAGCGCCTGCGCGACATTGAGCGGCTCTATGCACAAAGCATGGAAAAGGAATTGGAAATTGGACGAAAGATTCAAAGCAGTTTTTTTCCGGACCTTTTTTTCGGGATTTTGGATCCCGAAACCGGTGTGCTCTCTTACATTAATGCCGGCCACGAACCGCTCATCGTCGTTGGCCCGGGCGGGGTCAAGGAGGAGCTACAACCAACCGGACCGGCGGTTGGAATGGTCAACCCTTAGACAGTTGGGCTCAACAATATGCAGCGGGTAAATTCATAGATTTAAACGGCCGTTCGACGCACTATATCGAGAAAGGAGATGGAGAAGTAATTATTCTTTTGCATGGCTTCTTTTACGATTCCTATATGTGGCAAAGAAATATTAATGATTTGGCGGAACAGTTTAAAGTCTATGCCCCGGACCTTTGGGGTTTTGGATACAGTACGCGCGAACCTCTTGACTACGGTTATCAGCTTTACTCGGATCAAGTATTGATGTTTATGGATGCGCTTGGTATACAGCGTGCCTCTTTAGCCGGCCAGTCCATGGGAGGTGGCACGGCTATTTGGTTTAGCGTACATCACAGGAACCGGGTAAATAAACTCATTCTAGTGGATGCAGCTGCTGGACCCCACGGCCTTCCGTTAACTGGAAAATTTTTCAATCTTGCTGGAGTCGGTGAGTTCTTTTTGGGGCTTAACACCAATTTTATTCGACGTAAAAATCTGGCGGATTTTTTAATTCACAACCAGGACCTCCTTACGGACAGCTACTTTGAAAACGTGACCCGGTTTCATAAGATCAAAGGTACAACGGAGTGTTCGCTGTCAATTCTGCGCAAGCAATTCTTCCATACACTAAGTGATCAATTACAACAGCTATCCCGGCTGGATATCCCGGTTTTAATTATATGGGGCCGCGAGGATAGGGGGATTCCCCTGCAGAAGGGACGGGAGATGCACCGAATTTTGAATGGATCGCGCTTGGAGATTATAGACAACGCGGGTCATGTTCCCAACTACGAACGTGCTGAAGCGTTCAACACGTTTGCGCTAGATTTTTTGCAGGAACAGGCCGCTTAACCCTTTTTTTACGGTATTATTTAATATTCGCCTGCCATTTAAATCGGCCAATTGCTGCCTAACTTCCCGCCATCTGAAGCAAAATTCAAATTTCAACAATATAAGACAGCGCGCTGTACGGAGATGCTTTTTGTTTGACACCTTGTGCCGGGTACCCTTATACTTCTAGATAACTCACTGAATATAACTTCCACTGCAAATTCGGACGGTGTTTTGGATCGCACAACCAACCTCATCATAGTCGTTTTGCTAGCCGTTTTCCTGGTTGGCCTCGGGACCGCCGGGTATATGGTGATTGAGGATTGGACGATTTTGGATTCGCTTTACATGACCGTGATCACCTTATCCACCATCGGTTATGGTGAGGTCAATCCCGTCAGCCAACCCGGACGGATTTTTACACTGTTTCTCATCATATTGGGGGTTGGCTTTTTTCTCTATGTCATCGGTAACGTGGTACAATTCCTGGTGGAAGGACGTATCAGGCTTATATTGGGGAGGCATAAATTGGACAAGCAAATAAGCCATTTAAATAATCATTATATTGTCTGCGGCTACGGCCGGATGGGACGGGCGTTTTGCAGATACCTCATTCAGAAGGGCCTTAAGTTTGTCGTGATCGAGAAAAATGACGATCGCATCCCGATCATGAATACGGACCATGTCCTCTATATAGCGGGTGAAGCGACGATAGAGGAAAATCTGCTCACCGCCGGAATCAAACGCGCATCAAATCTAATCGCCACACTCGGTACGGATGCCGATAACGTCTTCCTGGTCCTGCTGGCCAAGGGGTTGAATCCGGAACTTTACGTTGTGGCCAGGGCCAGCCAAAACGCATCTAAAAAGCCTTTGGATACCGCGGGGGCGGACGTCGTTGTATCACCGTTTGATATCGGAGCCAGAAGAATGGCACATGCCATCCTGCGCCCGAATGTGATTCGCTTCCTCGAATTTGCTTTTGCAGACGAAAGCACGGACATTCATATTGAGGAAATTCCGGTGGCTGAATCTTCGAAGCTGGTCAATGTCACCTTACAGGAATCGGGCATACGCCAGAGCTATAATCTTATTATTCTATCCATTATCAAAAAAGATGGTGACATGCTGTTTAACCCTTCTGCCAGTACCACCATCGGAGCCGGCGAAAAGGTCATTGCAGTGGGTGGTTTTAATAGCTTGAGGAGACTGGAGGAAACCCTAAATCCCCGGTAGCGTTTTCTAAATCATATTCCCAGTGCCGGCGGTCAGATGCCATCGCCTGGAAGTGGGGTGCCTATCTTACATGTTTGAACCAGCCGGTGCTTTTGAACCACTTGTCGTACATTCGGTCAAAGCGCCCGTCTTTTTTGATTTCATCTAAAAAGTTGTTTAGAAATTTGAGAAAATCCGGATCATTTTTGCGAATCGCCCAGGCGATCGGTTCAGTGGTAAAGGGCTTGTCCAGAAAAACCAGTTGATCCGCTTTGTGAAGGGCCATAAAAACAGCGTTGAACGGCAGGTCATAGACAAATGCATCGGCTTTGCCCTTTAATACCTGCATGGCTCCCTCCATTTCCGTATCAAAAGGCTTATAGGTACAATTGGGTATCATCTCCCGCACGGCCGCTTCACCGGTAGTGGCCGGTTTGGAAACCACGGTGTATTTTGGATCATTCAAGTCCTGGTACGATTTGACAAGCGCTTGATGTCGTTTATTAAGCAAGATGGTCTGTCCAACCGTCATAAAGGGTTTGGCAAAATTTACCTGTTGCTTTCGCTTTTCGGTTACCGACATCCCGCCAAAAATAATGTCAAATCTTCCGAGATTGAGCGCCGGAATGATGCTGGGCCACCGGGTATCAACAAAGATCGGTTTAACTCCCAGGGCCCTGGCCATAGCAATGCCCATGTCGATGTCGAAGCCGATGAAGGGCACCTGCCGACCTTTGCGGCGTACATCCCCATGCCGCAATTCCCTCTGGCGCAGACCGCCGCGCTTGTCGATCATTTCAAAGGGCAGGTAACCGGCTTCAATCCCGATCCGCAGTCTTCCTCTTTGTAAAATACCTTCAAGGGTCGAGTCTTGGGCCAGTTCGATATCAACACCCTGGACAGGTGAAACCTGGCAACCTAGGGCGATGGCAAAAACCAAAAATATTTTGGCTGGTATTTTCAGCATAATAAAGCCTCCTGTGATAGCGATGGATTTATGTCTAAGAGCCACTGGAAGCCGTTTGTTCATGCTCTTCTGCCGTCACGGGCTTTTGGTCGGCTTCTTCATCGATCGGAGCGATGGTGATCCCGAACCAGCCGTAAGCCATGGTAACAATGGGCGATATCCAGCAAAAAAAGTTCCACGGCAGATAGGCAATAGTGGGGACACCCAGAGTAGCTGTCTGATAGGCACCACCGGTGTTCCAGGGGACCAGATTCGCAGTCACGGTTGCGCTGTCTTCCACCACCCGGGACAGGTTTTTGGGGTGCAGCCCCCGGTCCTGAAACGATTGGGCGTACATCTTGCCGGTCATCACAATGGACATATACTGATCGCAAAGAATCAAATTGGCGGCAATCGCCGTGAGAACTGCGGCCGTAATCAAAGAACCGGTCGATTGGGCTTTTTTTAGAATGGTATTGACCACCACCCTTAACTGATTGGTGCGCTCCATAATGCCCCCGAACATCATGGCGCAAAGTACGATCGAGATGGTATACAGCATTGATTCGAAGCCGCCTTTGGTAAGAAGATTGTCAACAGCTGCCACGCCGCTATTGCTGGTGTAGCCGGCAAAAGAGGCCGAGAGAATGTCGCCAAAATTATTGCCCTGGAAGATAACCCCCAGCACGGCAGCAGCCAGGATTCCCATGGCAATGCCGGGAATAGCAGGAATCTTCCTGTATGCCAAAAACATGATTACGACAGCTGGAAGCAGCAGCAGAGGATTGATACTGAATTGAGCGTCGATTCCATTTAGAATTTGATTGATGCTCGCCGTATCGGATTGGCCGCCGCCGTAAATGAAACTCAATACGGATTCTATCACCAGCGTCAGCCCATAACTAACTCCGGTCGTATAGGCCATGTGTTTTATATGGGTGTAGAGGTCGGTACCCACCATCGCCGGAGCCAGGTTGGTGGTATCTGACAGCGGTGACATTTTGTCACCGAAATAAGCCCCTGAAAGCACCGCACCGGCAACAACCGGCAAGGGAAATCCCAATCCGGCTCCGATTCCGATGAGGGCAATACCGATGGTGCCGGTTGTACCCCAAGAAGTCCCCGTGGCCAGTGATGCGATCGAACAAATGATAACCGCGGCCGGCAAAAAGATTTTGGGATGCAGAATTTTAAGCCCGTAATACAAAAGGGTCGGAACCACGCCGCTTAGTATCCACACGCCAATAAGGATTCCGATAATCGCCAGAATCACGATTGCCTGTAATGAATTGGCGATACCATCCAGCATCCCGCCTTCAATCTCTTTCCATTCGTATCCGGCCCTCATCCCCATCAAGGCGGCCACGAGCACACCGATAAGTATCGGAATTTGGGCATCGGCTTCGTATTTAACAATCGCTAAGCTAATTGGAACAATAAGGGCCAAGATTGATATTATTGCCTCCCAGACGTAAGGGTCACGTTTTTCACGTTTTTTAAACATAACTTTTATTTTCCCTTCCTCTTTTAGGAGTTATCATTGCGGCGCCGGTTGGACATGTTTAACGAGCATAACCGGTATGGTGGACAACTCGGCGACCTTTTCGGCCACCTTACCGAAGACAAACCGATCAGCAAATTTTTTGCGGTAGGTTCCCATGATAATCAAGTCGATACTTTCAGATTCGGCATAGCGCAATATTTCCTCATAGATATTGCCGGAAGCAACCGTTGTTACAATTTTGGGAAATTTATCAAAATACTTTTTTTTAAATTCCAAAAGCCGTTCTTTAGCCCCGGATGTAATTTCTTTTTCCAAATTGTTAACCAGTTTTTTAAAACGGGTCTCAGAATCCTCAACCACATAAACATCTATGTAATGGTTAAATTCGCGGGCCACATGCAATAGATGAATCTCGGCATCGAACTTGCGGGCCATTGTGCCAACATAGGGAGCCACCTTGGGAGACAGTTTCGACAGGTGAACCGGGAATAGGATTTTTTTAAAGTCGACCATAGCTCGCCTCCTTTTTTGGGGGGGAACAGAAACAGAACGGAGAAAAATTAGTTTTTTGGAAGCTGATTATGAAACTTTTAAAATTATGTGTCCAATAACGCGTCGGTTCAGCATATGGAAAGTTAAATTCGCGGGAGTAATATTTTATTCATTATCGAAGGCGTTTTTGGATGTCAAGATGGAATTTAAAAGATAAAAGATAAGGTATTGCTTTTTCAGAGCGTATCAAAGGAAAATGCTGAATTGTGCATCCGAATCGGCTGCGGCCCCACATATAGAAACATCAATTAAACGGCACCAATGCCCAACCTGGTGACGTAAGTGGGCTTTGTTGTCAATATCGATTTTTTGAGCTGGCGTTGAATATTTAGACAATTTCGGTCCGCCTTGGCGGATTTGCCCGAAGCCTCGAATGTTTTCGTTGATCTTCCATCCTTACTTTGATGGATGGCTTTTGACACGCCATCTGATGAATCATCGGCTGCAATATAGGTCATGCGCTCTTGAGAAAAAGACGCTCGGATGATCCTCCTACGGCGGACAAGTTCCACGCGCCAGATTTTCTCCGCCTGCGGCGGACTTCATTGTGCGGACAAATGGCTTTACGCCAGCAAATATTCGTGTCCACAATCTTCGCATTTAACGCGCGCAAAACCGAAATGTAAATCCCCGCAATCCAAATAGCGCCGGATGACATCGGTCACATACGGCCGCCAAAAGCCCAAGCGGCTCTGGTAACGGTCATCCCGGACGGTTTCCAACTGTTCAAAATGATCTTCGACGCAGCGGTAATAAGCGCTTGCTTTGGGATTGCGCGGTTGATAAACATCAAAATCAATTTCTGCAGGGCAGGCATTTAACATATAGATCAATCCAACACGGTAAAATGCTGAAACCCTACAAGGTAAAAATGTAAGTGGTAATGTAAAATAATGTGTATTATAGTTAACAATAAAAACCGACACCGGCAAAGGGATTGCCTGGCCTTACAACATTACTTCAATTTGAGCCATCGGCTCCCCCTGGGATCACCAGCTAAATCAAAGAGTCGCGATTGTGTGGCTCTTTTTTATAGGGGTTTGGAGGTTCCTTTTATCTAGCGGGTTGACGGAGTTTCGTGGCGGAAGGCTAAATTGAATAACCCAGGAATCATCAAAAATTTAAGGGAATATAGATGAACGACAATTACAATTGAGGCTTTTCTATTCTAACTTGAATTTCAAACAATCATGTGTTAAATATGATTAGTCGTATAAAATATGATATCGAGGTGATGGATATGACAATCGCAACGGTTGGCAAACGCTACCAGGTCGTTATCCCCCTGAAGGAGAGAAAAAAGCTCAACATAAGGCCCAACTCGAAGGTTGAGGTAACCACTGAGGACGATAAATTGGTAATTTATCCAATATCGCCAGCGGGTTTCAGAGGGATTGGCCGGGATCTATCGGATGGGATAGATGCCACCGACTATGTTAAAAAACTACGCCGTGAGTGGGAAGAAAGATCTGATGCACTCCAAAGATCTTGATGGCAGACAAGGGGTTGTAATTGACACAATGGTCTTTATCTATCTATTTGAAGACCACCCAACTTTTGGCGATTTATGTGAAAATTTGTTCAATCAGATCAAAGGCGGCCTTTTTTCCGCAATCGTCACCCCTATTACGGCTGCTGAAGTGTTGGTCAAACCTCTGAAGATGGGCCAAATGCCAATTGCGGACAACTATCGCAACGCGATTCGAAATATGCCTAACATATCCAATATCAATTTCGACGAAGAGATTGGTTTCATGGCCGGATCACTGAGAGCCAAATATGGTTTGCCTTTGCCGGACATGTTCCAGGTAGCAGCTGCATTAACCCAACCGGCAAATGCAATTATCACAAATGACCGGGAGATTCAACGTGTTCGAGAAACCGATGTGTTCTTTTTAAACGATTTGGCTACCTGATAGCCAATTGTGATAAGTTCGATCGTTTCTTAAGAATAGGGACAGGTTAATTATACTTTCATCGGATCAAAGGAGCTTGTATCCATCAACTATCAGCGGTTTAAAAATCTATTCGAATCAAAGCACGAAAAAAAGCCCAAACCGATCAAGGGCTTGGATGGAATTTATTCGTTAAAGAGACTATCGGAGGCAATCTAAAATACCGATCGTATCGATCGGTTCAAAATTTCCTGCCATAATTTATTGATGCTTAATTTTATTTCTCCAACGGGGAGTTATGCCATTTAAACTGTAATCCGGCATTTCAATAACGAATTTCTGCCTGCTAATCTATATCAATACCAGATTCGGAGTCTTAAAAGTTCTTGCATTGCATAATTAAGAAATAAGTGCCTGTCCCTTTTTTCACTGTTGGTTGGGCCCCGGCAAATAAAAAGACTCAAACCCTTCGGGCAAAACACCTATCTGATCTTCGAATTGCTTGGTTTCAAATTACTATGAATTGTTTGTTGGCCTTAAAATTTATCAAGCGCCACTTTTAATTAGACTGAAAAGCTGCGATACTGCGTAAAGGGGCAGATTGTAGATTTTTCCGTCCTTTTTCAAATTCAATAAGTTTGTCCGTGCCAGCGAGGATGGATTGAACTGCAAATCATAGGACTTCAAACTTTTGCTTTTAGGGTTAATTCCAGCTTTAACCTCCAACGGGAAAATTCGTCCTTCGAATTCACAAAGAAAGTCAAGCTCGGCCTTTCCGCCTTTACTTCGCCAGTAGTAAAGCGGCTGATGGAAATGTGAAACTATTTGCTGAGCAATATAGTTCTCCACAAATGCTCCCTCATATTCATTGAAAAGCCGCTTGCCATGCACCAACAGCGCAACAGGTGATCGAGCCATAGCCCCCAACAATCCAACATCCAGGGCATACACTTTAAATATACTGGTATCCGCATAGTGTTTTAGAGGATGTTTAGCGGTACTAATCGCATTTGCCCGATGGATAAGACCGGCATCTTCAAGCCATGTCAATGCATTTTCATAGGCCCTTGCCCGCGCGCCTTTTTTGACCGCGGAAAAGACGAATTTTTTATTTTCTCTTGCCAGATGTCCCGGTATGGAATCCCAGATTCGTGTGAGCTTGGGTATGTCGGTTGTCGGAGCATGCTTGGCAAAATCGAGAACATAAGATTTGATAATTTCTTCCTGAATTTCTCTGACTGCCTGCCCTTTGCCTTCCGCAGAAAAGTACTCGACGGCCTCCGGCATACCGCCAACAAAATAATAACGTCGAAGCAGATCTATTAAATGGGAATGAAAGGCTTCAGCCAGCGGAACTGGTTCAGCGATAGTTTCTATCAGTTTGCGGTATCTGGATTCCCCCATGGCATCGAGAAATTCCAGGAAGGTCAATGGATAAAGGCTAAAAAAATTCACTTTCCCAACCGGAAAGGATCCGGGACCGGACAGTTTCACACCTAGCAGAGAGCCAGCCGCTGCAATGTGGATATCGTTTTTTTGTTCAGCAAAATACTTTAAAGAATTCAAAGCACGATTTGAGACCTGGATTTCGTCGAAGATTACCAGATCGCTCCCCGGGCGGATCTCCAAATTCTTATAAAGGGAGAGCTCTGCCAAAATTATATCCGGATTCAGGTTGCGCTGAAAAAAGCCTTCGAGATCGGCATCTTCTTCAAAGTTGCAATATACGGTGTTTTCGTAATCAGCGCGACCGAATTTTTTTAAAATGTAAGTCTTCCCTGTTTGGCGAGCACCCTGTAAAAGAAGCGGCTTCCGCCTTGAGGATGATTTCCATTCCAATAGTTTAGTATATATGTCTCTTTTCATGATATGGTATTTTGCCACATTTAGGGTTCGAGGTCAAGATTTTCAGGAAAGATATGTGATAATTGTCACGAAATTCGGACGATAAATATGATTATTTGCACAAAATTCGTCCCAAAAAGCTCATTGTAAGTCATGCTGAATTTTTATTTAAACTGGCTGCTCCGGTCCAGGTTGAGGTTGTACCTCGCAAAAATCGGTCAACATTGAAATTATTGACTTTTTAGTATAGACCTGCCAACGCTTCATCCATGATGAAGATGACGCTGAACTTGCTCTTTAACATTCTTTTCGGATTCAAAAAGACTTTTGATATCGTTTTGGAGAACCTTGCGCTTCGCCAGCAGCTGGCCACTATGAAACGGTCTGCCAAACGACCGCAACTTCGTGCCAGTGATCGTCTTTTCTGGATTATCCTTTCCCGTTTCTTGAGCAACTGGCGACAGGTTTTGATCGTTGTCAAACCAGAGACCGTGGTGCGTTGGCATAAAAAGGGTTTCAAGCTGTTTTGGAGATTTAAGTCCCGACGCAAAGGTCCCGGCCGACCTCCGATCAGTTCTGAGATCCGAGATCTTGTTCGCAGGATAGCGAAGGCCAACCCGCTTTGGGGTGCGCCCAGGATTCACGGAGAACTGCTAAAACTGGGAATTGAGACTCCGAACGAACGGTGTCCAATCTGATGCCTCGTCGGAAGCCCAAGCCGCCGTCCCAAACATGGCGAACATTCTTGAAAAACCATATGATGAACATGGTTTCAATCGATTTTTTCACGGTTCCAACAGCGAAATTTCGGATCCTGTTTGTACTGGTGATCCTCAGCCATAGCCGTCGACGTGTCGTCCATTTCAATGTGACAGCTCATCCCACGGCCAACTGGACAGCTCAACAGATTATTGAGGCATTTCCCTGGGACACGGCGCCAAAATATTTATTGAGAGATCGGGACGGGATTTACGGAACGATTTTCCGTCAACGCTTAGAAAACATGGGCATAAAAGAGGTGATTACGGCACCTCAGTCGCCATGGCAAAATCCGTTCGTTGAAAAGTTAATCGGCTCAATACGCAGAGACTGTCTTGATCATGTGATCGTACTGAACGAAAGCCACCTGAGCCGGATTTTATCATCTTATTTCGATTATTATCATTACGATAGAACCCATTATGGACTCGCCAAAGACACTCCCGATGAGCGCCCGGCCCAGCCCCGGCCGAGCATGGGCGCCAAGGTGATCGAGTTGCCCCTGGTCGGCGGATTGCATCACCGATACGAATGGAAAGAAGCAGCATAGAGAAAAGCTTCTTTGTTCACTATCCGATCCCTGGCAATGACCCGTTTTTAGCTCATTCTTAGTATCAATCTTGACATGGCTAATACCCAGGTTTATTGATAACAAAGTCTTCCTGAAAGCCTCGGATAAACAGAAATCGCAACCGGCTTTAAGACAGGTGCATTAAATATGTTGTCTGAAAGACGCGGCTATTTGACATAAATGCTGCGGATTTAATTTATGCGTGCCTCACCCTGTATTTTGCCGCTCTCAGCGATGGCGAATATTTCCACCAACTAAGGTAGAAAAGATAATGCTAGTTTTTAGTGCATTGGCTCAACTGAATATAAGGGATATCACCACCTGCAGCTGAAGCCTCCCATGTGCCAGACTCAAAATGGTGGTCTCCCGATTTAAGAAAACCATGCGCACAACACCCATCACCAGCAGCAATCTTGCGCTCGCTAAAGTGCATCGATCCTGAACTGTTTACGTGTGTGTGCGTACGGTTCTCCTTATCCTTTAATGGGTTACCACCCCATGCCGCCCCGGGGTTTGCGTTATCGGGTAAACCAATTAAAAACCTACCTGCAGTGGTTAGGGTTCTTGACCAACCTGTAGGGCAATACCGCGACCCATAAAACGCAACCGTTTGCCTCGGAATCACACCCTTACTAACACTAGTAGATATTTTGTAGCAACTTAGCATGTAGATAACAGGAAATAGTGTTTTAGGTTTTTTAGGGTACTTAGTATATTGAGGATAATTAAGATTTGTAGTGTGCCCATAAACTCGTTTTTCCTCATGCTTGGCGAATGACCTATTTGAAGAAGAAATAGGATCATCAGCTGCCACAAAATCCTGACTACTTGGGTCGACCTTTGCAGAAACTTTGTGCTGATGCGCATAGTTAATTTTATCAAGCTTGTTCCACTGCGCCGTTTTTTTATAATGCGGAGAACCACCCTTAAGCAAAGGTACTACAAATCGGCCATCCATATCTTTAAAAGGCACCCAACCTACGGGACAGGATTGCCGATTAAAAAAAGCGACTGTAGAATAAGGGAAAGCATCAACTACACTTTCTTTCTGACTATTTGAGTTAGCTTTAGACTGGCATACCTTTAACTGCATAAGAGGCAGTTCCCAAGTCGACTTTTCTGTTGTCCCACTACCCGAATGCGAACCTTTTTTTGTGGCGTGTTTGTTACCACCACCATGAGCTGCATTAATATCTTTATGCCCCCACGACCCGGAAACCTTGTAATCGTGATCATGCTTTGGCAATTGGCCTTCTACCAAAACCGGCGCATCTGATTTTTCCCCCAGCAAAGCAGGTGTTATCGTACCCAAAATCATACGCCCCTTAGCCTCCTCCATCTCTTGCCAACCATTAGGACAAGTATCATTCTGCATAAAAAATGCAACCATGCCTGATGGAGCAGCTAGTAATGATTGCGACTCTGCATGGGTAGCGGGAATATAAGTAGCTAAGCTTATATATATAAAAACCATTATCTTTTTCATAATCAGCAATCTCCATTAGCATCGGCACCTATCAATGCGCCCGTTGATACATCACAAACCAAATCTAATAATAGCGGCAACCCACTATAATCTACAGAATACAAACCGATTTTCCCAACCAAGGGAAATGTCGATAAAAGCACAGCAGACTGAGTACAGCGACTATAACCACCACATTTAACCATTTCATGGACGGCATCGGCAGAAAACCCCAATAACACAATACCTTCCACGGAAACAAACAAAGGCCCAAAATCTGCGATCATTTCCGCGCGTTTTCCATTATCAATAAAAGCCGCGCAATCAGCCAGGAACGGAATAAACCAAACACCCCAAGCATCAATTAATGATTGCTGTGCGGAGTTACGCTTATCCTCTTTTATGCCTAACTCAGCCATCGGAGCACCACAAGCCTGTATTGCCGCCTCCCAGAGAATAGAGATTAAAGAAATCCACCAAGCCTCCTCCACATTATCGCAGTTAAGCGACATAATACCGCTACGTATATCAAAGTATGAATACAACACCCAAAAAGCTGCTGTTGCAAGTTGTAAATTTTTTAAGTGACGCGGATCAACTCCAACCAACTCAGAAGAAGCGTTCTCACCCGGCCAAGGCAAAGGCATACTCTTAATTGCCTTAACATCGCTTTGCGTAAAAAGGGTATCATCAAATGCCATCTCATAGTAGATTGTCACCATACACGCAATAGCTAAGGAAAAAGCGTCTAACAATGTTAGCTTTTCACCCGTCACTGCTTTAAAAATAAATGAAATGACAGGAATGTCTACTTCGTCATCCAATAAGCCTTGCAGCTCCTTAGAAACCGATGACACATTACTAGCAAGCACATCTCCAGCCGGCTTAATAATTCCCTGCAAAAGCAGAAGACTACCTTCAAGACCTACCACAATATCTTGCGCTACCAAACTTTCAATATCTTTTATTGAATCAATTTTTTTAGATGTAAAATCACTCTTGTCCAAAAACGAGTTTAGAATGAGTCATATAATGAGTTGTAAAACGAGTCATTGAAAAAAATCCTCCTTGTATGTAGGGTGGTTGTTAATTTCGCCAAAAACAAACAATTACCGGCAACA